>Ga0315274_10000109_pt1 | contig 118291 bp, 120 predicted proteins | sample YL17G02_20_MG_FD_203700 | JGI IMG/M metagenome (GOLD analysis project Ga0315274, IMG submission 203700) | Sediment microbial communities from Yellowstone Lake, YNP, Wyoming, USA - YL17G02_20 | ecosystem: Environmental > Aquatic > Freshwater > Lake > Sediment | place: USA: Wyoming | collected...
ATCCTTGGAGAAGAAAGTTTAATTTTGCCGCCAAGGTATGACATTTCTAAATCCTTGGAAGTATGACATTTCTATTTCCCGTTGACAAAGAGAAAGAGTAGCTTGACAGGGAATTGATTTTGATCTATACTACCAGCATAACTGAATCTCATAGTTTTTATTTTTTAGGGAATACTCTCGTAAAAATTTTAAGGCCTTAGCGCTTTATTTGAAAACTCGGAGACTAACTAGTCGCCTTTTTTATTTATAATGACTAGATGTTATGAGGGTAATTCCTTTAAAAAAATATGTACACAAGAAGTTTAAAAAATAATAGGTCAAAAAAATTCTTATCCAAATCTTCTCGATTTAAAAGAGGAGGCCGTCCTAGTTTTCCAAATAGGGGACAAAGAAGGAGCTCGAACGAGGAAAGAATAGACCCCGCCAAATTTATCAACAAGGCGGTTATGGCCGAAGAAGTTGATATCTTTAAATCCCAACACGAGTTTCAGGATTTTAAAATTGATCAAAGATTGAAGCGGATTGTCGCGACGAGAGGTTATAAAACGCCTACGCCGATCCAAGACAGAGTTATTCCCGGCGCCATCAACGGTTCTGATGTTGTGGGCGTCGCCAATACCGGAACGGGAAAAACCGCTGCTTTCCTTTTGCCTTTAATTAATAAAATCATACTTAATCCGAAAGAGCAGGTTTTGATTATTGCTCCGACCAGAGAGCTTGCTTTGCAGATAGACCAGGAATTCAAATCATTCACCAGGGGAATGAAAATATTTTCCGTTTGCTGCGTAGGAGGGATGAGCATAAGTATGCAGATTTCAAATCTCCGCTACAAATACAATGCAATCATTGGAACTCCTGGAAGATTAAAAGATCTGGTGGAAAGAAAAATGATTAATTTGTCCAGGTTTAATAATGTAGTGCTGGATGAAGCAGACAGGATGCTTGATATGGGCTTTATCAATGATACCCGTTTTCTGATGAACGGAACGCCCAAAGAGCGCCAAGTGCTTTTATTCTCGGCCACTATTTCCCATGATGCAGAAAGCCTTATTAAAGAGTTTCTCAGAAACCCGATCAGGGTTTCGGTCAAAACCAGAGACACTCCAAAAAACATTGAACAGGATATTATCAGAATAGAGCGCGGGAAGACCAAGCTGGATGTTCTTAATGAACTTTTGAAGCAGATAGAATTTAACAAGGTGCTTATCTTCGGGAGAACCAAACATGGAGTGGAAAGGCTGTCAAAGACTCTTTCCAGCAATGGCTTTAAGGTGGAATCTATACACGGAAACAAGAATAATTCTCAACGTCAGAGAGCTTTGAGTTTATTCAAAAATAATAGAGTTCAGGTGTTGGTCGCAACTGATGTTGCCGCCCGCGGACTGGATATTGCAAATGTCAGCCATGTTATAAACTACGACATACCCGCAACCTATACTGACTATGTTCACCGTATCGGCCGCACCGGAAGAGGGGATAAGAGAGGAATGGCTTTGACGTTTATAGAATAATTATTACTACGGATAAAAAGCCGCCGAGTCTGACGCGGCGGGTTTTTATGTTTGACTAATTAAAAAAAATGTGAGATTATGATTTAGTTCTATCAAGCTTGTTTAGTCAGTCTACATCAGATTTGGAGGAGGTGAGAAGAATGATGAGACCGATCAGATTCCAACCAAGACGATTGGCAGCGGCTGACGATTTTGTCGCTTTTGTCGTTGCTGTTATCATCTTGGCCTTCCTGGGCGTAGGGATTGACACTCTTGTCAAGTACCTTATCAAGTACCTTATGTACCTTATCAACTAGCAATCCCGAACAAAGGCACTCCCGCAGGGTGCCTTTAACTTTTTAGATACGTTCTTTTTTGTCTTGATTTATGGATTAGATTTGGTAGAATAAAAAAATAAAGTTTGGGACAACTTATTCGAGTGTTCGCCTAATTTAGAAAATTCAATTGTCGAATTTTTTATTCTTTATAAGAACCTCGCCTTCGGCGAGAACCTTGATCCTGAGGGATTAATAATCAATAATTCTAAAATATGATAATTTTTCCTTTGCTTGTTGCTACGATTGGCATTTCGATTTCTTTGGCCTTGATCAGAATAATTTACAGATTCAAAGCTTCTTCTCCGGGAATTGCCGAGATTGGCAAGAGAATAGAAATCGGGGCAGACGCTTATCTTTTACGTCAATTTAAAACAATTGCCATTATTGTTCCCTTTTTATTGGCGATTATGTTTTTTCTTTTTGATTGGAAAGTAGCCATCGCTTCTTTGATTGGGATTATAACTTCGATGCTGGCGGCCTTTATAGGAATGAAGGTCGCGACAAGAGCCAATAGCCGGACAGCGGATCTGGCTAAAAATGGGATTAGCGAGGCGTTTTTGAGCGCGGTTTCGGGAGGAGCGGTTGTCGGTCTTCTCATTACCAGTTTGGGCCTTCTGGCCATCATTGCCCTGTATTCAATTTTCAGATCAATCGAACCCTTAATCGGATTTGGCTTCGGCGCTTCTTTGGCCGCTCTTTTTGGACAGATTGGCGGCGGGATATTTACTAAATCCGCTGACATTGGGGCGGACTTGGTGGGCAAAGTGGAAAAAGATATTCCTGAAGATGATCCCAGGAATGCTGCCGTTATTGCCGATCTTGTCGGCGATAATGTTGGAGATTGCGCCGGCAGAGGCTCGGATCTGTTTCAAACATTCAGTAGCGATATTGTGACGGGAATGATTGTCGCTTCTTTGTATATCAAGCAATATGGAATAAAAATATTATTTTTTCCTTTGATTCTGCAGTCAGTGGGGATTGTTTCCTCTATTTTTGGCATTCTTTGTTTGAAATTATTTCAAAAGAAATATCCTCCGGAAAAAATTTTTAACATCGGGCTCATAACGACTACTTTGGTAAATGTTGTTGCCAGCTTTTTCACGGTTAAATTTTTTATTGGCGATATTTCAATCTGGCTGGCAATAATCTTAGGACTTTTCATTACGATTTTTTCTTCCTTTTTGACAAAGTATTATGCGGGCAAGGATGGTGGTCCGGTCAAAAAAATGGCAGAAGCTTGCAAGAGGGGGCCGGCCTTAAATATCATCACTGGTCTTGCCAATGGCCTGCAGAGTCCGGTTTTGTCAATCTTAATGATTATGGCCGCCATCTTGGTATCGTATAAATTTTCCGGCAACTCATTTTTGGCTATTATTGCTCTTAATCTCGGCACTGATTTGATGATTGCCTATATCATGACGGCTGATGTTTTTGGGCCAATAACCGATAATGCCGCGGGAATTGCCGAAATGAGTTCTTCGCCAAAAGAAGTTGTTGATTCTCTTTCTTCTCTTGATACGGTGGGCAATACAACGAAAGCGATTACCAAGGCCTATGCCATGTCTTCCGGAACGGCAAGCGCTTTTGTCATCTTTGCCACTTTTTTTAGCATGGTTAAAATCAGTTCCATTGATGTTTCTGTCCCTTTTGAACTGGCCTTTCTTTTTGTCGGCGCCACTCTGCCTTTTCTTATTTCTTCTTTTGTGATTAATTCAACTTCGAAAACGGCTCTTCTGGTGGTGGATGAAGTCCGTCGGCAATTTCGAGAAATTAAGGGCTTGATTGAAGGGACGGCAAAGCCTGATTACAAAAGATGCGTTGATATTGCTACCAAAGGCGCCCTTAAAGAGATGATTGCTCCTGGATTGATTGGTATTTTGCCTCCTTTAGTCGTGGGATATATTTTTGGGATTAGAGCTCTTGGTCCACTTTTGATTGGAGCGGTTTTGGTTTCGGCGCTTCTTGGGCCTTTTTTCAATAACAGTGGAACGGCTTTTGATAATACGAAAAAACTGATTGAAGGAAAAGGCGACCTTAAGGGAACATTCCAGCATAAAGCCGCTGTTGTCGGCGATACGGTCGGAGATCCTCTAAAAGATGTGGCTGGGCCATCACTCTTAATTTTTATGAAGCTTTTGGGTATGGCTACTCTTATTATTGTTCCGTTTTTGTTGAGATAGAATATTATTTTTTGAGCTCGAGAAAGAGGCGCGTTTGTAAAAATGTGCCTCTTTTTTGTTTTCAAGGATATAATGAAATAAATCGATAAAGATGATTAGTATTTTTACTATCAGTCATTAATAAAACATAATAGTATTTAATTATGGAAACCAAACGTGAACATACTTTTATTATCGAAAAGGAAGATTTACCTTTCAACGATTTTTTAAATAAATTTTTGGACCTTATAGAGAAAGCCGGTTATTATTATGTTCTTCCTGGTTGGATGGCATTAAAATTAAACAGATTGGGAGATTCGGGCTATTCTAGGGGTGAGCTCGAATCTAGGCAGAGAAGAGGTTCGAATATTTTGAATATTAAATCAAAAACGGACGCAATTGAAATCTTAAATATTGCTAATATTAGATCTTTTTGGGGTTCATATAATACTGCTGTAACCATAAAGGACATGGAAGGAAAATATAACGTTTATGTCAAAACTTATTCCGTTCCAAAACTAATTTTTCTACCGTTTGTTTTTATTATTTCCTTCATATTATCTGTAGTTTTTGTCAAAAATATTTTAGCTGTCTTAATTTTAACTTTTCTTGTGCCTGTTGTTTTTATGAAAATCAGCCAGATTAAAATGGCTGGAAATATAGAGATTCCGACAAAAAAAATTGAAGAAACGATAGATTCGTTTAAAAATTCTTTGGTTAGGAATAAGCCCTTAGAATAGTTCAAAAACAACGATAAAATTTTTATATAATGTTTATGGATAAAGAAGCGCTGCGGCAATTCCTAATCAATTCAAACAAAGCCGGCTATGCCGGAGGAGAAGAAAAGAAATGGATAAAAGAGCCTGACGGTTCTACTACCATTCCTTTCGAAAGAGGCGAATGGAGGCTTCATGACAATTTTTTCGGTGGAGAGCCATACGGTGGAAGAACAATCATATTTTACAAAGGAAATCCGGCTTGGATAATGGTTTACTATGGTTGGGTCGCAGAAGGAGTAGGAACAGAATCTGTTTATAGAGTTTTGCGGAATGCCCTTATGCGAATGCCCGAAGATTATCCGTTTCGCGGCCCAAAAGAATATGAAGAAGGCGATTATGTTTATACAAATTTTTGGGAAGGAGAGTTGGAGCGTTTTTCCGGGGAAGAAAAAATCACTCAAGGAGATAGACTGGTTTATAAGGCCAGCTATATCGGCGGTTTCGTTAACCAACGAGGCGGCGTTTAATTTAGAATAAAGGAATAATAAGAAACGGGATGATAAAAAATAAAATTTTGAGGAAATGAATGGCTATAATTTTAAAACCGAAACCGATGTTCTCAATTTTCTCCGGGAGAAAGAAAATAATGTTCGTTTTGTCAGGATTATTTTCCCTGATGTTTTGGGAAGAGAGATGAGTTTTACTATTCCCCGAGAAGAGATGGAGTCTGCTTTTGAAAGAGGCAAGGGTTTTGATGGCAGTTCAGTTGAAGGTTTTGCCAGAATTGAAGAATCTGATTTAATTATTGTTCCTGACCCTAAAACCTTCCGTGTTTTGCCGTGGCATTACGAACTCGGCGAGTTAAGCTGGAGAGAGGCCGTGGTTTTTGGGGATATTTTAACTCCAAATAATACTCATTTTTCAGGTGATTCTCGCTACGTCCTGAAAAAAATTTTAGAGAAGTATCAAGATATTGGCAGCCTCCTTGCCGGTCCTGAACTCGAATTTTTTATTTTTCCTGATGAAAAAACGCCTCAATTTTTGGACCACGGCGATTATTTTTACGGCGGCAAGTGGGGTGAGATTAGAAAAGCCAGTCAGCTTTATCTTAAAGAAATGGGGGTAGAATGTGACTGTGATCATCACGAGGTAGCGCCTAGCCAGCATGAAATTGATTTGAAATACGGCGACGCCTTGGCCATGGCTGATAGCGTGATGTTGGCGAAGTATGTTATCAAAAGAGTGGCAAGAAAATCAGGTCTTTTTGTTTCGTTTATGCCTAAACCAGTGGCCAAAGCGAATGGCTCGGGGATGCATTTACATCTTTCTTTATGGAAGGAAGACAGAAATCTCTTTTTTGACAACAAAGAAAATCCTCTCTCTGATTTAGCCAAGAAATATATGATGGGATTGATTAAGTATGGTCAGGAAATCCAGCTGGTTTTGAATCAATGGGTAAACTCTTATAAAAGATTGGTGCCTGGCTATGAAGCGCCGGTTTATTTAGCCTGGGGCAGAAAAAACAGGTCTGCCTATATCCGTGTGCCCGAAACTCATTTAGCCAAAGCGGAAACAGCGACGCGGTTTGAGATCCGTTCGCCTGACCCTGCTTGTAATATCTATCTCGCCCTGGCCATTATCCAGGCAGCCGGGATAGAGGGAGTGAAAGAGAACTTGGCCTTTCAGCCAGCTGAAGAAAAAGATATTTTTAAGATGACCGAAACAGAGATGGCGAGTGGCCAAATAAAAGTGCTTTCTAAAAATTTGAACGAGGCCCTGAATTTTTTTAGGAATAGTACCTTGGTGAGAGAGGCGATAGGTGAGCATCTCTTTCAAAAAATTATCCAGAACAAAGAAAGGGAATGGGCTGATTATCGCCAATTGGTGGCAGAAGAGCTTGATAAAGAAGTCAGCCCTTATGAGATAGAAAAATATTTGCCGGTGCTTTAAGCTTTTTACTAAAATAGATAATTTATGGAAAAAACGAATTTAAAAATCCCCGTAGTTTACGAGGATGACAACATTATTGTTATTAATAAGCCGGCGCTACTTGTAGTCAATAAATCAGCGACGGTTGAGGGAACAACCTTGCAGGATTGGCTCAAAGAAAAAGATTGGCTGAAAAAGGATGAAGCTAAAGCAGAAAAAGGTTATCAAAGATTTATAACAGACTCTGGTATGGTTCATCGTTTGGACAAAGAAGCTTCCGGTTTGATGGTCGCGGCCAAAACCCCGGAAGCATTTTTTAGTCTTCTTGAACAATTCAAAGAAAGAAAGATAAGAAAAAGCTATCTGGTTTTGGTTCATGGTAAGGTTGCGTCAGAAGAAAAAACAATCAAGGGTAGAATTGGCCGCAAACAAAATGATCGCCGCAAGCACGGTATTGTTTCCTACGGTGTTACGGCCGAGACTCATCTCGAGCCGGTCTCTTATTGGCAAGACCCAAAAGAAAAAAACAGAAGCAAAAAATATTTTACTTTAGTGAGAGTTAGGCCGCAAACCGGCCGGACGCACCAGATCAGAGTTCATCTTTTAAGCATCAGGCATCCGCTTGTCAGCGATAGGCTTTATGCTGGCAAAAAGACCAGCCGAGCCGACCACCATTGGTGTCCTAGATTGTTTCTTCATGCCGAGTTTTTGGAGTTTATTCATCCTATTACCAAAAAGACAGTCCAATTTTCTTCATCTTTGCCCAGCGACTTATCAACTGCCTTAGCCAAAAGGCAAAAGATAGAGATAACGAGCTAATTTTTCTTGCTGAAGACCGCTCCTACCGGCGGTTTTTGTTTTTCGCAAACTATGGACAAAGACAATAGAATATGGTATTATATAGCCACATACCTTAAGAAGGTTACTCCGTTCTTTAACTTAGCTCTTCAAACATCCCCGTTTGAAGAGACGACTTTTTGCTCTTTCCCAAAGAAAGAACAAAAAGAAGAATTTACATCTCTGCGTCCTCTCGAGCAACTCTTGCGAGTTTCCGAGAGCCAAGATAAACCAGAGATAAAAAATGAGCTGGCGACAGCTCTAGATTGCTAGGTTCTGGCCCTTACTTTTAGTAAGAGAAGAAAGGGAACCAAGGAAGGAGATAACCTGCCTTAAACTCAAAAAATCCGCTGGCAACTGGCGTAAAGTTGTATCCTAAAATACCTGAAAAACAGGAGGATAAAGTGAACACTAAAAAGATCAAGCCGGCCCTGTACCGGCTAGAGGGCTTGCCCTGGGCTTGGGTTAAGCTCCGAGAATTGAGCGAGGTTGTGGGAAGGTCCCCCACCGAGGTTTGCGAAGATTTCTGGGCCCTCTCCAAGGATATTGATGTTCTGGCTATTTCGGACGGCCAGAAGATGGAGAACGTTCTCCAGAGTCGCGAGATCGCCTATTCTGGAGGAGACTATTTCCGTGGAGAGATCATGTTCGTTCCCGCCGGCTGGGCCTTGGATGTCATTAAGGCCGTTGAGGACGGCGCTGTCCAAGTGGTACTCGTTCAGCACGAGCATCTCGGGCAAGGCGAGCCTTGCCCCGAAGGTACGCTCAATTGTACTTTCAACGGGCATGCTTTTACTGCCGCCGTTGGCCTCAAGGCTGACGGCAACCCGGTGTGGTCGTATGATGAGTGTGACCACAGCGAAGGTACAGTGATGGTAGACTACTTGAACCCTTGCGAGTCTGCCGGTTGTGATCTGCATTCCGGTGAGCACCGGAACTGCGGACAGCAACGTAGGGAAATCTGCGTCCGCTGTGGCGCAGTCCTTAGCGATACGGCGGACACGCGTTGGGACGAGGAATAACCTTTTCCCGGCTGGCCACCTTATGGCCCCCATACGGAGCTAAGGGTGAAAACCCAAATCCCCGTAAGGGGTCGGATTAGCTCCGAAAAAAGTTCTTCAATCCCCGTTAGGGGAAAAGCAATCATCGAAGCCCAGCCAATTGGTTGGGCTTTTTCATTATTTTTATTTTTCAAGGTATAATTAAAAATCTTAACAGCTTAAAAAAATATTAGAATGGAAGAAGATCAAATTAAAAAGTTAGCGGCTTTTTTCTACGAAATGGGGACGATGAGAAAAATTCCAAGAAGCCATCAGCAAACTCTTCTTTTTCAGGACTTATCAGACAATATTGCTTCTCATTCTTTTAGGGTAACGATTATAGGCTATTTTCTGGCAAAAAATTTGGGAGCCGATGTCAATAAGGTGGTAAAAATGTGTTTATTACACGATATTGAGGAGACAAGATCCGGCGACCAGAACTGGGTTCATAAGAAATATATCAAATCTTTTGAAGATGAAATCAGGCGGGAACAATTAGCCGGGTTTGAGGGAATTGGGGAATTAAAAGAGCTTTCGAAGGAATACGATGAAAGAGAAACAATTGAAGCGAAGATAACCAAGGATGCCGATTTACTAGATCAAATTTTTCTTTTGCGTGAGTACGAATGGCAAGGAAGTAAAGAAGCAAGTGGCTGGCTTCAAGGCGACTTGGAAAACGAGCAGGAAAAAATAATGTCCACTGATTTGGCAAAAAAAATTGCCAAAGAAGCAAAAAGGCAAAAGCCGAGTGGTTGGTGGGATGATTCTTGGACGTCGAAAAGAAGATAACCAGGTCTTGACAGAAATTTAGAAAAGAGTAAAAATAAAGCAATGAACCGAAGCATTATTCTAATTCTTAGCGTTCTTATCGTCATTCTTACAGTATGACGCTTGGCTAGATTTAGAATAATCTCAATAAAACTAGGATAAAAAAGTAAAAGAGTAAAATACTAAATCTGGCCGAGCCGCCAGATTTTCTGTTTTATTAGAGAATTTGCCGGAGGAAATCAGGTTCGACCTTCCTGGAGGCTGGTCAATCTGATTTCTTCCTCAAGTTCTTTATAAGGCATGGCCTGGTCGGGTCTGATATCTATGACCATATCCACGACTGGGACTAATGGCAAGGTTGTCCCTCTGGCAAACATCCGGAGAGGCGACCGGGAAAGGGGAAACTAACCACCACGTTAGCTCTTAGCTTTATCCCAATCCTCTGCCTTTTTGTAAGGGGCCGTGAATCCATCAGGCCCCTTTTAATTTTTAAAAAACGCAAAAGATTTCTCCGGCACTTCTTGAAAAAAGATTTTTTTGCTAGAATAAAAAGGATTATAAGCTAAATTAAAAAAGAATAAAGCCGTATGAACAAATGGATTATTATCGTTACGATTCTTATTATTCTTGCCGCGATCGCCTATTTTTCTCTTGATAAATATTTCAAGGGCAAGAAACCTTTTGAAGAGGGAAAAGATTATGTGGTTAAGATGCGCGAGGCCGAAAAAGAAGAGGATAAGTCGCAAGATCTCTTGAAAAAAGAGATTCAGCGTGAGGGTTCAGGCAATACAGCGAAAACAGGAGATAAACTGACTGTTAACTATCTTGGCTTGCTTCAAAGCGGGACGAAGTTTGATTCCAGCTGGGATAGAGGAACACCATTTACTTTTACTTTGGGCGCAGGACAAGTAATCAAGGGTTGGGATCTTGGTCTTTTGGGAATGAAAGTTGGCGAACGGAGAAAATTAACGATTCCGCCGGAACTGGCTTATGGTTCAGCAGGCGCGGGTAATGGTCTTATTCCTCCTGACGCTACTCTTATTTTCGAAATCGAGCTTTTAAAAATTGAATAATATTAAAATATGATAATTTGTATCACTTCTTCGGGCGAAGGTTTAGATGCGGCGATTGATTTTCGTTTCGAATCCGCGCAGTGCCTTCTTTTTTTAGATGGGACCGGCAAATTAGAAGAGGCTGTTTTGAATCTAAACATTGGAGGGGCAAATCTTTTGCCACTAGACGTGGCTCAAGAGATAATTAAGCGAAACACTAATGTCGTCATCACCGGAAATATCGGTCCTCGTGACTTTTCCGTTTTAAATTCTTCGGGAGTAAAAATCTTCTCTGTTTCGTCAAATATGACGGTTAGAGAAGTCTTTGAGCTTTGGTATGACGAGAAAATCACGCCGATTATGGCGCCGACCAAATCAGGTTCTCTTGAGGGCGGAGAAGGTCAAGGTTTGGGCCGAGCTTTTGGCGGAGGGAGGGGTGATCGAGGATTTCGTATTAATCCTCAAAAAGGACCGTTTGAGTAAATTATAATTATGGAAAGAGCAGACGCTTACAATTTATTGAAGGAGAACTTAAAGAATGAAAATTTGATTAAACATTCTCTAGCAATGGAGGCAGCGATGGTTGAATTGGCGCGCCATTTTGCCGAAAATGAAGAAGATTGGGCTTTGGCCGGACTCTTGCATGATATTGATTACGAAAAAACAAAAGAAAAGCCGGAACTTCACTCAAAAATCGGAGCAGAAATGCTGGAAGACGAGGGGGTAAAAAAAGAAATTTGCCAGGCAGTTTTAACCCATAACTATTTTCACGGTTTTCCTCCGGAAAGCTTGATGGCTAAGGCGCTCTACAGCGTTGATCCCTTAACAGGCCTTATCGTCGCCGCCACTTTGGTTTTGCCGTCAAAAAAGATAAATGAATTAGCGCCAGAAAGTGTTTTAAAAAGATTCAAAGAGCCGGCCTTTGCCCGGGGTGCCAATCGGGAGGTTATTAAACAAGGAGAGAAACTTTTGGATTTACCTTTAGAGGAATTAGTCAAAATTACGCTTCAAGCAATGCAGCGAATTTCCAGCGACTTGGGCTTATAATCAAAGCCCGTCTAAAGCTTAGAAAACTGTAGGCACGCTGTGGAAAACTGTTTAATCTGCGATATTAAACAGTTTTTTAGCTTTATTTTTAAAAAATAGAGTGTTTAATATCGGGGATTGAACATCGTGATTGAACATCGTTAATATCGGGGATCGAACAGTTTTTATCTCTCATTTGTCTTTTAATTTATTTAATTTAATTGACGGGAGAAAAAGTTTCTTCTATGTTTAATTTAGAAAATTTAGTCCTTTGATAATTAGCCAGATCTGTTTTCTCACATAAGGAGGTGCGATGACAAACGAAATGGTAATTCAAGGTCTTGAAGTGGGCGAGGTTTGTGGGTATGGCCTAAAGGGTCAGTTGGGCCAGATTGAGCGTGCTTTTCTCCGAAGGAGGGAAGAGATCGCGAGGATTTACCATTCCGGCGGAGACGTTGTTATCTTTCCGGATGTCCTTTGGAAAGAGGTGGGCGCGGCTATCGATGCTTTGCGACGTTTCAGCGAGCTAAGATGGCAAGAACGCGAGACTAGTCTGGTTTTTCTGAGAATGATCGCCAACAATCTGGATCAGGTTGAGCCAGAGCCGGTTTGCGTTCCTTTCGACTTGGCGTGGGTTAGTCTTGGTTTCGCCATGGACAGTCTAGCAGACGGCCATCTCGAGGCGGCTGCTCGTCAGTTGGAGTTAGTCCTTTCTCATCTTGAGGAAGTCAAAGATCTGCTCCGTCCTCAAAAAGAGAAGGTCCGCATCGCCACTCTCCGTCAACAGCATGATTCTTTTGTGGCTATGCATTCTCCTGGCCGTCAACAGAGACAGGGAGGTGACTGATGGCTCTGAGACAGGGTTTGCCCGCTATTAGGGCTGAATGGCTTCGGGCGTGGCTAGAAAGGGGAACGCTTGAGGCCTATCAGCTTCTGGGCTCCAAAGTTTTGGTGGTGAGCAGAAACGCTCGTTGTCAGAAGACAACTTATGAAGATTCCTCTCGGAGAAGGAATCGGTATTGGCTTGCCAAGGGAATCTTTCTCGTCCCTCGATGGGATCCTTTGGAAGAGCACTTGACTGTAGCAGACAAAGTCGAGAATCTCTCGAGAGAAGAGTTGGCCAGGCGGGGAATGTTCCGGCTCGAAGATGGTACCATCATTGTGCTAATCTATCAGCACGATGAGGATCTGCTCGCCCTCCAGCGCCAGCAATGGCATATCAGGCTTGAAACTTACAGTCGTGAGTTGCAAGGGATCGAGGCAGATTTGGACAAGATAGAGAGCCAGTTAACGTTTACTAGCACAAAGCCACCTTACTTGGCTGTTGAACTTCGCCGGCGTCGCCGAAATATTCATTCCATCCTCACGGCCTTGGCGCCCCGTGGAATGGCGGCCAAGCTCTTTTTGGAAACCTTGAAAAATGAGCTTCAAAGAGAGATGAGGAGCTTGGAAGCCGCTCTTTCAAGCCAGCCAATCAAAAAGAGCTGGTCTGGAGATAGGGCCGAAGGGTTAAGGGCCTTTCTCGTGGGATCTTACAAGAGGTTAGGTGAACTGCAAATCCGGCCGGTCGTAAGGCCATTAGGGATAGCCAAGAACCACTTAGTGGTTACCCTCGGCTCCCTAGATGTTGGGGATACGCCTAACATTTCTAGACAAATCAAGCTGGCAATGGAGTGGCTCGTTAAGGCCTTGAAGCTGCTTGAGCATCCGGAGGGAAAGATGGATGCCCAGCAAGCACAGCATGAACGGCTTAGGCAGAAAGTGGCCTAAGCAATGGCTCGCCTCCAGTGGAGGCGAGCCATTCTTTTTTTTAAAACAGAAGAGATTAAAGCAGTGATTGCGGATTGATATCAATTTCCCAATCTTTGGGGAGAAGATTAAGAATTGTTTTTCTTATTTTCATTGAAGCATTCTTTGAAACAGGGTCGGCTTGAGAAGAAGGGATTTTTAAGACTAGATGCCAAAGATATTTATTTTTTATTTTAGGGATAGAACCTGGCGCCGGACCGAGAATCGGCAAATTATCCAGAGATTTTTCCAGATTTTTTTTGAATTCTTTAGCTGCTTTTTCTCCGAGAAGAGAATTTTTATGGCTATAAGTCAATTTGATTATTTCCGAAAAAGGAGGGTAATGGAAAAGCCTTCTTTCTTTTAATTGTTCTTTATAAAAATCAGAAAAATCTTCTTTTTCTGCTTGGGAAAATAAAGAGAGCTCCGGATTATAGGTTTGAATTAAAAGCGTTTGCCCTAATTTTTTTAGCCTTTCTAAAATTCCGAAAACTCTTTCGTTCGCCCGATAATCAGGAAGATTAAGAAGAGGATCAAGAAGAAGGACAACAACCAAGTTTGTGTTTCGGATATCGGAGAGCGCACTTTTTATTTTAAAAATAAGTTGAGTCCCGACCAAAATATTATATTTTTTATTTTGAAAGTCGCTAATGATTTTTTCCTGCTCTTTAATAGTTGGGGCGATATCGCTATCCAATCTGGCAATTTTTAAATCTAATCCACTTTCTTTTTTTACTATTTTTTCCAACTCCTGAACCACTTTTTCCGTGCCGCTGCCGTAGTATTTTATTCGCCAGCTATGGCAATAGGGGCAGGTTTCGGGCGTTTTTCTCTTTAATCCGCAGTGATGGCAAATAAGGATTTCTTCTTTTTCTTGTTTTTCGCTTTGCTCTTTTCGCTCTATGTCTCCATGGTAAACCATGGGCACGTCGCAGTTTTCGCATTTGAGGCTTTGGCCGCAATCGCGACAGAAAATAGAACTGGCCAGTCCGCGGCGATTAATAAATAAAATTACTTGTTGGTTTTTTCTGATTTTTTCAATAATTGAATCACGGAGTTTATCGCTGAAAATAGAAAAATTTCCCTTGCGGATTTCTTCTTTCATATCAACGACCTGAAGCTTGGAGCTTGAAGCTTGAAAACCAGAACTCAAAGAAGGGGATAGGAAATTATATTGGTTAGTTTTTGCTTTGTAGTATGAATCCAGAGAAGGGAAGTCGGCGCCAAGAATAACTTTTGCCCCGGAAAATTCCGCTAATTTTTGCGCAACAGCTTTTGCGTCATACTTAGGATGTTGGTCCCAAGACTTGAAGGACGAATTTTCTTCTTGGTCAATAATAATCAGACCAAGCTTAGCAAAGGGAGCAAAGACAGCCGATCTTGTGCCGATAATAATTTTAGTTTCGTTTTGTCTGATTTTTTCCCATTCTTTGAGCGTTTCCGAAGACTTAAGGCCGCTATAGATCAGGGAAATGATTTTTTCAGGAATTATTTTTTCCATTTCTTTTTTAAAAGAGAGAACATCATTTACTTCAGGAAGCAAGACTAGAATTTGTTTTTGTCTCTCAAGGGATTTTTCAATCTCTTTAGCGTAGAAATCAAAACGATTTTCCTGCCAGAGAAGCAAGGGTTTAGTTGGATCATTTTTTATCTCTGGATATTCTTTCGCCGCCTGGATATTTAAAGATTTTTTTCTCCTTAAAAAAGATTGAGGAATAAATAACTTGAAAGCCAGGCCGAGGGGAGTGAGGTAATAAAAATGAAGCCAGAGAGCGAGATTTATTTGCTGGGTGGAAACCAGAGGAAGGGGAGAAAGAACGGTTTTAATTTTTTTCAACGCGAAAGCCTCTTTTCTTATTTCCATTTTTTTTTCTCGGGCGTCGCTCGATTCGATGACAAAGGCAGGTGTTTGTTTTTTCCCCAGAGGAGCAATAACAAGACCGCCTCTTTCAACTTTTTCCGAGGAGAAATAAGTCAAGGCTTGAGGCGCATCTAGAGGGATTTTGACGAGAGGAACAAGTTTCAAAAGATACATATTCTATTCTTCGTGTTTTTCAACAGTGAAACGATAAATAGCTATTTTTTCTTCAAAAGGATTGATGCCTCCTTTTTCGCAGGCAACAGAGATTTGTTTTTGAATAGTATCAATCTTTTTAAGACAGGGAAGAAGCAGGCCCGATTTTGGAGAAGAGAGGGCCTTCACAAGAATGCCGTATTTTTGGGGATTAAGATTTTTAATGTCAGTGACAAGCTCTGGATTACTAAGAACAGAAACAGTATAAGAAAGTTCAGGAAGCTCTTCAATTGAGACAGGGGAGAAGCGATAGTCTTCGCTGACGACGCTTATGGCATTAGCAATAATTTCTTGGGCAAGATTTTCTTGAGTAGGGAGGTAGGTGCCAATACAGCCGCGCAGCTCATCTTTATTCTGAATCGTCACAAAAACGCCTGCTTTTTTCTTCAACAATTCCTCTGGTAAATTAAGAGGAAGAGCAAGAACCTTATTGTTTCTGACAAATTCTTCCCCTGCTTGTCTGGCTAAAGAGGCAAAAAATGACATTTTAAAATATTCTAAAATTAATAACAGGGTAGCCAACGCCAAAAGGAGCTTCATACGAGAGAATTTCTGGCCGATATCTTATTTCCTCCAGCGCCCCTAAAAGAATAAGACTGGAGCGATAACCGCACTCGGCCGCGCCTTCTACGAGATTATCGTCAAGGCTAAGCATATCTTCATTATTTTTCTTTTCGATATTCTTCATGAATTTTTCGTCAAAATCTTTGCCTAAAGGAGAATAGGTAACTGGCGCTTCTGGCAAAAGGCAATGGGAAAGATCGCCAGAGGCGATGAGGCCGATATTTTTCGGAGATTCTTGGATTGCTTTCAGAATTATTTTCCCGAAAAGGAAGTGAGTCTGGCGGTCAAGACAGGAAAAAGAAAGAGGCAAAACTCTTATTTCTTTTCTTGGCGGGAGGAGATAAAAAAGGGGGACAAGAATGCCATGGTCTAATTCTTTTATCTCCAATGGCTTCAGGGGAATTTTTTCCTGCTGGCATAAATTTTCGATTTTTTTCGCTATTTCCAAGTCATTCTTAAAAGAAAACTTAGTTTGATTGTCTCCAAATTGGGAAAAATTTCCTTGAAGAGAAGGAGAGGTATTAATGATAAAATACTTAAAATCAATCGGGGCGTGAGGAGAGATAACAATTACTGTTTCCAACTTTGCCTCATAAAATTTTTTCGCCAATTTTTCCATCGCCTCTTTTGTTTGAGAAATTTTCTCAAAATCGCTAGGTCTGGAGATGGTAGGGATAAGAAGCGGCGGATGAGGAGTAATGGCACTAAATTTTAGGCTCATAGTTATTCTAAGATTAAATCTAAATTAGCTTGGCAATGAGAACATTTCCCTTTTTCGTCATAACGCTTGATCTGATAGCTCATTCTTTCAATCATCAGCTTTCCACAGACAGGACAAAAAGTATTTTCCAGATTAAGGCCTGGCAGATTTCCGGCATAGACATATTTTAGACCAACTTCTTTGCCAATTTCATAGGTCGCCTTCAAGATTTTTTCCGGAGTATCGGGCAGACCCCTTAATTTCCAGGAAATCGTGCCGGAAAAACCAGTAACATGCCAGGGAATTCTTTCTCCCAATTCCGTTTTAATAAATTGCGCCAATTTTTTCAGCATTTTTAAATCGTCGCTCAAGGTAGGGATAATAAGCGTCGTCACTTCAAGCCAGATATTTTTCTCTTTTAATTTTTTAAGGTTTTCCAAAACAGGCTTTAAGCGGCCGCCGCAATTTTCAAGATAGAACTTCTCGGAAAAGCTTTTAAGATCAACATTGGCCGCATCGAGAAAAGGGGAAATGAGTTCCAGCGTTTTTGGGGAAAAATAACCATTAGTTACCCAGGCGTTTTTTAACCCATCTTTCTTTGTCAGTTTCATAATCTCTAGAGCGTATTCTAAAAAAACCGTTGGCTCGGTGTAAGTGTAAGAAAGAGAAGGAAGATTATTTTCTTTGGTTAGGCTGATGATTTTTTCTGGAGAAATTTCTTCGGTCTCGACTTCTTTATTTATTTTTGGACCTTGAGAAATAGACCAGTTTTGACAATTGGCGCAACTAAAGTTGCAGCCGCTGGCGGCCAGAGAAAACGAATAGCTCCCCGGCAAAAAATGAAAAAACGGTTTTTTTTCAATCGGGTCAATGTTTAAAGCAGCCACCTGGCCATAGTTTAAGCTGTAAAGCTCGCCATCGATATTTTCTCTGACTCCGCATTTTCCTTTTTGTCCCGGGGAAAGCAGACAAAAATGGCAGCAAGTCTGACATTGAACTCTTTTTTTGTTCAGCTTCTGAAAGAGAAGAGACTTTTCCATCAATTGAATTCTAACACATATTTGATATATTTAAGACAGTCTTCTAAAAGGAAAAAAAGATGAGAAAAAGAGTTTTTTTGGCGATTAATTTGCCAGCCGAAATAAAGCAGGAATTGCTTAAAATCCAGGAGCAGTTTCCGATCCTGCCTTGCCGTTTTGTCAAAGACGAGAGTTTACATCTGACCTTGATTTTCTTGGGCGATAGGACTGAAGAGGAACTGGAAAAAATAACAGCGCTAGGGAAGGAAGTAGGGGAGAGGACGCCTTGTTTTGATATTTCTTTTGGCAGAGTTTGCTATGGCCCGGGAAAAAAATTACCGCCGCGCCTTATTTGGGCCGAAGGCGAAAAATCAGAAGGTCTTATAACCCTAAAGAAAAATCTGGACAAGCTCTTGGCAGAAAAAATTAGTTTCCAGCCGGAAAGACAGGATTTTTTACCCCATATTACTTTAGCGAGAATTAAAGCCTGGGATTGGAAAAGAATTGAACCGGAGGAAAGGCCGAAAGTAAATCTTGATGTTTCTTTTACCCTTCCCGTCAGCTCTTTTGAATTAATGGAAAGCGAATTAAAAAAATCAGGATCAGAATATCAAATTTTAAAAAGTTTTCCTTTGCGCTTGACAATTCTTTAATAATTGGATTGGCAGTTTGGATCTTGCGGACCCCGAGTTTCCGCAAAGCGCATTTAGAATTATGTGGAACCAAGGTTCCACAAAGAGCGAGTTTGCGGAAACTCGGGGTCTGCAAGATTAAGTAATCTTTGGAAGGAGCGCTTAGCTCCCAAAAAAGGATATGCGAGGCGAGCGGCCATGGTTCTTGCGAAAGCCAAGCTAAGCTTGGCGAAAGCAAGAGAGCGAAGCCGAGCTCTAAGCTTAATTCTTCGGTGGAGAATTAAGCGGCCTTTTTAGGGAGCTAAGAGATCCTTAAAGCGGAACCTTGCGGAAACTCGGGGTTTGCAAGATTCACACGGTCAGCTAAGCTGCCAATCTAATTATTAAAGAATTGCTGAACCTAATTACACTTTTATGCTAATTCATTTCATCGGCATTGGCGGCATCGGCGTTTCCAGCCTTAGCCGCTATTATCTTTCTAAGGGCCACGAAGTTTCTGGCTCTGATTTAGATACTTCAGAAATAATTGAAAGTTTGAAAAAAGCCGGAGCAAAAATAACTATTGGTCCGCACCAGGCAAAAAATCTAGCAAAAGGAACTGATAAGGTAATTTATAGTGTTGCCACTCTGGCTGATAACCCGGAACTTGAGAAGGCAAAAGAGAAAGGGATAGAAATCCAAAGCTATCCTCAAGCTTTGGGCGAGCTGACAAAAGAACACTTTACCATTGCCATTTCCGGCGCCCACGGCAAAGGGACAACCACGGCTTTTGTCTCTTTGGCTTTGATTGAAGCTGGTCTTGATCCCACGGTGATTATCGGCACCAATCTCAAAGAATTTAATAATAGCAATTTCCGGCCAGGAAAATCCCAATACTTGGTGATTGAAGCTGATGAATACCAAAAGGCATTTCTTAATTACTGGCCAAAGATTTTGGTGGTTACCAATTTGGACGAGGAGCATCTTGATTGCTATAAGGACTTGGAAGAAATTACCGCAACCTTTGCTCAATTCGCCAGTCATTTGGAAGAAAACGGCCTTCTAATTTTGAACGAAGACGATAAAAATGCTCACGTCTTCAAAGACAAAATCTCAAAACGCCATTTTAGAATTCAAACCTATTCGGTGCATCAGTCAGAAGGTGAAAAATTGAAAAAGATTTTAAAGATCCCGGGAGAACATAATGTTTCTAACGCTTTGGCGGCCTTAGCTGTCGCCAGAGATTTGGAAATTAAAGATGATGTTTCTTTTTTTGCTTTTTCACAATATCAAGGCGCCTGGCGGAGATTTGAGGTTAAAGACGTAGTTTTTGGCTCTAAACCCTTGACTGTTATTTCTGACTACGCTCATCATCCTACGGAAATCAAGGCGACGCTTGGGGGCGTCCGGGAGAAATTTCCCAAAAGAAAAATCTGGGCAGTCTTTCAACCGCACCAATACCAGAGAACTTATTATCTCTTTGACAAGTTTGTTGATGCTTTTACGAGCGCCGACGAGATTGTTCTGACAGAGATTTACGGGGTGGCGGGACGAGAGAAAAAAGAAATTATGGAGAAGGTAAGTTCGCGGAAATTAGCCGAGGCCATCAAGGAAAAAGGCGTCTCGGTTCATTTTATAGAGGATTACGAAAAGATTCCCGAATTTTTGAGGAGAAGAGTGGAAGCAAACGATATTGTCGTTATTATGGGTGCGGGCAGTATTTACAAGATTGTGGACAATTTCAACTAATCTTCATTTACATTTAAAAAAAGATGAGAGATAATTGAATTAAGAGAAAGGTCGCCAATGAATTTTTATTTTCAAAACTATGGAAACTTTATATTTGACAGTTGTCATTATTTCCGCCATCGGCTTGGCCGCTTATTATTTTTTCTTTCAAAGGAAGAAAAAAGCGATAGAGGGGAAAAAGAAAGAAGGAGGAGAAATCAAAACGGAATCAAAGCCAGCTTCGCCGGAGGTCTATGCTGGCGGTGAGGGCAAAGGACCTTCTTTGGAAGAAGCCTTGAAAGAGATTGAAGAGGAGCCGGCAGCGGTTGATCAAGAAGAGGAAGATTTGGATAAAATCGAGGAAGATTTGGACAAAGACTTGGAAGATGACCTTGAAGATGGAGAAGTGGATTTAGATGAAGAGCTTAAGGAAGAGCCAGAAGAAGAAAAAATAATTTAAAAAGACTGATGGAAGAGAAAATAGCAAAAATTGCTGGTTGGTTTTTGCTCATTTTAGGGGTGACGATTATTGGCGGAACTCTTTTTTATTCTTATAATATTTTTACGGCCAGAAGGCCGATGCCCACCATTTTTATTGTAGAAAAACCTAAAGTTACTTTTAAGTCAACTAGCGACAATCCCCAGGACCAAATGGGAGAAGTGATTAAACAGGCGCTGGGAGATCAAATAAGCAGTCTTGTTCCCACAGACACAATAACAAAAATGCTTAATCTTTTAGCCTGGTCAATCTGCGCCGGCATTTTGATTTTTGGCGGGAGCCAGATCGCCAATCTGGGCATTAAACTCATTAAAAAATAAATGGGAGACTGTATTTTTTGTAAAATCGCCAAAGGAGAAATACCTTCAGTCAAGATTTGGGAGAGTAGCGAGTTTCTCTCCATTTTGGATATCCAGCCGGTGGTCAAAGGAATGACTGTTGTTTTAACCAAGGATCATTATGATTCCGATATTTTTTCTTTAGCCGATGATATTTTTCAAAGGTTTTTATTAGCCACCAAAAAGACAGCAGAAAAATTAAAAATGGGACTTAAGGCAGAAAGGGTCTTGATGATGATGGAGGGCTTGGAGGTGCGACACGCCCACATCAAACTTTATCCCCTTTGCAGCGTAGAAAAAGATTTTCAAAGTTTTAAACAAGGATTAAAAGCCCCAAAAACCAAGGAGGAATTAGAAGAAATTGCCAGAGAAATTAAGGAAAACACTTCATTACCAGCCTAATTTATTTCTTATGAGGAATCTAGAATCAGGACCAAAAGATAAATTTCCGGAAGTTGTCTATGTTCTTCTCGAAATTGCCAAAGGAAGCAACCAAAAATACGAAGTGGATAAAAAAAGCGGACTTCTGTTCCTTGACCGCGATTTATTTACGGTTATGGTTTATCCCGGTGATTACGGTTATATCCCTCAAACGCTTTGCGCCGACGGCGATCCAGTAGATGCTTTGGTTTTGGTTTCCGGCCCCCATTTGCCGGGTACGGTTATTCCTGCCAGGCCGATCGCGATAATGAAGATGGAAGACGAAAAAGGGATGGACGACAAAATTTTATGCGTTCCAGACGAGAAAATAGACCCGACGTTTAAAGACATCAAGGATTTAAAGGATGTGCCGGAAGCAACTATTCAAAAAATTAAGCACTTTTTTGAGCATATGAAAGAGCTTGAGCCGGGCAAATGGGTTAAGGTGACTGATTGGCATGGAGCCAAAGAGGCAAAAAAATTCATTCTTGATTCGCAAAAAATTTACCAAGAAAAAAATAAATAAATAATAAAATCATATAGTTTTTTCTCTCGTAGTTTTATACAAAGATGCCGATTAATCTCGGCATTTTTGTTTTATTACCTTGCAGACCCCGAGTTTCCGCAAAGCGCATTTAGAATTATGTGGAACCTTAGGTTCCACAAAGAGCGATTTTGCGGAAACTCGGGGTCCGCAAGGTACTTGGGGCGAGTTAGGGTTGTTTGTATATGCCATATACATAGATTTTACACCCTAGGTGCTTCCAAGCTATTGAACCATTACGTTGGTATTGACAAATTATTGCTATTATGTTATAATTAGAGGTGTAATAAAGAGAAAAAGCAGTTTGAAAATTGAATACATAAAAGAGGAGAGTCCTAAAGCGGTTGAGTGATGAATCGAAAGTTATTTTGGTTTATTCCCCAGCCGCTTTGTTTTTTAAAAAGTCGTCGAGGGAGGTTATAGCTGGAAACCAAACCTTGACTAGCGCAACAAAAGAGGAGGAATCCAAATGCTGCGCAAGATTTATTCGTTCTTTTTTATCGTATTGGCCGCCGTGGTGATCGCCGCGGCTGTCGTTCCTTCGGCCGTTCTGGCCGAGGGAATCAGCGCCGGCCCCGTCACCGCCGCCACCAGCATCTTCGTCCCGAAAGGGACGTGGGTCTGGAAGGCAGTTGAGTTCCCGGAGGCAGTATCTTCCGGGACCTGGTCCCTGTCCGACCCCAGAACCGCCGGAAACAAAGAGTGGAGGTATACTGGGATCACGTACGCTTCCTGCCAATGGCGTACGTGGTCGTGGCGGTACGGGTACCAGTGGCACACAGCCACAGGGTACCAGGTTTCCAGGGGGTGTTCTCTGAGAGTCACTCTCAGAAAGCCGTAAAGGGCTTTCGGGTTAAACGGCCAGACCCACAAATTGGCCAAATTGATCTTTGAAGGTCATCCTCGCGGATGACCTTTTCATTTTATTTTTTATCTTATCTTTTGTTTAACTTACGCTAAAACCTTAATGTATTTCATATAATAGTCATCAAGGTTCTGTTCAACAGAACCTTATATTAAACAGCAGATAATATCGTAAGTTGAACAAGCTCATCTTGTGTTTTGTGGACCCCAGGTTTCCGCAAAAATGATGTTGCGCTTGTAGGTTGAATTCATAGTTGCATGGTTGATTTTATTATGCTTTTATGTTATAATATAAGTACTTGTTCATTAACAACCTCTGAATTTTCTCGCCACTTCCTCTAGTGGCTGTTGATTCCTATACAGGAATCCGTCGATTGTAGACGTAAAACAACAAGGGGCTCCAATGCGAGCTTAAAAATTACACCCTGTTGAATTTCCACGGAGGTGGAAAAATGAAAATGATGATTATTCAAGGCGGTTCGGGCAAATGGCAATTGGACGATTTCGATCGCGTGGGCGGTCGTAGCCGTGCTACGCCAGATTCACGGATGGTCGAGAATGCCATCCGTGAATATCTGGCAAACCCAGATCGCCGCAGAGTAGAGTTTCGTCTAGGTGGTGGGCATACCGTCTGGGTAGAAGTAAGGGATACGTTGGGAACCGAAATTCAGAGCCGATACGCGACTCTGGAGAAAGAAATAACGGAGCGAAAACTGGCCGCTCCGCGCTGTCCATCGTGCCACTTTTGGGGCTTGGCTCGTCGTGACGACGGGCTGCTGCATTGTCGGGGTTGCGGTACGGAAGTTCCCGATCAACCGCCTCCAAGTTGGAAGCGGTAGATTCAACAAGGCTTCCAAGCGCCTGACCTGCCACTGGTAAGTCTGGTGGTGTAAAGGTCTTAAGCTAAAGACTTGGATTATCCAAAGGGTAACGATCTATCCCTTTGGTGGGGAGAATTAACTCCTACTCTGGCCCCAGGTGCGGGGGGCGATCTCGGGCAGAAGGTGGTAAGCGACTGCCACAACCTTCTGCCGACGCGAATTAACGCTAAAGGAAAGTCGCATTGAGTCATAGCCCGGCAATCATTTTGCCGGGCTTTTCATTTTATCTTTTGTTCAACTTACGATACTTCCTGTTTAATCTGCGATATTCCACAGCAAGTGTGTAATATCGCAGATTAAACAGAATTATTGTGGATTTTTGGTTTCCACAAAAGTTTCCACGTTATTGATTGCGAGAGAGTTTTTAGATATGATGGATTTAGAAAGGAGGTGCTTCATGTTTCAACAAAGAGTGGATCGAATGGGCATCCTGATTGTTCTTTTACTGTGGTTGGCCATCACGCGGATCATGGTTCGAGAGATGATCCGTGGGTGGTGGCGAAAGCTGCGCCTGCAATTCCAGTGGCAGAAGCAGCCACAGCCACAACTACAAAGACAGGCCTTGCGCCCGCAAATTTCCCCACGCTGAAAAAAACGTGGGGAAAGTTCTTTTAGACATTTAGTAAGAAATGAATATAATAAAGGTGCGATTAATTTTCAGTAACGATTAATGAAAAATAGAATTTTAATTTTTGCTTTAATAGGAGCTGCGCTGATTTTTCTTTTTTTGGTTTTCCAAAAAAATATGGGAAATGTTTTTTTTAGTGTCTTGAGAGAAAAAGATTATTCTCGCCTGGCCGCAATAAGAAATGATATTTTGGCAGAGAAATATCAAGACGCCTTGCCTCTTCAAAAACACGAGATTACTGATTTGGAATTGGGAGCAAGGGCGGCAATATCTTTAAGGATAAATAAAGACGGTCAAGAAAAAATACTTTTTGAGAAAAATGCAGACGAGAAACTACCGATTGCCAGTCTGACAAAATTAATGAGCGCCCTTGTTGCTTTAGAAAATATTGATTTAGGGAGAGCTGTGGTTTTTTCCAAAGTAGCCGCCAGCCAAGAAGGTGAGGCGAATTATTTTCATCAGGCTGAGATTTTTTATGCCCGCGATCTTATTTATTCTTCTCTTTTAGAATCAAGCAATCGGGCAGTTCAAGCTTTAGCTGAAGTCGTTGGCGAAAAGAAATTCGTGGAATTAATGAATGAAAAAGCAAAAGAATTAGGCATGGAAAATACTCTTTTTTTCAATCCTACCGGGCTTGATCCCGAGCCTTGGTCGTCATGGCCGCATAATTTTTCTACGGCAAGCGATTTGGCAATTCTTTCTCAAGAGCTTTTTAAAATAGATTTAATCAGGGAAATTGCCCAGACAAAAGAAAAAGATATTTATCAAATAGGCGTTGGCTTTCATCATCGGATGATAAACACTAATGAATTTTTGGGAGAAGTGCCGGATATTATTCTTAGTAAAACCGGCCAAACGCCTTTGGCGGAAAAGTGTCTTATCATTGGCGTAAAAAGCCCCAATAGCGATGGTTATGTGATAAATATTATTCTTGGTTCATCTGACCATTTTGGAGAAATGAGAAAAATGATAGAATGGATAAAGAATGCTTATCGTTGGTAAAAAACTATGGGAATTCTCGCTTCTAATGCCATAAAAATATTTGTTTTGGGGACATTGAGTTTTGGTTTGTCGTTATTCCTGACGCCACTGATGACCCATTTTTTATATAAGTATAAATTTTGGAAAAAGCAGGTAAGGGAAAAAGCGATTGACGGTAAGGAGATTCCGATTTTTAAAAAGTTTCATACGGAAAAAGAAGTGCAAACGCCAAGAGGAGGCGGTATTCTTATTTGGATCAGTTGTTTGCTCTTAGCTTTTTTATTTTTCTTTCTTGGCAAAATTAATCTTCCTTTTTTACAGAAATTAAATTTTCTTTCTCGGGAACAGACCTGGCTGCCATTATTCGCCTTAGCCGCAGGTTCTCTTTTAGGATTTCTTGATGACATTCTCGTCGTCACAAATTTAGGCAAATATATTGGCGGCGGACTGCGCCTAAGATACCGCTTACTGACGGTATTTTTAATCGGCCTTCTCGGCGCTTTGTGGTTTTATTTCAAGCTTGATTGGCGGACGATTCACGTGCCCGGAAATGGCGAAATCTATATCGGCATTTGGTATATTTTCCTTTTCGCTCTAGTCAACATGGCAGTCTATTCAAGCGGGGTGGTTGACGGCTTGGATGGTTTATCAGGCGGTATCTTCGCTTCAATTTTTAGCGCCTTTGCCATTATTGCCTTATGGCGAGGGCAAGTCAATCTGGCTAGCTTTTGTACTGTAGTTCTGGGCGCTCTTCTGTCTTTCTTATGGTTTAATATCCCGCCGGCAAGGTTTCTTATGGGTGAGACGGGAATTCTAGGTTTGGGTACGGCCCTGACCGTCGTTGCTTTTTTAACTGATTCAGTTTTAGTTTTGCCTATTATCGGATTTCTTTTAGTAATTGAATCTTTATCCGTTATTTTTCAACTTATTTCCAAAAGATATTTTAAGAAAAAACTCTTTTTGGCGGCGCCAATCCATCATCATTTTGAAGCAAAGGGTTGGCCGAGCTACAAGATTACGATGCGTTTTTGGATTGTGGGAGTAGTTGTTGCCATTATAGGCGTAGCGATCAGGCTGTTGGGTTAGTTCTTTTTCAAAAGGAGGAAAAGGTGAAGAAGATTGCGGTTTCCATCGAGTCGGCCGCAAGATATGGATGTCCAAATTGCGGCTACCGTTTTCTACAGACGGTGACTTCGCATAATTCAGCTGCGGTGGAAATGACTTGCCGCGAATGCGGAACCGAAATTGTTCTTTTGGCCGAAGGAGTAACGAAGTTTGTCATCACGAGCGGCGTGATGGTAAGTCTAGAGGCGCATCCGCGCGAAGGTTTGCCGGTTCATGGCGCCTGAAAGGCCAAGCAAAGAAGCTTGGCTTTTTCAACCTTGAGAGTTATGTTATTCTAAGACTATGACAAAAGAAGATTTAGTGGGAAAAAAGATTTTGATTTTGGGTTTTGGCAGAGAGGGGAGAGATACCCTCAAATTTTTGCGCCAAAATTTTCCTCAAGAAGTTTTAGGAATTGCTGATCAACTGGAAGAAGAAAAACTTGAGAAGGAAATTCAGGAGGAGATTAAAAGAGACAAGAATCTAAAGATTTATTTCGGAAGTGATTATCTTCAAGCCATTTCGGAATACGAAGTTATTTTTAAGTCACCAGGCATTCCTCTTAGTAAGGTGGCGCCATTTCTCAAAAAAGGACAGCGCCTGACTTCGCAGACAGAATTTTTTTTGGAAAATTGTCCGGGAATGATTATTGGCGTCACTGGAACAAAAGGAAAAGGAACAACCGCCTCTTTATTAGAGCAGATTTTAAAAGAGGGCGGGAAAGAGGTATTTTTAATTGGCAATATCGGCGAGCCAGTTTTATCTTATCTGGCTTCGGCCAAGTCAGACTTGGCTTCGGCCGAGTCAGACTCGGCTTCGGCCAAGTCAGACTTGGCTTCGCCAAAAAAAGAAGAAATTTTTATTTATGAACTTTCTGCTCAGCAACTGCAAAATTTAAAGATTAGTCCGCCAATCGCTATCTTCTTAAATTTATATCAGGCGCATCTTGATCATTTCCAGAATTTTCAAGAATATCAGGAAGCAAAAGAAACTATCGCCCTTTTCCAAAAAAAGGACGACTATTTTATTTATAATGCTGACGAGGCGGAATTGAGACGTTTGGCGAAAAAAAATAAGGCAGTTAAGATAGCCATTAGCCTGGAGAAAGAAGCCGACGGCTATTTAAAAGACAATTGGTTGTATTGGCGCGAAGAGAAAATTATTGAAGTAAAAGAAATTCCTCTCGTGGGCAGATTTAATTTGTATAATGTCCTCGCGGCCATAGCCAGCGCAAAATTGTTGGGAGTTTCCACGGAAAGCATCAGAAAAGGAATAAAAGAATTCAGGGCCTTGCCTCATCGTTTAGAGTTTATCGGTAGATTTAGAGGGATAGATTTTTATAATGATTCTTTGGCGACTTTGCCAGAGCCGGCAATGTTTGCTATTGAGGCCTTTGATAAAAGGCTGGAAACGATTCTCTTAGGCGGTCATGAAGCCGGGCAAAATTTTAAAGGATTGGCAAAAAAGATTTTGGAAAGCGAGATTAAAAATATCATTCTTTTTTTGCCAACCGGCGCCAGGATTAAAAAAGAGATAGAAAAGATAGTTCAGGAAGAAAAAAGAGAAGAAAGGGGAAAAGAAATAAACTATTTTTTTGTTGAGAATATGGAGGAGGCGATTAAAATCGTTTTTAATAAGACAGGCCAAGAAAAAGTTTGTCTTCTTTCGCCAGCTTCTCCAAGCTTCGGTGTTTTCAGGGATTATAAAGAAAGGGGAGAGCTTTTCAAAAAATACATTGAGATCTATGGTCAAAAATAAAAAGAAGATCGACCTTAATCTTCTGCTTATTATTTTTGGTATCCTTTTGCTTGGTTTTTTAATGCTTTTCAGCGTTTCTGCGCAAAAGTCGCTCGAGGCTGTCGGCAATACTTATTATTTTTTAGCTCATCAGTTTATTTACGGCATTATTCCGGGATTAATTTTGGGTTTTATTGCTTTCAAAATAGACCTCGTCAGATTTAAGAAGATTGGATTTTTCTTTTTTCTTCTTAATCTTATTCTTCTTCTGACAGTTTTTCTTCCCGGACTCGGCATCACCAAAGGAGGAGGAAGAAGATGGCTGGGAGTCGGTCCATTTTCTTTTCAGCCCTCAGAATTTTTGAAAATCACCTTGCCGCTTTATCTCGCAGTGTGGTTGGCGGGAAGAAAGAAAAAAGATCTGAAAACTTTTTGCGGTTTTTTCCTTATTTGTTTGCCTGTTATCACGATTCTTCTTCTTCAGCCGGACCTTGGCACCCTAGTCTTAATTATGTTTTCTGCCTGTCTGATTTATTTTCTTTCAGAAACGCCGATTTGGCACGGTATTTTGATTCTTGCCGTCGCGTTTGCCGCTCTTTTATTGCTCGTTGTTTTCAAATCATACAGAATGCAGAGGCTTTTGATTTTTCTTAATCCCGAGATTGATCCCATGGGCATTGGTTATCAGCTTAAACAGTCTTTAATTGCTATTGGTTCCGGCGGCTTTTGGGGCAAAGGCCTAGGTTTTTCACAACAGAAATTCGGGCTTCTGCCGAATGTTATTTCCGATTCTATTTTTGCTGCCTTTTGCGAGGAAACAGGCCTTATCGGACCATTCATTCTTATTGTTCTTTTTCTTTTATTTCTTGTAAGAATCATCTTTATTGTTCAGAAAACAAGAGAAGACTTTTCCCGATCTCTGGGATTGACCCTAGGAGCGAGTATCGTTATTCAGGCGTTTTTTAATATGGGAGCAATGATGTCGGTTATTCCCCTGACAGGAATTCCTCTGCCATTTATTAGCTACGGCGGGACGCATTTAATGGTAGAATTGATAATGGTAGGAATATTACTTAATATTTCTCAATCTTCGTAATTTTTATTTAATAATTTTAGCTATAAGCAATGAAAATTCTATTTACAGGTGGTGGTAGCGGAGGACATATTTTTCCCATTATTGCCGTTATCAGAGAAATTAAAAGGATAATGCCGGAGATAGAGCTGGTTTATCTTGGTCCGCGAGACGAATGGGTGGCCTTGCACCTGGCGCAGGAGGATATAAAAATAAAAAAGATTTTAGCGGGGAAAATCAGGAGATATTTTTCGCCAAGCGCCATTCTTCTTAATTTTTTTGGCGTCTTCCTTTCTTTCTTTGGTTTTTTTCAGTCTCTTTTTAGCATTTTTTTCATTAATCCAGATTTGATTTTCAGCAAGGGTGGCTACGGTTCAATCCCCGTGGTTTTAGCCGGTAAAATCTTAGGAATTCCTATCTTTATTCACGAATCAGACATTTCACCCGGCTTTTCAAACCGCTTTGCTTCGAAACTTGCCCTAGAGATTTTTACTTCTTTTTTCAATACGGAATATTTTGCTCAAGAAAAAACGATTGTTGTCGGCAATCCTTTGAGAAGAGAGATTTTTGGCGGCTCGGAAGAAACAAGCAAGGAGCTCTTTAAACTAACCGGTGGAAAACCAGTTATTTTTATTTTAGGCGGCTCGCAAGGAGCAGAAAGAATTAACGACCTCGTCTTATTAGCCGCCCCCCAGCTTCTTGAAAAATTTGAGATTATTCATCAGTGCGGAGAAAAGAATTTTGCCAGAGTTTCAAGTGAAGCCAAGGTAGTGGCTAAAGGAGAATTGGCAAAATATTATCATCCTTGGGGTTTTTTGCACGAGAGCGAATTAAAAGAAGCTTTTTTTAGCGCTGACGTCATTGTTAGCCGAGCCGGCTCTGGTTCTATCTTTGCTGTTGCCGCTTTAGCCAGGCCAAGTATTTTGATTCCCTTGCCAGAATCGGCTCAAAACCATCAATTTAAAAACGCCTATGCTTTTGCGGAAAAAGGCGCTTGCTTGGTGATTGAAGAAGTGAACCTAAGCCATGGTTTTTTCCTGGAAAGGCTTGATTATCTGACTTCTCACAGCGAGGAAATGGAAAAGATGAGAGAAGCGGCAAAAGATTTTGCTCGCCCCCTGGCAGCCAAAGTCATTGCCCAGTATTTGCTGGAATATTTATTGAGATAACCAAGAGTTACCGGTTTTGTTAAAATTTAACCTAGCGAGGCGATTTTTAAATAGACTTAAACCCGCTGAAGAGACTTGTCCTGAAGAGTTCGACTGAGGTTCACTCGAAGTCCTTGTCGAAGGAGTTCTCCTGAGCCTGCCTGCGGTGAGCAGTTCGACAAGCTCACTGTAAACTTGTCGAATCCGTCGAAGGATTGACAAGACCGTCAAAAAGTTCAAGAATAAAAAGATAATGGCAAAGGAAAAAGAAAAAGAAAAAGATTTCAAACTGATTAAAGAGGGGGAAGTGAGGGTACGCATAGCCCCTTCTCCCACAGGCTATTTTCACATCGCGACTGCCAGGGCCGCGCTTTTTAACTATCTTTTTGCCAAGAAAAACAAAGGAACTTTTATCTTAAGAATAGAAGATACAGATAAGAAAAGATCAAAGCCGGAATATGAAGAAGACATTATTAATAATTTTAAATGGTTGGGAATAAAATGGGATGAGGGTCCGGTTGTTGGCGGCAAGTACGGTCCATATCGTCAAAGCGAAAGATTGAAAAGCTATCGAAAGTATCTGCAAAAACTTCTTGAGGAGAAAAAGGCGTATTATTGTTTTTGTTCTAAAGAAGATTTGGAGGCCCAGAGGCAATACTTAATGAGTATTGGCAAGCCGCCTGCTTATAACGGCAAATGCGCCGAGCTTTCCAAGGAAACCGTGGAAGGATATCTTAAAGAGGGGAGGGATTCAATCATCAGATTTAAGGTGCCGAAAAGAAAAATTGTTTTTCAGGATCTGGTCAGGGGGGAAATAGAGTTTGAAACCGAACTTCTCGGCGATTTTTCCATTGCCAAAAATCCGGACGAACCTCTTTACAACTTTGCCTGCGTCGTGGATGATTTCGAAATGAAAATTTCCCATGTTTTGCGGGGCGAAGATCATATTTCTAATACTCCCAGACAAATTCTTCTTCAGGAGGCGCTTGGTTTTTCAACGCCAATTTATGCCCATCTGCCTATTGTTCTGGCAGTTGATAAAACAAAACTTTCAAAAAGACACGGTTCGGTGTCAGTAAGAGATTTTAAAAACGACGGCTATCTGCCAGAAGCTTTAATTAATTTTATGGCTTTCTTGGGCTGGAATCCGGGAACAGATCGGGAAATTTTTTCTTTGGCTTCGCTGGCCAAGGAATTTTCTTTAGAAAGAGTCAAAAAAGGCGGAGCGATTTTCAATCAAAAACGCCTGGATTTTCTTAATGGCTTTTATATTCGCCAGAAATCGATTGAGAAATTAACAGGAGATTGCCTTCCTTATCTGGTTCAAGCAGGTTTGATTAAAGATTCTTCCGATAAGGAAAAATTTTTAATTTCCGAGACCGGAGAAGAGATTGGAGTCGAGAAGATAGGGGAGATGGTTTCGCTTTACCACGAACGCCTGAAAAAGCTTTCCGAAATATCGGAATTAATAGATTTTTTCCTGAAAGATAAATTAAGCTATGAAAAAGAAATTTTGCGCTGGAAGGATCAGACCGACAAGGAAGTTAAGCTTATCCTTGACAGAGTATGGGATTTGTTGTCTGGTATAGCTGACGCTAATTGGGAAAAAGAAGAATTAGAAAAACTCATTTTAGCCGAGGGAGAAAAGGTAGAGACGATTTTAGGAAGGAAAGGGGACAGGGGATATCTTTTATGGCCGCTGCGGGCGTCATTGACAGGGAAAAAAGCGTCTGCCGGACCATTTGAGATTGTCGCTCTTTTGGGCAAAGAAAAAACTTTAAAAAGGGTAGAGGAGGCGAAGAAAAAAGCCGAATCCTAAATAAGCAAGAAGATGGGAAAATCAGTCTTTTTAGTCATTCTTTTAGTAGGAGCTTTGTTCCTGTTTTTTACGCATTCTAAGGCCCAAAACAGCGGTTTTAGCCCCAAAGACGAGCTAAGGGTTAACTCGAATTATGACCTTCTGGAAAACGAAGGAAAAGCGCGTAGTTTCTTTGTTAAGGCAGTTACTTTCTGCCAGAAGACGATTATTCTTATCGCGACAAACTGGAGAGGCTTGGCAGGGCAGTTGGAGGAGTTTGTGAAGACATTTGTTTGGCCGAAAACAAAAGAAATAACTATTTTCTTCAAAGAACAATTTTTTTTGAGAAAATCAATTGCGCGGGAAGAGTTTGAAAAAGAAATGTTAGAATTAAAAGAAGATATCTTTCGTCTGGCAAAGATAGTCTTTTAGCAAAAAGGTAAAAAAGCGTGTTTTGACTAAGAGGGGGCTTGACAGAGCCCCTTTATAGATTAAAATGAAAGTGAGTATAATAACCCAAATGCTCGCAAATAATATGTTTGACCATTTTGAGGATTTTTTCCTCCATATCCAAGTCAATAATTATTCTCCAGAAACTCTCTATAACTACGAGCGGGATTTAAAAATCTTTGAAGCTTTTTTAAAGGACGAAATGAAAATTTCTTTTAACAAAATTACTAAAAAAACAATTGAACAATATAAGGCCTATTTAGTATCTCGTGACCGTAGGACCGCTTCGGGTCAAAAAGCTAAAAAAAATCTGAGCAGTGACTCAATTAATCGCCACCTTTCAAGTCTTCGAGGATATTTTAAATACCTTATTAAAATGGATTATAAAGCCCCAGTTGCCCCTCAGGCCATTGAATTTCTTCGAACGGAGAAGAAACATCCACGAGTGGCTGGATTTGAGGAAATTGTGAAATTGATTGAATCACCAATGCGCTTTGAAAAAAACAAAAAAATAGCTTTGCGCAATCGCGCGATGCTGGAAACTTTAATTTCTACCGGAATGAGAATTTCCGAGTTGCTTAATCTTAGAAAAGAACAAATCGATAAAAGAGGACGAATTTTTATCAGAGGCAAGGGCAAAAAAGAAAGATTTGTTTATCTTACGCCCAGGGCTCAAAACCATTTAGCTAATTATTTAGAAGTCAGGAACGATCCCCTATCCCCTTTTCTTTTTGTGCCTTATAGAGGCAGGAATGTTAACAAAGCAGAAAAAAAGATTTCTTCTAATTATTTGCAGGAGAAGGTAAAAAGATACCGGGAGCTTTTGGGGCTAAATGTGCCTACTTCTTGCCATTCCCTTCGTCATGCCTTTGCTACTTATATGGCTGAAAACGGCGCTAATCCTGCCGCCATTCAAATTCTTTTAGGGCACGAATCGCTGGATACTACCACGAGATACGTTCATGCTTCTGATCGCTATGCCGAAAAAACTCATCGCCGGTTTCATCCGCTCAAGGAATAAAAACTTTCTCTAAATTCTATTGGTTTTTTTTGCTGGTAAGAAGCGGCCAAGTATCCAAGAGCCAAGCAAAGCAAACAGGCCAAAAAAATAAGAATGCCCAAAAGGATGTCTTTTTCGTGCTGGCCTAAAAACAACTTGATATTTTCCTTTAGTTCTGTTATCATAAACCCATCCTTAATTAAGACTTTATTTATTTTAAAGAGAAGGCTCGGAAAGCTAATTTTGAGGAGCCGCTTGCTCGTCCAGCGAGCTCGCTCGCTTAGTCCTCGGCTCACTCTTTTGGCTTCGCCAAGCTAAGCTTGGCTTCGCCAAAACCCTAGCGCGTTCGGCTTGCGGATGCTCCTCAAAATTACTTTTCTTCGTCTTTCTTTAATACTTAATACTTGATACTTAATACTTAATCTATTTTAACATGTCAGACGCAAGAGCAAGATTTTATCGCGGCGCCAGAGCAAAATATTTAGGAGTGAAATTTTTTGGCGGCCAGAAAATAAAAACCGGCCAGACGATTGTGAAACAAAAAGGTTCGGTGGTTTTGGCTGGGAAAAACGTGAAAATGGGACATCGCCATACGCTTTTCGCCATGAAAGACGGTATTGTTCAGTTTATTACTAAAAGAACCAGATCTTTCGATAATTCGCAGAGGAAAGCTAAAGTGGTGAGTGTGATAGAAGAGCCAAAAAGTAGCGATAAGTAGCTAGTAATAAGCAAGAAAACAAAACAAAAAATCCTTTAGAAGGATTTTTTGTTTTGTCCAGATAATTACGGTCACTCCCCTATCTCTATTTTGATTTTATTTTAAAATTGAAAATTATTTATATTTCCTCTTCTTCCTCTCCCCTTTCTTCTTCCCCCTCTGAAATAATAATTGTGATTTCCGCTTCTAATCCATGAGGAAAGATTAATTTTACCGGCCACTCCCCCATCTCTTTGATGGGTTCCTCTAGGGCAATCTGATTTTTCTTAACATCGTATCCTTTTTCTTTTAATGCTTGGGCAATTTTGGTAGCATTAATGGAACCAAAAAGCTTGCCCTCGTCATTGAGTTTGGCGTTCATCATTATTCCTCGACCATCTATTTTCGCCGCCAGTTCTTGAGTTTTTTTCAATTCTTCTTCAGCTTTTTCTCCTTTCATTTTTCTTTGGGTTTCGGCCCATTTTAAATCTTTTTCCGTAGCAATTTTTACCAATCCCTTGGGAATTAATAAATTTCTGGCATAGCCTTCTGACACTTCTTTTATCTCGTATTGCTTGCCTAGATTCTTAATATTTTCCAAAAGAATTACTTTCATCGTAATAGTATATCATAATTATTTTAAATTACTAATAACCTCTATGGCTTTTTCTAGTTGCGGATCTTTCCCGCTTTCATAATCAGATTCGGCAAGCTTGACTTCAATGTCCGGCTTCAAACCAACTTCATTAATTGTTTCTCCTTTCGGCGTTAGCCACTTCGCTGTCGTGATTTTTAGCGATGAGCCGCCGAATAAATCTTGAAGCTGCTGGACTGAACCCTTGCCAAAAGAATTTTCTCCGATCAATTGAATGTTGAGATTATCTCTTAGGGCGCCAGCTAAGATTTCTGAAGCCGAAGCTGATCCTTGATTAATAAGAACGACCACCGGAAAATCACTAAAAACTGGATTGTTTCTTGCCCGGTGTTCTATTCTTTCTGTTCCCCTATCTTCGATGGTTACAATCTTTCCTCTTTCCAGAAAAAACCCAGCAATCTCGTTGGCGATTTCAAGATAGCCGCCGGGATTATTTCTTAAGTCTAAAATAATCTTATCTGCGTCAGAAGCTAAGGCCATTACCGCCATTCTCGTAAAAGCTATCCCCGCTTTTTCGCTAAAATTGTAGAGCTTAACATAAGCAATATGATTGTCAATCATTTCCCAACTCAAAGTTGGAACCTCTATCACTCCTCTTGTAATCTCAAAATCTTTTGGTTCTTCCCAGCCGTCTCTTAAAATTGTCAGCGTGACCTTTGTATTTTTTGGCCCTCGGATAAGACTAATCGCTTCGTCCAATGTCAATTCAAAAGTAGTTTGGTCATTGACCTTAAGAATTTTATCTCCTGGCCTTAGGCCGGCTTTTTGCGCCGGTGTGCCATCAATGGGAGCGACAACTTGAAGCGTTTTATTCTTAATACCGACTTCCATGCCTACACCTTCAAAACTGCCGGAAATATCCTCTTCAAATTTTTTGGTTTCTTCTGGCGTCATAAAGACGGTATAGGGATCGCCCAAAGAATCAACCATGCCGCTGATGGCGCCATAAATCATTTTTTCTTCGTTGATTTTTCCCGGGTCAACATATTTTGCCTTCAATTGACGGTAAGTTTCCCAAAAAAGAGAAAGATTAAGATTTTCCGGTTGATATAGCTGTTCTCCAACCGATCTTTCGCCAAAGACGAAACCAAGGCCAAAGCCGCCAATGACCATTGTCGAGACGACAATGACCAGAATTAAGTTTCTGTTAAATTTAAGTTTCATTCCTTTGATGTTTTTTAGTATTTTTATCTTCTCCATTTTGATTTTACATTTATGTTTTCCATTATAGCAAAACTTTTAAAAAACAAAACATTACTATTGATTTTCTACTGAAACTTTAAATAAAAACTGCGTGACGACCTTCGCGCAGTTTTGTTTTTTGAAATTAGAATTTTATTTTTAGATTTTAGTTTTGACCAATTCGACTTCGCTCAGGGTCAATCCTGAGCTTGTCGAAGGATTGAGTTTTGAGTTTTGTTTGGTGCCCCTGCCAGGGATCGAACCTGGATCAATAGCTTAAAAGGCTACTGCTCTACCACTGAGCTATAGGGGCAAACGCCCTGCCGTGCAGGGCTAATTTATAATTTCCAATTTTCAATTTACAATCAAGCTCCAATTTACTAATTTACAGATAAATCAATTAATTAAAAGAATGTTTGAAAATTGAGCCATTGGGATTTCATTGAAAATTGGGATTTGAAAATTGAAAATTCTATAGTCCTTCTTTCTTCAACTTTTCCAGCAACTCTTTCTGGCTTTTAGACAATCGTTTCGGAATAGACAATACTATTTCAACATAAAAATTGCCTCTTTTCAAGCTTGAGAAATGAGGAATGCCTTTTCCCGAGATTCTAAAAACTTTGCCAGAAGCCGTCCCGCTCGGAATTTTTAAAATAATTCCTTTGCCCTCGATTGTCTGAATTTCAATTTCTTCGCCCAAAACCGCTTGAGAAATGGTGATATTTTTCCGTAAAAAAAGATCATCTCCCCTTCTCTCGAAAAAAGGATGGGGCTTAACTAAAATTCTGATAAATAAATCGCCTGTTTGCCCTTGTCTTTTACCCGCATTTCCCTTTTGCCTGATTCGTAAAATCTGATTGGTATCCACGCCCGCAGGAATGATTATTTCTGCGCTTTCTCTTTCAAAAATTCTTCCCTCGCCTCGACAAACATTGCAAGGTTTTTCTGGTTTTTGCCCCTCGCCCCTACATTCTGGACAAATTGTTGAACGGGTGATTGAACCAAGAAAAGTTCTTTTAATCTGCTGTACTCGGCCTATGCCGTCACAGGTAAAACATTTCTTTGTTTTTGTTCCGGGCTCGGCTCCGCTAGCGCTGCAGCGGCCGCAGCTATTGAATTTCTGGAAACTGATTTTTTTCTTAAAACTTTTCAAGGTGTCTTCCAAAGAAATTTCCAGGTCAATCCTGATATCCTCTCCGCTTCTGGCATCTCTTTCTTCCGATTCTCCTCCTCCAAAAAAATCCTCAAAAACATCTTTCAGGTCAAAATCAAAGCCCCCGAATCCGTTAAAAGAAGAGTAATCAAATCCTGGTCCAGCTGGGGAAGGCTGGCTTTCAAACACTCTGCCAAAGCGATCATATTGAGATCTCTTTTCGGAGTCAGAAAGAATCTGATAAGCCTCGTTTATTTCTTTAAATTTCTTTTCGTCCCCGCCGCTCTTGTCTGGATGAAACTGATGCGCCAGTCTGTAGTAGGCTTTTTTGATTTCTTCCTGCGAAGCGTTTTTGGAAACGCCGAGAATTTGATAATAGTCATTCATGACGAATTTCTAATTGCTCTAATTGGTTATTTCTCTTTGTAATCTCCTTCTTCTGTTCCGGGCGTTTCAGGTTTTTCCTTATTAGTTTCCTTGCCGCTTCCTTCCGGTTTTTGGTACATTGCCGCCCCGATTTTCTGAATTACCTGAGAAAGCTCTTCTATTTTAAGCTTAATCTCTTCTATCTTATCACCCTCTTTGGCTTTTTTCAATTCCCCGACTTTTTCTTCAATTTCCTTTTTTATTTCTGCAGAAAGCTTATCCCCCGCCTCTTTCAGGCTTTTTTCTGCGGTATAGACAAGATTGTCAGCCGTATTTCTTGTTTCTGCCAATTCTCTTTTTCTTTTATCTTCTTCCGCGTGAGCATCGGCCTCGGTTTTCATTTTTGCCACCTCCTCTTTTGACAAGCCGATTGAGCCCTCAATTCTGATTGACTGGGTTTTAGCGGTCGCCTTATCTTTAGCGGTAACCGTGAGAATGCCATTGGCGTCAACGTCAAAGGTAACCTCAACTTGAGGCAATCCTCGTGGTGACGGAGGAACACCGTCCAAAATAAATCTGCCCAAAAGACGATTATCGCTCGCCATCGTTCTTTCTCCTTGAAGAACGCGAATTTCCACAGAAGTTTGATTATCGGCCGCAGTGGAAAAAACCTGCGATTTAGAGGTCGGGATGGTAGTGTTTTTTTGAATCATCGGCGTATTGATTTCTCCCAGAGTTTCAATTCCCAGAGAAAGCGGCAAAACATCCAGAAGAAGCACGCTTTTAATGTCTCCTTCTGGCGCTCTTCCCTCTTCTTTTGCCCTTAAGATTTCTGCTTCTATCGCCGCCCCGGTGGCGACCACCTCTTCGGGGTTAATAGAAATATTAGGTTCCTTGCCAAAAAATCTCTTAACTGCTTCTCTGATTGCCGGCATTAAAGTCGTGCCGCCAACAAGAATAATTTCATCTATTTCTTCCTTAGTTGATTTTGCTTCCTTGAGAGTAGCTTCCATTCTTCCTATAGAACGTTCTACCAATTCCTTTGTTTCGTTATTAAGTTGAGCTCTGGTTAATTTATAGAGTAGATGTTTGGGGCCATTGGCGTCCGAGCTGATAAAGGGAAGATTGATTTCAGTTTCCAGAGCGCTGGAAAGTTCTATTTTTGCTTTTTCTGCTGATTCCTTAAGGCGTTGAAGCGCTAAAGGATCTTTTCCCAAATCAATTCCTTGCTCTTTTTTGAATTCGTTAATGATGAGGTTGACGATAATCTGGTCAAAGTCTTCGCCGCCCAAATGCGGTTCTCCGCCTGTCGCCAAGACTTCCAACGTATCTGGAGCCACATTTAAAATGGTGACATCAAAAGTGCCGCCGCCAAAATCGTAAACCGTTATCCTTTTCGGTTCTCTTTTGCCAAAACCATAAGCTAAAGCTGCTGCTGTCGGCTCGTTGATTACCCTTAGAACTTTTAGTCCGGCTATTTCTCCGGCGGTAATGGTGGCTTTTCTTTGGGAATCGTCAAAATTAGCCGGACAAGTAATGACGGCCGCTTCTACTTTTTCGCCAAGCTTTTCTTCGGCGTCAAGTTTCAGTTTTTGGAGAATCATTGAAGAAATCTGAATCGGCGTGTACCAATTGTCCCCCATCTTAATTTCTATACCTTCATCTTCTTTTCTTTTTCTTGTTTCATAAGGGAGTCTTTTCAATTCTTTTTGGACCTCTTGATCGGAAAACCTTCGGCCAATAAATCTTTTGACGGCGAAAATCGTGTTTTTCGGATTGGTAATTGCTTGTCTTTTTGCCAAAATGCCGACGAGCCGTTCGTTGCTTTTACTCAAAGAAACGACCGAAGGCGTTAAAACCGAGCCTTCTCTGTTTTCCAGACAATTAGGTTCGCCGTCTTTAACTGTTGCCATTTTGGAGATAGTTGTGCCTAAATCAATGCCTAATACTTTTGTCATAATTTATTTATTTAATGCGATTTAATTTTTTTTAAAGCTATTTAACGATTTTAACTTTTGCCGGTCTGATTACTTTTTCATTGAGCTTATATCCTTTTTTAATTACCTCAATAACCGTTCCTGACTCCATTTCTTTATTTTCTATTTCTTCTATTGCTTCGGAAACATAGGGATCAAATTTTTTTCCTAAAACCTCTAATTCCTCTACCCCTTCTTTTTTAAGAAATTCTTCCAGTTTTTTCTTGATTTGAAGAAAACCTTTAAGATTGGCACTTCGACTCTGCTCAGTGCCAATGGTGAGCGGAGTCGAACCATTGGCACTTCGACTCTGCTCAGTGCTAATGGTGAGCGTAGTCGAACCATTGGCATCATTTTCATTTTTGTTTGAAATATTTTTTTCTGCTAGCTCAAAGTCGTCTAGAATCGGCAGAATTTTAGCAATTAAATTTTCCTTGCCAAATCTTAAAAGTCTTTCCAGCTTTTCTAACTCCTCTTTTTTATAATTGATAAAATCTGCCCGTTCTCTTTGCCAGCCGGCTAAATATTCTTCTTTTTGTTTTTGACAAACTTCCAATTCGTTCTTTAATTTTTCCGACTTTCTTTCCGCAATCGTCCTAGTGTTTTCATTCATCTTTTTTTCCGCCTGGTCTTTCTTTTCCGGTTCCTTTGTCATAATTAAAAATCCTCAAGTAATTTTGTTAAGGAATTAATTAAATTAATATTTTTGGAATAAATCATTCTCTTCGGACCGACAATGGAAATAATCCCCTTTTCTTTTTTTGGCAAGCGGCATTCGGCTAGAACAACACTGAATGCTTCCCCTCCTTTAAATGGATTCTCTCGGCCGATAAAAACTTTAGCTTGGGAATTTATTTTCAGATTCTCTATTTGGTTCTCAAATTCATCTAAGAAATTGGTAAAATCCAAAAGTAATTCTTTGTCCTCAAACTCCGGTTCTTTGAGAACTTGATTCCAGCCTTCTTTGGAAAAAAAATTCTCCTTTATTAATCCGCCAAGAGCAAAAGCCGATGAAGTTTTGGAAAGAAATTTGGTCAATTGAGAGATCCGACCGAAAAGATTATCTCCTTCTTGTTCAAGAATCTCTCTTGCCCGGGAAATATTAATCTTTTCTTTTTTTCCTTTTTCCGCGAAGCTATCAACAAAAAAACGATATCCCCTATCGGTTGGTATTCTGCCAGCAGAAGTATGGGGCTGAAAAAGATAACCGTTTTTTGTCAGTTTTTGCATTTCAATTCTGATTGTCGCCGGCGAGATGCCAAGATGGCACTTTTTTTCTAATAAGCGCGAAGAAACCGGCTTGGCCGATTCAATATATTCTTCGGTGATTCTTTCTAGAATGATTGTTTGTCGTTGGCTGATTTCCATATGAGTTATATTATAGAATTTAGCAATCTGATGTCAAGAGTGCTAATACAAAAATTCTTTATAGCTGTGGAAAACTTGTCTAGATTATTTCAAACTTATAATTGATTTTGTTGTAAAATAATCTAATGAAGAAAAAAAATAAAAACTCGAATATTTTTTCAATGTTAGCGGAAAAAAAAGAAGTCATCGCCCTGGTTCTCATTTTGCTTTTAGCCAGTTTTTTCCGGCTTTGGCAGATAAACAGCATTCCCCCGGGAATCTACCCCGACGAAGCGGTTAATGCCACTAATGCCGTCTTAGAACCAGGCAAAATTTTCTATAAAGACAATAATGGCCGTGAGGGACTTTATATAAACTTGATTGGTCTTTCCTTTAAACTTTTTGGCATTTCTCGTTTTTCTCTTAAAGCAATCTCTATTAGTTGTGGGATTTTGACTGTTTTCGGAGTCTACCTTTTGGCAAAGGAACTTTTTGAACGCTCAAGAATTATTCCTCTTCTTTCCGCCTTTTTTGTCGCCATTTCTTTCTGGCCGGTCAATTTCTCGAGAATCGCTTTTCGGGCGAATATGGTCCCTTTTTTTCTTACTTTTTCTTTTTACTTTCTTTTTAAGGGGTTAAAGTCGGGCTTGAAAGAAGAAAAAAATGGCAAAAAAGACAAAAAAGATTGGAAAGGACTTTTAAATTTTGCTCTTGGCGGCCTCTTCTTTGGCTTGGGTTTTCATACTTATATCAGTTTTCGTTTCGCTGTTTTGATTCTTTTGCCAGTTCTTGCCGGCTGGTTTTTTGTTTATCGGCAGAAACGACGCCTCAAAGATTTTCTTATTTTTTCTTTCGTTTATCTTTTTATCACTTTTCTCGTTGCCTTGCCGATTGGAATCTATTTCTTGAAAAATCCAGGAGACTTTCTTTCTCGAAGCGGCAATATGTCTGTCTTTAGCCAAAAGGAGCCGCTAAAGGCATTGGTGAGAAGCCTGGCGGCGCATCTGGCAATTTTTAACATCTACGGCGATGCCAATTGGCGTCATAATATTTCTCGATCCCCTATTCTTTTCTGGCCCACGGGCATTTTATTCTTATTTGGCATTTTCTTTTCCTTGTTTCAGCTTCTAAAATCTCTTCTCAAGAAAAATTGGCTAATCTTTTTAAATTATTTTCTTCTTCTCTCTTGGTGGTTTGTAATGCTCTTGCCGGCTATTTTAACAGCTGAAAGTATTCCTCACGCCTTAAGGATTATTGGCGCTATTCCGCCCACCTTTATTTTTGCTGGTCTAGGCGGTTACCTGATCTTTAAAAAAGCGCGCGGATTGGTGAAGGTTCGACTAACGCCGTTTATGGTTGGTTTTATCTCTTTTTATCTTCTTCTCTTCTTCAGCTCTTTTGTTTTGGCAGAGTATTTTCGCTATTTTGAACTCTGGGCAAAAAATAAGGAAACCGAAAGCGCTTTTGCCAAGAATTATGTCGAGGTAGGGAATTTTTTAAACAGTCTTCCGGCAGAGACAGCGAAGTACGTTATTGCTAATCAGGGAGGCGTTCTGGTTGACGGCATTCCGATGCCAGCCCAGACGCCGATGTTTATTGAGATGACAAAATTCGGCAAACCGCGAGCAACTTACCTTAATCCTCTAACGATGAATTTGAGAGAAGTTACCACCGCGAAAAAAACCGTCATTATCCCTCTTCAATTCGATAACCAGTTATTTGTTGACCTTCTTAATCTTTTTCCCGAGGGGACAGTGGAGAAAAGCAGCAACAATCTTTGGTTTTTCAAAATTTATAAATTTTAATCATTGAAAGCTTATGAGTCATCGCCTTGCCAATTATCTCGCTGTCGGTTTTTTAATTTTTATTTTTACCATTTGTCTTTTTAGCATCTCTAATGAATCTTTAACCATGGATGAGTTGGCCCATTTGCCGGCTGGTTATTCTTATCTCGTCAAGCAGGATATGCGGCTTAATCCGGAGCATCCGCCGCTCATTAAAGACTTGGCTGGCATTCCTCTTCTCTTTATCAAAGGCATAAATTTTCCTGAAGAAATTAAACCTTGGCAAGATGATGTCAATGGTCAATGGGATTTTGGCAATAGATTTCTTTTTTGGTCAGATAATCCCGCCGATAAAATGATTTTCTGGGCGAGAATCCCAATGATTCTGATTTTAGTCATCGGCGGACTATATGTCTTTTTGTTTGCCAAAGAATTTTTTGGACCGAAAGTTGGTTTACTCGCTCTATTTTTATATTCTTTCTCCCCTACCCTTTTGGCTCACGGCCGTCTGGTGACAACTGATGTTGGTATCGCTGTCGGAGTTCTTATTTCTTTTTATTATTTTCTTAGGGCTCTAAGAGAGCCAACCAAGAAAAATATTTTTTTTGCCGGAATCGGTTTCGGCCTTGCCCTTCTTTTGAAATTCACCGCTGTCTTTTTGATGCCTTGCTTTATTTTCCTTACTGTTTTTTGGGCGATTCTTAAGGGACTTGAAGCCAAAGAAAAAAAAGGCAAAATTATTCTAGATTATGCCTTAATGCTTTTCTCTATTTTTTTTATCGCTGGCTTATTTCTCTGGCCAGTTTACGCTTTCCATGTTTTGAAATATCCTCCCGAGAGGCAAGCAAGAGACATAGAGTTTGTCTTGAGCTCTCACCCCGTTCAGCTGATCGAGAAAATACTTCCTCCTCTTGCCTATAGCGCGCTTTTGCGACCTTATGCTCAATATCTTTATGGCTTGGCTATGGTTTTTCAGAGAGGCGTAGGCGGTAATACTACCTATTTTATGGGCGAGATTTCCGCCTCCGGTTGGAAAACATATTTTCCTGTTATTTATCTGATAAAAGAGACATTAGTTTTCCATTTATTGACAGGCCTGGCAGTTTTAAGCAGTCTCTGGCTTTTGCTCAAGGAGTTTTTAAAGAAAGGCGGGCTTAATGGTTTTTCCCAGAAATTTATTGCTCTTTGCCATAATTATTTTCCCGAGATTTCCCTTTCCAGTTTTATCGTTCTTTATTGGGGATTAACACTAGCGAGTAACTTGAATATTGGGGTGCGTCACCTGATACCTGTTATTCCTTTAACCATGATTCTCGTTGCCAGATTTGTCATCAAGAACCTTTTAAAAGAACCATATCTTAAAGTAAGATATGGCTTGTTGGCAGTTTTGCTTCTCTGGCAAGCTGTCTCTGTTGTTTCTGTTTATCCTCATTTCATTGCCTATTTTAATGAACTCATTGGCGGTTCAAAAAATGGTTATCTTTATGCTGCTGACTCAAATCTTGATTGGGGACAAGACGTCAAGCGGCTTAAAAAATGGGTAGACGAACAAGGAATTGACAAGATTTATATGGATGTCTTCGGAGGAACCGATGCCCGTTATTATTTTAAAGAAAAGTTTCGCCAATGGTGCGGCACCTGTAATCCGAATGATCTGGAAAAAGGAAGCTACTTGGCCGTTTCCGCCACCTTTTTTGATGGCGGCCGTGGTCAGCCCGTGTCCGGTTTTACTGAAGATTACGGTTATTATCATTGGCTTGATAATCAGGAGTTAGTAACGACTATCGGTCATTCTATTTTTGTCTATCGGATAAAATAGAAACTAAAACACCGAGCTAAGCTCGGCCTTTCCTCAATTTCAAAAAAGAGAAGCCGAGCTAAGCTCGGCCTTTTGATTTTACTTGTAATAAATCTTGTTGCCAAAACGGAGATCAATATATTCCAGTTTTGCCACCTCCTCTGGCTTGATTTTTTCCTTTGCTAACATTTCTAGATTAAAGATTTGGTCTTCAATACTGCTTTCCAAAGTGAAATAAATTTCAAATCCTTGTCCTGTTTCAACATTTATTCTTTCGTCAAAAAATAAAAGTCTTTTTACTTCAATATCCAATCTTTTTTCCAAACCATCTTTAATTTTTAAAATGGCCTGAATTTTCTCCGGCTCTATAAACTTTTTGCTCAAAACAATCTCGCTCTCTTCTTTTAGGTCAACCATTAAACCTTGTCTTTTGGTTGTTCTTTCAAAAGCGATTCCCTGATTGTCCGCGTTAAAACAATTGCCTGATGGCTGGCAAAAAGTGGCAAAGGTTTTCCTTTCTTCAATTTCAATTACTAATGAGGCGGGTAACCTCCTGGTGATTTTTACCTTGCCGATTTCAGGAAATTCTTCAAGAAGCAACCCTCTAATGGCTTTTCCGCTTGTTAGCAGGATACTTTTTGTTTTAAAGAAAAAATTTTTCTCGACTTGATTATTAATCAACCTTTCTATCTTTTCCGAATCAATTCTTTGATTTCCGCTAATTTTTATTTCCTTTATTTGTAGGGGCGAGGAAAAAACCAGGAAATAAGCCAGACCAAAAAGAAGCGAGACGAAAAGCAAAGAAAGCCAAAAGGTTTTACTTTTCCAAAAGCTTTTCCTTTTTCTGATTTTCAATCTCTTTTTGGAGATTTGTTTTTTGGGAAATTCTTTTTTTCTCATCAAAAACCCCTTTTAATTTTTCTTACTTTTTCCACAACGAAATTCAACCAGTATCTTGGCGAAAGAAGATAGTCTTGAGTTTTGACATATTTTTTTTCCTCCCCGCCAAAGCCTTTTTTAAATAAGGTGAGACCAGTCCAAGGATGATTTTTGTCATCCTCTTCGCTGATGCCCCAAAAATTATAGAGGCGGCAACCTCTTCTTTTTACTTCTTTTATTATTTCCCATTGGACAGCATAGCTCACCGGTTGTTTTGAAGGGAAGGAGGCGCCGTGATGATAAAAAGCAATTCCCTGCCAGAAAACAACAATTGCCGTGGCGAGAAATTCTTTTCCGTGTTTTCCCAGGAAAATAGCAATTTGATTATCGGGGCTAAAAACCTCTAGTTGATTTTTGAGAAAGTTAAAATTGAAGGGAGTAAAATTCTGCCTTTTGGAGGTTTCCTGATAGATTTTATTAAAGATTTCGAGATCATTAAGATTTTTTCCTTGGCTGACGCTGATTTCCTTATTTTTTTCCGCTTGTCTGATAAGGTAGCGGGTTGTTTTTCTCATCTGGCCTAAAATTTCTTCTTCCGGCGCTGCGATATTTAATTGCCAGGTTGTTTCCGGATGCATGTGAATCGGCGCCTCTCTGAAATTTAACTCTTGAAAGGCCTTGATATTTTCTTCTGTTCTTTCCCAAACTGGCGCAAATCTGACAAAGCTTGCTCCTTCTTCTCTCGCTAATTTTTTCAGGTGCTCAAGAAGAAATTTTAATATTTCTTTTCTAGTTTCTAATTTTTTGTCTGAAGATTTTACTAGCGGTCCATGAGGGACAAATAAAAAAGTTCCTCTTCGGGCTTGAATTTTAAAAACTAAAGCCGTGGTTATGAGTTCGGTCTCGGAAAAGATTCCCAGACGCCAAATCTTATGCCCCATTCTCTGACCAAATTCTCCCCAATTCCAAGATTGAAGAAAAGTTTTCTCTTCAATATTTTCCAGAAATCCTTCCCAGATATTTTTTTCTTTGATTTCCTTTATTTCCATTTCAAGCTCTCTTTATTAATTCTATAATTCTTTTTGCCATTGGTTCAGTAAGATTGATGTGCGTTGGTAAATTGAGAATATTTTTCGCCGCTTCTTCGCTTATGGGGCAGGAACCAGGGCGATAACCCATTTTTTCCTGATTGGTGTCAGGAGGGACAATCACTGTTTTGCGCCAGCCATCATCCAAGAATATCCTTTCTTTTCTTCCCCCTTCAAGAATCTTGTTCGTTTCTTTATTTTGGCAGAGAACCGCATAACGCAGATAAACTCTTCCTTCCTGTTCCCGGGGGAGAACAAAATTCTTCGGAAGATTCTTTTTGTAAAAGGCGGCAATTTCTTTTTGATGGGCGACAAATTTTTCTAATTTTTTTAGTTGATTTAAGGCCAAGGCAGCCAAGGCATTCGGCATTTTCTTTGGCAAATAAGACGGCCTCTCTCCCCTCTTTTCTTTTTCGCTGACTGCCTTGGAAAGAACGCCTATTTTTTGGAGAGCGATTAAACAGAGCTTTCCCAGATCGCCAAAATAATAAAGAGGGGCGATAAAGAAATTAATTAGAAGAGGATGAAGAAGCTGTTGAACAATCCAAAAATTGGGAGGAAAATCAAGTTCGTCTTGAAACTTTTTTATCTTTTCTGCCAGAGAATCATCATTAGTCGCGACCGCTCCGCCATAAACAGAAGAAATAATTTTGTCCCGGCCAAAACTGAAAAAAGACGCTTTGCCAAAGGTGCCAATTTTTTTGCCTTGATAAGTCGCTCCCAGAGAATGAGCGCAATCTTCAATAAGAATTAGATTGTTTTTTTGGCAGATGCTGGTAATTCTTTCTAAATCAGCCGGCAAACCGAAAGTATGCTGGACAATCACTGCCCTGCTTTTCGGACCAATTTTTCTTTCTAAATCGCTAGGATCCAGATTAAGAGTCGCCTCGCTAATATCTACAAAAATTGGCTTGAGGCCAGACCAAAGAAGAGGATTGACCAAAGCATTACAGGTAAAACCTTGAATTAAAACCTCGCTCCCCGCCTCCAGATTTAAACCCCTTAAAATCGCCAAAAAACCCGTTCTTCCGCTATTGAATATAAAGGAGTGTTTTGCGCCCAGAAACCCTTTTAAATAGGCTTCTAGCGCGCCTAGAGATGATCCTTTTTGCCACTTTCGAGGAGAGAAAAGAAAGCTTAAGGCCAATTTAAGGTCGTCCTTTTCCACATTAGGCGACAAAGAAGTAAAAATCGGTTTCATAAATTCTGATGGTGTTTAATTTACGATATATAAGGGGATGTTCAACTTACGCTAAAACCTTAAATGTATTTATATAATAGTCATCAAGGTTCCGCGAGGCAGAGCCGAGCAGGTTCTTATATCCCACAACAAGTGTGTGATATCGTAAATTAAACAGGATAGGGCTTGATTATTTCTTATTTGAGTTTATCTTGAAAGTAATCGTACTTTGTAAATCCTCGTTCTTTTGCTCCGTAACAAAATCCTCGCAACAAAATCCTTTGGTTTCGCGTGTTTTCAGTAAGTGGAGTTAGGAGGGACAGATGAAGAACGCATTGCGTATACTTCTGGCTGGTTGTTTTGCGGTAATTATCGGTCTTGGGCTGCAATTCTTTGCAGTCGAGGTGCAACTTTTCGCACACGTTGGAAAGTTGGTCGGAGTGTGGCCATTTTTGCGAGTGGCGCCATTCCTAATAGCAGGCGCGGTCACGATGATGGTGGGGTTATCTCTCATGGTCCTTGGTACTGCCCTGTTGCATCTTTTGTAGCTGGTTTCGTGTGCCTTGAGAAGGCAGGAGGGAAAAATGGACAAACTATCAGAGGGAGATCGGAAGAGGTGGAAGCGAATAAGGGTATGGTTGCTTGTGACTCTTGTCGCGTTCTCCGTGTTGGCCGTCGGGACTATCCTGATGGCAGTGGCAAATGGGCTGACTCGAGAGTCTCCCCACTTTTTGCTCTTAGCATACAGTGGGGCGGTTCTTGCCTTCGGAAGCATGATCCCTGCTGTTTTGAGTCTGGCAATGTGTGCTTGGCATGTTGCTTTCAGCGAGCGCAGATAAGCTCCCGAACCCAGCCAACGAGCCCTGTCAAAACAGGGCTCGTTCTTATTTATTAAGTAGCAATAAGTTAATCAATTTTTCCGGCACGCGGCTTTGGAGAAGAATAACATTTGGCGCGACGCAGTCTGGTTTTAATTTTTCAAAAATCTTTTCCGGGCTATCTAAGAATAAAATATTTTCTTCTTTCAAGCCAGTTTTTATCGCTCCCATTCTTATTTCCTGGAATCTGTCTTTAGTGGTGATAATTGCCAAGTCAACGGCTTCGCCAATTTTTTCCCCTATTTTTTGATGAATCTCTTTTGAGGCTTTTCCCAACTCAATAAGGCAGGGCATAACAATTATCTTTCTTCCGGAGAAAAGTTTTAAATGCTCTAGAGCCGCCATCACTCCCTCGGGATTAGCAGAATAAGAACTGTCAATAATCAAGACGCCGCCTCTCCCCTCTTTTAATTCCATGGTTTTCTCAAGGGGCCGTATTTTTTGGCAAGCTCTGGTAATTTCTTCTAAGCTCATTCCCAGTTCCTTGGCGCAAGAGATTGCCAAAACCAGATTTTCAATATTTTGTTTTCCTGCCAAGTTGACTCGGAAATTGATAGATTCTCCCTTTTCTGAAACCATCTTAAAAGAAAGAAAAGTTTTTTCCACCACCAAATCTTTAATTAACTTTTTTGCTGAACATAATTTTTTTTCCGATACTTTATATGCCTGATACTTTATACCTGATACTTTATACTTTATACTTTCCACCCTCTCTTTTATTAACTCATTGTCATAATTCAAAATAGCTATTCCGTTTTCCGGTAACGATTTTATCAGCTCAAATTTTGTTTCAATAATTTTTTCCAAAGAGCCGAAAGTTCCCAGATGCTGTTCATTAATGCCAGTCAAAATTCCGATTTTGGGTTTAGTAATATCACAGAGTAATTTAATGCCGCCTTGGCGATAAGCCCCCATTTCGCAGATAAAGATTTCGTGTTCCGGCTTCAGCTTCTCTAAAATACATTGGGAAATGCCGATTTCCGAATTCTGATGTTTTTCTGTTTTCAAGACCTTTTGTTTTCCCGAAAGAATAGTTGCCAGAAATTCTTTGGTTGATGTTTTGCCATAGCTGCCAGTAATAGCGACAACTGTCAGATTTTTAAATTCTTCCCTCTTTTTCCTTGCTTTTGCTAAGACTCTGTTTCTCAAAATGACTGTTAGTGGCTGAAACGCCAAGATTAATAAAGAAAAAATGATGGGTGCGAGAAAATCAACTAGAACAAGTCCCAGATAAAATTCCTTGCCGGAAAATCTGCTCTTTAATAAGAGAAATAAAAAAACTTCAAGGCCAAAACCGCTGGCCAGAATAACTTTTGTTTTAAAAGTCTGGACTGGCGTCCGGAAAGTTCTTTTAAAAAGATGCCAGAGAGTTAAACCGGCTTCGCTAAAAAAAAGAAAAAAGAGGGGAAAAATAAAAATAGGAAAAAATAAAAACAAGCCAAAGATAACCCCTAGCTTAATAAAATTAAGCCAGTTAAGAATTAGCTTTTTCCCCTTTTCGGTTTCAAAGTGTTCCCTAAAGCGCCAGAGATGATAGTCTTTTAATTGCCAGAGCCAGAGCCAGAAAAAAAGTTTTTTCGTTAAAATCAAAAACCAGAAAAAGGATAAGAAAAAAATAATTAAAGACATATTATTCGGACCGGACGAAATTAGTCACTAGTTCGCTGATTTTCATTGGGTCTTCTTGATAAGAAACGTGCGAAAGGTTTTTTAAAACTTCCAGTCTTGAATTTTTAATCTCTTTTTTCAGCAAATAGGCGTTATCCAAAGGAGTCATTCTGTCTCTTTCTCCCCAGATAATCAAAGTTGGACTTTTAATTTGCGGAAGAAAGGACCTTAAATCTTCAGCAACTACTTTCTTAAAAGTTTCTTTCATCAAAGGATTTTGGATAAAACGATAATCATAGGTGCCAATAAGGAAATAAACAAATTTTTTCGCCCAGGGTCGAAGAACTTTTAATCCTGGCAAAGAGAAAATCAGGCTGCCCAATTGAGTTAATCTGGCAAAAAATCTAATTTTAATTTTTGGCCTGTAGGTGACGCCAGCGGCATCGCATAAAATCAAACCGCTAAGAAGTTCGGGATATTTTATACTAAACTTTATGGCCACTCTGCCGCCAAAAGAATGTCCCATAAGAAAGAATTTTCCTCCAATGTTTTCTTCTGTCAGTTTTTTTACCCAAGAAACATAGCTGTCTAGATTCCAAATCTCTTTGAGAGCTGTTTCTTCTTTAAAACCGGGCAAATCGGGAACAATCACTCTGATGCCGCCTTTCTCTATTTTTTCTTTGACTGGTTGCCATTTTTCCTTACAGCCTTGCCAACCATGGAGAATAACAAGTGTTGTCATAGAGAGAATTTCTAATTGATTTAATTGACCTAATTCCTAAATAAATCCCAATGACCAAATCCCAATGACAAATCATTTTTGCCATTTGGCATTGGACATTTATTGGTCATTGGAGCTTGGGCATTGGACATTAGTTAGGTCAATTAGAAATTAGGTTAATTAGAAATTGTTATTTGATAACTTTAAATCCCGTATATTTTTGGAGTGCCTTTGGCACTTTTACTGATCCGTCTTTTTGCTGATAATTTTCGAGAATGGCGAGGATTGTCCTGCCCAGTGCTAAAGCCGTACCGTTTAAAGTGTGAACAAACTCTATTTTTCCCGACTTGTCTTTATAGCGAATATTTAATCTTCTTGCCTGAAAATCGGTGCAGTTGGAAGTGGAATGCGTTTCTCGGTATTTGCCTTGGCCCGGGAACCAGGCCTCAATGTCATATTTGGCGGCTGCCGGATCGCCCAAGTCGCCGGTGCAGATATTTACCACCTGATAAGGAATACCTAATTTTTTCATCAGTTTTTCTTCAAGAGAAAGGAGAAACTGGTGTTCTTTTAAGGAATCTTCGGGGCGGCAAAAGCTAAACATTTCCAGTTTATCAAATTGGTGGACGCGAAAAATTCCTTTGGTGTCTTTACCATAGGAACCCGCTTCCCGCCTGAAGCACGGTGAAAATCCCAGATACCTTTTTGGCAGATCTTTTTCTTCAAGGATTTCTTTGCTGTGCATCGGTCCGATAATCTGTTCTGAAGTAGCAATAAGATAAACATCGTCTTTATCAAAATAATAGATTTCCTCCCCGCCTCTTTCGACATAGCCCATTCCTTTCATCATTTCTGATTTGATAAGAACCGGAGGCATCACAAAAGTAAAGCCTTCTCTGAGGATGTTTTCCAAAACGAAATTAACAAGGGCGATTTCCAGAAGCGCGCCCTCTCCTTTCAAAAAACCAAATCGGCTGCCTGAAGTTTTTCCCGCTCTTTCCGTATCAACAATGTCCAGACTGTCTCCTATCTCCCAGTGGTTTTTAGGTTGAAAAGGAAAATCAGTCACTTTACCTTCCCGCCTTATAACGACATTTTCTGAATCGTTTTTGCCTTCTGGCACGCTCTCAAGCGGTGGATTAGGCACCAGAGACAAAAGCTTTTGAAATTCTTCTTCCTTTTGTTTTAACGCCTCTTCTTTTTGGGTAATCTCTTCTTTTATTTCTTTCGCTCTTGCCATTACCTCTGGCGTTTTTTGTTTTGCCAGTTCTTGGGTGATTTTGTTCCTTTCTGCCCTTAATCCTTCTATTTCTTTGATAAGTTTTCTTCTTTCTTCGTCAGCCATTAGTAATTTTTCCACTTCAAACTTCACCTGCTTTTTCCGGCAAGCTTCTTTTATCAGTTCCGGGTTTTCCCGGATAAATTTTATATCCAGCATTTTTTAAAAGAAGCTCTAGTTATCCTTTGGCTTCATTAGGGGAAATAAAATTACGTCACGCAAAGAATGCTGATTGGTGAGGATGGCGGTTAAACGATCCAACCCCAGCCCCCAGCCAGCAGTTGGCGGCAGTCCATATTCCAAAGTTTCAAGGTAATCTTCGTCTAAAACTTCATGTTCTTCCAATCCTTTTTTTGCCAACCCCTCCTGCTCCAGCCAGCGTTTTCTTTGATCTTCCGGGTCGTTCAATTCGCTGTAGGCCTTTAAGATTTCATAGCCCGCAATTAAAAGTTGAAAACTTTCAATTTTTGCAGGATCATTTTCTTTTCTTTTAGCCAGAGGCATTAATTCCGTTGGATGATCAATCAAAAAGCAGGGTTGAACGATTTTCGGCCGGCAATATTCTTTATAGAGAGCGTCTAAAAGCGGTCCGTAGCCGACAGCGCCTTTAAAATCAAGCCCGAGTTTTTTCTCGCTGATGGCTTTTTTCAGTTCTTCTTCTGTTTTTACCTTATCGATGTCGATTTTGACATGCTTTAAAAGCATTTCGCGGTAGCTGATTCTTAGCCAGGGAGCTTTAAAATTAAGTTTCGTTCCCTCGAATTCAATCTGAAGACTGCTGCAAACCTGTTTAATGACGCTCGTCAGCATTTTTTCCGTGAATTTCATTAAATCATTGTAATCGGCATAAGCCCAATAGAATTCAATGGCGGTGAATTCAGGATTGTGTTGGCGATCAATGCCTTCATTGCGGAAATTTTTTCCTACTTCATAAACTTTATCAAAACCGCCGGCAATCAGTCTTTTCAGATATAGTTCCGAAGAAATCCGCAAATAGAGATTCATATCCAAGGCTTTTAAATGAGTAAGAAAAGGCCGGGCGGAAGCGCCGCCATAAATTGGCTGGAGAACAGGCGTTTCTACTTCTAAAAAACCATTTTCATCAAGATACTCCCGGATGAGGCGAAGAATTTTTGCTCTTTTAATAAAAACCTCTTTGATGTCAGAGTTCATCAAGATATCCAAATATCTTTTGCGGAATCTTTCTTCAACATCCTGCAAGCCGTGCCATTTTTCCGGCAGCGGCCGCAATGACTTGGCGATAATTCTAAAATCAGACGCTCTGATGGTTTTTTCTTTGGTTTTAGTTTTAAAAAGAGAACCCTTGATTTCAATAAAGTCGCCAATATCAAAATTATCCAGAAAAAGCTTATATTTTTCTTCTCCCAGATCGTCTTGCGCCATTAGCCCTTGGATTTTTCCGCTGGCATCGGAAAAATGAAAAAAACAGATTTTTCCGTGAGGCCTTAACAGTCTGATCCTGCCGGTAAGAGTAATTTTCTTTTTGGCTTTTTCCAGCTTTAAAAAATTGATCAGGACTTCGCTGATCAAATAGTCTTTTTTGACTTTGGCCGGATAAGGATTAATTCCCTGCTTTTTTAATTCCTCCAGCTTTTTGATTCTCGCTTGTCTGATTTCGTCTATGATTGCCATATTGCTTTCTAGTTTACCCCAATTTTAAAATCCCGTCAAAAATTTTTCCTCTCTGCTTTAGCGTTTAAATCTTCCTGTTTAATTTTTCTGTTTAACTTGCGATATTAAACAGCAGATAATATCGCAAGTTAAACAGACTGAACGCTTTTTGATGTTTAATCTGCGATATTGAACATTTTTTATTAAGTATTTTTTCCTAATTTATTCCTGTTTTACCCTTGACAAATCTATAAAAGTATTGTATAATTAAGGTAGAAAAGAAGAGAAATAAAATAGTTTTAAAAGTGATTTACCTTAAAAATTGAATAAAAGAGGAGAGACCCAAGGCAGTTAAGTGATGAGTAAAACCTAGTTGTTTTGTTTATCCCCTAGCCGCTTTTGTTGTAGGCTTTAAAACCTACAGGAGAAGAAAAATGTTCGCGCTAAAGATCACTAGAGTCTGTATGCTGTTTGTAATCGTTCTTTTCATCTTCGCCGTTATTTCCCAGTGTGGGAATATGGCGAACACCGGGTTTGGCGGTCAGGCCATTCGGGCCCTGCGGTTGCTCTTCTAACCGCAGATCGTCAAATCAGAAAACCACCTTCGGGTGGTTTTTCTTTTATTTTGGAAACTTTTGTGGAGACTTAGGTTCCACAAAAGGTTTCACAGGAAGGTGGCTATTTTTTCCTGGCGATAAGGAAGATAGAAATGCCGAGTTTTTTGAGGAAGCGGTTTTTTTCGGCGAAGCCAGCTATTGCTTTAAGCATTCTGCCAGGCAGAGAAAATTTTCTTTCTATTCTGTCAAAAGCCGGCCAGACAAAATCAACCAGCTTTATTTCTAATCCCCTCTTTTCGAGCAAACTCTTTAATCTTTTGGCCGTATAAGTTCGGACATGAGGGGCAAAAATGTTTCTCAATTTATTTGGTAACCAGTTTAAAAGAGGAATATTGCCAAAAATATATTTTTTCCCCAGATAAAGGCCGTGAGTTTCAAAAGGAAACCAGCGATTAGGGACAAAAAGAATCAAGCGGCCGCCTGTTTTCAAAACTCTGACAATTTCTTTAATTGTTTTTTCTTCGTCCTTGACGTGTTCTAAAACTTCGTGGAGAAAAACAAGGTCAAAAGAATTGTTGGCAAAAGGAATTTTTTCCGCCCCTGCCGTTTGAAAATTTATTTTCGGAAAAAGCCCCTTTGCTTGTTCTATCTTTTTTCCATCAACATCAATGCCAAAAACAAGCGCCCCCTCTTGGCTGAATTCTTGGGAGTACATTCCCAAGCCGCAGCCGACATCCAAAATCTTTTTACCTTTGAAATCAAGGTGTTTTTTAACCAAGGTAAATCTTTTTCCCTGGCCCCAGCCAAAAATCATTGAGGGCTTACCCAGTTTTCCTAACATTTCTTTATTTTTCTGTTCTGCCATATTTTTATTTTAACCACATCTAAAATTTTTTGTAAATGATTATGAAAATGATATGATTGAGATAAGGAATCAGATACTTTACATTACTTTCCAGTCATTTGAGACATTTGCTAGTCATCCGCACGAAGACACGCGTCGCTTTCCCCAGCGCGGAAAGCGCGCTTAAACCTCGGCCTCGCTCTTTCGGCTCACTTCGTTCGCCGAAAACCATGCCCGCTCGGCCTCCGCATAGTCTTCTTAGCGGATGATTAGCAAATGATATAGGCAACATGAAGAAATTTTTAGAAAACTTTTTTAGAGAGAATAAAGCCAGAATTCTTGGCTTTTCTTTTTTAAGAATTCTTTCCTATATTCAAGTTCTTTTTTGGCCATTTGCTCTGGCGAAAATTCTTGACTTAATGACAAGCACACCGATTAATTGGCACGAAGCAGGGCTTTGGGTTTGTTTAATGATTTTTAATAAAGTTTTGGAAGATATCGTGAGATTACGGTCCAAGCTTGGCCTGGAGACAATCATCAATGATCTAAAGATAAAATTAACTATTTTTTTCACCGAGAAGACAGAGATTTCTAAAGGAACAAAGACTGGAGAAGCCCTCCAAGCAATAAAAAACGCTATCGATACCGCAGAATCACTTCTCTTTTTCTATAAGGAAAGTTTTTTTCAATTGCCAGTCAACCTTATCTTAATTCCGATGATCCTTCTTCGAGCGAGCGTTGATTATTTTCTGATTTTGGTTTTCTTTGTCACTCTTTACCTGGCGATTGAATATCTAATCGTGAGATTCTTCAGCAAAAAATTGGCGGATTATTTGCGCGCCGCCGAAGTTTTCTGGGGAACGACTTATCGCAAGGCGCCGGAAGTTTGGCGGGAGAGGGAAGAAAATGAAATATTCTCTAAAGACATCAGGCGGCAAGGAAAAAAATTGGGCGAGGTAACCGATTCTTTTTACGATATCAGCAATTGGCGTTGGATTGCCTTGCAGGTTGCTTCTAGCCTAAGTATTGGTTTATCTCTTGGCTTCGTGGTTTATAAAATAGTTAATAAGACGGCGCCGGTGGGAGATTTAGTGCTTGTTATTGGCTATTTAGCCCAGATTCAAGAGAGTCTCAATATTGTCACCAATGCTATTAGCCAAGTTGTTCAGGCAAAGATTTCCTTGGAAAGGTTGAGAAGGGCAATCAGAATTCACGATTAGAAAATTCGGCTTGTAAAATCAGAAAAAATTGTTTAAAATCAAACACATGAGCAAGAAAGTTTTTTTGTTTATTTTTATCGGTTTAGCCGCTCTTGGCGGCCTTATTTTCTTTTTTATTAAGAAAGGCAGCCCAGGAGAAACAGACGCCAGCGACATAATTTTATTTTCTAAGACCGGTTGCCCTTATTGCGCTAAAGTAGAAGAATATGTCGCCGCTAACAATGTCCAAGAGAAAGTGAAATTTAAGGTGAAAAATATTTCTCTGGGTATAAACGCTAAACTGCTTGAAGAAAAAGCAAAGATTTGCGGCATACCTCTTGAGACCGTAGGCGTCCCTTTTTTGTGGGATGGTTCAAAGTGTATTATGGGTGATGAAGATATTATTAATTTTTTCAAAGAGAAAATCGGGCAATGACAATGGCTAAAAAAACATTTTCTTTATTATTGGGAATTTTATCTTTTTTCTTTTTGGGAGCTCAAATCGCCCAAGCGGTTTGTCCTGTTTGTACTATTGCCGTAGGAGTAGGAGTCGGCCTTTGCCGCTGGCTAGGGATTGATGATTTAATTTCTGGAACCTGGATTGGCGGCCTGATTGTTTCAATGATTATTTGGTTTCTGGACTGGCTTGATAAAAAAAATATTAAATTTAAATTCCGGCGACTATTGGTTATCGTTTCTTTCTATTTGTTTGTAATTTTTCCTCTTTATCTGACTGGAATTATGGGGCATCCTTTTAATAAATTTTGGGGTATGGATAAATTGCTTTTTGGTATTATTTCCGGAAGCTTAATTTTTATCGCCAGTGTCTGGTTTAATAATTTTTTGAAAAAGAAGAATCAAGGAAAAGCTTTTTTCCCTTTTCAAAAAGTAGTTATCCCGCCTTTGTTTTTAATTATTATGAGTTTAATTTTTTATTTCACCTGCTAATATGGCTGACGATTTAGAAAAACAACGAAAAATTCAGGAACTCTTAAAAAAAGTTTCTGAAAGCAAGCAAGGAAAGCTTGATTTGTCTTCTGACGAGGATTTGTCCATTGCCATTATGAACCTTGTTTCTATTGAGGAGCATTTTTTCTTTACCGGCGCCAAAACTGGCAAGCCAGAATACTATGAGCTACTGAACAAAACGAGAGAAATGCGCAAAGAGCTTCTCAAAAGAATTGTTAAAGAATATGAAGGCGAAGTGTGGTGTATTTCTAAGCATCTTCTGGCCGCTTCAATGAGATTGATGGAAGTCGGGACAAAACAGCTTGGTCAGGGAAATAAAAAAGAAGCCGAAGATTTATTCTCTAAAGCTTATGATTTGTATTCTTTATTCTGGGGATTAAATCTGAAACTGCTTAACGTTTCCGATATTAAGAAAATTGACGATAACCAATTAAATATCCACGATAAAAAGAAAGACGGCTTTTTGGGCAAGCTTGGCGATGTTGTCAAAAAGCTAATTGATTGTTGTATTGAATAATTTTCCATCAAAATAAAAAAGAGGCGCCAGTAAATCGGCACCTCTTTTTTATTTTAATTTTTTACTTTGATGGAGCTAGACTGTCCAGCCAAATAACCCGTGGTCCAACAAAGCTGGAGATTGTATCCTCCGCTTGGACCATCCAAGTCAATGATTTCACCGGCAAAATATAGATTATCAATGATTTTTGACTTCATTGTCTTAGCATCTATTTCCTTGAGGGAAACACCGCCAGCTGTGATAATCGCCATTTCAAAGCCCATTAAGTTTTCAACTGTCATTTCTAATTTTTTCAGGAGTCTTGTCAAAATTTGTCTTTCTTCTTTGGTAATATTATTTACTTTTTTTTCCGGATTAATTTCCGAGAGTTTAATAATCACCGGGATTAATTTCTGTGGAAGCAAATCACCAAGAGAATTTTTCAACATTTTATTTTGATACTTTTGAAAATCACGCTGGATCCGCTCATCGAGTATTTGCGGATTCAGGGCCGGCTTTAAATCAAGGAAAAGCTTTACTTCGCCTTTTTCCAAGAGCTGGCCAATTTCTTTGCTCATTTCCAGAATAATCGGTCCGCTGATGCCGAAATGAGTGAAAAGTGCCTCGCCAAAATAGTTGCCTTTTTTCTTGTTGTTTTGCCAGAATTCTATTTCCACATTTTTCAGGCCTAATCCTTGGGCTTCTTTGGCCCACCTTTCTTTTATTCTAAGCGGCACCAAAGCCGGCTTTGGTTTGATTATTTTATGGCCTAATTTTTTCGCCCAAAAAAAACCGCTTCCAGTTGAGCCGGTTTCGGGATAAGATTTGCCGCCAGTAGCAAGAATATAATTTTGGGCGAAAATCTTTTTTCCGCCAACCAAAACCAGATTTTTAATTTCCCTTTTTTCTTTTTTAAATTCAGCGACTTCTGTTCCTTTTCTCACTGTCACTTCCCTCTCCCGCAGCTCTTTAAAAAGCACATTTAAAACATCTTCTGCTCTATTGCTGCTAGGGAAAATTCTGTCTCCCCGCTCTTTTTTTAGTTTTAATCCTTTTTCTGTAAAAAATTTAATTGTTTCTTTAACGCCAAAAACAGCCAGACCGGATAAAAGAAAATCGCCTTGTCTGCCAAAGGCCTTGGCTAAAATTTTAGGATTTATTTCGTAGTGGGTTAAGTTGCATCTTCCCTTGCCGGTGATTAAAAGCTTGCGACCCAGATCATTATTTTTTTCAATTAAAACTACCTTTGTCCCTGATTCAGCCGCCTTAATCCCTGCCATCATTCCTGCCGGGCCTCCGCCAATAACCGCTACTTCAAATTTTTCTTCTTCTACTGGCATATTCTTATTATAAATCCTTGTTCTTAAAAAAGAACGAGAGGGACAGGGTCCCTCTCTTGGCTTGTTCTCACTTCACGATAGCGCCGAGTGCCATCAGCGCCACCGACCCGAAGATCGGGATGGCGAACGCAAGGACCGCCGCTATCAGAAGTAAAACAAGCAGTACTTTTTTTACCATTTTTCCTCCTCTTCTTGGGTGGAACCTTATGACCTGAAAGAACCTCTTTTTGATTTCTTCCAGCATACTCTAACCTTAATATTATTCAACCTTTCATTTTCTATTTTTGCGCGTACTCGCAGATATCCTTAAAATCGCAAAACTGACATTGCCAGCCTGGAGTTGATTTAAAATCACTGGTTTTGATTTTTTCTATCTGGGAAATAATTTTTTGCTTTTGTTTTTCTTTGTCTTTTTCCGAGCCGATAAAAGAGATTTCTTTTCCTTCATCCAGATAATAGTAAGTCAGCTTTTCCGGCTTTAAGCCAAAAACTTCTTCGGCGGCAATCTGATAAAGCAAAAGCTGTTCCCTGTCTTCGCTGTCCAATTTTTCTTTGACCGACCCTGTCTTATAATCAATTAATTCCACTCCCTCTCCTATCTTATCAATCCTGTCTATCTTGCCGATAAGAGTTTCTTCGTTGATTTTTAAATTAAAATTCTGCTCCAGAGCGAGCTGATCATTGATGACCAGAATTTCCGGATTTTTCTCGCGGAAAATCTCATAAAATTTTTCTAAGCTTTTTTCTCCCAGCTGATAATATTGTTTTTTCTGTTCTTGGCTGTCATACCATTCATCCACCCATTTTTCTTTATAAATTTTAAGAATGTCGGCAAAACTTGCTTTTTCTTCTTTTAATTTTTTGACTGTTTCATAGAGAGCGTCATGCATTGTTCGGCCATAGCTGAAAACAAACTTGCTTCTTACGGGAACTCTTAAAATATGGGCGAATTTATATTGGAGAGGACAATTTTCAAAGGCTTTTAGCTGGGTAAAAGAAAAATAATTTGGCAGAGCCAAAACCGTTTTTTGATTAATTTCCGTCCTTTCTTTTTGCCACTCTTTTTTTGGAATAAGAGCTTTTGATTCTTGATAATCCAGCTCATTCAAGAATCGGGAAAGCTTCTTTTTTCTTTCTCCGCCATAGTCTTGGGCAGAAGTGAAAAACAAACCCTGTTTTGCCCTCGTCGCGGCAACATAAAATAACCGCCTTTCTTCTTCAAGGTGAAGATCGCCTTCGGGAATGATGTCTTTAATCAATCCTTCGGGAATTTCAATCGGCTCTTTCTTCCCAATCGTGGGAAAGCGCTTATCTACCAGATTCACCAAGAAGACATATTTAAACTCCAAGCCTTTAGCGCTATGGACAGTCATTATTTTTATGACCTCCGGGCCTTGCTCAATGTCAAAACTTAATTTTCCTTCTTCTCCCGCCTCCAGCTCCATTTCTATCTCTTCTTCGAAATTCTTGAGGCGCGACTCCAGATTATTTTGCTCAAAAGCTTTGATTTTGTCGTAGAATTGGTTAATAAAATCAAAACTCTGTTTATCTTCTTTCTTAGTTAAGTATTCTAAATAGCCGGAATCTTTTAAGAAAGCGATAAAGACCTCGGAAATATTTTTCTCATTTGCCAGAGCGGTATGCTTCTTAACCAAACTCAAAAGAAAGATTGACTGTTTTTTCGTTTCTTCGGCAATTCCTGAAATTAAATCTAGTTCCTTTAGAGACTGGTAAATTGATTGAGACTTTTTCCGACTGTGGTTGATAATCTTCGAGACATCTTCAAGAGAGATTTTTAAAAAAGGTAAAGTAACAATGCGATAAGCGGCCGAGTTTTCATGATAATTGTCCAAAAGTTTGAGATAAGAGACGATATCTAAGATTACAGGTTTGGAATAAAGACCTTTTAGAGCCACGAATTGATAAGGTAAATTAGCCCTTTCTAGAGCCTTGGAGAAATTATTGGCAACTTCATTGCTTCTGGCTAAAATGGCAAAGTCATTGAAATTTGCCTCTTTGTCTTTTTCCAAAATTTCAATAATTTTATTAGTTACTCCCTGAAGTTCATGCTCTGAAGTAACAAAATGAAGATGTTCTATTGTCCCTTTTTCTTTTGTGTTGGCGATTAATTTCTTGCTGATTTTTTCCAAAAATTCCAATCGGTTAGGATTATTCGTTTCAATAAATTTATGGGCCAAATCAAGAATGTTCTGGGTTGAACGGTAGTTTTGGACAAGAAAAATCTTTTTGGCTTCGGGAAAATCTTTTTGAAACTGAACGATATTGCCGAAAGAAGCGCCTCGGAAACGATAAATTGCTTGGTCATCGTCAGCGCAGACAGTTAAATTATTTTGCGGCTGGCTGATTAATTTTATCAATTTATACTGGGCAAAATTCGTATCTTGAAATTCATCTACCAGAATGTATTTAAATTTTTTCTGGTATTTCTCAAGAATTGTTGGTCGCTTTTCGAAAAGCTGAAGGCAGTAATTAATCAGATCGCCAAAATCCAAGACATTGTTTTCCAAAAGCAGCTGTTGATAAGTTTGATAAGCCAGAGCCACTTCTTTAATCCTTTCAGCCTCTTCGCTTTTGTCATCTTCTGCATACTTCAGGTATTCTTCGGGAAAAATTGCCTGATCTTTAGAGCGGGAAAAATGAGAAATCAAAGCATGGATAAATTTCGTTGGGTTGCCTAATGGTTTATAATAATTAAGTTTGAATTTTCCAAGATTTCGTCTGGTTAAAAGCCAGCTGGCAGTATCGTCTAAGAGTCTAAAATTCGTCGGCAGCCCGATATCCAAGCCATATTCCTCAAGTACTCGCTGGCAAAAAGAATGAAAAGTAGAAATCCAGAGATCGGCATAGCTGGAAGCCAACAATTTATCCACTCTTTCTTCCATTTCTTCGGCGGCCTTGTCGGTAAAGGTCATGGCCAAAATTTCTTCTGGCTTGGCTTTATTCTCTTCTATTAAATAGGCAATTCTTTTAGTGATGACGGTTGTTTTTCCCGTGCCTGCGCCGGCCACAATTAAAACCGGACCATTGCCATAGGTAATTGCTTTTTTTTGCTCGGAATTAAGTTTTTCCAGCTCTAAATTCATCGTTTTTATTCTATCACACAAAAAGCGGCTTCCGCCGCTTTTTGTGTGATTTTTCAGGCATTTCTAGTTTATCTCGTAAGTGATAGTGACGTTTACTTCTATTTTATTTTCTCCCGTCTCTACTTGAGGAGCGCTTTCAGCGCCGCCCATTCCCGTCGCCGCAGCGCTGTCGTAAGCATAACGATAAATCGGACTGATTAATCCTTCGCTAAAATTGGTAATTTTCACTAATCTTACGCCCAATTGGGAAGACAGTTCTTTTGCCTTATCCTTTGCTTCTTTAATGGCTTCTTCTCTTGCCTGCTTTTTAAAGTCTTCTTCTTTATCAATCGTAAATTGCAAATCGCTGACCTGATTTGCGCCCTTATCCGTCGCGCCCTCAATCGCTTCTCCTATCTTTTCCATATTTCTGATTTTTACTTCCAAAGTTTGGGTAACATCATAGCCGGCTAAAACTCTTTTGCCTTCGGGATAATAGTAGGTGTAGACTTCTGTGCCTTTCCGATATTCATAGCGAGGAGAAATATTGAAGCTTATTGTTTTTAAGTCTTTTTCTTCAATTCCCAAACCCTTTAAAAAAGCAATAATCTCGTTCATGCTTTTCGTATTTTCTTTCATTGCTTCAGGCACGGTTTTCTTTTCTGTCACCACGGAAAAATTAACGATCACTAAATCTGGTTTAGCGTAGATTTTACCTGTGCCTGTGACGCTAATCGTATTTTTTGTTTCAATTTCTTGCCCGATATATCCCCTTTCTTTGATTTTATTAGCCGTGCTGGCGCTAAAGAAAGCGACTAGAGTAAGAAGAAAAACATTAAAAACAATTACGCAAGGCAGTATCAGCCACTTTTTTTTGTGAAATTTTTCTCCTATATGGGTTGGATGATCTTCCATCATTATTTTATAAATTAGATTTATTATTACTAGTAAAGACCTTTATTGATGATCATCTTGCGGCCAAGGCGCGACGATTAAAGATTCAGCCGAAAAAAGCTCTGTTTTTTTGAATTTTTCTCGAAAGACCCTATAAACCGCTTCGCTGACAAAAGGGGCAAAAGGGTGAACAATTTTAAGGCAAAGAGCATATATTTCAATCAAGGCGGACAAAGATTCGTCAATTTTTTCTTTACACCCTTCAAGGCAAACATCGCAAAATTCATGCCAGAAAAATTGATAAATTTCTTCCGAGGCTTGGCCAAAACGATATTTTTCCAGAGACTTCGTTACGGAGTCAACCATTTTTTGCGCTTTCTCAAGCATTTTTTTGTCTTCCTCGCTTTTTTCCTTTTTGAAATCAATTTTCCAGTTTTGTTTTTCTGCTGAAAGATAAAGGAAACGGCCGGCATTCCAAATTTTATTGCAGAAATTACGCATCGCTTTTAATTTTTCTTCTCCCAGGCAAATGTCGCTTCCCGGAGCGATACCGAAAACCAAAGACATTCTTAAGGAATCAGAGCCATATTTTTCTATTGCTTCCATGGGATCAATAACGTTGTCTTTGCTCTTAGACATTTTCTGCCCTTTTTTATCCACAACGCGGCTGTGCATATGAGCCATTTTAAAAGGTATTTCTCCTGTTAGGTAAAGTCCAAACATTACCATTCGCGCTACCCAAAAGAAAAGAATATCCCACATCGTATCCAAGACTGAAGTTGGATAGAAATACTTGAAGTCTTTGCTGTTAGGATAACCCAAAGTGGTTAGCGGCCATTGGCCAGAAGAAAACCAGGTATCAAAAGTATCTGTTTCTTGAAGGACATTTTTGCCTTGACATTTTGGACATTGATTTTCTTCCAAAGAGTAGAGGGCGTTTTCCGGCGCAAAAAGAGATTGCAGCCCTTTTTTAATTTCCGTAAAGTCATATTTTTCCTTTAGCTCTTCGTAGGTGCCGGAAACAATTGTTCCTTTTTTATTAATGAAATTAATAATAATTTCCGGATTGCAATCAAGACAATACCAAGCCGGAATTCGCGGCCCCCAGACAACTTGACGGCTGATATTCCAATCTTTTACGTTTTCCAGCCATCTTAAATAAAGTTTTTTAAATCTGGAAGGAAAGATTTCCAGTCGGTTTTCTTTAACCGCCGCTATTGCTGGCTTGGCCAAGGGTTCTATTTTAATAAACCACTGCGGCATAATCAGCGGTTCAATCAAGTTTTTGCAGCGATAACAAATGCTAACGGTGTGCTTTAGCGGCTCTACTTTAACTAACTTTCCTAATTCTTCTAGGTCGTTGACAATGGCTTTTCTTGCTTGCCAAAGAGTCATGCCAAGATATTTGAGCGGAACATTAATCATTCTGGCATTTCTGTCAATGACGCTGATAATTCCAAGATGATGTTTTTGTCCTATCTCAAAATCAATAGTGTCATGGCCTGGAGTAATCTTCAAGGCGCCGGTGCCAAATTCTTTATCAACCAGCTCGTCGCTGATAATGGGAAGTTCTTTTTCTAAAATTGGCAAAATCGCTTTTTGTCCGACTAATTTCTGATAACGTTTATCGTCTGGATTGACAGCTACGGCCACATCAGCAAAGATTGTTTCTGGCCGTGTCGTCGCTATTTGGATAGGTCCATAATCAAGATAGTAAAGAAAATCATCTTTTTCCACGTGATTGATTTCCAAATCAGAAAAAGCCGTGCCGCAGGAAGGACAATAATTCACCAGCTTTTTCCCGCGATAAATTAAGCCATCTTGATGGAGTTTTTTGAAAGTCGCAAGAACTGTTTTTAGAATTTCCGGATTGAGAGTATATTTCTCTCTTGACCAGTCAAGACTAAGACCGAGTTTTTTCAGTTGGTTTTTAGTAATGCCGCGATTTTCTTCCACATACTTATTAATCATTTTGTAAAGTGTTTCCCGGTCAAAGTCAAATCGGCTTTGATTTTTTTCCTTCAATATTTTTTCAAAAACATATTGAGTTTCAATGCCGGCATGGTCTGTTCCAGGCAAAAAAAGCGTCGGTTCGCCTTTCATTCGATGCCAGCGGCAGAGAATATCTTCTACCACAAAAAGCGCGTGCCCTACGTGAAGAGGAGCGTTAGCATTAGGCGGGGGAAGAATAATGGTAAAAGGTTTTTTCTTTTGGTCTATCTTTGGCTTGAAATAACCTTCTTTTTCCCATTCCGCGTAAATCTTTTCTTCAACTTCGTTTGCCTTGTATTTACTTTCCATGTTGTTTAATTCCATTTTTGGTTGGTAACACGCCAAACGACTTGTTCTTGCGGCGTTGGATCTTGGGGCGCCGGCGGAACTTTTTGTATTTTTTTAAATTCTAAAGAAAGCCGATAACGATTAGGCGATTCTTTTGAATCAATGGCGGCAATAATGTAGTCTTTTTTAAGAGATTGACTCATGCCGATTTCTCCTTCAGGAGTCCAAGAAGCGTCAAGTTCCATTTCTTTTTGATATTCGGCGAAAAGTTCAGTCATTAAGTCTGATAATTCTTTTTCCGCGTAAATAACATTTTTCATTCCTAACTCTTCTTTTGCTTCTTTCCGGCCGATGAAATACTGATGAGAATAAAGTTTTTCTGTAAGATAATCAACGATTTGGTTAATCTCGCTTTCTGGCATCGGCTTTTGATGGCTTTTCAAAAGTTTTTTTGCCAGAAGACGGATAAGATTGTGGACGCGGTTGACGTTGCCTAAAGCCAGAGGATGAATTTGGGGATTTGATTCCATAAATTTTTTAAATATCTCTGTCAGTTCTTTTTCGTCCTTGATGCCAATTTTTACTTTGGCGAGGTCAAAATAGGCCATTACGTCTTCAACCGAAATCGGCACTTTGATTTGGGTATTTTGAGGATCAGAAGGATTGAAAACATTGCTTGTGGAAGGATCAATCGGTGAAAGCTCCGATAAATCGCTCATTACAATTTCATCTGCGCCCAAAGAGATCATCGAAGCAGAGCTATGGGCCTTGTAAGGAACGAGAACGCTAAATTTATCAGCGTATTCTCTAATCATTGAAACCAAGCGCCAAGGCACCATCGTGTCTCCGCCTACGGAGTATAAAAATAAATCAATTTGAGGAACCTTGCCGATTTTTCTTAATTGTTGGCTGAAAATTGGAATCGCATCCATCGCAATTCTGGCGCCAAGCGGACCATTTCTGTCTCCAGTGATATAAACAATTAACCTTGACTGTCTTAAATCTTCAATTTTTTGAATTAAATCTTCTTTTTTCATATCTTTTTGATTCTAGGCTGAACTTTTTTCCTTGACAAGTTCATCCAAAACCTTACAAACATCATTCAGATCTTTTTCGTCCAAAATGGAAATTGCCTTGGCAATGAGTTTATTTTTTTTTAGAATACTAAATTTTTCCGCTACTTTTTCCGTTGAAATTAAATCTTTTTTTGTCAAAAAAATATATTCTGGTTTTTCCAATAAATTTTTACTGTATGTTTCCAGCTCTTTTCTGATGGTTTGATAATCCTTAAAAGGATTTTCTGTCTCAACGGAAATGAGATGAAAAATTATTTTTGTTCTTTCGATGTGTCGTAAAAATTTGATCCCCAAGCCCTTGCCCATGGAAGCGCCTTCAATTAAGCCCGGCAAGTCAGCCAGAATAAGTCCATAATAAACTCCAAGATTTGGCTCAAGGGTGGTAAAGGGATAGTTTGCCACCTTGCTTTTGGCATTGGTTAAAGCATTAAGCAGGCTTGATTTACCGACATTTGGCAAGCCGACAAGGCCGACATCGGCAATAAATTTCAGTTCTAATTGAAGATCAAAGGTTTCCCCTGGTCTGCCTGGCCTGGCGCGCCTCGGGGTAGTATTAGTAGAAGAACGAAGCCGGAAATTTCCCTTTCCTCCTTTTCCTCCGCGGCAAATTAAAAACCTTTCCCCCACTCTAATAATTTCTCTATCTTCTTTTGTGGTTAAGTTATAAATAATCGTTCCCATCGGCACTTTGAGAATAAGATCCTTGCCGCTGTGGCCATCGTTTAATTTTTGTTTGCCATTTTCTCCGTTTTCGGCTTGCAATACTTTTTTAAAACGAAAAAGCTTGAGGGCGCTTAAATCAGAAACACCCTCAATATAAAGGTCTCCGCCTTTTCCGCCGTTGCCGCCAGTCGGACCCAAGTTCATTCTTGTTTTATTGAAATAAACGCCGCCGTTGCCGCCGTGGCCCGAACTGACTTTAATTTTTACATCATCAATGAGCATTGTTTTCTTTAATTTTTTCTGTGCGTCGGCAAAAGGCACAAATCTCCGAAGTCGTTAAAAATTGGCACTTTTCGCATGGTTTTAATTCCGGTTCGGGATAGCTGTTTTCTAAAGCTTTGCTTAGCTTGAGGAAAGAAGCAATCAGGCCATATTTTTCTATGGGCTTTTCCGCCAGTGCTTCAACTGCCTTTTCCACTTTAGCCAAAGAATTTCTTTTGCGCAAGGGGCAGTCGCCTGTAAAATAAGAAATGTCATTTATTCTTGCATATTCAATGATGGCTTTTTCCAAAGTTTTGTAGAATGGCCGGCCGCGACTTAATAAATTTCCTCGCGAGGGTAAAAAGGGCTTCATCCTTACCAATTGTTCAAAATTGCCGTTGATGATGGTGCTAAACATCCGTAAAAGAAAATCATCAAGGTGGTGGCCGGTCAAAAGCACATCTGCCTTTTCTTCAAGAGCCATTTTATTAAGCAAGTATCTTTTGATAGTGCTACAGACGCCGCAGATTTTTGGATATCTTTGGCTGGCTTGGGGAATGGTAAAGCCTAATTCTTTTTGAAGATTGAAAACGATGAGCGGCAAACCGATTTTTTCCGCTTGCTTCCTGACAAATTTTTCCGCTTCTTCGGAAGAATTATCAATGCCTAAATTAAGATGGAGAAGAACAATTTCATTCTGGGGAAATAATTTTTTGGTGATAAAGGCCAAGCTGACGCTATCTTTTCCTCCGGACATCGCTATCGCCATTTTGCCATTTGCGAGGTGATATTTTTCAAATAATCTTTTTGCCTTGTTTTCAAAAATCTCAAGAAAACAAGTTTGGCAATAAGCTTTTTCAATGATAATCGTTGCTTCCCTCTGGCGGCAAAAATAACATTTTTTCATTTCTTTTCGCCTCCTTGTTTTAATTTTTTCGCGATGATAATAAAGCCTGTATGGGCAACCATTCTATCTCTAGGCCTCAAACTTAAGCCGGCTTTTCTCCATTCCCTGACTAAATTTTCGTAGATGCCTGAAAGATAAAAATCCTCATGATAATTTTTTTCTATTTCTTCAACAAGATGATAAATCTGCATAACCGTTGGCAGATAAAAAACAATAATTCCTCCGTTTCTCACCGCTTTCTTAAGACGGTCCAGAATTCGCCAAGGTTCGGCTAAGTCAATAATTGCCCGGTCAAATCCTTTTTCCTTGATTCCTTTTTCTACATCAGCCAGTTTTGCCACTAGTTTTCCCCACTCTTCTTTTTTCCCCTTAGAAAACCTTTCAATGTTTCTCTGGGCAATTTTGAAAAAATCTTCCCTAATTTCGTAAGAAACTACTGTTCCTTTTCTGCCGATAGCCCTTAGGAGCGCAATTGTGCTTGCACCCGAGCCCATTCCTACTTCAAAAACTTTTGCCCCGGGAAAAATATCTGCCAGCACTAAAATTTGCGCCATATCTTTGGGATAGATAATCTGCGCTCCTCTTTTCATTTTAAGCGTGTAATCCCCCCAGCCGGGCCTAAAAAGTAAAAGTTTTTTCCCCTGGGAAGAAAGAATAGTTTCTCCTTCTTCTTTTTTCATTATTTCGTCGTGAGGAATAAATCCTTGATGAAAATGGAAAACCGCCCCTTTTTTAAGAGTGATAAGGTACCTTCTTTCTTTATTATCTAATAGAAGAACAAGCTCGTTCTCTTTAAAAGAATTTTTGTTTTTTCGAGGAAACAAATTCGTCAATAAATTTTTATGATTTAGATTCCTTTTCCTTTAATTTTTTTTCCAGTTCTCTTACTTTTTCCTTTAATTCCATCATTTTTAACTCTCTTCCCACCATGAGCTTGTTTGTCCTTTCCAGCTCTTCAATCTTAAGGCGTAATTCTTTTGTTTTATCTTTGACTTGTTTGTCCAGATTTTCCGTCAGCTCTCTCAATTCTTGAGTGCGCTTTTCCACCTCTTTTTCCAAGACTTCTCTATTTTTCTCTAATTCTGTTTTTACTGTTCGCAATTCTTCAAGTTCCTTTTCTCTTTTTTCCTTAACACCGGTCAATTCCAAATCGCGCCTGATAAGCATCTTCGCGATTCTATCCAATTCATTCAAGTCTTTTTCTCTTTGCTGATTGAGCCGCGAAAGCTCTTCAATTGTCGTTGCCTGCTGGTTATTTTCTTTTCTCTTAAAAATTTCTTTCATTCTTTTATTCTCCTAAAGCCAATAAAGCCATGGTTTCGTTATGAAAAACAGAGAAACATTCTGGACCGATAATCCCGCCCAAAGGCGCCAATTCTCCATAAGTGTAAAACCCGATCAAAGGGACGTCTTTGCCCAAAACTTCTTGAACGGCTGTAATTTCCTCTCCCTTTCTTTCACGCAAGAGCTTATTTCTGGCAATGCAGTTAAACACTAAAATTACTTTCGGCTTTACCCCTTTGAGCTGGCTAAGAGCGTTTTCCGCTGCTTCTTTTGCCGCTTTGATTGCCTTTTCCGGATCACCCAGCATCAATCTGATTTCTGCCCCTTCGGGAATTTCCGCCGCACAATTAATTTCTCCTTCTTTGTTGGCAATAACGACATCGCGAATTAAAAGTTCCTGGCTTCCCTCAACGCTCATTCCCAAAGGATAGGTATAAGCCATTTTCGCGATTGGTTCCTTAATTAATTCTTCTGATTTTTTACCGAAATAATCTTCATAAATAGAAAGAGCTGGTCGGCCATTAATTTCGATTAGTTTTGCCCCTTTGGCTTTGGTTACTTTCATTGGCAGGCCGATTGATTCCCATCCATGCCTGACGCCTATGCCATAAGAAAAATTTCCTGAAAGACCCATGCCAATAATACTGTTGCTTAAAATTTCGCCGTCGTGATATTGATATGTCTTTTTGAAAAGGAAATCATCGCCTGCCGAACCGCCAATAATGGGAAAGTTTTTTCCCAAAACGCTCTGAATGCCCCGGACCGCTGCCGCGCCATTCTCTGCTAGGCCGTCTAAAAGCATAAGAAATAAAGAAATTTCACCTTTTGCTTTCTTTTTTACTTCTTTTGCCGCCATGGCGGCAGCTTTGAAAGAATCTTTTTCCGTCCCTTTGCCAATGCCGATTGTTAAATTAAGATCTTCCGAATTTAAGGCCATTACCGCTACATGTTGTGAAACAGGGCCTTCGGTGGTTATTTCGCCGGAGCTGCTACAACCGACTAGTGGTATTTTTTCCGAAACCGACATTACGCCGTCAAGCATTCTTTTTTGATCAAAAAAAACGCTGGAAAAAACCATCATTAAATTTGCTTTTCCTCCTGCTTTTTCCAGAGCGGTTTTTGCTGCTTCTGCTCCGGCTCCGAAAGCATCGGCTTGATTGCTTTTCCCTACTCCAACTTTAATCATATTTATTGTTTTATTGATTTATTATTTTATAAACTTCCTTATTGATATTTTAGACCAGATAGTGATATTCTCCAAACATTTTTGCTTATTTTTTCTTTTTCTTTTCTTTTTTTCTTATTTTATCCACCAGCCATGAGCTTGATTGAATTTTTTCACCGACGCCGAAAATCATTTTAATCCCCAATCTTTCGCAAACCTCTTTTTCGGGAATATTTAAAAGCGTCCTATCCCCTCCTTTGGCAAAAATGTCAGGTTTAATCTTTTCTAAAGTTTTACAGACGCTTTGATCCTTATCTATGCAAGGCACGACTTTATCTACGCAGCGGATTGATTCTATGATTTCTTTTCTTTCTTTATAAGACATAAAGATATACCCCTTTTTATTTAGCAAGAATTTATCGGAATTCAGAATAACAATTAACTCGTCACCAAGCTCTTTCGCTTTTCTAAAATATTGGATGTGGCCGACGTGAAGAGGATCAAAACCGCCAGAAACAGCGACTGTCTTTTTTTGTTTTTTCTTATTCATAGCGCAATGCCTCAATCGGACTTAACTTAGAAGCTTTTCTGGCTGGATAAAGGCCAAAAACAAGACCGACACTAAAGGAAACACCAACGCCAAGAATAACAGCATTAAGCGGCAGAAGGAATCCCCAAGAAGATTGAAGTAAATAGCCAAAAGCCAAAGAAGCAAGAAAAGAAAATAAAGCGCCAAGAATAATCCCGAGAATCCCTCCCACTAGAGTCAAAAGCACGGATTCAAAAAGGAATTGGTTTAAGATGTCGCTGCTGCTTGCGCCCACGGCCTTGCGCAAACCAATTTCTCTTGTTCTTTCCGTGACCGAGACAAGCATAATGTTCATAATGCCGATACCCCCAACTAAAAGGGAAATGGCGGCAACAGAAGAAAGAAGAACGGTAAAAATGCCGGTAACGTCTCCCACCAGTTTAGCCGCGTCCTTTTGGCTCATAATCTTAAAATCATCTTTTGCCGGATCGCCTTCGGGATTATAGATGTTATGTCTTTGTCGCAGAAGAAGACGAATGTCGTAAATAGTTTGATCAACCAAGTCTTCACTCTTTACTTTAACCACAATCAGGCGAATAGAATCTCCACCAACCAAGAGCTTTTGGGCAGTGGTCAAAGGAATGAAAATACTTTCATCAAGATTCATAAAGCTTTGCGGTCCCTTTTCCTCCACTACTCCGATGACCTTGAGGTTCGTCTTTTTTATCCTGACTGATTTTCCTACTGGATTTTCTTCGCCGAATAAATCTTTGCTGGTTTTGTATCCTAGAACAACCACTCTTGCCATTGATTTCACATCGCTAGAGTCTATATCGCGTCCCAAAATTACTTTATCGTTGGCAACAATTGCCGCCGCCTCGGTGACGCCAAGAAACGTCAATTTTTTACTGTTACCTTGATAGACCACTCTATCGGTGCCCATCACGAAAGGCGCCGAGACTTCTACTGATGGCAGTTTTGCGATAACGAGAGAATCTTCGTACTTCAATGTTTTAATGTTAAATTCTTCCATAATAGATTCCATCATTGATCCTTTTTCCATCCTTTCCGACCAAGGTCCTGGTTCAATAAAGATATTGTTCGCGCCGAGACTGGAAATTTGAGAAATAATCATTTTTTCCGCACCCTTGCCTACCGAAACAGTGGTGATCACGGCCGTAATGCCGATGACAATACCTAAAATCGTCAACAAAGATCTTCCTTTGTTGGTTTTTAATCCTTCAAACGCTGTAAAAAATGATTCTCTAAATTTCATTATTTTTTACTTTTCTATTTGAGGAGCTCGTCTTCGTGGTCAGCTAATCGCCTGCTTTTTACTGATTCGTCGCTGACAATCTTTCCATCAGCTAAACGAATAATTCTTTTGGCGTGTTCTGAAGTGTAGGTTTCGTGAGTAACAAGAATAATTGTGCATCCCTGATTATTTAGTTTTTGCAGCAAAGCCATAATTATTTTTCCTGATTTTGAATCAAGATTTCCCGTTGGCTCATCAGCAAAAATAATACTGGGGTTATTAACAAGAGCTCTGGCAATTGCCACCCTCTGTTGTTCGCCGCCAGAAAGCTGATTTGGTCTAAAGTGACTTCTGTGAAAAAGCCCTACCGCCTCGATCGCCTCCTCTACCATTTTTCTTTCTTCTTTTTTCTTGAAACCAGCATAGACTAGGGGTAAACGAACATTTTCAAAGACGGTTGTTTTCGCCAAAAGATTAAACATCTGAAAGATAAAACCCATTTCTTTGTTTCTAATTCTTGCTAATTCCTCGTCAGATAAATCATTAATGCTTTTTCCCCTAAATTCGCAAAGTCCTGAACTCGGTCTGTCCAAAAAACCCATAATATGCATTAAAGTTGACTTGCCTGAGCCAGAAGGCCCCATAATTGCCATAAATTCTCCCTCTTTAACATCAAAAGAAACACCATCCAAGGCAATGGTAAAAACGGCATTGACATAAACTTTTTCTAGCTTTCTAACTTTAATCATAAAGTCCTTATTTTTTCTCAAAAGTGACAATTGTTTCTCCTTCGCGAAGTCCGGAAATGATTTCTACTATCCCTTCACTACTTCTTATTCCTGTTTCCACGGTTTTTTCAATAATGTTTTTACCCTCCATTACCTTGACGATTTTATGGCTATTTTTTTCCAAAACCGCTCTTTGAGGAATAGCGAGAATGTTTTCTTTGTAATCTGTCGTAATTTCTACGCTTGCGGTCATTCCCGGCTTTATTCCCGCCTCTTCCGTTTCAAGTGAAATTTTCACCCGATAATAAACTACCCCCTGAATAACAGTGGCGGCTGGGTCAATTTCTATCACTTTTCCGTCAAAATACTTCTCTGGAAAAGCGTCAAGAGATATCTGACAGTTGTCTCCTAGAGAAATTTTGCCGATATCCGTCTCGGCAATATCAACTTCAATTTGAAATGGCTCCTTGGGAAGCAAAGAAATAACAACGTCTGTCATTGAAGGCTGGACTACTTCTCCAATCTCTTTTTCCACTTTTGTTACTTGGCCGACAATTGGCGCCGAAATTTCAGATTCTCTAATTTGGTTTCGCAATAAATTAGCATTTGCTTCCGCCTGGCTCACTTGAGCTTGGTTTAAATTAACATCTTCCTGACGAGGCTTAGCAGTAGTAAGAGCCAAATCTTTTTCTGCCTTTGAAAGGGTCTCTTTGCTTGTCGAAACCGTTGCTTCCGCGGTATTAATATCAGATTGATTATCCAGTCTAGTGGAAACAATCGTTTGTTGAGCGCTGACAACATTGGTTAGGGTAGTATTGATATAGCCTCTTTCGTCGTCAATAAGAGCCTTACTGGCGCTGGAAACTACGGTGCGGTAGGTTTTTCCTTCGCAAATGGCTCTTAGGGCAGCTAAATTATCAGAGACCCCTTCCAAATTAGTTTTTGCGCCGGCCAAAGATGTTTCTATTTTTGTTTTGTCCGTACTATTTTTGGCACTATCCAAGAGGGATTTTATTTGCAAAACTGTCTGCTTTGCCTTAGTGTCGATCTCCTTTACCTGAAAACTTTCCTGATCCATGCCAAAAAAATAGTTTCTTTGGATGTAGCTAATGGTATTGGCGCTATTATTAATTTTTAAATAAGCATCGTCTAGCGTGGTTAAGCCGTCTTCGTAAGCGGATTCAAGACTTTCATTGGCAATAGCCGTAATATCAACTAGATTTTTTTCTGCATTGACCAAGGTTGTTTTGGCGCTGGAAACTTGCGCCTCTTTGACGGCAATTTCTTCTTTGGTGGCGCCTGCTAAAAGTTTGTCTAGCTTTGCCTGGGCCAAACTTAAGTTCGCTAATGATTCTTGAAGCTGGATTTCCAGTTGGCTGGCATCTAATTTAGCTAAAATCTGATTTTGTTCCACCCAATCACCGGTTTTAACGTTTATTGTCTTAATCGTGCCGGAGCTTTTAAAACCAAGGTTTATTTCTTCGCCTTTTTTTACTTGGCCAGTAGCGGAAACTTCTTGACTGATATTTTGTTTCTTGACTGTTTCTGTCACATAGGGATTGGCTGTTTTGGTTTTATAAAACCGATAGCCGGCGAAAGAAAGAATAGGCAAAAGAATAACCAGAGAAATAACGATTAATTTCTTTTTAGCGAGCATATTGATGATAATTATTTATCTTGTTATTCTATCATTCTTTTCAGAATGCCGGAAATCGCTTCTCGCTGTTCATTTTCCTTAAATCCGCCTATTTGAGTAAGGATAACGATAACATAGTTTTCCGTTGTCCCCACCGCCGCTCTAGGTTTGCCGGAGCTAGCGTCGTAATAAATCCAAAAAGGATAACCCTCTATCTTCTTTTTTTGCTCCGCGACAAGCGAGATTTCATCTCCTAGATTCCTGAAATAAATTGTCAGCGGTTCTTGGATGTTTTTTGCCGCCTCTTCGCTTGTTTTCTTATTTTCAAATTTATAAACATGGATATCAAAACTGCCTTCCCAGAGAGCCACTCCGCTCGTCCCTTCGTAGCCGTAGGGATGAGCGTACCAAGCGTCAAGATAGGCCTCAAAAGGCGAACCAAAGTTTATGCCACCGGAAATTGGCAAAAATCTTACTTCTTTAAGAACATCGTACTTGCCCACTGTTTCAGGAAAAATCTTTTCATCCCAATTGAGAATGGAAACTAAATTTTCTGCCTCAAAATTTTCTGTCAACCAAGCAAAAAAATTGGCATAAAGATATTTTGTCTGGGCCGTGGAAAGATTTACGTTTTCCGTGAGATAAAAAATAGCGCCGGAGATAGCAACGACAAAACAAACGCTAAAAAAGATAAGGATGGTTTTGCCCGAACCGCTGGGCAGAAGAAGCGGAGCGAGAACAACTCTTTTTTCCTCTTTTTTGTTCGTCTTTTTTCTTTTCTTGCTGCTATTTGGTATGTTTCCTTTGGAAAAAGTAGCAAGAAGATAAAAAACAAGAAGGATGGAAACAGCAAAAATAGAGACACCGAAGAGAAAGATTTTTTCAGTTTCGTTTATAAGCTTCCACCAAGCCAATTGAATGACAAAAAGCGATAAAAGAAAGGAAAATGATAAGCAAATAGTCGCTATTTTCTTTCCTTCCGGTTTTTTCCACAGCTTGATGCCCTTTTTAAAAAAGACAGCTAAGACGATTAAAAAAAACGAAGTTAAGGCAATAATCCCGATTTCTATTGAAACAAAAAAAAGAATCGCCACGGCTAAGCCGCTTCCAAAAATGATAATAAGATCGCGTTCCTCGCGGCGGCGATTTAAAAAACTTTTCATTTTCGCTTAGGGTTCAAACAATTCTTTTGGCGTTTCTTCTCTTATTGCTTCAGGAATTTCTTGTCCCAGTGTTTTGATTTGCCAAATGCCTTCCAATCTTTTCATTATAAGACTGTCGTTTGCTTTACCGTATTTATAGATGATGGAAAAGAGAACCCATTTTCCACTTTGTTTGACAAGTTCAAGATTAAACTCCGTGCCCTCGGGGGAATTTTTTTTGATGTAGTCTTTTGCTGCCTCAAACATTTCTTTTTGGGCAACCGTCTGCTTTTCTTCTTCAATTTGGGCATAGGTTTTCACCTGAACTTGTATTTTTGAAGCAGCAAAATTTATATCGCGTATGAATCGAAAACCAATAATAAAAACTAGGAATAAAAAACAGGCACCGCCAACATTAAAAGCAACAAGATGGGATTTTATGAAAGCAAGAATATCTTTCGTCTTGATTTTTCTCAGCCTATTTTTAATTGTTTTCAGCTTTAACATTTCTTCATTCTAACACGCTCAAAAAAACAGAGGTAAGTAAAACTGTTAATAACTTTCTCATTTTCCAAAATGATATTCTATAATTAAAAAATATGAAGCCACTTAAAAATCTTTACCTTTTTGGCTTGCCCTTCGCCGTTATCCTGATGATTCTAGGTTTTGTGGGCTTGCCAAAGTCAATTTTACTGATGATTATCGGCTTTCTTGGAGGATTTATTCTTTGTTTTTTGGACAAAGATATTGCGCCGGTGAAAGCTTCCTTTAATCTTGTTTTTCTTGTCAGTTTACTACTTCTTTTTGTTGGTTTTTTTCCTTGCTTAAAACTTTTTTCCCTGCCGAGCGCAATTTTAAACTTATTTTATAGTTTTATTCCCCTCTTTTTCTTTTATCTTTCTCTTTTTCCGCTTAGACAGAATCGCTTTATTTCTCGGTTTGAAGTCTGGCTTAATTTATTTATTTTTCTCTTTCCTTTTTATTCTTTTCCGGCTCTTCTCGCCAGCGGCCTCTTCTACGCTTTTAAAAAACGGCTTAAAATAATTTTCCCTTTGGCAATCGCTACCCTACCGATAACTGTTTATTATGCCGGCAATCTTTTCTTGCCCGGCTTAGCGCGGAATTATATTTTTCTGACTGAAAACATTTTTTTCTCCTTAAATTTCTCTTTTGCCATTTTAACTTGGTTAGGAATGTTTGTTGTCTATCAATTCTTTGCAAAATCTCTAAAATTCCTACCGCTTGAAGACAAACCAAGAATAAAATCAAAATTAGAAGAAAAAATAGCCAGCATCTTTAAGAAAAACAAATCATCTCAACCAGAAAAACCAATCTTTCTTGGCCCTGATTATGATAAAGCCATTATTGATCTCGAAAAACAAATAGAATCGCTTGATTATCAAAAGACAATCATTGACTTAAAGAAACAATTAGAGGAGCTGAAAAAGCAAAAAGCCGGTGGCAATCAAAATAAAAGTCAAACAGAAAATCAATTAAAAAAGTTTTTAAAATATTTTCTTTTGCGCTTGTTTTTCCCCTTCTTGATTTTGGCTTCTATCTATTTTGCTTTTAGCAAGTTTCTTTTTCAGTAAAAAAATAGTAAATAAAAAAAGCGGGGGCTGTCCGTAGGACAAACCCCCTATGTTGACTCCGACAATTGCCGGAGAGGAAAACAAAATCGTACAACTTCTACAAAGAACAGGTGATGGGAGGAACTGGCCCGGCCCCCTGACAGGTCTAAGCCAGTCCCCCCTATTGGGTGTGTATCTATAATTGTATTCCAAAACAATAATTCGTCAATCCTTTTTGAAGCTTTGTTCAATATCGGGGATTAAACAAACTTCTATTCTCAAAACTTACGATATCACACGCTCATCGTGGGATATCGTAAGTTAAGATTTTTAAACTACAACTTGCGATGTTCCACAATCAATGTGTAACATCGCAAGTTGAACAGTTTTCCACAGGGAAAAAGAAGAGCCTCGCAATCATTGCGAGGCCTTGGAACGAATACGAAGAGTTTATTACAAAGAAATCTGTGCACGCGGGTAGAGATCTGCCCAGTGGGCGTTCTCCTATTGCTCCTATTCTTTTTGTTAATCCCTTCGTATTCTTCTCTATTCTGCCAGAATTTTAAAATTTGTCAATCTTTTTAAGTAATGATATCCTTATCTATAATGATTGATACGCACGCTCACCTCAATTTCCCGGGCTTAATAGAACAAGTTGATAAAATAGTTGTCGAGAGCAAGAAGGCTGGTTTAGGGGGCATTATTATCGCTTCCAGCGATGTTTCTAGCTCGGAAGGAGCTATTTCTTTGTCCCAGCAATATCCTGGCTTTCTTTTTGCTTCAATTGGCGTCCATCCTCAAAAAACTGATCCGAAAAACAAAGCTTCAATTCAAGAACAAATCGCTTTTCTGGAAAATTTAATTAAAAAATCGTCGAAGGGCAAAATTGTAGCTATCGGCGAATGCGGTTTGGATTTTAGCAAACCGCCGCCCCACGAAGAAGAAAGAAGCAAAAAAGAACAAGAAGAATTGTTTTTAGGACAAATCAATCTTGCCATTAAATATGACCTACCTCTGGCCATCCATGTCCGTCAGGCTCAAGATGAAGCTTTAGATTTTATCCGAACTTACGTAAAAAATAATCCTCAAGCCGTAAAAAAACTAAGAGGCGTTTTTCATTGTTATTCTGGCGGCAGAAAAAGAATCAAACAGATTCTTGACTTGCCGGGCAAATGGTATTTTGGCTTTGACGGAAACTTAACTTACGAAATAGGGCTTCAAAATATCCTGTCGGAAATTCCAAAAGACAGATTACTTCTTGAAACCGATGCCCCTTTCCTCTCCCCTGTCCCCTATCGCGACCAAAAAAATACGCCTGCCTATTTACCTTTGATTGCTCAAAAAGCAGCTGACATCTGGCAGGTCTCATTTGAAGAAGTTGCTAAACAAACTATTAAGAACTCCAAACAACTCTTTAATCTCAAAATCGCCTAAAACTACCCCTGTGGAAAACTGTTTAATATCGTAAGTTAAACAAACTTTTAGCTTTATTTTCGAAAAATTGAATGTTTAATATCGTAAGTTAAACAGTTTTCCATAGGGGATCTATAGCTTGGAATATTTCAAGGCGTTTCGACTTTGAAGAGGTGTTTTGGGTTTAGTTAATATGAATTTAGTACAAAGTCTTGACAAATTTTTGGTTTGGAATATAATATAGATAATCTTTAACATTTTTTCCGTTTTTTCTTAGAAAAAGGGAGGGCTGACCTAGGCCTTAAGGCCGGGCCAGTCCCTCCCCTTAAAAGGGGAGTCATGTAAGTCCCGGCAGCGCGCCGGGTCATATAAAGCCGGCGGTGCCGGCATTTGGGGGGAATAATCTTTACCTTCAAAGGAAGCATTGGCCTGGGGTCAATCTTCCTGAAAAGGAGCTATTTTAAAAAATAGTGGCGGTGCTTGTCGCCGCCATTGTAGAGGGCTGTCCACGTGTGTTTACCGGGACAGCCTTTTCTTTTTGTTTCGTTGATTTTTGATATTGTTCGATATCGGGAATTAAACAGTTTTCCACAGAGGGAGGGGTTACAGTTTGTTGATTTCTTAATAAAAACAAGATATATTTTAAGTAGAAAGGAGAAACGATGAAATCTTCCCTCGGAGACAACCAAAAAGCCGTCGAGTCTGACTCAACGGCTTTTCTCTTTTCGGTTTAGTTTCCTGAAGATTCAAGAATAGGTTGTTGTTCATGGCTATTATCAAGAGGCTGATTTTCCACAACGTCTTGTTTTTCCGGTTCAACTGGTTGGCTTTCTTCTGTTTCTGCTTGAGGTTCAGTAAGAGTTTCGTTATTAGTCGCATTATCGGCCACATTTTCTTCCTGACTAACATCGCTTTCAGTACCTTCTATTTGCTCAACAATCTCGCCTTCTGGTGCCGGCTCTTGCTCTGTTGTTTCTTCTTCAACCTCTGATTCTTGTCCTTCAACTTCTGGAGTTTGACCAGTTGTTTGATCGGTTGATTCAGGAATCGTGTTTTCTTGGCTAGTTTCACCAACGTTTTGCTCCACCGCAGATGTTTCTTCTGCGTTAGGAGTTTCCGTATTGGCAGTATTTTCTATCGGTTCTTCAACTATCGGCTCTTCAGTTGCCAGTTCTTCTTCAGCCGTTGGATCTCCTTCGCCATCAACTGCTCTTTCTATAACATCAATCAAGCCAGTCTCTTCCAAATAGCTAAGCTCTTCTGGAGTAAGTAAGCTCACATTAATCGGCGGACAAAAATCTCTATCAGATAAATCCCAGTCGGAAATCATAAAGTTTTCCGGTCCGGTCGCCACCACTTTAATTCTGGCGCGCGGAGACGGGACATAATAACCATCGTCCAAGAAAAGCGGCAACCGCCAAGTATATTTGCCGTCATTTTCCGTATCTTTAACAATCAAGCCCCAAGTACTGCCGCTATCTCCTGAATAATAAATATCAATGCTTAAGTCGGCATTATTGCCATTAGGGTTGGTGGCTATCCATTTTAAGTTGTAAGTCTGGCCAACATACAAAACATTGCCGCCGTTAGGATAAAGCACTTTCACATATGGCAAACCCAGATCCTTAAAATCAGAAGCGGTATCAGTGTCAAATCCAACTGGTACTCTGCCCAAAATATGGCCTTTTTCAACATCAGGGCAGGAAGGGTCAAAGACAGATTTATCATCGCCATAGCTCATCGCATCAACTTCTGTTCTATCTGGCATTTTTAAGATAACCCTATCTCCGTCATTATCCAAGCCGTCGCCAATCAAACTTCCCAAAACAATCTTCACCACATCGTCGGGAATACTCCAGTAATCAAAGGTACTGGTTACGGCCGCGATAACGGCAAAGCCAAAAGCAGGAATCGGATCAGATTGAGGAATAACATCTTCCTCGTGATTGTCAGCGATAATCCAGCCAGTGATATCTACTGCTTGGTCCGTGGGATTATAAATCTCAATCCATTCACTAGTTGGATCGCTGCCGCGCCTGCAGCCAACATCGTAATAAACTTTGTTAATGATTAAATGAGTTCTGTCTGGTTCCGGTGGCCTTAGGGCGCAGTGTCTAATGTGTCCTAAAGTGTTAAAATATTCCAAAAAGTCTTTCATCTCTTCCAGAACACTATCTGGCGCTGGAGGATCCTGCGTCAATAAGGTGTCTGCCTTGGCGACAAGCTGGTTTAAATCCTTACCTTCTTCTATCGGATAATCACCAATGCCAAAATGAGCGATATTAAACTTCATTGCCAGCAATTGTCCTCTTAGTTTATGCCACATTGATAAATCGTAATCATAGAAAGCCTGGGTAACTTCATCTTCAAATAATGGTTCGTCGCCAATAGTAATAGGCAGATAAGCCGCATAAACTGCCGGATGAGTTTTCCAATAGCCCTTTGATTTTATTTCTGACTGGCTGCAAATGCGCGCGGTCACATTAACAACATGCGCTTCATAGGCAAGAAAAGGAGCGGCTTGATTTAAAATTAAGAACGCCGCTACAAGCAAACAGCTTGAAGTTTTCAAAAATCCTATAAACCAATTTGTCTTTTTCTTTTCACTAGCCATCTTTTTGTGTTTAAGAATCCTTACCGGGATATATGTTTCCTGATAATATTTTTCCCCCTCCTTTGACATTGCCTTTTTAATTACATTTTTACTTTGTTGACTAAAATGCTAATTGATCCTAAACTCGGAATTTTTACCACTTTGCCATTGCCAAAACTCAAGGCCTTGCCCACGATTTCTTCATATCTTACAGGCGAGTCAGCAACATTATTGGCATCGCCTTTGGTAATGACCGTATCTTCCCTCATTTCAATGACGCGGTGAATCGTAAAGCCAATCTGATTGCGATAAACAATAATATCGCCTACCTTGATTTCATTTTTGGCGCTCACGCCTTTAATCAGAACCAAATCGCCTCTTTTTAAAGCAGGCCACATTGAGCCAGAGGTAATAGCAGCCATGGGGTATGGCGTCTTTAAGACATAAGCCAGGCCCTTGGGAATGCCATAAACCAGACCTGCTAAAAAGGCGAGATAAATCACCCAACCAGCGATATCTTTTATTAATTTTTTGGCTTTATCGCTCATCATGTCTAAAATGGCTTAGGTAAACGCAAAATGATTGTCCAGCCGGAATACTTTTTAACTTGGGCTGACGGTGGAATGGAAATCTCAAAAGCTAATTTATATTCTTCTCCCGGCTTTAAGACAAAATAATTCTTGCTGACTTTTATCAAGTCAGAAATCTCGCCTAATTTCCAAACAACAATAAATGTTTCCATCTTTCCGCCGCTTTTTAAGGCAACGTATCTTGTCATTCCGTTATTTCTGGATAAATCACCGAAGTCCAATTTATCTGCTAAGGGATTAATACCCATGATATTTTCTCCAGCAACGACATTAACTACCATCTTGTACTTTGCCGCATTGATGATCTGCACCGCAACCAAAGCAAGAATCATCACCCCCACTCCAAGGAAAATTTTTTTAATTATTGACATCTTTTTATACTTAATACTTTATACTTACTTTCTCGACTTTCTTCCATTCTAACCTATTTATCAAATTTATATTACTGACAAATTAAATGAGGCGCGGTCTCGGCGCTTAAGGTCATATTGCCAATATAATTATCTTGTCCTTCTTTGAACTTGGAAACCTTAACCGAGAAATCCATTTCTTCAGTGTCAGACAAATTCAGAAAATCATTTAAAGATGTTAACGTTTCCGGATTATAATCTTTAAATTCCGCCTCGTTGCCGATTCTTGAGTCATAGCTCACATGCCAATTACTATTGCCGCTATTGCCAAAACCCATATCATCCTGCCAAACTCCTATGTTTAATCTGGTATTACCTATATTTCTGATCGTTGGATTCTCATTGGTGCCAAAGACTAAATCGCCATTAATGACTTTTTCAGTATTTAATTTTGCGTTTCCATAATTCACCGAGGTAAAATCAGTTTCAAAAGCGGCTAGAGGCAAGTATTGAAAATAATTCTCCAAAACAGTGCTCAAACCATATTTATCTTGAGCTAAAACAACTGTTCTGTAATCTCCGGAAGGATCTTCATAAGACAAAATCTTTTCCCCGCAGTAAACCGCGGCAGTCCCTTTTATTAATTCGCCACTGGCATCGCAAATCTCGGTATAGTCATAGCCATCATTAAATATCGGGAGGTTATTGTTGTTTGTTCTAATCCGATTGCAGAAAAGTTCTATTCCTTCGGCTTTAGAAAGTGGAAACAACTGGCCTTCCTGTTTCAAAGCGCCGCAACCCTGATTACCTGATTCATGACTTGGTCCCAAGAAAACGCCGGTGGGATAGAAAACACTCGCGTAAACAGCATTAATATCGTCCAGTCCGTCAGAATCAGTAACGATTCCGCAGACCGTAATTTTTTTAGGAGTCTGATATTGAGCCGAAGGAGTAAATTGGGCTCCGGATGTTGAACTGTCATCGGTTCCTAAGTATTGGTTGGTCTGATCTTTATCGCTAGTCATTTCCCATTTTGCTTTAACGATTGGGTCATGGCCGGAACCCATTATCACCATTTTGACATCGCAGCCATAATCCCCTTCCGAGTCTATTGGCGTACCTGTAAAATCCTGGCCGATATAGCCATCAATTGTCGGGACATCCAATCCTATTTTCCAATAATCGGTTGTGTCGCCTGCTGTATTAAGGCTGGAACTGTCTTTGGTATCGCCTTCGCCTTCATTTGACAAAACATTAAGATAGGGGCAAAGCAAACGATAGCAATGATCATAATCTAAAGGATTAATCAAGCAATATTCGGTCGTGGCATCTCCTTTTGGTTTTATCAAAGTGGCTAGGCGGTAAGAAATGGGATTGGTATAGCCGCTTGCCGCCTGGATATAGAAATCTTTTTGTAAATTTTCCTGGGGAAAAACAATGCCAAAGTCAGCATCTGGTCCCATAAAAGCAATTCTATCAACTTGAGCCGAAACCCTGATAATTTTGCTTTGGGCAAAAGCCATTCCCAGAGTGGCAAGAAAAATTATTAAAATTTTTTTTGTTTTGCTCATCGCTTTTTATTCGGCAGAAAACTTTTTAATTCTGGAAATTTTCTCAAGAAAATAGTAGTTAACAACAAAAAGATTATTCCCAAGGAAATTCCGACGATAAACCAATTAATCTTTAAGCCAGCGATAATTGTTCCAATGGAAGCCATTTGTTTAAGTCCGGCGACTTCTTGGGAAATTGCGCTAACCATCCCTACGGAAAACCTAAAGCTATTTTCGGAAACTTTTTGTCCGGCTTGAAAAATAGCAATTTCGGCAATGTATTTTCCTTCCTGCCAGCCGGTCGTAGGAATTTCAAAGCCCGGAACTTCATAAATGCTTGACGGCCTGACCGCTGGTTCAGTGTCCAGATAAGGATAAATAGCACTATAGACAACTTGACTCTCTTTTTTAATTTTTATCTGTAATTCAGGAGTAATGCTGATATTTCCCTGATTATCGTAAATCACCCTGATTTTTAAAGCTTCATCTTTTGCCAAATCGTATTTTTGGGGAATGATTGAAGTTTTAACGGAAATTATTTCTTTGCCGCTAACCGTAATTGTTACCTCGCGGTCAATCTTTTGAGCAACGGAAACAGAAGATCCTTGTTTGGCGTCTGAAGTTTTTGGCTTTTGAGTGACGCCGACAAATCCCTTATATGTTCCATTCGGAGTCTCTTTGGGAACGCCAAAAATAACAATAATGTCAGTTCTTTCATTGGCTGATATCCCGATAGCTTCAATCGGATTTTTTAAATCTTGAGGTTTATAGAATTTTGCCCAGCCAGCAATTTCTCCGCTAGTAGATAAACCAACTTCGATTTCTTCTTTTTGGGTGTTAATGATATTCAAGGTCTCCTCGAATTCTCCGCCCCTTAAGGCATTTTCAACAATAATTGGCTCGGTAACTTGCCCAATAGCAAAAATAACCATAGGCAAAGCCAAAATTGAAAATAAAGACAAGACAATCGTTAAAAATCTTGTCTTCTTCAATTCATTGGTTAATTTTTTCTTTTTTGACATCATAATTGATTCTTTCTTTCTCGAGAGGCCTAAAGCCAAATTTTTTAGCTCTAGGCCTCTCGAGGGGCGGACAAGGAATCGCCCCTCGTTCTTTACTAATCTTTACGAATAACTGAATTACTTATCACAACAAAGATGTGCTTCGCTAACAGCGCTCAAAGTCATGGTTCCAGTATAGCCATCTCCAACGTGAGTTGGTGGGAACTTGGAAACGTCAATGGAGAAATCCATTTCATCCAATTCAGACAAATCCAGCTTTTCCGCTAATTTTTGCGTCACTTCTGGCCAATAACTTGAGAATGAAGCATCGCTGCCGACCCTGGCATCATATTTTACATTCCAGTTTGTATCTGTCTTGCCAAAACCCATATCATTCTGCCAAACTTGCATTGACAATCTGGTATTACCCACATTTCTTACAGACGCACCGCCAGCGTTAAGAGCATCCCACTTCAAATCACCGCTAATAATCTTGTGAGTAGCTAATCTGACATTGCCGTAAACGATAGAATTAAAGTCAGTCTCAAAAGCGGTTACAGGAAGATAAGTGAATGTATTTACTAATTGACCCTGCAAACCAACTTTGTCTTGAGCTACTGCCCAAACTGTATAATCTCCTGATGGATCTTCGTAGGAAAGAACTTTCGTGGTGCAGTAAACCGCGGCTGTTTCTTTCATCAATTCACCATCTTCTGCGCAAATCTCGTCATAATTATATCCAGTGTTGAAGGTTGGCAGATTGCTATTTAGATTTCTTACTTTGTTGCAGAAAAGTTCAATGCCAGCATCCTTGCCGAGCTTTGTTAATTTATCTTCCTGCATCAAAGCGCCGCATCCCAAACCAGATTGGCCTGGTAAGGCTACGTGATCATCTCCTAAGTCAATGTTTGTCGGATAAAATACGTCGCCGTAAACAGCTCCAGGCGCAGTGGTTACATCAGCTAAACCATCTGGATCAGTCACGATTGAACAAAGAGAAATGGTTTTATTTACCTGATATTTACCAGATGGCATAATCTGAGCTCCTGCATCAGTAGACGCATCTGTATATCTGTTTTCATTCGCTTCCCATTTGGCTTTTACGATTGGAGCTGCACCACCGCTTGTATCGCGAGTTAATCCGGTTGAAATCGTTCCTGGGGTTACAATTTCAGCAACAACACCCAAAGCCGGAGTTATCATCCCCAACGCCATAGTAACGATGGTTGATAAAGCAATTATTTTTTTCATCATATGCTTGACTAATATCTTAGTTTGTGTTATTTTTATGATACAACTCACTGAAGGCGATCCCTTTCCAAATCTCTTTTCGAGAGATTTTACCGGGATTACCGTCTTACTTTCTCTTTTCGGAGAGAAAGTAAGCAGTGGGTTGTTTTTTTCTTGGGTCGACCCTTGCTCATTATTTTTGCCCCGACTGGGGTGGAGTCCAAGCTTTTTCAAATTTTGTTGCCAAAATTCTCAAAGGTTTGAACTCCAAAATTAAACTTTTTAAATTTCTGCTTTTCTTATTTCCAATATTTAATTGCTAATCACTCTCCACCTACGAGCTTCCACAAGGGGCGGTTTATCCGCCGAAGCTATACGTAGGTGGAGAATTCATTAACAATCAAAACAAACCTATTATCGTGTAATTCCCGTCACCTCTACCCAGATATCACAACCATAATTCATATTGTTTTCCTGCACTATCCACGGCGCACAACTTACCGGCCAATCCTGACCAACATAGCCGACAATCGGCGGAACTTTCAAGTCAACTAGCCATTCATCTGACACATCTAACGCTCTGTTCAGGGTACCGCCAGCCTGCGGAACATTGGGATCATCAATTGCTCGACAACTGCCGCTTCCAGCGTCAAAATAACTCAGTTCTGCTATGTCACCATCCTCTGGTGTAACTGGTGTCTTTGACAAAAACTTACAAAGACTTAGATAACCGCCGTTGAAAGTGACATAGTCAAAATCAGCAGAGAAGCTTGTATTACTGTTATCTCCGTTGTTATCCACAACCGCTAAACCAACTTCTGGCTGATTACCGACAGCCGCATTATCAAAGTCAAAGACTTCTTGCGGGGTAACCGGATTCCAAGCTATACCGTCTGCGCTATATTCTCCTGAAAAAACATTGCCATTTCGGGAAAGCCTCAAATAAACCGTTGCCGGAACAGTACCGCCTAAACTATTCCATCCTTTACCGACTTTAACTCCTGATTCTTGGCTTTCCATATAAACTGCCGGTCCACCCAAACCGGAAAAACCAGTCAGTTCCAGTCTGACAACATTGCCATCACTGCCATAGACTAGAATACCTGCGCTTTGATAAGGATTTGGAGGATAAGCATTAGGAGAAGCTGTAACCTTTGTTTCAATGGTAAAATTTCCGCCCATTGGAATAACCATTCTCGGAGCGGTCCAATTGCCAGCAATTTCATTAGGGCCAAACAAATCTTCTACATCGTTGCCCGTTGTAATAGTTAATTTACCTCCACTTATCGTGTATCCCTCGCCTTTGCCGGGGTCAGGGTCAACGAATAATAATGTGCGATTATGGGCATTAACATCGCCAATCTCGCCAAAATTCAGTGTCCAGGGTTTGTCTTTTTGGATTAACTCATAATTTACGCTGCCAACTTTTGTTTCAGCCTTAAATGAATCGCTCAAAGAGATAGTAAACGGTTCGTCCACAAACTCTTGAGGAAAAACAGTGCCAAAGTCAATTCCATGAGTGCTGACTGATAGCGCGTTTTCAATGTGAGCCGTAACATTGATAACGTGAGCCTCAAAAGCGGAAAAAACAGCAACTCCAGCGACAATCGCTGCTGCTGTCATTAAGGGAAAGATTATTTTTTTGTTCATAATTTTTTTCTTAAGCTTTAAGTTTTTATCTCCCCTCATACTAATTTCGGCTCCAGAACTGTCCAATTTCCGGTATTTCACTTTCGTTGTGAAATATCTGAAGCTAAACATCCTCGCTATCCAAAAGCCCTAATTTAGTGTGGGGGTTCGGCCTTTATTAATTGCTAATCATTCCGCCGCACAAGGACGGCGGAATCGATTAACAATCAAAACTAGAATGATAAATTAGAATGCCAATCCTCCTAATCCTACAAAACTGTGCGCTGGGTCAAGATTAGCATACCAATTAGTCCATGCTGGACCCCAGTTAGACATAAGACCATCGTAATAATCCGCAAAATGCCAGTACGGACTTGTTATGGTCGTGTCTTCATGAGGTGTTCTCCAGGTTGTGGCTGGAATTACCAAAATGAATGGTAATTCTGTACCGACTGGAATAATCCTTGAAGTGTTTTTCTGATTTGCGGTACTAGTGATTATCTGGGTTTGATTAAGATGGAATGTACCGTTTACCGCACCATAAACAACTTCATAAGGATCATAATTCGCCATAAATGGATCCAGATCCGGTCGTGGCGCAGGCAGTGCTACTCTCGGATTTAATGATGGATTACCTACTGTTACTTCCACCGTTACCGTTTCCCCGATATTAATATCTGGGAAAGGATACTTTATGGTGTTAAACAGGACGACATCCAAGTCACCAGATCCGAGATAGGTTCCCGCTGGAGTTTCGCCAGGATAATCTGGAGCCGAACGAGTCACCTTATATGTGTAAGAGCCAACAAACGGCCGCTTGATGTTGTGAATGTAATGCTCTGCTCCAGAGTCATAGATAACCGCCGTGAAATTCATAATAACCTTTGTCAGGTAATCTGAACCTCCGACTTTGTTGTAATACTCCTTTGCGGAAAAATACATTCCAAAATCATTGTAGTCAAAGTCTCCTTGTGGCCAATCCTCATATCCAATATAGGCAGTGCCTGTTTTTGGATATTCTTCCACATAGGATAAACCGCCTACTTCAATCCACAAATCACAACCGTAATCTTTCTCATTTTCGGGTACGGTTGGGCATCCAGTTGGCCAATCCTGACCGACTGTTCCCGCGACTGGCGGAACTTTCAAGTCAACAATCCACGCGTCGGAAATATCATTTCCTTCTTTGGTTAACCTGCCACCAGCTTGAGTAGTTACTGTCTGACAATGAGCAGCTACTGGTAACGTTCCGTCTGTGGCAGCGACAAAATAGCTTGGTTCGGAAGTATCATTTTTATCCTCCGGATCAGCGTCTGTCTTTGACAGGAAAGGACAGAGTGACAACATTTTCGCGTAACCAGCTGGGCATTCGTCGTCCCAGTAATTAACTGGAACGTATTGAACTGGATTTTGAGGATCAGCAGCTTTACACTTTGATTTCTGATTGATTACATACTCAACATCATCCACTCTTCCTGATTGCAAGAAAGAATCGCTAAGCCTCATATCAAACTGCTTTTCTACGTATTCTTGGGGGAAAACAGTGCCAAACTCTATCGGAGTTGTGTTGACCGATAAGGCATTTTCAATGTGAGCTGTCACGTTGATGACGTGGGCTTCGAAAGCTGAAAAAGCAGCTACTCCGCCAACGACAGCAACAACAGCCACTAAACTCAATAATATTTTCTTTGACATTTTTTTTGTTTTGTTAAGTCTTTATTGCTCCGACCTTTTCCCCTCCATTATTTAATTACTCATCACTCGACCCCCAATGGGAACGAGAGGACTAATAATCAGTTAAAGATCTTTATCTAGCGAATACCTGTCACCTCAATCCATAAATCACAACCAAATGTCTGGCTTTCTTGATTAGTCAGCGCCTCGTAATCATGAGGGTTGACGTTAGGATTATGGCTTGCGACAAACGCAGGCCAATCTTGGGCGCACATTCCTTCAAAGCAAGGCACGGCTAAATCAATAATCCATTCGTCCAATAAATCATGGTCTTTGTTGATGGTGCCGGTAGCCACAGAAGAAGGATCGCTGGGATCGTGGAAGGCAGATACCCCGTAATCTGTATAAGGTGGACTATCTTCATAGACAGGTTTTTTAGACAGATAAGGACAGAGCAATGGCATTTCTGTATAACCGTCAGGGCATTCATGGGTCGCATAATCAACCGGCGCGTACTTTCCTGTCGCGTCAACACACTTTGGTTTTTGAACAATTTTGTAGTCAATGTTTAAAACCCTTCTTTGGGTTGGATCGCAAAAGGATGTGCTGGTTGTAATGAAAAGCCTTTTTTCCAAATGCTCTTGCGGAAATACCGTGCCGAAAATTAGCTCTTTGTCTGGCGTCACTTTCAATGCATCCTCGATATGAGCGGTAACATTGATAATATGAGCTTCATAAGCTGACATCATTGCTACGCCGGCAACCACCATTATTGTCGAAACAGTGATTAACAATATTTTTCTCATAGCCGTTATTCTTTAATCTTCGTTTTCGAGAAAGAAAAATAAGTTAGGGTATTCTGGTAATTCCAGTTACTTCTATCCAAAGATCGCAACCGTAACTTTCGCCGTCCTTGGAAACCACCCAATTTTTACAGCTTGCTGGCCAATCCTGACCAACATAACCTGCGACTGGCGGTACTTTTAAGTCGACTGTCCAGCTGTCAGCTAAATCATTTGGTTTGTCTAATGTGCCAGTAGCGTCTGGTCGTGGAGTTGCAGGATCTATTGGATCGCAAGAATCTGTTGTTCCTTTCACAAAATAGCTCGGATGAGATGTGTCATTTGCGTCGGCTGGATCGCTATCAACCTTTGAAAGGAATGGGCAAAGCGATAACATCTCTTCGTAATCAGCGGGGCATAGATGAGTCGCGTAATCAACTGGCGCATATAGTTTATGCGTTGCTTTATCCCAGCACTTTGGTTTTTGTTTGATAACATATGTCACACTGTCTGCTCCAGTTTCGCTATTGAACGAGCTGCTTAATTCGACAGTGAATTGTTTCTCTTGATATTCCTGTGGGAAGACTGTGCCAAATTCAAGCGCCTTTGGATGAACATTGAGTGCATTCTCAATGTGAGCTGTGACATTGATGACATGGGCCTCAAAAGCTGACATTGCCGCAACGCCAGCAATCACAGCTGCTCCTGCCACTAGGGCTAATATTATTTTTCTCATTTTTTTAATTGATTTTACTTAAATCTTATTATCTTCCGACCTTTCCAATTTTTTAAATCCTCCCTTAACCAATTTTTGGTTTCGAAAAAAAAGAAAAAGCGACGCGAATCGCTTAAAACAAAGATAAAACATCTTTTCTCTCCACGCAATTTATTCTGTTGTGTTTTCTGTATTGATTACCAATTACAAACTCTCTCCAAATCATTTACTTGACTTGCCCCTCCAACAAGGCTTATTTCTCTCTCTGTATTTTTTCAAGTTAGATGATATAAAAAATTTTGTCAATATCTCGGACAATAATTTTTCTAGTTTCTGTCCCATCTCCGTCCCATCCATCTTTTTTATTTTGTTTTTTGCAAAACTTACGATGTTACACACTTGCTGTGGAACATCGTAAGTTGTAAAGAATGTTTAACTTACTAGGGGAATGTTTAACTTGCGATATTAAAATCCAATTTACGATATTATCTGCTGTTTAATATCGTAAATTTAAGAATCAAATGAAAAGTCTAATCTAAAAAATAAAGGAGAGGGAGCTTAGCTCCCTCTCTGGCGTGACGAATGTCAGCTGGACAGTGCCTTGATAGCTGCGGGCATCACCTCCACAAGTTGCCGCAACTCCTTCAGCTCGCGCTCCATCTCCGCCACTCGAGCTTCGAGTCGCTCCACCCGCCACTCGAGCGCCCACCCTGGCATGATGAGGCCGCCGTGATAGGGTTCTGGCTTTATATTGATCTTGTCGAGCCTATTGGATAGTTCTATGGCCTTATCCAATACCTCTTTTCTGACCCGTTCGTATGCGGCGGCAACAAATGGTAGGCTTTTTTCGCCCAGGTGTCTGGTGGCTCGGACAAACTGTTCCGGACCACCTGCGTCATCTATAGCTCTCTTGAATTCCATGATGCTGCGACCACACGCTCTCGCAACCGCGTTGTAAATCCTGTCCTTTCCCCCGAAGTCTTGGGGAGAAAGATCTCTGAACGGTTTGTCTGACATTTCTGCCTCCTTGTCTTCTTTGCAAAAGAACTAAGCCAAAAAACCAAATGAACCAATATCTTTATTTATATAGTAACAAAAAAATGACAAAAAAACAAGAAAACTCGGCTAATTATGGAAACTCGGGAATTCGCAAATTACATCCAACTTACGATATCACACGCTCGTCGTGGGATATCGTAAGTTTCGGGAAAAACATTTATTTTCTGAAAACTAAAAGGCACGAACTTTGTGTCGTACCTTTTTCTCCTGGTTGGGAGGAGAAACTTGGGAGTACGCTACTGAAGGATGTAACGGTACATCCGGCCAAACAGCGTCTTTCTTGCTGCTTGATCAAATGTCCGTTGCACTCCCTTGTACATCAGGTAATAGCTGTTACCTGTGTACTTGTACTCCCGCGCGATCGACTTTTCAGCCGATCTGGTTACCCAAACTCCTTTGGAGTTTTTGTAACCAATATACGTCTGGACATTCGGTGCAACCCATGTTCCAGACGTATGGGCGGTCACCGAGGACTCGGTAACCGGTTCCTTCTCCTCTGCCAACGAAATCGCCGGCAGCGAAAAAGAAGAAACGAGTACTAACAGGGAAAAAATGATCGCCAACTTTGTGGTTTTCATTTTTTTCTTCCTTTCTAAGCCATCGCAGATGGCCAGATATCCTAAGGCGCCAACCTCGCTTTAGGCCTCGCCCCACCCATTGACCTGGGTCATAAAGGGGGCAAGAATTCATTCAAAAGAACAAACGACCTAAGCAATAAACAGAAATCACTGACTTCTTTTCATCACTCAAGTCGTTTTTATTCTTCGGCTGCTCATTTTATCCTGAGCTCGTCGAAGGATTCTCTCCTCCTTTGTTTAATTTTTAAGGTTTCTTTCTTTTTTAAACCTCAATTTCTCATCTCTTCCATTTTCATTATAACATACAATATGATATCTGTCAAGGGTATGCGGCGACTCGAAGAATATTCAATCTGCGTTAAAACCTTAATGTCTTTTATATAATAGCCATCAAGGTTCTGCGAGGCAGAGCCGAGCAGGTTCTTATCAAACCTTAATGTATTTATATAATAGTCATCAAGGTTCTGCGAGGCAGAGCCGAGCAGGTTCTTATGTTGAACAGTTTTCCACGGTTTTGGATGTTCAACTTACGATATTATCTGCTATTTAATATCGTAAGTTGAACAGAGCAATGCTTGATTATTTATTTTTTAGATTTATCTTGAAAATAAAAGTACATTGTGAATCCCCCGCTCTTTAACACCATCGGTTTCGCGTTCCAGTGAAGTAATCAGAAAGGAGGCAGGATGAGCACTGAAATAAGGGCGAAACGGGCGTTTGTTGCCATGGGCATTGGCAAAATCATTCTTGCCATAGTCTGTGGCTTAGTTGCCGGAGTTTACTTCGGCCTGGTTCCGCTGAACTACGCCTTTGGAGCCTTTATAGCCGTGCTGACCGGCTATAACGTCTACGAGGTGACTCGCCTGTAGAGTTTTCCGCCGTTCCTTTAGAGAAGCGGGCAAAACATCGCCCGCTTTTTCATTAAGAGTGTTCAACATCGCAAGTTGAACAAAAAAATAAAAGTAAAAGGGTTAGCCGCTACGCGGCTAACCCCATATTCTTTGTCTGTCTCCTCCTAGGCAGATTGTCACTCCAGAAATCCGGAGACAGAACCGTAGTGATTGCTCGGGCTACCAGCCAAGCCCGTATTGAATTCCAGCAGGTTGCGGGCACCAATGCTGAAGTTGGACGAGCTCGAGAAATCGGGCGAGCCGTAAAACGAGAACTCGTCTCCAGGACAGTCAATCCAAAGGTCGGCGTATGAAACGAGCCGCTCTGGATGCGTCAAAAGCATGCACCCGACTTCGAATGCACCGAGTCCGAACTCGCCGTCCACGAAAGCCTCGCGAGCTTCTTCAATACTCCGGTTACGATACCGAAGAGCGAACTGGGCAGGAACCACCAAGAAGTCACTGTTCACTCCCTCTCCCTGTCTGTTCCAGAATGCTAAAAGCATGTTGTCTGTCAATCTGTTCTGACGAAACTTTTCCAGTGCGCCTACGCGCCAGTTATAGAACCTTCCTTGGCGCTGTTCCTTTAATAGCTCCAGCGCTCGCTGAACTGCTCCGCCATAGATTGAAGCGACTCTCTTCCAGTACGGAAAAATAAATCGCGCTTCGGCGCCAGGAGGAAGGGAGTCTAAAAAAAGCCTCTTGTCCTTGATCATCAGGCGAGGAAAGGCTCGCTCTAGGATCGCGGCCTGATCTGAAATCTCCTTGGGCGCGTATCCTATGGGATAAGAATACCTGGTCTTTTCCATTTCGTAACTCCTTTTCCTGAAAGCCCGAAAACACTTCGGACAGCGATTTCTTTTTGCGAGGAGAAAGAACGAGGAAGTGTCGAGGGTTAACTTGTGAAGTTTCTAACTTTTTTATACATAAATTAGAAAGTTTTGTCAAGAAAAAATATACGTTCAGTAAACATAAGGGGGTGTTCAACTTACGATATCCCACTTCAAATCCTCGCTCTTTAACCCTAACCCTCGCAAGAATCCACTGGTTCCACTTTTGAAGAACTGAAAGAATAGGAGGCAAAAGATGAGAAAAATTAGATGGCTTGGCGTGCTATCAGCCTCGGCGGTTGGCGTGGTAACCGGCATTGTGTTCACTATGTTTAGTCTCCTGTCGGAACACATAAGATCTTCTTCGGTCATCGGGTTAAGACCTTTTTTGGCCGTCGGGTTGGCCATCTTGGCTGGTTGGGTTTGGTTCGGTTACATATGCGACCTCAGAAAGGAGGCAGAATGAAAGGGTGGAGAATAACAAAAGACAATCATTGTCTTCGGCTGCTGCCAAGCACCGATTTCTTGGCGAGGCCGATGGACCCGAAAAGGGAACGCAAACTCGCGGTTAGCGTCGGCGTGTTGGTCTGTCTGATCGTCTGGCCTGTGAGCGGCAATCTTCTGGCTGGCCTCTACTCCGGTTTTCTCTTCGTCTTTCTCGGCCTCGCCGGAACGATAGGAATGGGAGGTAAAAGATGAAAAGGAAGGTTAGGCCAGGATGGCAAGTCGCGCTTGCGTTTGTGACAGGCGTGGTCATCGGCGTTTTCTTCGGCTTCTTTCTCAAAGTCGCCATAGGCGCTTTCATCGGCGCCGCAATGACCCATGTGATCTTTGAATTGCTGCACCGGCCCCCTCCGAAATCTCTCGTGAGCGGGCTGTATCCTCATCGAAAGGAGGGTCAATGCTGAATAAAACAGCGAAAGTAATTGACTGGACAATGGTGCTGCGTGTCGGCTTGGCTTTAACTGACGGCCTCGCCGCCGGAATCGTGGCTGGAATACGTTGGGTGTGATCTTGGCGGGCCTTTTCTTTGCCTGCATCACTACGAGCATCCTCCTTTACTTCTCCAGCGGCTAGAGCCGCAAAAAAGGCGGGCAGAAACATTGCCCGCTTTTCATTTTTTATAATTCGAGTTTTTCTGTAAATTAAAGGTCTGACCATTCTCTGATCAGACCTTAGGATTTGGAAAGCGGAAAATCCTTGCTGCTTTTTGAGCTCGTTTTTCATGTGGTCTTTCAAAGCATGGCAGTGAATAGTCCACGCCCATACCTTTAAGCTTCCAACAAGCATGGTCGAGCTCATGAAACATGCTTCTGCCAATAGCAATAGGTCGCCGAGCCTTCCAAGGAAGTCCGAGATAAACCTTTACTCGGTTTTTGCTACTAAAGCATCTGCCACCGAGAACAAGTTTTGTCTTTGGATTACGCAGTTTTCCCCAGCAAAACTCGACAGTAAAGCGTTTGGTTGACACGCCTCGATAACCAAAGAACCACTGGACAAGATCAATGAGCTCTTTTTGCGACATCTTTCCTTCCGTTGCCAAAAGAAAAGAATTGATGCCGCGAATCGAAACTTTCATCAATTGCTCCTTTCTTTTTTTCTACCTAATTGGCTTCATCCACCTCGTAGAATGTTGTAGGATGTTTATTAATATACCATATTTTATAATTTTGTCCAGTTTTTTGTTTTCCATATACCCTGTAGAAAACTGCTTAATCTGCGATATTAAACATCATAGTTTTCAAAAATAAAGCTAAAAAACTGTTCAATCTGCGATATCGAACAGAATATTGGACAGAACAAGAATGTTCAACTTACGATATTATCTGCTGTTTAATATCGTAAGTTGAACAGGATTAAACAAGAAGAATTGAACAGAGAAGGATTGACTATTTATTTTCAAGGTTTATCTTGAGGGTAATCGTACATTGTATCCTCGTTCTTTAACCCCTCGGAACCTAAAAGAAAGTGAGGCGACGAATGAAAAGAATGAAAAGGCTAAAGAGAGAGCTTTTCATTAGCGCAAAGAATCTTGCTCTGTTGGCAATTGTGATCGTTATTCTCTGCACTCTCGGCGCACCGATATTTGGCCTGCAACACTGGGTGGGTTTGGTTATTGGGCTGATTATCGTCGGCGCTCTCACGCTCTGGCCATAAACAGCTCTCTAGCAAAGAGCGGGATTCTCCCGCTCTTGTTTTTTATAGATAGAAAACAGAAAAAACGTTCTAGCAAAATAGAGCGTTTAATTTTTCTGGTTTATTGCTTAAGGACTAAGAATTTTAAGCGCAGGGTTCTCCTGAAGATTCTTTTCCTTTTGCCTGACAACCGCAATCGCATTCCGGCGGACAGGCGCAGCAATGACAGCAGACCATTGGTTCGCAGGAACATTTGTCTGCTTCCCCGAGCGGCATGCCGCACTTGGTGCATTTTTCTTCTGCCATAATTTTATTTTATCACAATATTATATTAATTGATGATGATTATTGCGCCAACGGCGGAAATAAAGTAATTTTACGCTTTCGCTGGCGGCGAAATAAAGAACAACCATAAATAAAACTATTAAAAGATAATGATATGGAGGAGCGGCGAAGTGAAATGTTTTCTGGCCAAATTGGGTATAAGGAATGACGATGGTAGTAAAAATAGCTAAAACGGAAAGGATTAATAAGGGAAGGCTTGGCCTTTTCGCCTTGGCAAAAAAACGCGGGGTTCTGATGGCATAAATAAGCGCAATTTCTGTAGCGATACTTTCAACGAACCAAAGAGTCTGAAGAAACGCCGGGGAAGTCTTTCTGAAAATACCGAAAAAAATCAAGTCAAAAAAAGAACTGACCATGGCTAAAAGAATAACGAGGAAAAAAAGACTCTGAAAATCGTAGAGCTTCGGTTTCTTGAGCTCAAGAGGGTCAACACTGTCAGAAGAAACGGCAATGGTAGGAAAATCGGAAAGAAGATTAACCAAAAGAATTTGGATAGGAAGCATTGGCAAAAAATCAATAAAAAGAGAAACTAAGGCAATGGAATAAAAATTACCGAAATTGCTTGCCAAAGTAGATTTAAGATATTTATTGATATTAGAAAAAATCGCCCGGCCGCGCTGAATCCCCCTAACTAAAACATTTAAGTCATCTTCAAGCAAAATGATATCAGAAGCGCTTCGAGAAACATCGGCCGCGCTCTTAACAGCGATTGCCAGATTGGCCAACCTTAAGGCCGGGGCATCGTTAATCCCCTCTCCTAAAAAGCCAACTTCATATTTCAGGCAAAGGGTTTCGACAATCTTGTATTTCATCTGTGGAGAAATGCGGGCGAAAACAGAATAATCTTCGCAGGCTTTTTTAAATTCTTCATCCCCAAGCAAATCAAGGTCTTTTCCGGAAATCACTTTTTTAGGATCAGTAATAAGCTTAACTTCCTTAGCTACCTGGCCCGCTACCTCCAGGCTATCACCAGTAATAATTTTAATTTTTATTCCTAATTCTTCTGCCAGCTTAATGGCATTTTTAGCTGTCTTTTTCAAAGGATCCTTAAAGGAAAAAAAGCCGACGAATGTCAGATTTTTTTCATCTTTTTCTGTAAAGCTGTTTTTCCTGAATTTCTTAAAGGCAATAGCAAGAATTCTTTTGCCTGCTTCTCCTTCTTCTTTTATTTTTTTTCTTAATTCATCTTTGCTGAAGCTGCCTTCAACTTCTGAAGAAAGCCCTAGTAATACCTCTGGCGCACCTCTAACAATCAAAATTTTCTCTTCATTTGGATCATTGATAAGAATACTGTTTCTTAATCTCTCGGCTTCAAAAGGAATTTCAGAAATTACTTCTACTTTTTGAAGAATTTGGCGTTGTCTTTCGGAAGCCTTTTTATAAAGAGTAACGTCAAAAGGATTTTTGCTGGATTCTATTCCCTCATGAACATAGGAAGAAGCAAGCAAGCTATAGGAAAGGCATTTTTCTTTGTCTTCGGCAAAAATATTTTCCACCGCAAGCTTATTCTCCGTAATCGTTCCTGTTTTATCGGTACACAAAACATCAATCCCGCCTAAATCTTCTAGGGCGGAAAGTCTTCTGACAACCACTTTTTCTTTGGCCAATTTTAGAGCGCCTTCAGAAAGAGACGTAGTGACAGTTAGCGGCAAGGCTTCCGGAAGAATACTGACGACAAGAGCAATACAAAAAGTAAGAAAATCAAAAAAGTTTTTTGAACCATTAATCAAAAGGTTGGCCAAGAAAACGAGGGAAATGGTTGTTAAAACTATTTTTAAAACGCTTTTACTGATTTTCGCGACATCTTTTTCATAAGCGCTTACCCTTCTGATCTTTGAAACAAGAACGCTGATTTCTCCCAAAACCATATCTTTGGCTGTCGCTACCACTATCCCCTTTGCTTTGCCGGAAATAACTGAAGTCCCGGAAAAAATAATATTTCGTGCTTCAAAAATTTCTCTTGCTTTTTTGGGGATGGGTTCGGCGGTTTTTAAGGCCGGAACAGATTCTCCGCTCAAGATTGACTCATTGACTAAAAAGTTTACCACCTTAATCACCCTTAAATCAGCCGGCGCGATGTCTCCGGATTCCAAAAAAACAATGTCCCCTGGCACCAATAATCTTTTTTCAATTATTTTTTCCTCTCCTTGTCGAAAAACTCTGACGTGAGAAGGAAAATATTTTTTCAAAAGATAAATCGCTCTTTCTGCTCTGGCTTCCTGAATAAAACCTAGAGTCACGTTAACGCAAACAAAAAGAAGAATGGCGGCGCTATCTATTTTTTCACCGACGAAAAAGGCAATGACGGAAGCGATGAGAAGAAGATAAATAAACGGAGATTTGAATTGGCGAAAAAAAACGTCGAAGAGGCCTGCTTCTTTGCTCTTAACTTCGTTAGGGCCGTATTTGATTAAACGTTTTTCTGCCTCTTTAAAAGAAAGACCATTTTCTTCGCTTTCAAGCTCTTTGAAAACTTCTTTGACGTCTTTATTTGTGAATTGAGAAAAATTCATTAGTTAAATTATAGCAAGTTTAAAAAAAGAATTTAATCTATTTTAAAAATTAGCTTTGCGCCCAAGGCCAAACCGATTTCTTTGGCGATACCGGCATTAATTTCTAAAACATATCTTGCCTTCTCCGTTGAGGAAACGGTTTCACAATTTTCTTCAAGGCAAGGCAAAAAATTTTCTTTTAAAAAAACAACTTCTTTGTTTTCATTAATCCAGATGATGTCAAGCGGAATAAGAGTATTTTTCATCCAAAAAGAACTTAATTCTTCTGAATCAAAAATAAAAAGCACGCCTCTATTTTTGTCCATTTTTTCTCGAAACATTAAACCTTCTGCTCTTTCTGTTGGCGTCCTGGCTAACTCAACGACAAAACAATGCTCATTAAAACAGACTTGATTCTCCTTCGCTGTTTCATTTCTCACCGTGGCCTTATTCACTCTTTCTTTAACTTTGAAAGAGACAAAGGCCATTATTATCAAAAGAAAAATGAGATAAAGAAAAAAGATTCTTTTTCTGTTTTTCTGCTCCATTGTCTAAAAGAATAAAAATAAAGGATTATTTTTATTTTAGCTTTTTATTGCTTTTTTTGAAACTTAAAAGAGCCCTTTGGGCTCTTTTAAGTTTCAATTTAGAAATCTTTTCTCATTGGCCTAGCTTCGCTGACTTTGAGCGGCCTTCCGCCTACATCTTGGCCGTCAAGACCAAGGGCTTTTTCCGCTGCTTCATCAGTCGCCATTTCCACAAAACCGAATCCTTTGGATCTTCCAGTGACTCTGTCTGTGATAACGGTCGCTGAAGCAACTTCGCCGAATTGGGCGAATAGTTCAGTCAGTTCAGCTTCGGTGGTGTCGTAAGAAAGGTTTCCCACGTAAAGCTTTTTGTTCATTTATTTTTTGACCATAACTTAATAATAAACGACCTACTCCTACCTTTCTTACAACTAAAATTAGCGTAAGGGTGAGAGAGCACGACATTTCCTCTCTGTCAAACAAAGAGAAATGTTTTTTTAATATACACTAGTTATTCTCTTTTGTCAATAATCGAGCGCTTTTTTCTAACAAAATAGACTAAATACTGCTTTTAATTTCAATGACATCGCCATCTCTAACAAGATATTCTTTTCCTTCTGTTTTGATTAATCCTTTTTCCCGAGCTAAAGCAAAACTGCCGCTTCCCATCAGATCTCCCCAAGCGATAACTTCGGCTTTAATAAAGTGTTCTTCAAAGTCCGTATGGATAACACCCCCGGCTTGAGGAACTGTTTTGCCTTTCTCCAGAGTCCAAGCTCGCACCTCTTTTGACTTAGTGGTAAAAAAGGTAATAAGGTTTAAAAGCTTATACGATTCTTTAATCAATTCATCTATCTTTAGATTAAGCGGCAGACCAAAAGATTTTCTTTCCTCAAGGTTAAAATCCATGGCTTCAAGCTCGCCCAGAAGATCAATGACAATAAACCGCCAATTATTTTTATTGAAAATATCTTTGGCTTCCTGATTTATCTCTTCTTCTTTACCGTTTAAAAGATAAAGTCTTGGCTTAAGAGTCAATAATTGATAGGCCTTAAGAATTTTTATTTCCTCTTCGTTCAACTTCAAATCTGCCAATTCAATACCTTTAGCCAGCGCTTCTTTTGCCTTTTCAAGGACTTCCGACTCTTTCAGTGATTTTTTATCTCCACTTTTTACCTCTCTTTTTAAATCTTCAATTCTCTTTTCCAGAGTCTCCGAGTCTTTTAATGACATCTCAACATCTAGAATTTCCTTTTCCTTTAAAACATTAATTTCCGACTGCGTATTAACAATTTCTTTATTGCTAAAGGCCCGAAGAACATAAATAACTGCCGCTGTCTCCCTGATAGTGGCCAAAAATCTATTGCCTAATCCTTCTCCCTTGCTTGCTCCTTTAACCAAGCCGGCAATATCAATAAACTCTACTGTGGCGTAGGTCTTTTTTTCCGCTTCGGTCAATTCTGCCAATTTATCCAGCCTTTGGTCATTAACAGCCACTACGCCCACGTTAGGATCAATCGTGCAAAAAGGATAATTTGCCCGATCAACTTCTTTTTTGGTAATGGCTTGAAATAGGGTTGATTTGCCTACATTCGGCAATCCCACAATGCCTATAGACAGGCTCATAATTTACTCTTGTTTGTTTATTTTATATTTTTAAGGTTTTTTTCGGCAATTGAACATTTAAACAGCCTGTGGAATACTGTTCAATCCCCGATATTGAACAGATTTTTAGCTTTATTTTTAAAAATTAGGGTGTTCAATCCCCGATATTGAACAGTATATTGAACAGTTTTCCACAGGGGAAACAGTTTAATAATCTGTTTTAAGAATCTGAGGACGAGTTTTTAAACTTGTTCAACCCTCTTCCACCTTAAGAATCTCTACTTTGATTGTTCCCCCGGGCGCTTCAAACTCAAAAATATCGCCTTCTTTCTTTTCCAAAAGAGATCTGCCCAGGGGCGACTGATAAGAAATTTTCCCTTCAAGCGGCCGCGATTCGCTTTCACCGATAATCATCAATTTCTGTTCCAAACCGTCAACCTTTAAAGAAGCGGAGGAACCAATCTTGATAAGGCCGTTTTTCGTTTCGTCCTTTTTTATTATTTTGGCATTTCTAATAATGTTCTTTAATTCCAAAATCCTGCCTTCTAAAAAAGATTGCTCTCTTCGCGTTTCTTGATATTGGGCATTATCAGATAAATCTCCCATCGCCGCCGCTTCCTGTAGTCTCTTGGCAATTTCCCGGCGCTTATTAATCTCCAAGTCTTCCAATTCTTTTTTTAATTTTTCCAAGCCCTCTCTGGTAATATATTTTTCCATAAATTTATTCCTTCTCGCCTATTTTTTAATTAAAAGGCCGATCTAGCTCGGAGACCGGCCTTTTGGGGAAAGAGCTTTCATCTAAGGTAAGGGATGCCACCGGGCTCACTCTTAGACCCAGAGGTCATCTCTAGTGTATTCGGCCCTTCCCGCCAGGCCTGGAGCAAGGCCTTTTTTAGAGCATCCTCTGTCGTTGGCACTACCTGTTGCCAATCGTTTACCGTGAAGCCGCTTTGGATAGACTCTGACTTAGCCCAGACCTTTAGCTTAACGGTAAAAGATTCTACTCTCTCTGGCTTTCCAAGGTCTTTGAAGACTCTCCAGACGTAGGAGACGTAGGGATCAATGGCGGAAGGATCAGAAGGGTAGGGACCAGACCCCTCGTCCCACCCCTCGGTCCATTCGCTCCATTTTACCCGAGCTAGGACATGAAGCCGCTGAAGAATAAGAGTTGTCCATTGTTTCACGAGCCTGTTAAGGGTCTCAGTGAGCCTCTGACGAAGCTCTTCATCTCTTGCCGCTCTTAATCTTACCTCTTGCCTCCACCTTTTCCACTCTGCTTCCCTTTCTTGCTTCTCCCTGCTAGCTTCTGTTTCCCGTTGTTGAGCTAATCTTTCTAGCTCTGACCACTCATTCCGACGAAGCTCTTCATCCTGACGAAGCTCTTCATCTCTTGCCACTCTCAATCTTACCTCTTGCCTCCACTTATTACGAGCCATTCAACACCTCCTCTTAGTGTTGCGGTTAATACCGCTTGGATAAAAAAGAACAGCCGTTATGGTTAACTTTTTATACAATAAGAAGTTTGATAAATCAATGGCTTGTATAAAACCACCTCATTTTGCGTTCCCGAGGAGTTTTTAAGAATTAACTTCTATCACTATGATTATCTTTTTCTTTTTTTAACCTCTTGACCTCTTCTTTTAGTGACACCATCGTTAGCTCTCTGCCAACGGTTAACTTGTAGAATCTTTCCAGCTCCTCTTTTCTTTTTTCAAGCTCGTGATAAGCCAAGGCGTTATTGAGAGCAAGAGACGCTTGAGAAGAAAGGGCTGTTAAAAGATCAATCTCTTGGACAGAGTAAGATCTTGCCGAAATTTTATCTCCCAAAATAATAATGCCTATTAATCTTTGGTCAATTAATAAAGGCAGAAAGGCTCCTATTCCTTGCTTTTCCATTTCTTCCTTTATGGCCGTTAATCCTTTTTCATCATCAGAGCTAAAGACCAAAGCGCCTTTCATCTTTTTCTTGTCTTTACTATTGGCTTCGTTGATGATAAAGGGAATCTCCTCTCTTATCAAGGGTTTTTGGCTAACGTGCAGATAGCGCGCCAAAAAACCATTTTCTCGCCGAAGAATTTCTGACAATTCATCCTTTCTAAAGTTTATCAAGACAGCTTGTTCCAAAGAATTTGTTTCTCGATTTTCCGCGACAATTCCTATCTTCTCCAGTTTTAAAGCATCCAGCAAAAAACGGTTAATTAAATTTACAATAGACTCAAGACCCGTTGCTTTATTTATCTCTTTTGTCAACCGATTCAAAGTGTCTTTGAGATTATAAAGAGTGTAATAAAAGTATCTTGCCGCTAGTTTTTCAAAAACGTTAAGAGAATAGAAAAAAACCAAAGATGAAGTAATACCTAGAGTAACTCCCCAAATGACATTGGGAAAAATATTTTTCATCCCTTCGTTAAGGTAAATGAAAACAAAAGAATAAAGCGCGACAGTAGAAAAAGAAAACAAATAAATCGCCGTCCTGCCCAAAACCCAGCGGATATCCATCAGACGATATCTCATAATGGCGTAGCTCGTAAAGATTACCATTGCCAAGGAAAGAACAGAAGAAAACCAGAAAAAACTGGTATTCTTGAAGGCTAAGGGAAGAAGAAGGTCAAAAAAGATGGCGCCAAAAGCGAACAAGGCAACGCCGATAGCAAAAAAATAAATCTGTTGTTTTCTAATTCCGGTAGAGTTTTTGAAACGGATAAAAAGAGGGTAGAGGTAAACGAGATTGAATATCGTAACTATTCCCCACCACACATAGGCGGGACCTAAAATTGTTTCAAGCCCTTTTGGTCCGGGCAAAACATCGACAATCCAAAGTTTCGTAAATAACAGAATTGCCGCCAAAGGAATATTGGTAACGACGTAAACGATAAAATGGGGGACAAACCATTTTGAGTAACGATCTTTTTCGGGAAAATGATAAATGAAATAAGCCAGAATCGGTAAATAAAGAATCACTATCAGGTATGTTATCTTAATCCAAGACTCGCTGCTAAGCCATAAGGGGTGGGAATAAAAATAAAGGGCAAAAACCCAAATTCCCAAAAGAAAAGAAAAAAGAGCCAGACTTCTATTAAGCTTTCGGCGGGGATTAGAAAAATAAACAAAAATTCCCAAGCCAATGCTTGCCACTCCCGAAAGATTTCCTAAAAGACTAATGTCTATAACCATTTTAGTAAATTATTTTAATCAAAACAAAATAAGAAATTTCAGGTTGACATTTCATTCATTCTAGCAAGAATTTCGTCTTAAACACAGTTGGCGGAAAGTTTAATTCTCTTTAATGATTTCTTTTTAAATTATCAATCTAAAAACAAGGTAAGACACCTGACTCCTCCACCCGCTTTTTGAAATTCAGAGCTATCCAAAGTTACGACGTCCAGTCCTTTCTTTCGCAGAAGCGGGGCTATTCTCTGACTTCCTTTATTTAAAACAACCGTGTCTTCATAATATATTCCGTTGCAAATAAAATTTTTCGCTTCTTGCTCGGTAACTTCAATTTTCTTTACCTCTAATCTTTTTATCTTTTCTCTGCTTTCTTCGTCAAAGGCCGCCGGGTAATAAATTATAGTATCTATGGGATAAACATAAAAAAGACAAGTATCTAGATGAAAAAATCTTTCATCCACCATGCGCAAACTGATAATCGGCTTTCGCAGTTTAAGATATTTTTGAAGAAAATCTTGAGCTTCAAAGGTTGTCCTGACTCCGTGGCCGAATAAGTACGCCTCTCTTAGAGTGACAACGTCTGCCTGACCTTCAAAAATGATATTCTTTGGTAAGAAAAAAACTTTAAATCCATAACTTTCAAACCATTTTTTATAATATTTTTCTTCTCTTTTTCTCTGCGAGTATTTGAAATTAGAAAGAACAAAACTTCCTTTTCTCCCCCAGCCGGCATTGGCGGTAAAAACCATATCGGTCAAGTTTTTCGCTAGAGGAATTAGGAAAACTCTAATGCCTAATTTTTGATAAACCTCAAATAATTTATGCCACTGGCGCCAGCTTTCTTTTTGATTCGGCTGATTTTTAATGTTCATCCAGGGGTTAATTTCCCATAAAATCCTGTAATCGGTTGGGGGTGACATTAATATTCTCATCGTCTTCTAAATTTTAAAATTATTATCCAATAAAATTATTTTGAAAAGCTATTTTATTATTATAATGCCGCGAACAAAGACAAACAATCTTTACAAGGTCGCAGTAAAAAAAAGCCCACCTGTAAGGGGTGGGCTTGGTGGGACGAAGGAACATCAGGTGACGATGCGTAACGAAATGACAAGCACTCCACAACCCACATCAATGGCAATAGGAATGACCGCATTCCTCTCTGCATTGTTGTAGGTTGTCTGCTGGATGTTGCCGTCAGGCCGGATAACCTCCACCATCTTGAGGTCTTTATTGATCCGCAAGCAGATTCTGTCCTCTGCGAGCGCCGCCAGCGGCCGAAGACGCAACTTCCAGGCTGTCATCCTTAAGCCAAAGACCATTCCTTCTTTAACCGTGAACGGGTCCATCCTTTCCTCCTTTACCTATCACTGACAATCGGGTTGCTCGAGAAAGAACTCCCACTCATCATGAGTATTGTTCTCCTTTCTGGTTAAGGATTGACAAAGAACGTCTTAAGTCGAAGAAACGCCAATAGCGAATAGTTATTCTCTTTTATCATAAAATCATTAAAAAGCAAAGACGCCGCGTCAGACGCGGCGTCTTGATGTTCGCTTTGCTGTTGATCTTACCTGTTACCCAGATATCTTACGAGAGCAAAAATGCCTCTGGCAAAAACGGTCACTCCCATGCCAATAGCCGCATAAAGAATATAATTCCTGCCGGTTTGCACTCTTTTAGCATCGCCTCCCGCGGTAATGATATAAAAGGCGCCGAGAAGAATAGGAATTAGAGCTAAGGCCATTACCAGCCAAAAAATAATATTAGCTACCGTCTGAAGAAAGTCGCCAATGGTCTCAAAACCTAAAGGATTAAGATATCCTTGAAACCAACTATTACCGCCGGGCCTATGGAGATATGTTTGCGCCCCAACAAAAGAAGCGGAAAAAAGAAAAATTAATAATAAAAAAATGGCTAATTGTTTTCGTCTTTTTGTTATTTTAGATAAATCCATAAATATTTTTAATTATTCTTATCCTTATTCTAACAAAATAAGAAAAAACCGCCAGATGGCGGTTTTTCTATTCCCCTGCTTTTTAAATCTTCACCTCTTTCTTATATTCCAGATAAGAATAAACAAAACTATAAAAAGCGACAAAAATTACAGGAAAAAGAATAAAGAAGATTGCTTGGCGAGGAAAAATAATCCCCAAAAGAGAAATAATGCCGACGACTTTAAAAAGCTTTCCGCCTATCTTATGCGTCTTTTCCCAAACTCTTTCACTGCTTAGCGTCCAAGGGGTTCTAATGCCAATAAACCAGTTCATCTTGGCATTTGTCACTAAAACACCAGCGTAATAGAAAAGAACGGCAAGAGCAGGTGCTAAAAATTGAATCAAAGAAAATCTCTTCCCCAGATTCCAAAAAATAGTTAGAAGATAAAGATAAAACAGGAAAAGAATTACGAGAACAATAAAGTTATCAAAATACTTCCTGAATTTCTCAACGTTTTCTTTTAGAGGATCCATTCTTGGAATAAAAAGGAAAAGCAAAAATAAACCAAGAGAAAGAAGCGGCATTAAAAATAATCCCCAAAATCTTGAAAGATAGTCATCGACCTCGCCTCTAAAATCCCAGTGAGACGCCATTTTCTCTGGCATTTTTTGATACAAAAACAAACCGATAATAAAGGAGGTAAAAATAATGGCGAAAATTATTATTTGTTTTTTTCTCATAATTTTAATTTTAGTACAAATTATTTCTTAATTTCTTTTTGATAAACTTTGCTTCTCCCGCCATTGCCATTTTTCAGAAAATCAGAGGAAGGAATTTCAAAAATTTCCATTTTCGCATCAAGAAAGTCAGAAAAAATTAAGAATTTCCCGTCCCTGGAAACATCAAGCGCTGTAGGCTGATTGCCGGCAATAATGGCGTCAAGCATTTTCCCATTTTCGGCATCAAAAAGAAGAACAGAGCCCCATTCTGATCCTGGAATATAATAATTATCAGGAGAAAAATTTATTCCCCGGCAAGAAACAAAAAGAATTTTTTTGTCCGGGCTAAGAGCAATCGTATTAGGGTTATTATCCGTAGAGACAAATTTTTTCACCTCGTCAGTTTTAAGCGAAACTTGCCAGACAATATTTTTTCCCATATCGGAAATATAAATTATCCCCCTTTGCTCATCAGCAACAATATGCCTCATCGCTCCATTGCTCTTATAAATCACCCTTCCCTTGCCTGTTTTTAAATCTATTTTTTCAATCTCGCCAGCATCAAAGCCAGCAACATAAAGAAAATTGCCATCGGCCGTCGCATAAAGCCCTCGCGGAGTTTTTACGGTTCTTATTCGACGGATTAATTTCCCTTCGGCCGAGTCAGACTCGGCTTCGGCCAAGTCAGACTTGGCTTCGGCCAAATCAAATTCAGAAACATCGTTGCCTGACCAGTTTGAAGCAAAAAGAGTTTTGCCGTCCTTGGAAAGCTCTAAAACTTTTGTCCAGGCGCTTTCGGTATCGAAAATTCGCAGAATTTTTTTTGTCTCCACGTCAATCTCATAAACCTTGGCGGTTTCCATTTGGCTGACATAGGCTTTTTTCCCGTCAAGAGAAAAAATTATTTCTACTCCTCCGCCATCATTAAGATTAATATCTCTGATTAATTCTCCGCTTGAAGAATCAAAAATGCTTAATCCTCTTTTCTTGTTTAAAAGTAAAGTGGCCCAAATCTCTTTGCCATCAGGCGAAAAAGCTACGCCTTTGGCTGCTGGCGCCGGCTTGATATCAAAAAGATGATGAACAAGCTGGCCTTCTTTATCAAGGTAATACAACTCTTGATTATCGCCTTCGGCGACAACCTCTTGTTCAAGAAAATTATAGCCGGCAAGAGAAAGCTTGATTTTCAAGTTGCCGCCGGAAATCTTTTCTTTAAAAGGAGTTTTTCCTTCTCTTTTTGAGCCATCGGAAAGAATCAATTCATAATTGGCATTTTTAGGAAAAGAGTCAAAGCCGAAATTAAAAAAAGAAGGTTCGTCTTGAGAATTATTTTTTACTTCACTTTCTTGTTTCCCTTGACTTATCTTAGGTAAATCCACTAAAGCGGCAAATTTTGAATCAAAAATTTCAGGGTCAGAAAAAAGTTTGATTAAAAAAGCAGTGAAAAGAATAATTCCAGAAGAGAAAATAAGAATTTTCACAATCTTGCTCATTTTTTTATCCTATCAAAAAATCGCCAATTTGTCCTAATATTTAATCAAAGGATTGGCGATTTTTTGGAAGTATCGCGTAAGTTAAAAGTTAAGTCTCTCAGCGAATTGTCCAATTACGGGAAGCGGTTTTTCTTGTCCTTTTAAGGCGTTCAAAATCCCTATAATAAGCAGAAAGAATGTTCCTAGCCCTAGTAATCCGGAGAACCAACCAAGAACAGGAATTCTTGAAACGGCCATGGCAATAAGCTCGGCAACAAGCAATACCAAACCTTGCTTCACGTGAAATTTTACAAAGGGATCATCTTTTGCTTCGGTCAAAAGCGGAATAAAAAACAAAAGGTAAGCGACAACAGCCATTGTCGTGTTTTTCTTTTCTCCAGAGTAAGCATTTTTTACTTCTTCTTCCATAATAATAAATTTTAAAAATTTTAAGTTTGACCTTTGTTAACTTTCTAGATGAAAATTAATTAACTATTCTCCTAAAACTTGGATGGCTGCTTCTCTATCTTCTTCCTTTACTAATAATTTTGCCCCTCCCTTGCTCCAGAGCAAATCTGGCCTTGCTCCACCAGCGTCATCAGCGGAAATAATCGCTTTAATGCCATTTTCTCCGAGAAGACCTTTTGCCAGCTCCGCCTCCACCCTGTTTGTGTAAGTTCTAATTGAAATTAACTCACCCATAGTTTCATTTTACCGCGTCATTCTAAAGTTCGCAAGAACGACAAAAAGCTGATGAATTTTAGTCAATCCCCCAAAATTTCTTTCCTTCTTCGTCGTCTGGCCCAAGAATTCTTAATTTAAGAAAGTCTTTGAAGTCGCTTATAAAATCTCCTATGCCCAAGGAAAACACTAATAGCCCTAAATGATTTTTAGAGAAAATCAAACCGACAACCATTAGAATAAAGCCGTAAATCCAATGATGAATTGCCCAGGGAGGATTTTTTAACCAGTCATTCACGTAAAGATGTCCCATTCTCCCAATAAGGTAGCCCACAAAAGCGACCGCGAGATAAATAAAGATATCTAACAGCATTTTTATTTTAGAGTTAAAGGGGGAAGTTAACGAGCAAAGAATTTGACAAAACTTTGGATGATTGAACCTAATAATAAATTTAAATCAAGAAAACTGCTGGGTAACAAAGGAGGAGTTTCAGCTAGGGGCGGCTCAACGGCGGGCGGCGCAGAAGGTAATGGCGATTGGAATTGTTCTGGTGAAACGAACGGTTCAAGTGGAATTAAAGGAATGATTTCTCCGGCTGGAGGTTGCTGTCCGGGTAACTGTTGTTCTGGCATTTGCTGCTCGCCGGGTTGATTGGAAGGTGGCGCATATTGGCAATTTTCTCCCTCGCAAACATTCGGAATTATCATCTGGTCTTGTCTTTCTGAACATCTCGTTGGATCCGTACATTCTGGCAGAGCCGGCGGGAAATATTCTCCATCTCTTGGCGGGCTAGGCATTTCCGGGCCAACAAATGGCTGCTCAAAACTTTGGCATTCTTCAGAATGAGAATTGCAATAGGTTTGACACTCTTCAGGACTAGCGCATCCGCCAGGACCGAAATTGCCTGCTGGCATATCCCCTCCTTCCCGACCCATCGTTGACTGAGAATCGCTGCATTCTTGAGGATAAGATTCACAATAAGATTTACATTCTTCGGCGGTTTGACATCCTCCAGGACCAGTCTGGCCTGCTGGCGGCATAAACCCGCCTTCCCCCGGACCTCCAGGGCCCTGCGGAGGGCCCATCTGTTCAAAACATTCTTGCATCTTTTCGCCGATTTCTTTTGGTGGCATTATTGAACCATTTTTCATTTTTTCAATCATCTCTATTCCCACTCCCGATTGAAGGCAATTCATCACAGCAGATGGCGCTTGTTGCAATGATTGCTGAAACTGCTGTCTTCCCTCTTCCATTTGTTTTAAATCTTCTTCAGAGATCATTCCATTTTCTTTGGCAAAATTAAAACAGGTTTCTTGATTATCAGGATTGTTGCAAAATGATTCACATTCATCTTTGCCTTTGCAGCCGCCGGGACCCTTGCCTTTAGTTTTGCGAGCCATAGCTGCTTCTTCGGAGGTCATAAAACCAGCGGCCTCGGCAAAATTAGTACATTCTTCAAAATGATCTTCCTCGAAACAGTAAACATCACACTCTTCTCTACTCTTACAATTTGGCGGCTTGAATCCTTTCTTAATTGCTTGCAGCATCTTCTCGGAATCAGCTTTTTCTTGCTCGCTCATAAAACCGGCTTCTATGGCAAAATTCATACAAACTTCCATGTTATCGGGAAGACTGCAATATTCGTCGCATGCTTCTTTTCCTTTACAGGGAGGCGGCTTAATGCCTTTTTTAATCGCCTGCAACATTTTTTTGGCATCCTCCAATTCTTTCCCTTGTATAAAACCAGCGGCTTCGCCGAAAGTAACACACTCCTCCATATGCTCTGATTCTTCACAATAAATATCGCAAGCTTCTTTATTGCCGCAAGGAGGCGGTTTTATTCCCCTGGCTATGGCTGACTGAACCTTTTTTGCCTCCTCAAGCTCTGCTGGCGGTAATAAATTATTCTTTTCGGCAAAAGAAATACACTCATCAATATGGTTGATGTCATTACAATACTCTTCACAGGTCTCTTTGGTGCGGCAATCGCCAGGACCTTTTCCTCCGGCGGCCAAAAAATTTTTAGCCATTTCAATTTCTTCTTTAGACATCAGATTATTTTCTTGAGCGAAATCCAAACAGACTTCTATGTTTTCCGGTTTATCGCAGTATGCCTTGCAATCAGTCTGACTCTCGCAGTTATCCAATTCCTCTACCGGATATTGGATATTTTCTGATGCAGCTTGGCTCTGAGCAAAAATCTTATTAACCCCAATAACCGAGCTAAATATTATTAAAAAACTTAAAATTAAAATGGTTGAAAGTTTTGTTTTCATAATTATTTAGAATGGATTAATTTTAAGATTTTTAAAGGGGTTGGCCTTATCTGCCGGATTAATATCGGGTTTGTTCTCAAGAGGATTTGTTTGGAATGAAGGCAAAACTCCTTTGGTGATGCTTTCAGTCAACTTTTCCGCTGCTTCCCCCAACGTCTCTAAGGATTTTTTCGCCATATTCATTTTAACTTTTTTGCTCCAGTAAAAATAACCTCCGATGCCCAAAACAATTATCAAAATGGCTATAATTATCCCGATAATTATTTTTTTATTCATTTTATAAGTGATTATATTTGTAGAAAATATTCGCTAAGTTAGTTTATTATACCTTAATATAAAAGAATGAAACTAAAAAAGTTGTTCACAAACAAAAAACCGCCGATTAGGCGGTTTTTTGGACTATCAATGTTCGTCAATATTTCTAAAATTATGGCCTATCGTTTTTTTTTGACTTTAGTCTTTTTAGAGACAGCTTTTGTTTTAGTCAAATTGTCTTTATGTTTTTTTGTTTTCCCTGTTTTTTTTATTACTACCTCTTCTCGGATCGCCTTTACGGGAACAACGGGTCTCAAAATTCTTAGAATATTATCTAGTTTAGCGTTTAATATTTCAAACTGTTCTTTGTGTTGGTCAGCGCTCTTGCCCCCGACACCACCGCCTCTATCAAAACACTGGCTGCAGTAAACCGGTTTTCCGCTGGTTGGCTGAAAAGGAACCATGCATTTATTCCCGCATTTGTCGCATACCGCCTCAAACATTCTTTTATTTCTAAAATCAGATCTTTCGTCGCTCCTTCCTCCGGATCTGCTTGCGCTCACATTTCCGTGTTTTTCAAAACAGCTGCTGCAAAAAATCGGCCTGTCGCCAGTCGGTCTGAATGGAACTTCACATTCTTTACCGCAATCGCTGCAAATTGCTTCGTGCATTGATGGCTTTTCGGCGCTTCTGCCGCCAAATCTCCGCCCCCCGCCGCCGCCATAATCTCTTCTTCCAAACTCCTTGTCTCTTTTTCTCTCGCCGGATTTATTATTTCGATTAAAAGTTTTCATAATTTTACTAGATAATAGATTAATCAATTTTTATCATACCTTAAAATATATTAATTTCCAAATTTACTCCTTCATTTCTCCCAGTATTTTAGTTGCCCAAGAAAAAGGAAAATCGTGAACAGAATTGAAATGAATAACACGGAAGATTCTGTAAGAAAAAACCCTGTGTCGATCAAAGAAGGAATTTCCGACAACCTTAGAATGAACCCTAAACCAAAGATTATAACGGGGACGATAAACACAATTGCCTCTTTCTTGCTTCTGCCAAATTTCTCCAACACAATTGGGATTAGACAAGAGAACAATCCTGATAATAAAATAATGGTGGTAACTTGTAATATGGTCATCAAAACAATTGTAGGATTTTAAAATATATATGCAAATTTAAAATAAAAAAAAACGCCTCTTTGGCGATTTTTATACTCACTAATAAAAGGGGGCGGCAATGTCTTATTAATAAAAAAAGAGGGCTAAAAGCGCATAAGATACATATAAGGCGGGGCCTAAAGTTAGCCCAAGGCCAATTATTTTGAGAAAAACCCTACCTCCTTTAGTTCTCGTCTCAATTTTAGAGATCAAAAGGGCGAGGCCCAAAAAATTACAAAACGAGATCACCGCTCCTCCAACCCCTCCGACAATCAAGTTAAGCGTATTTCTTGAAAAACTGGAAATACAATAAATATATAGACTTAAAATCAAATTTACCCCGTAATAAAAAGCCAGAACCAAAATAAGTTTTTCAGTTCTAGTTCTATACTCATAACTGTTATCGTCTAACACAAGAAAATTACCCATCTTTTCCTTTTTTATTTCGTTTCTACCCTTTCTAACAAATTTAGGTCTGTAATAAGTGTTAATTATTCGATCTGCAACCTCATAAAAGATTATCCCGAGAATAAACAAAAGCAATTTTGAATAAGGAAAATTCCTAAATAAAATTAAGAAAAATGGATTTATAATTTCCGAAAAATAAAAATTAGCAGTATAGGCAATCAATCGTATCGAAAAAGGTAAATATTTTTGTATTATAAAATGGACAAACTTCATTTTTTCACTATATCAAAAAATCGCCGGAATGGCGATTTTTTTAGATTAAAAAAACTTAGACATACACTCTATAACTCTCGCTATTCATCACAGCCATAGTCTATTGTTTCTATCAATTTATACTCGTTTCCATCCCACTCATAGATGTCTCTTATGGTTCCGGACATCATGCAGTCCGGATGACGAGAATCAACTGAGACTCTGCCGTTTTCGTCAAAATAAATCCCAGAGTCGCCAAAAAACTCACCCATTTTTTTAAATTCTGACCCTGTCCAGTAAATAAAAAGCGTTTCCGAACCATGAGCGCCAACACCCCATTCAATTCTTATAACCGGGGCGTTGATTGCTGGATTATCTACGACAGAAATTAAATCTCCAATATCAAGGCCGAAATAATCACTTTTCCACTCTAATGTTTCTCCAGACTCATCTGTAAAAATATAAAGCACTCCTCCAGTTCGATAATCCCCCCACTTGGAATTATTAGCCATAATCTCTTTTAAGACTATCAACTGTTTGACGCCATTTCCTTTAACGTCTTCAACAAGCTGATCAACTATGTTTTCTTTATACTCGACGCAACCTCGTTCCGGAGGGACAAAACACCTATTCTGGCCGCAATCACACAAGCTGACTTCATTGTTCATCTCTTCGGGCAGACAATAACCGCAAGGAGCATCCCAAGAAATAGGGTAACAGGTATTTTTAAAATCTGAACTGGAGGAACAACACTTCATTTTGTATATTCTCCCACCGGTATTAACGCATAATAGCTCAAGTGGGGTTTCTGGAACAATTTCTTTTTCTAAAACTGGTTCTTTTCTCAATTTTGTCACCATCATTCCCTTTGACGATGTTGGAAAAAAATAAGAAGAAGCAAACAAGGCAACGCCCGCGACAATGGTTAAAGTAAAAAGAACCGAAATATATTTCCAATTAGTTTTTTCTTTAGTTATAAAAGGCATATTTTAGAGTTAATCATTATTTTCTCATTCTATCAAAAAACCCTTTGTCCGTCTGTAGCTTTCTTGATCTTCCGAAGTTTTCTTGTCCTTACGTAGCTTTAGCGAAGGAGGAAACGAAGGAGATAGCGAAAGAGGAGCTCATTTGTCCTGAGCTTGGAAGGATCGGCGATTTTTTAAGATTAATTTTGCAAGCCACGTAAAATGATTTCATCATCACGTGATCGCGTGGAAAATTATGTAATAATTTTCTTTACGCGGCTCCCAGTTCAAAAAATGAAATTTTAGCTTTATGTCTAGTAATTATTATTAAGCCTGTATTTTCGATTATATATAAGTTTAATTAACTCTACCCAAAGAGCACTAATCAAAGCAATGCCTAAAGCTAATAACCAGTGAGTTAATTTAAGAGGCTGGGTGCCTAAAATTCGATTCAAAGCAGGCAAATAAATGGCAACGAAAGTAAGTAAAAATCCATATAGCACGCCCCAAAATAGGAGTTTATTTTGGAAAAAATTCTCGGTTTTGAAGATAGATTTTTTTAAATTCTTAAAAGAGAAAATGTAAATCAAATCAATAACAGCAACGGTGGTAAAGACAAGCGTACGGGCAAAAGCCAGATCTCCGCTTTTTTCCAGATTATAACGAAAAAGAAATAAACAAAGGAATCCAATAATAAAACTAATTCCTAAGATTAAAAATTTCATTGAGTTAGAAAGAATACTTTCTTTTTGAAGATTTTCAGGCCTTTCTTTCATGAGATCTTTTTCTTTAGGTTCAAAACCCAATATAATATCAGGCGGTCCATCACAAATAAGGTGAAGCCATAAAATTTGAACTATTGTAAGAGGATAGGGTAATTTAAAAATTATAGAACCGAAAATCAAAAAAATCTCGACAAAAGAATTAGAAAGAACATAACTTACAACTTTCTTAATGTTAGAAAAAATTAATCTGCCTTCTTCCACAGCAGCGACAATTGTCTTGAAATTATTGTCTAGCAAGATCAAGTCTCCGGCTTCCTTGGCTACTTCAGAAGCGCTTCCTACAGCAACGCCAATATCGGCTTTCTTTAAAGCAAGAGCGTCGTTTACCCCATCGCCAGTCATAACCACTATCTCTCCTTTTTCCTGGAGCGCTTTTACTATTTTTTGTTTCTGATGAGGGGCAACTCTGCTAAATATAACAATGTCGTCTATTCTCTTTTTAAGTTCTTCCTCTGAAATAACTTCTAACTCCTGACCTTCTAAAACACTTCCTGGCTCTAATTTAAATCCAAGATTGATTGCTACCCTTTCGGCTGTTTTGCGATAATCGCCGGTTACTATTTTAATTTTTATACCAGCTTTTTGGGCGCTTAAAATCGCTTCTTTCACATCTTTTCTAATCGGATCAACAATACCAACTAAACCAAGCCAAAAAAATTCTTTTTTCGCCTTTAAATTTCCCTTCTTTTTAAAAGCTACTCCTAAGATTCTCAATCCCTCGTCCGCCCATTTTTCAATTTTCCTTAAAACTTTATTTTTCTCTTCGTCAGAAATCTGGCAAAGTGAAAGAATAATTTCTGGAGCTCCTTTCAAAAAGGCAATTTCTTCATTCTTAACTTCATTTATAGTCATCGAATATTTCTTTTCGCTATCAAATGGCTCTTCGTAAACTCTTTTCGTTTTATCAAAAATTTCTTGAGGGTTAAGTTTTTTTTCATCTTTTACATAATCCCAAATAGCAACCTCCAAACCGCTTCTCTGTTCATTGTTTAAGATTAAGGCAAGCAATGCTTTTTCCTCGTCTAAAAAATCTGTTTTTACGACCTTCATTTTTCCTTCGGTTAGGGTTCCGGTTTTATCGGTACAAATAATTGAGGCCAAACCCAGAGTTTCAATTGAAATCAATTTTTTAACCAATCCGTTTCTTTTTAATATTCTTCTCATTCCAAGGGCCAAAATTACGGTTATCGCTATTGGCAAACCCTCGGGTATTGCCGCCACCACCAAAGTTACGGAGAATCTAAACACTTCCCAAACATCTGCCCGGTAAAGCAATCCTGCTAAAAAAACAACCAGACAAGCGATTAAAATAATCTTCCCTAAACTTTTTGAAAATTCGTCAAGCCTCAATTGAATCGGCGTTTTCCTTTCTTTTATGCCGGCTAAGTTTTGTTCAATCTTCCCAATCGCTGTTTCTCTCCCAATATTTAAAACTTCCATAATTCCCCTACCGTAAATCACCATCGTACCCATAAAAACGAGGTTGTTTTCTTCCTCTGTTGTTTTCGCTACCGCCTCTTCTTCACCGGTTAAAATTGCTTCATTTATTAATAAATTTACTCCTTCAATTATTTTTCCATCAGCCGTAACCTTATCTCCGGAGTTTAAAATAACCAAATCGCCCGGCACTAATTCTTTTGATTCAATTTCTTTTCTCTTGCCTTCTCTGATAACTATAGCTTTTGGCTTTAAAATTTTTCTAAGAGCGGCTAAAGTTTTTTCAACATGGTATTCTTGGAAAAAACCCATCAGGGTATTGAGTATTATCACAGACCAAATCAAAATCACATCAAGGTATTCTTTAAAAAATAGAGAAATAAGCCCGATAATAATTAAAATATAAATTAAAGGGCTTTTGAGCTGAGATAATAAAATCGAAAACCAAGCAGTCCCCTCTTTTAATGGGATTGCGTTTTCACCAAATTTCTCTCTTAACTCTAGAACTTTTTTTTCACTTAATCCTTCTGGCAACATAAATATTTACTTTGCTTTATTCTACTTCGTCCTTCCGAAGCTATCAATAGCGAAGGAGGACCAAAAAAACCCTTTGTCCGTCTGCAGCTTTATGCGTAAGAGGATTGGCGTAGGAGAAATGTTAAAATCTGGCTCTAAACAAAAAACCAGCCCATAGGCCGGTTTTTTGTTTTAATTGAATCTTTCTAGATTCAATTACCAGTTATTATTTCTGCGACTGTCGAATCCACCGCGTCTATCTCCGCCGCCTCTGTTTCCGCCGCGAAAATCGCGTTTGAAACCGCCTTCACGAGGACGATCCTCTAAGGGACGAGCTTCATTTACCGTAACAATTTTTCCGTCAATCTCTTTACCATTGAACATTTCAATGGCTTTTTGAGCTTCTTCTTCGGAAGACATTTCAACAAAGCCGAATCCTTTTGAACGTCCAGAGAATTTATCGGTAATAATAATTGCCGATTCTACGGTTCCGGCCTGAGCAAAGGTTTCTTTCAAAGTCACATCGGTGGTGTCATAAGATAATCCACCAACAAACAATTTTTTTGCCATATTTATTCCTTAATAATTTATTAATGAGTAAGCCGACCGACTATCTAATTTATCTTCCAAGGCTTACATAAATTAATAAATTATGTAAAGAAAGAAGATTTAATAGAAACTTACTTTAGTAGTATAATAGCTTACTGTCGATAAAGAGTCAAGGTTGTGTGTAATGTTGTCAACGGGAAATAGAAATGTCATACTTCCAAGGATTTAGAAATGTCATACCTTGGCGGCAAAATTAAACTTTCTTCTCCAAGGATGATCAGCGGGCGGGATGTAAACAGGTTTCTTACTGGC
>Ga0315274_10000112_pt1 | contig 115752 bp, 95 predicted proteins | sample YL17G02_20_MG_FD_203700 | JGI IMG/M metagenome (GOLD analysis project Ga0315274, IMG submission 203700) | Sediment microbial communities from Yellowstone Lake, YNP, Wyoming, USA - YL17G02_20 | ecosystem: Environmental > Aquatic > Freshwater > Lake > Sediment | place: USA: Wyoming | collected...
GGGCAGACAAGCCGAACCGCTGTCGGTCGCGTGAAGGCGGAAGGAGGGCTACTGGAGCAACTCGTCGCGTAGGTGTCTACGCCGAGGATCAGGCGACATCGGTACACCACATTGACGGACGTGGCCCGCCTGCTCTCCGGTGCAGCGCGAGTCGTTCTACGGAGCCCACATGCCCCCGACGGCCACCTGTTCACGGAATCGTGTTCCGTCGGCAAAGTAGAGACAGAGCAGAACGACGCGGCCTTGACGGCAGCGATGCCAGTTCTGGTGGAGGGCGCCGCGCTAGAGAGGAGGAGCGAAAACGCGCTCGCCTCGCGTGGGAGCGAGGCGAGCAAGGGTCTTGTCTTCCGTGCCATCAGGCGCGGAACTCCAGCAAGCCGCAGGTTCTTACTGGCGGTCTTTGCCCTGACCGTGCCCTGAGGATCGATGCAAGCTGTGGCTGACGCCTGCGGAGCTCGAATCCTGGGTTTCCTCTATCCTGCACTGCACCTCAGGTTTAGGGGGTGGCAACAGGTGTGTCACGTTGCTCACCTCCGTCATAGTGAACTCTACTCTGAAGCGCGGTCCCGGTCAAGAAAGCACGACGAGCGGTTGCAGTGCCTCTCCCTCTTGGCATCTCACGCTAGGGCAAGAGCAACGGCGGCACAGAGTAGCGCGGTGACGAGAAGCTGGCACGTGACCCACCATCCGAGTCCGCAAGGGAACTGCCGGCTGTGGCCCAGAATGTTCTCGAGGTCCGTTTCTGCGCGTCTCGGCAGATTGATGCTCACCAAGTGCCGCAGGACGCGCTCGTATTCGACTGCCATGTCTCGATCTACCCAATGCCTCTTGAGCATGCCCCACAAGCACCAGGCATGCACGACGAGAATGCCAAATGCCACAAGGGCAATGGCACACTCAGGCAGGCCCGCAAGTAGGCCCGGATTCTTGTTGTGCGACAGAGATACCACAAGTACGCCAACGAGAGCAGTCCAAAGCGAGAAGGACACACGCCATTCCGTCGAGCGCCGATCAGCGATCCTCTTCCAGGCATTCGCCCAGAGGGCCTGGATGACGTCACAGCGCCGTTTCGTGTCTTCATCCATTCCCCCCGACGGGTTCTCCCTCTCCTTCTCCATGGCTCCCATAACCTCCGGTTCCTGAAGACTAGATGCAGTATAGCAGGAGATAGCTCTGCGGCAAGCGAGTGGCGTGCTCCGTGTGAAGGGCGGGACTCCCGTGCCGGCTGCCTTGGGAGCGGCCACACGGCCGAGAGGGGTATGTGAACCTGTCCTGGCGAAACGCGGTAGGACTGACGAAGGGGCTGCTACTTTCCGCTCTTGGCCAGGGCGACTGGCGTGTTGGGTTCCTCAGCAGGAGGGGCGGGCACGGGGATGCTGGACCCGGCGCGGGGGTTACTCGACCGCGACGATTCGCCCGGGCGGGATGAGGGTGAGCTTGAACGGCAGGTCGGGGGAGACTTCCTCGGCGATCTCGCGCAGGCGCGCCTTGTAGCGGCTGGAGATGTGGATTCCGAGGAGTTCCTTCTTCACCCCGGCCACGCGTGCGAGTTCGATCGCCTCGGCGAGGCTCGCGTGCTTGAACTCCTTCCGGTCGGCCTCGTCGAGGAACGTCACGTCGTGGCAGAGGACCTCCGTCCCCTGGACGTGCGCCGGCTTCACGCTGACACAGTCGCCGGTGTAGGAGAAGAGGCGCTGCTCGTAGCTCTCGGTCACGGCGTCCTTCCCCTTGGACCGGGCGATCTTCGCGATCTCCTCCTCGCTCTTCCCGGCGAGCTCCGGCCGGAGGCGGTGGCGGACCTCGAGGACGGAGTAGCCGAGGGACGCCTCGCTGTGGACGTGGACGGTCGGGAAGGCCTCGATGTAGCGTGGCATCTGCCCCTCGAGGACCTGGACCCGGTCCCCAGCGACGAGGGGGACCCACTCGAGGTCGTAGGACAGGCGGCGATTGGTCTTCGCGAGGAAGGCCATCATCTCGCAGACGAGGTAGTTCCCCTTCGGGTAGTAGATCGTGAGTTCCTTCTCCTTGTCCCCCATCGCGTTATTGCGGATGTTGATGAGCCCGACGAGGCCGGCGATGTGGTCGGCGTGGCCGTGGGAGAGGAAGACGCGCCGCACGGCGAACGCCTTGTTCCCGAGGACGGAGCTTGCGCCCTCCCCGGCGTCGAACAGGGTCCGGTCCGGGCCGTAGTAGACCCAGGTCGAATAGAGGGCCTTGGAGTAGAGAAGGAGCTTCACGCTCTCACCCCCTCGCGGACGAGGAGTGAGCGCCCCTCGAGGTGGGCCGGGATTGGGAGGTCGAGGAGCTCGAACACGGTCGGGGTGAGGTCGACGAGAGAGCCGGCTGCGGCGAGGGTCTTCCCGTGGAGCACGGCGAGCGCGCCGTCGTAGGTGTGCGACCCGGTCCGCAGGGTCGGCGGGGACGAGACAGGGCCCGGTGAGAACCGCGCCTTGAGCTCAATCCCGTCGCGGGGGAGGAGGACGAGGTCCGGTGCCTGGTCGAGGAAGGGGCCAGCGTACGCCTCCTCGCGGAGGACGACCCGGTCGACGACGGGGGTACCGTGTGCGTCGCGGAGCCCGGCGAGGAAGGCGGCAATTCGCTCGCGGACGGCCCCGTACTTGGCCGGTGGGACGATCCCGTCTTTCTCCCTCCCGGCGAGAGAGAGGTAGACGCGGCCGGGCGGGAGGCTGTAGGCGAAGGAGGACGGATCGAGGCGCGTCAGGCCCTCTCCGTCCTCGCGCAGGCAGAGGAAGCCTCCCTCGGCGAGGGCGGCGTTCACGTCGACCTCCTCCTCGGTCCGTGCGAACCCGTGGTCGGAAAGGACGAGGAAATCGGCGCCCTCGGGAAGGGCGTGCTCGACCTCGCCGACGAAACGGTCGACCTCGTCGTAGAACTCCCAGAAGGCGTCGTGGAACTCGGCGGTCGGGTCCGTGGCATCGGCGAAGAAGACGTGGTTCACCCGATCGGTCTCCAGGACGTGCGCCACGAACAGGTCCCAGGGTTCGTGGAGGAGGTCAAGGATCGCCCGGCGCCGGGCGCGGAAGACGGAGAGGACGTCCTCGAAGTACGCCGCCCGGTCCCGTGCGGCGAGGGAGGGGTCGGCATCGGCCCGGTAGCCGTGCCGCTCTAGGCGTGGGAGGAGACTCGGCGGGTGGACGCCCTTCCTGAGATCGGTGCACAGGAAGCAGGAGACGAGGATCCCGTCCACGGCCTCGGGAGGGTAGGTGGGCGGGACGCCGAGGGCGATCGTCCGCAGGCCGGCGTCGTTCATCATGCGCCAGAGGCTGGGGGAGCGGAGGTCCCGCGCCGTCAGGATCCTCTCTCGCATGGTCGACGGGTCGCGGTCGACGAACCCGAAGATCCCGTGCCGGGCAGGATTGACCCCGGTGGAGAAGGTCGCCCAGGCGACGGAGGAGATCGGCGGGACCGTCGAGTGGATCGAAACGATCTCCCCGAGGCGGGAGAGGTTCCGGAACCGGCCCCGCTCGGTGCCCGCGCGGACGAGATCACAGGGGACCCCGTCCAGGCCGAGGACGAACAGGCGCTTTGCCGCTTGCGACCTTCTGCTCATGGCAAGCGGGATTATAGCCGCGGGGCGCGGGCTCCGTTACGGGGCCTCGCGTTGTCGGCGCCCGTCCTCTCACCTAGAATCTCGCGCGCGAGGAGGGACGCGAGATGCTCGACATCCATCGACTGCGCGACGATCCGGCCGGGATCGCTGCGCGCCTGAAGACCCGCGACGCGGCACTCGACCTCGGGGAGGTCCTCGACCTCGACCGGAGGCGTCTGGCGCTCGTCGCGCGCGTCGAGGAGCGCAAGGCCCAGCGCAACAAGGGCTCGCAGGAGGTCGGGAAGCTGAAGAAGGAGGGGAAGGACGCCTCCGCGCTCCTTGCCTCCCTCTCCGCCATCGGGGAGGAAATCGCCGCGCTCGACGCGGAGTTGAAGGGCCTCTCCGAGAGGATCGATCATCTCCTCTCGCTCCTCCCGAACGTCCCGCACCCCTCGGTCCCCGTGGGGCGGAAGGAGGAGAAGGTCGTCCTGCGGAGCTTCGGGGAGGTGCCGCAGCAGGGCTTCCCTGTGGTGCACCACCTCGAGCTTGCCCAGAAGAAGGGGATCCTCGACTTCGACCGCGCGGCCTCGATCGCCGGGTCGCGCTTCCCGATGTACGTCGGGATGGGAGCGGTCCTGGAGATGGCCCTTATCCAGTTCATGTTCGGCCATCACGTCCGCCGCGGGTACACGGCGATCCTCCCGCCCTTCCTCGCGAACGCCCAGAGCTTCTACGTCTCCTCCCAGCTCCCCAAGTTCGCGGACGACATCTACCACTGCGAGAAGGACGGCTTCTACCTGAACCCGACCGCCGAGAGCCTGCTCGCGAACCTCCACAACGGGGACATCCTCCCCGCCGAGAAGCTCCCCGCGCGCTACGTCGCCTACACGCCTTGCTTCCGCCGCGAGGCCGGGACGTACGGCGAGGAGGAGCGGGGCCTGATTCGCCTGCACCAGTTCAACAAGGTCGAGCTGTTCAAGTTCGCGTGCCAGGAGACCTCCTACGAGGAGCTGGACGGTCTCGTCGCGGACGCCGAGAGTGTCCTCCAGGCCCTGGGGATGCACTATCGGGTCGCCCTCCTCCCGACGCAGGACCTCGCCCAGCAGTCGGCGAAGACGATCGACCTCGAGGTGTACCTCCCCGGCCAGGGTCGCTACTACGAGGTGTCCTCCTGCTCGAACTGCGAGGACTTCCAGAGCCGTCGCGGGAACGCGCGCTACCGGCCGGCGCCAGGAGAGAAGCCGCTCTACCTCCACACCCTGAACGGGTCGGGGGTCGCCACGTCGCGGCTCATGGCGGCCATCCTGGAGAATAACCAAGACGCGCAGGGTCGGGTGCGGGTCCCCGAGCCGCTCCGGCCGATCATGGGGGTGGAGTGGCTGTGAGCGCAGTGCTCGTTGAGGCCGAGAACCTGGTCAAGGTCTTCCCGAGTCGGAAGGGCGAGGTCCGCGCGGTGGACGGGGTCTCCTTCACCTGTTCCAAGGGAGAGGTGTTCGGCCTCCTTGGCCCGAACGGCGCAGGGAAGACGACCTGTCTGCGGCTCCTGGCGACGATCCTCACCCCGACCTCGGGGCACGCGCGGATTGCGGGCTTCGACACGAGGCGCCAGCCGGACGAGGTGCGGCGGCAGATCGGGTTCCTGGCCACGGAAACGGGGCTCTACGACCGGTTCACGGCGCGGGAGACCCTTCGCTTCTTCGGTCGGCTGAACCGGATCCCAGAGGACGAGATCGCGCGCCGGACGAAGGAGATCTTCGGTCTGCTCGACCTCGAGTCCCTCGCCGACCGACGGGTGGGGACCTTCTCCACCGGGGAGAAGCAGAAGGTGTCCCTCGCGAGGAGCATCCTCCACAACCCGCCCGTCCTCATCCTCGACGAGCCGACGTTCGGCCTCGACGTGATGGCGGCGCGCACGGTGATCGACACGATCCGCCTGTTCCGCGAACAGGGGAGGACGATCCTCCTCTCCACGCACGTCATGTCCGTCGCGGAGAAGCTCTCCGACCGGGTCGGGATCCTCTTCGGCGGCCGGCTGCGCGCTGTCGGAACCCTCGACGAACTGCGGCAACGCTTCGCGGAGCGCGATCTGGAGGAGGTCTTCTTCAAGGCCGTTGCGGCCGACGCTGCGGCCTAGCCCTTCCCTTCCGGGAAGGAATGCGCTATTCTCCCCGCGCACAACAGAGACAGAATCCGGTAAGGAGGCGACGATGGTCAGAAAGGTCGTACTGCTTTGCGCGACGGCCGTCCTGGTCCTCGTTGCGATCGCCATGGCGGGTGGGCCATCCGGAGGGGGGTTTCTGTGGTGGGGCGCACGGGAGCCGATCTACATCTACGGTGACGACGCCTTCACTTACGAGAATGGGGTGATCGCAGGGAGCGGCCGGGCCGACGATCCGTACGTGATCGAGGGGTGGAGGATCATGCCCTCGCGCGCGGACTACGGGATCTACGTGGACCACACGACGAGCCACTTCGTCGTCCGCAATTGCGTCATCGAGCAAGCGCGGAGTGCGGCGGTCTCGTTCAACACGGTCTGCCACGGCCGGGTGGAGAACTGCCAGCTGACGCGGAACGAGACGGCAGTCCTGCTCGTGAACTCGAGCGCGAACGAGATCCTGGGGAACCTGATCGCCGGGAACCGCTACGGCGTCGTGATGGCTGCGGACTCGCGCAACAACACGATCTCCGAGAACGGGTTCATGGACAACGGCCTCGGAGGTCTGGACAGCGAGCGGCGGAACGCGTGGTACAAGGGGACGCGAGGGAACTTCTGGGACGACCACATCGGGATCGACGCGAACGACGACGGCGTGCTCGAGGTCCCCTACGGGCGCGTCCCGGATCGCTACCCGCTCGGCGACCCGCCGAAGGTCGAGGGGTTCTGGTCCGTCTGCTGCCCGCCCTCGGCGAACCTGACGGGCACGCTGCGGGTGGCGAAGGGGGCGTTCGTCGTTGACTCCGCGACCCCGATCACCCTCTCGGCGACGGATAAGGGCGTGGGCCTGTCGACGATCCAGTTCTCCGTCGACGGCGGGGCGTGGCGGCTGTACACCGGTCCGTTCCGCCTCGCCGGTGAGGACGGCGTGCGACAGGTGAGCTACTACGCGGTCGACTGCCTGGGGAACAAGGAGGCGCCGCAGACCCTGACCTTCCTCCTCGACAACTTCCCGACGCAGACGGGGATCGAGGTCGGGCAGCCGAGCGTGCGCACATGTAGCGGCCTCTTCCTGACCTCGGCGACGCCGATCACCCTGCGCGTCCTCGGGGCGAGCCCCGAGGAGGGCGTCAAGACCTACTGGCGTCTCGACGGCGGAGCCTGGACTCTCTACCAGGGTCCGTTCAAGGTGACGGGTGCCGACGGGTCGCGAGTCATCGGCTACTACAGTGAGGACGTCTTCGGGAACAAGGAAGCGGAGAAGACGCTCTTCGTCGTCAAGGACGACGCGGCACCGACAACGGAAGGGGCAGGCGGAGCGCCCCCGGTGGACCTTACGTCCGCCCCGGTGCCCGTGCCCGTCGCCCAGCCGGCCCTGCCTGCGCCGGCGCCAGCCCCGGCCCCGACTCCTGAGCCGGCTCCGCAGACCCCGTCGACAGAGACGTCCCCGTAGGGGGGAGGAGCTTCCGGGAGATGTGGGGGAACGTCTGGCTCCTGTTCCAGAAGGAGATCGTGGGCGCGGTCCGCGACCGGCGGACGATGATCCTCACGGTCCTCTTCCCGCTTGTCTTCTATCCGCTCGTCCTCTCCATGACCGGCCTGTTCACGGCCGCGGAGAGGACGCGGATCGAGGAGCTCGTGCCGACGGTCCTGGTCGTTGACCAAGCGAAGGATCCCGCCTTCACGGCCAGGCTCCAGGCGACGATGACCCTGGACACGGTCTTCGTCCCGACCCTCGACCAAGGGAAGGCGGACCTCAAGGCGGAGCGCGGCCAGATCCTGATGGACATCGCGAGGACGGGCAGCGGGGCATCCGCGGGCCTCAACGTCACGCTCCACTACGACAAGACGAACCAGGTCTCCGCGGTCGCCGCGGCTCGCGTGCGCGAGTTCCTGGAGGGGTACTTGAAGGCCGTCCTCGAGGACAAGCTCGCTGACCTCGGACTGAAGCTGGAGAAGCTCTCGCCTCCTCTCAGTGTGAACGTCGTGGACACGGCGTCGAGCTCCACGGTCGGGCGGATGATCCTCTCCCGCCTCATCCCCTACTTCATGGTCCTCGCCATCCTGACGGGGGCGATGGGCCTCGGGGCGGAGATCACGGCCGGGGAGAAGGAGCGAGGGACGATCGCCACCCTGCTCGTGTCGCAGCTCTCGCGCAAGGAGATCGTCCTTGGGAAGTTCCTCGCCATCCTGACTGTGTCGCTCGTCTCGTCCCTCCTCTCGGCGGTCGGCCTTTTCATCGGGCTCCAGACCTCGGGAGGCGGGCTTGCGCCGATGGGGGCGGAGGCGACCTTCTCCCTCGGGCCGGCGACCCTGGCGTGGATGGTCGTCGTCCTCGTCCCTCTCGCCGTTATCCTGGCCGCCCTCGTCCTGATCGTGGGGAGCTACGCGCGGAGCCAGAAGGAGGCGTCGACCTACCTCCTTCCGATCTACATGGGGATCATCCTCGTCGGCATGGCCTCGATGACCGGCGGGATGCAGTTCTCCGGGACGCGCTTCCTCATCCCGATCGCGAACGTCCTCTACGCCCTGCAGGAGGTCATCGTCGGCGAGACGGTCCTCTCGCACCTCGTGTACACCCTGGTCGGGAACGCCGTGTGCGGGGTACTTCTGATCGTGGCGGCGATCGGCGTCTTCCGGCGGGAGGCGGTCCTCTTCCGGAGCTAGGCTCCGGTCTTACCCTCGCGTGTAGCGCTTGAGCGCCTCCTCCGTCTTCCTCCGATCGTCCTCCTCGCGGAGCTTCCTGCGCTTGTCGTAGAGCTTCCGGCCCTTGGCAAGGCCGATCTCGACCTTGGCGTAGCCGCGCTCGAAGTAGACCCGGAGCGGGACGAGGGTGTAGCCCTGTTCCTGGACCTTGGAGGAAAGGCGGATCGCCTCGCGGCGATGGAGGAGGAGGCGCCGGTCGCGGTCCGGGTCCAGGCTCGATTTGCCGCTCTGCTGGTACGGGGCGATGTGGACGCCGCGCAGGGTCGCCTCTCCGTCGCGGACGACGGCGAACCCCTCCTGTAGGGAGCACTGGCCGGAGCGGAGGCTCTTCACCTCCGAGCCGCGGAGGACCAAGCCTGCCTCGACCGTCTCCACGATGTCGTAGTCGTGGCGTGCCTTCCGATTCGTCGCGACGACGCCCTCCGCCATGGCACTAGGCTACCGGAGTCGCACTCCTTGCGCAACTCAGGGATCCGCCCTAGGATCGGGCGGCATGAGAGTCCACGTCGGGACAGGGAGTCCTCTCAAGGTCGAGGCCGTGCGGCAGGCGTTCGCCGACGCCTTTCCTGGAGAGCCGATCGACATCCGCGCCGTCGCCGTCGCGACGGGCATCCGTCCGCAGCCCTTCGGTGCGGAGGTGACGCGCGGGGCGAAGGCGCGCGCCGAAGCCGCCCTCGACGACGCGGACTTCGGCGTGGGGATCGAGGCCGGTCTGGTCGGGCTCCTGGGCACAGACCGACTGATGAGCGTTCAGGTCTGCGTCATCGCGGACCGGTCGGGTCGATCGACGTTCGGACACGGGCCAGGCTACGAGCTCCCAGCCGAGGTTGTCAGGAGCCTGCAGGAGGGCGCAAGCCTGAACGAGGAGATGAGCCGCATCTCCGGGATCCCGGAGATCAAGGAGACGATCGGTGCCATCGGCTACCTCTCGGAGGGGAGGATCACCCGCTTGGCGGTCACCCGCGAGGCCGTCCTGATGGCCCTCCTCCCGCGGCTCACCCCGGACTGGACCTAGCCGGTCGGACAAACGTCTCCCCCGAAGGCGACGCAGGAATGAGCCTCGATGGACGCGGCTCTTGCCTTGCTTTCCGAGTGCAACCTATACTCGCTACCAGAGTGAGTCATGCCATGAATGTGTTCCTTTCTAGGACGCTGCGTAGGAAGATCGGGATGACAGCGACGTGCCGGCGCATCCTCGCGCCTGGCCGGCTGTCGCTCGAAGCTCATCGGCCGCAGCGAGAGGGTCGCGTGGAGCTCCTTCGCTCGAACGATTGGGACGGGTTGACCCGAGCGCGGTGAGGAGGTCGTGAGATGAGACGGTGGTTGCTGGTAGCGTTGGCGGTCGGCCTGTCGGCGACAGCTGTATTCGGTCAGTGGGCCGAGAACCAGGACCTCGACGACGATGGCTGGGTCGCACCTGGCGAGCTCGTGGTGGCGCAGCGCGTGGTCGTAGGCGTCGGATCCGTTCGCGGTTGGGCGGGCACAGCGGCGGGGACGACGTGGCTCGCGCCACCGAACGCGACAGGCACCGCAGGGATTCCGGGGTGCGCCAAGGCCACCGCAGGCAGCACGACGCTCGAGTTGGGCACGTTTGGCTTCACTGTGCCTGCCGGTTCGACGGTTGCTGGCATTGTCGTGACGGTGGTCGGGCTCTCAGAGAACGCAGGCGATCGCGTTCAGGTGCGCCTTCGGTCGGGCACGTGGGCTCCGACGAGCAAGACCACGAGCGTTGCCGTAGGCACCGACTGCGCCGCTGCGGCAGGCTCCACCCTGGGTGACTACAACGACCGCTGGGGACGGACGTGGACTCCCGCGGAGGCGAACGGCATCGAAGTCGTTCTCACGCCGCAACTCACGACGGGGTCGGCAGTTCACATTGACGCCGTGAGAGTCGAGGTGTACTACCATCTGGGGACCAGTTCACTCACCGCAGTCGAAGTGCTGAACACGGACATCGGCGACAGCGCGCTCAAGGGCGCGCAGATCGAGCGGGTCGAGGTCGTCCGAGTGAGCGACGATCGGGTCATCGGAACCCAGGCGACGCCGACTCAGCTTGCCAACCTGACGACGACGGGAGTGCCCGTTACGATCGGGTCGAGCTACAGGTCGTTCACTGGGGCCCTCGAGCTCGAGATCCGCGTCAAGCTGAAGTCGACCGTTCCGCTGGGGACGTTCTTCACGCTTGGCCAGACCACGGTGACCGTAGGACCCGAGATCCCGGTCAACTACACGGAGCACCCGGCGACCCAGTTCACGGTGGGGCCGTCGCCCGCTGTGGCCTTTGACGGCTCGGTGACCGACGGCGATACCTACCGAGGGGAGCGGTTCCTTGCCGGCCGCGTCGAGGTGGACGCGGGGGACGTGCCGTTCGACTTCACGATCAGCCAGCTTGTCCTCACGAACGTCGCGGCGTCCGCCACGAAGTTGGCCGGGTCGTCCATTGCGCGGATCGAGGTTCGCCGCGCCAGCGATGGCGCCCTGCTCGGCGAGCAGACCGCTGACGCCGAGCTGAACAAGCTCACGACGACCGGCACCAAGGTGACGACCTCGTCCAACAACACGTCGCTCGCCTACGGAACAACACAGCTTGAGATCTGGATCACGCTCGAGACGCTCCTTCCGGCCGGCCGGGTACTTCAGCTGCGAGCGGTCGTCCGCTGCGCTGAAGCCGACTTCGTCGCCGGCGACGGGCTCGATCCCGCGGAGGATGTGGCGCCGGAGTTCACGACGGTGCAGGCAGCAGGGTTCGAGGACGTGACGAACCTGGCGCTGGACGGCGGGCAGGTCTACTCGGGGCAGCGGTTCCTGGCCCAGCGGATAGAGGTGTCGGACAGCGACGTGGCTCCGTTCGATGTCACGGTCACGTCGTTGGTCATCCAGAACGTGGCCGACAGCGCGGTTCGGCTGGCCGAGAACCAGGTCGCGCGCATCGAGGTTGTGCGGGCTCGCGACGGGGCGGTGATGGGATCCGTGACAGGCGCCTCGGGCTTGAACGGAGGCGGCGTTCGAGTTACCACCAGTTCCAGCAACGTGGTGACGGACGACAGCTCGGAAACCCTCGAGGTCTGGATTACGCTCGGAGCGAGCGTCCCGGATGAGCGCGTGCTTCAGCTGAAGACGGTGATCTGGCACAGTGAAGACAGCACGACGTTCGGCCATGTCCCTCCCGACGCGGGTCCGGAGTTCATCACCGGCCCTGCGGTGGGAGAAGGGTTCGAGACGGCAACCTCCTCCACGGAAGTGGCGAGCCGGACGGTCTTGTCTGGCGGACGCTTCCTGGCGCAGCGACTTGAGCTGAAAGACAGCGATGCCGACCCGTACGACGTCACGGTGGCCTCGGTCATGATTCGCAACGTCGTTGGGGACAACTGGCTTGCGGACCAGAACGTGGCGCGGCTCGAGGTGCGACGCAAGTCTGACGGCGCGCTGCTCGGAGAAGTCGTCGACCCCGTGGGGTTGAGTCTCGCGGGAGTTCGGGTCACAGCATCGGCGAACAACATTGCCCCAGACGACTCGACGGTGACGCTCGAGATCTGGGTCACCCTCAAACTGACAGCGCCGGCTGGGCGCAAGCTCGAGCTGGAGTCCATCGTCTGGCATACGGAGGGAATCGCCACATTCCAAACGGTGCCGCTGGCCGGGCCGGCGATCTTCACGACCAAGGTGGGTACGCCGCCCGGCAACGTCGAGTTCACCTGGACTCCGGCAGCTCCGAAGTACGACGAAGAGGTCACGTTCACGCCTGCGGCGAACATCACCGACCCGGAAGGAGCGATCGCGAAGGCCACCTACTCCTGGAACTTCGGAGACGGTGGGACGGCGAGCACGACCGGGACGGCCGCGGTGAAGCATACGTACACCACCGGAGGCACCTTCTCGGTCGTTCTGACCGTGACGGGAGAAGCGGGCTTGTCCACTTCAAAGACGAACGCGGTGGCCGTCGAAGGGCCGCTGAACGTAGCCCCGACCGTCGTCATCACCTTCACCCCGACGGCCCCGGACATCAATCAGAACGTCACATTCACGGCAACGGTCACCGACCCCGACCAGCCGGCCGGGACCGAGTTCACCTACGAATGGGACTTCGGCGATGGCTCGGCGAAGAGCAACGCGAAGAGTCCGGTGCACCCGTTCACGGAGAAGAAGAGCTACACCGTCGCGGTCAAGGTGACGGACGCGCGAGCCGGCGAGGGCACGGCGACGAAGACGGTCGCGATCGGGAACGCGCCCCCGACGATCGGCGCGATCACCGTCGCCCCGACTTCGCCGGCAACGGGTGAGGAAGCCGCGTACACGGCGACCGGGGTGACCGATCCGGACGGCGACCAGATCACGGCCTACGCCTGGACGTTCGGCGATGGCGGGACGAGCACCCAGACGTCTCCCAAGCATGCCTTCTTCGCCCCGGGGACGTACACGGTGACCCTCGTCGTGACCGACGCGCGAGGGAGCGACAGTGCCGAGAAGACCCTGACAGTCACGGTGACGGGGCCGAGCCGGGTCGTGGTCATCTCCTACCCGAACCCGGCAACCGTCCAGGCGACCATCCGCTACCAGCTCCCTGCCGGGGCGACCGATCCCTTGCTCCGCATCTTCGACCTGACGGGGGCGCTCGTCTACGAGCGGGACCTTGCTGCAGGCGAGACGACCTTCGTCTGGAATCTGACCGACTCGGGTGGGGGTACGCTCTCTAGGGGACTCTACTTCCTCGTCGTCACGGCGAAGGACTCGGAAGGGAAGGCGATGAAGTCCGACGTGTTCAAGCTCCTGCTCCGGTGACAAGGGGGGAACGAAGGTGACGAAGCGAACTCTTGCGGCGATCGTGGCGGTCCTTGCCCTCGCTTCTCTGGCGAGCGGGCAGATCGCGGCCACGGTCCTCGACATCGATCCCGGGGTACGAGCGCTCGGGGTCGGCGGCGCGGCGGTCTCCCTGGCCGAGGGCGCGGAGACCCTGTACTACAACCCGGCTGGCCTCGCGCGGCTCTCCGGGATCAGCCTGACCTCGTCGTACGCCTCGCACCTGGGCCTCGGGAACTACGGCGCCCTCGGGTTGGCGTTCAAGAACTGGGGGATCGGCGTCCTGAACTTCGGCTCCGGGGACATCGGCGGGTACGACGACGAGGGGAACCCGACGGGGACGACCCTCTCCTATGGGTCGACTGCCTTCCTCATGGCGTTCGGTCTCTCTCCGAGCCAGCTTCCCTTCCTCCCCGCCCTTCCCTTCGACTTCTCGGTCGGAATGAGGTTCAAGTACCTGACCGGCAACATCGGGGAGACGGGTGGGAGCGGGTTCGCGGTCGACCTCTCGTACTGGATGGCCTTCCCCGATATGAGATTCGGTCCCATCGCCCTCTCCGACCTCTCCCTCGGTGTGGCGGCCAATGAGCTCCTTGGCTCGATCAGCTTCGGTGCGGAGAGTGAGTCTCTCGGCATGGGGCTAGTCGTTGGGGCGTCCGCGCGAGTCGCCGGCGCGGTCCTCGTCGCGCTCGACCTCGACTTGGCGCGACAGGGTGTCCGCCTGGGTGCGGAGTACCAGCCGATCCCGGCCCTGGCCGTTCGCGCGGGGATCCTGGCGCGACCGGTGGGGATGACGGTCACCCTCGGTCTGGGGATGAGTATCGAGGGGATCCAGATCGACTACGCCTTCGCCAGCCACCCCTTCCTGGGGGGAAGTCACCGGATCTCGCTCGCGATCGACTTCACCGGGTTTGACCTCGCGGCGATCGGTCGGAACCTCCGGAACCTGATCCGCTAGACACAAGAGGGGAAGGCAAGAGGGGCGGCGCAGGCTAGCGGCCCGCGTCGCCCCTTCCCTTTTCTTCGCCGAGTTCGCGCCACTCTCGCTCCAGGTCGTCGAGGCGTCCGGCGGCGATCGCGCCGCGGATCTCCTCGAGAAGGACGACGAGGAAGCGCAGGTTGTGGATCGTCGCCAGGCGGTAGTAGGAGAGCTCCCCCGTGACGCACAGGTGACGCAGGTAGGCGCGCGAGTGGCTCCGGCAGGTCGGGCAGTCGCAGGAGGGGTCGATCGGCAGGGGGTCGTCGCGGAAACGCGCGTTCCGCAGGGAGACGCGGTGTCCAGCCGTGTCTCGCACGAAGACGGTCCCGTTCCGGGCGACTCGCGTCGGTGCGGCGCAGTCGAAGGTGTCGATCCCGCGCCGCACAGCCGCGAAAAGGTCGGGGATCTCCCCGATCCCGAGGAGGTGACGGGCCTTCTCCTCCGGGAGGAGCGGGACGGTCCACTCGAGGACGCGGTGCATCTCCTTCTTGGAGCGGCCGAGAGAGCCCCCGACCGCGAACCCGCCGAACGGCATCCCCCCGATCGTGCGAGCGCTCTCCTGTCGCAGATCCTCGAACGCCCCGCCCTGGACAATCCCGTACAGGAGCTGCCCGGGGTTTGGCCCCTGCCCTCTCGTCCGCTCGAAGGCGGCGAGGGCGCGCTCGGCCCAGCGGTGGGTTCTCCACATCGCCTGCTCGGTGTAGCTGCGGTCGTGCAGCGGCGAGGTGCACTCGTCGAGGACGAGGGCAACGTCCGCTCCCAGTTCGCGCTCAAGCCGGATCACGCTCTCCGGGGTGAAGAGGTGGGGCGAGCCGTCGACCACCGAGCGGAACGAGACCCCCTCCTCGGAGAGGCGGACGAGGGAACCTCCCTGGGCGCGCCGCCCTCTAGGGGCCGGGTGCTCCCCGGGGAAGATCGAGGCGACCTTGCCGACCCCGTGCTCCATCCCCGCCCCCAGGCTGAAGATCTGGAACCCGCCGGAGTCGGTCATGGTCGGCCCGGTCCAGCCGGAGAAGCCGGCCAGCCCCCCGAGGGCGGCGACCGTCTCCCCGCCCGGACGGAGGTGAAGGTGATAGGCGTTCGCAATCAGCATCTGGACGCCGATCTTGGCCAGGGCGTCCGGCTCCACCCCCTTGACGGTGGCGCGGGTCGCCACGGCGACGAAGGCCGGCGTCTCCACCGCGCCGTGAGGGGTATCGAGCCTTCCGACCCGTGCCAGGCCGTCCTTCTCGGCGTGCAGGACGCGGAACACGGCCCTAGCGCGGCCTCCGCGCGCGGACGAACAGGACCGGGTCTCCCTCCGGCGCCACGAGAGGCCACAGCCGCGCGATCTCCTCGCAGAAGGGGAGGAACCGCGGGCGGAGGGCGGCGAGGGCTCCCGCCTCATGAAGGGCGAGGATGAGCGGATGAGCGATCCGGGTGATCCTCCCGCGGGCGAGCGTGTCGACGAACCCGGCCGCGGCGAGGTCGTTGTGCAGGGCAGCGAGCGAGACATGTCGGAGGTCGAAAGACCGGCCGGAGGAGACGGCCCCGCCGACGGCGGAGAGGAAGGCGAGGCCGTAGCGCTCCTGGATCGCGCCCTCGAGGCGCCGCGCCCCGGGCTCTCCTTCCTCTCGAACGAACCCTGGCCGGACCGGAAAGGAGGCCGCGCTCTCCTCAAGGAGCGCCCCCTCTGGACCGCCGGCGTGGAGGAGGACCTCGTATTCAGCCTCCCGCGGCGGACTGGCCTCCTTCACGGTGTACCGGTAGACGAAGGCGTCTCCCCTGCGGAAGAACTCGACCTCCTCTTCGGCGCCTCGGGGCAACTCGGCGGCGAGGTGCTCGAAGGTGGCGACCAGCGTCCCACCAGGGATCAGGACGCGGCGAGCCTCGGCGAGGGCCCGTTCCGGGCGGGTCATCTGTTCGAGAGCCGTCCCGACGACGACCGCGTCAAACGAGGCGCCGGGGAAGGGAAGGTCCTCCCCGGAGGCGACCTCGAACCGGACGTTCCCGTATCCGAAGCGGGCGAGGTTCTCCCGCGCTGTTGCGATGCGCCGGGCGGAGAGGTCGATCCCCGTCACCTCTCGGACGTGGGGGGCGAGGGGGAGCGCCGGCCAGCCGTCGCCGGTCCCCAGGTCGAGGATCTGCCCGCGTGTCCCCAGGGCGTCGAGGTAGGCAAGGGTCTGGATCTGGTCGACCCAGTCGTAGATCCGCTCTGCATCGTACGGTCGGTAGACGCCGGGGAGGTCGGTCGGGGCTTGGTGCGCCATGCCGTCGTAGCGCAGCTGGGCTGACTCAACGCGAACGAGCGGGACGCGTTCGTGGATCCATGCCTCCAGCGCCTGCATCGAGCCTCGACCTCCTTGCGGGGATGGTACCCGACGCTAGGAGGCCTGGCAGGGGCGTGGGCGCTACTCCAACGCGCGCCAGAGGGCGCTGTAGTCGGAGGAGGGGTTCCAGAAGAGGTACCCGTCCGCGCCGAGGGCTCGTGCGGCCTTCACTTGGGCGCGGATGTACCCTTCCAGGGTCATTCCCGACGGGATCGCCATGTTGAAGGCTTGGAGGAAGGGGCGCAGGGGCGTCGTGGTTCGCTTGAGCCCGGCGCCGAGGGCGTCGGTGACCGTGCGGTACGGGTCGTCCTTGTAGACCTGCTCGTGGTAGTGCGACGGGTAGAGCATGGGCGAGATGAAGTCGACCCGCTCCCCGACCTCCTCGAGGGACTGGCCGATCGGGTCGATCCGCCGCTCGTTCCAGGGCCAGGTCACGCGGCCGAAGAGATCGGCGGAGAGGAGGACGCGCCCGGAGAGGCGCTGGCGGGCGAGCGAGAGGAACCGGTTCACGGCAGCGTAGCGGGACTCGTAGACCGGTTCGAGCTTCCCTCCGTCCGGGAAACGGATGTAGTCGAACTGGATCTCGTCGAACCCCAGGCCCGCGACCTCCTGGGCGATCTCCAGGTTGTAGACGACGGCGCGCTCGTCGCTCGGGAGGACCCATTCGGCGCTCGAACTCCCGAGGTGCTTCGCCAGGCGTGGGTCGTAGAAGACGACCTGGCGGGCGATGACGTACAGGCCGCGTGCCCTGAGCGTGGGGACGAGGGTCCGGAGATCAAGGCGCGGGAAGACGGCGCCGATCTGCCGGGCGAGGGGGACGGCGCTCGCGTAGGCGATGTCGCCGTTGTTGTCCTTGACGTCGATGACGACGGCGTTGATCTGCCCTCGCGCTGCCGCCTGCACGACGCCGTCGAGGACCGTCTGCTTCGCTGCGGCGTGCTCGGTCAGGTAGACGCCGATCCGCCCGTGCCCCGAGGCGCCCGCGGTGACGGCCGAGGAGGCGGGCGCCCCGCCCTCGGGGGTCGTTCCCGAGGCCCCAGGTCCGGCGGCGACCCGGGTGAAGAGGACGGCGGCCGAGAAGAGAACGAGGAGGCGGGTCGTTCGCACGCTGCGCATGAGGCGAGTGTAGGGACCCAGAGAGCGAGGGGCGGTCGTCTCCGTACCGCGGAGAGGGGACGCTTGGCCCTAGAGGCTACTCGCGGGCGACCCAGCCGCCCTTCTCTAGGATGCTGAGGGCGCGAGAGACCGTCTCCTCCCCCATCGCTCGCTCGAACTCCAGGGAGAGCTCGAGCGCGATCTCGGCCTCGGTCCGCGTCCCGTCGGCGAGGTTCAGCGCCTCGAGGGGCAGGATCCCGTACGGACCGGAGAACTCCTCCTCCAGGAACCGGCGGTCTTCACGGGGGAGGCTGCGGTACGCGCTGTAGGGAAGCGGTCCCTGAAACGCCTTGCGCGGGCGCGCGGCGGGGCTTCGCCTCGACGCAGCCGCGCGGCGAGGCAGTGGCTCATCGAGGAGTGCCTCGTGCGCCGCCGCAAGCGCGCGGCGGTGTGCTGCCGGGTCCCAGCGGACGCTGCCCTCTTCGAGGAGCACGCGGAACGCCTCGGCGCGGCGTTCCTCCCGATGGAGGGCGAGGGCGAGGAGAGATCGTCGGGCGCTCCCATCGGTCGCGAGCTCCGCGGCGCGGGTGAGCGACCGACTCCCGTGCTCGAGGAGCCAGCCGGCGAGGCGCGGGGCCTCGTCAGGGAGGAGTCCAGGGAGGAGGGCGAGGGACGCGGCGAGGACCCCAACGCGCGCGAGCTCTGTCGGGTCAACCATCTCCAGGTCGTCGAGGTGGGTATGGTGGAGGGGGTCCCCGTGTCCGAGCATCACCGCCGGGATGCCGAACGCCGGGTCGGAGAAGACGATGTGGTCGCTCCCTCCACCGGGTGGCTCGAGGCGCCAGGTCATCGGGCGGCGCGTCCCCCTGGGTGCGAGGGTGCGCGGGTCGTCTGCGACCCGCTCGAGGAGAGGGGAGAGCCACGTGTCGAGAGGGGTCGGGCTCCGACCGGGCGAGCGCCAGACGCGCAACGGCTCGCCCAGGCGTTCCGGGGACTGGCCGACCATGTCCAGGTTGAGGACGTACAGAGTCCGGGAGACGGTCTCGCGATGCGCGGCCGCCCAAGGAAGGGTTCCGTAGAACTCCGGCACAAACAGGAAGCGGACGGTCCTTTCCAGCGCGACCTTCCCTGCGCGGGAGAGAGTGGCGAGCGCGCGAGCGATCTCGACGAGGAGTCCGCTCCCCGAGGCGTTGTCGTTCGCCGAGGGGCGAGGGTGGCAGAGGTGGGCGACGAGGAGGACCTCGCGCCCTGCCGGATTTCTCCCCTCGATCCAGGCTTCGAGGACGTGGAGTTCGCCCGGGCCGAGGTCGGCGTCGACCTCGCCAGCGAGGCGGACCGATCCTCTCCGGAGCTCTGCGAGGAGGACGTCGGCCTGTCGGCGGGAGACGGAGAACCCGAGAGGCGTCATCCGAGCCTCCGCGGCGTCGGGCCAGAACCCGGCGTACTGGACGAGATCGGGGGACGGGAAGGCCTTCTCTGAGGTCGGGTAGAGGATGACTCCCACTGCGCCTCGGGCGACAGCGAGGGGGGCGACCTCCTGCGGCCTTCCGGAGGCGAGGACGAATCGGCCGGAGACATCGATTCCGTCGTAGTCCTGGGGCGAGGTTCCTTCCCCCACGTGGGAGAGGTCCCCTTCGGCTCTCCCGCCGCGCGAGTGAGCGAGCACCCCCTGCGGGATCTCGTCGAACCGGACGAGAGTGCGCCCGGCCGGAGCGAGCTGGCGAAGGTCCCCGCTGCGCACGGTCCAGGAGAGGGGCGCCGTCCAGGCGAAGGTCTTCGTCCTCCCGTCTGCCGGGAAGGAGTGAAGGAGGGAGGAGGCCCCGTCCTTCGTCAGGATTCCCTGCACCTCGCGGGCGGCGTCGAGGAAGCCGGGCGAGCCCTGGATGCGGTGGTGAGCGGCGATCCGCGCCACGACCTCCTTGGCGCGCACGCCGGAGAGCTCTTCGGCGAGCAGCTTCATGACTTCGTCAAGCGTCATTGGACCTCCTTGGATGCTCATTCTAGCCTGCGCGACTTCCGGATGGAGGGCGTCTGCGGGTTCACCTCTTCTCCACCGCGCCTCCACGCTTTTCCCACCTCCACCCGTTACTCTTCCCGAAGTGGACTGGAGGGGCTTTGTCCGTCCTGCGGCGCAGGGCTATAATGAAGAAAACCTAGACAAGACCTTGAAAACATCGCGTCACACGATGAGGGAGGAAGCGATGGGTATGAACAGGGCTTTGGGCATGGTGCTGGTTCTCGCGTTCGCCGTCTCGCTCGCCGCTTTCGGTGGCGGGGCGCGCGGGCCGATCGCCATCCTGGGGGACGGGGACTTCACCGCGGCAAACGGCGTCTTGGGGGGAACCGGAACAGCGGAAGCCCCCTACATCATTGCCGGTTGGGAGATCGACGTCCCGCAGGGGGTCCCCTACGGCGTGAAGGTAGAGAATGCCTCGTCAAGCTTCGTTCTGCGCGGGCTCGTCATCCGCGGGGCTGCCTCGTCTGATGGGGCGGGGATTCGCCTCGGGTTCGTCTCCGGAGCGCGGATGGAGGGGTGCTCCATCTCCAGCTCGGCGAACGGCGTGGAGCTTGCGTCCTCGATAGACGTCATCCTCGAGCGGAACGTCCTCGTCGTCTCCGGGCGCGGCCTCGTGGTCACTGGTGAGTCGGCCGACGAGTATCGCCACGCGATCGACGAGTCGAACGTGCTGAACGACTACCCGATCCGCTACCTGTACGGGCGCGACGGGGAGACGGTCAGCGGCATCAAGACCGGAAACTTGTTCATTGCGGCGAGCCGGAACATGACGATCACGGACAATGAGGTGATCTGCGGTGACGGGATCCAGCTTGCCTTCGTTGAGAATTCGGTCGTTGCCCGGAACCGGGTTCACCGGGCGAGCCCGCTTCCGGTCGAGCACGGGATCACCCTGTGTCGATCGAGCGGGAACACCGTGAGCGGGAACCTGATCTGGAACAACCGCCGTGCCGGGATCTACCTCTGGCTTTCGAGCGGGAACGTGCTGACGGGGAACGAACTGGACGCCAACGACACCGGGATCCTCCTTGCGGCGTCCGACCAGAACGAGATCTTCGGGAACGCCCTCAGCTTCAATCCGACCGGGATCGGCCTCTCGGCCGGGTCGACGGGGAACGTCCTCTCGAAGAACGTCTTTCAGGACGAGAAGGGGAAGTACCGGGTGAAGTACGGGGTCACAATCGAGAGGGCGACAGGAAACCGCGTCGAGTCGAGCGCGATCGTGAACGCCGAGACCGGGGTCCTCCTCGGGTCCGGGGCGAGCGACAACACCGTCGTATCGAACACGATTGTGGGTGCGGCGTACGGGCTGTCCGTCACGGGTTCGAACAACGAGGTCGCGGGCAACCTGATCACGACGTGCGGTCGCGGGATGCTCTTCCCTGAGACGTACGGACGGGAGACGCCGTATGGAAACAGGATCCACGACAACACCCTCTCCGAGAATCGTCACCAGATCTACCTGTCCAAGGACTCCCAAGGGAACCAGCTCTACCGGAACGCGATCCTGGGAGACGCTACCGCCGTCGGTCCGGACGGGAAGCTCGTCTCCTCGAACGTCCTCGACTACGGACAGAACGTCTGGACCGTCGCCGGCGACGGGAACTACTGGGCAGACTACAGGGGCGGTGACGCCGACGCGGACGGGATCGGCGACGTCCCGGTCCTGGTCGTGCCGGCGGGCGCGCAGGACGCAGCGCCGTTCCTCGCTCCGCCGTCCGGTCGCACCGGCCTCGGCGTCCTGGGGACGCTCGACGCGGAGACGGTGACCGTGCGGACGGCAAACGGTGACAAGGTCGAGTTCGCTGCTCTCGTTGCGGACGAGACCTACGCCCGCTTCACCGGGTTCCGCGGCTTCCCGGCGCCGCTCCTCTCCGGGTTCCCGGCGATCCTGTTCGTCTTCGATCAGGAGGTCTCGGCCCGCTTCACCATGGAGTCGGTGCCATTCCCGCTGGACGTCGCCTTCTTCGCCGTGAACGGAAGCTACGCTGGCGGGACGACGATGGAGGCCAACTCGACGAAACTCTACACGTCGAGCGGCCCGTTCCTGTATGCGCTCGAGCTGCCAGAGGGGACGCTCGCCGCCCGCGGGATCGGGCCGGACTCGACCTTCGCTCGGTGAGCGCGCTGCCAGAGCGGCGGATCCGGGCGGTCGTCTTCGACCTCGACGGGACCCTCGTCCGCTATCAGGGGGTCAAGTTCGAGTCGAGCTGGGGGGCGATCGCCGCGGCGGCGGGGGTGCGGGAGGCCTCGGGGCGCCTGCTCGAGGAGTACCTCCCTCGCCCGGACGCCTACGCGGAGTGGGTGGAGAAGGACGCGGCCCTCCTCGCTGGCGTTCCCGTCGCTCGGGTCACGGAGCGGATCTTCCCGCCACCCTACGCCAAGGGGGTCCGCGAAGGAATCCGTGGGCTCCGGGGCCGTTATGCCCTGGGCATCCTCTCCTCCGGGGTCGACCTGGTCGCGGATGCGGTGAGGGACGACCTGGGCCTCGACTTCTCGCTCGCGAACCACCTGGAGGTCGAGGACGGGCGCTTCACCGGGAGGTGCGAGCTGCGCGTCGATCTGTGGGGGAAGGACCGCGCGATGCGGGCGCTGGCGCGGGAGCAAGGGCTGCGCCTTGAGGAGGTCTGCTTCGTCGGGGATTACCTGAACGACGTCCCGGTCATGCGTCTCGTTGGGCTGGCGGTCGCCCTCAACCCGAAGGACGCCGCCCTGGAGGAGGAGGCAGACTTCGTGACCCGCGACGTCGCAGAGATCCCGGCGTTCCTCGAGCGGGCCGCCCGGGGTTAGGTCCCGAAGATCCGGTCCCCGGCGTCCCCCAGGCCGGGGAGGATGTAGCCGTGGTCGTTCAGCTGGCGATCGAGGCCCGCGGCGTAGATCGGGACCTCGGGGTGGGCGCGGGAGAGGACGTCTGCCCCCTCCGGTGCCGCGACGAGGCAGAGGAACTGGATCTTCTTCCCTCCGCGCCGCTTGATCTCGTCCACCGCGGCGACCGCGCTCCCGCCGGTGGCGAGCATCGGGTCGACGATGATCACCTGGGCGTGCGGGAGCTCAGGCGGCAGTTTCGCGTAGTACTGCACCGGCTGGAGTGACTTCGGGTCGCGGTAGATTCCGATGTGCCCGACCTTGGCCGTTGGGATGAGGTCGAGGACGCCGCGCAACATCCCCGTCCCGGCACGCAGGATCGGCACGAGGACGACCGGGACGCCAAGGACCCTGCCGGTCGTCCGCTCCAGGGGTGTCTCCACCTCGACCTCGCGCAGGGGATAGTCGCGGGTGATCTCGTAGACCATGAGCGCGGTCAGCTCCTCGAGCAGGAGCCGGAAGTTGTGGTTGTTCGTCGCCACGTCGCGCATCCGCGTGAGCTTGTTCTGGATGAGCGGATGGTCGAGGATGTGCAGGTTCGGCATCGGGCCTCCTCGTCCGGAAGATACCGGAAGGGAGAAGCCAAGGCAAGGAAAGCCCCTGCCGGAAACCGGTCCGGCGAGTGCCCCGGTTAGCCCCCTCCGTTCCTCTTCTCGGTTCCCGCATGGGCTCTCGAGGCTTGGCCGATCGCAGCTACGTCCCCGACCCTGATTCCGGGGGGCTCGCGCCAGAAGAGCAGGACGGTCGCCGCGAGGAGGGGGAGGAAGGCGACGCCAGTCATCACCGGGACGAGGCCGTACAGGTCGGCGAGGCGGCCGATCGGGGTGAGGGCGATCCCCCCCACGCCCCAGGCTGCTCCCATGACGAGGCCGGAGACGAGTCCCCTCCTTCCCGGCAGGCACTCTTGAGCGGCGACCACGCCCACCGGGTTCGAGGCGAAGAGGAAGAACCCGGATACGGCGAGGGCGAACCACACGAGCGCGCTGGGTCCGTGCAGGAAGAGGAAAAGGAAGGGCGCCGAGAGGGCAATCGTCGCGACGAGGACCCTCTTTCGGCCCACTCGATCTGAGAGCCCGCCGGCGGCGAACTCCCCGGCGACCCCGGCCAAGAAGAAGACGGTAATCGCCGCCCCGCCGGCGAGGGCCGAGGCCCCGCGGCGGGTGACGAGGACGGCGAGGAAGCTTCCAAACGCTGTCCCGGCGAGCGAACGCAGGACGATCGCGGCCCACAGGAGAGCGAACCGTCCGGTGAGACGGGTCGCGCGGGGCTCCGCGTTGCAGCCTTCGGCCTCGAGAGGCGCTGTCTCGCGGAGGACGCGGACGAGGGGGAGGGCGACGAGGAAAGCCGCGGCGAGGAGGCCGGGCAGGATCAGCCACGGTGTCCTCGCGAGGCCGAACGACTGCACGAGGGCGACGACGAGGAGGGGGGTGAGCGCCGCGCCGGCCGTGCCCCCGGAGGAGAAGAGGGCCATTCGCAGGCAGCGGTTGCCTCGGGTGCCGCCGCCCACCAAGGCCGCAGCGGCTGGGTGGAAGAGGGCCGACCCGATCCCTGCGATGACCATGAGTAAGGCGATCTGGCCGTAGCTGCCCGCTCTTCCGACGAAGCTCATCGCGCACAGGGTGAGAACGGGCCCCAGGGCAACGAGGGAGGGGCGCCCGGACCGGTCGATGAGGAAGCCGAGCCCGGGTTGGCTCGCCGAGTTGACGACAATCTGGATCGTCCCCAGGAGGCCGGCGAGGGAGAGGGAGAGGCCGAGCCGGTCGATCAGAAGCGGAAGGAGGGGCGCAAGGAGTCCCCCGTAGCCGTCGTTCACCAGATGGCCGGTGAAGAGGACGGCGGTGCGCTTCCAGGAGGAGTCGCGGATCGGGGACATCGCAGTCCGCGGATCTTAGTTCCCGGAGGAAGTGCCGACAACCGAGCTCCCGGACCGTGCGGATGACGGGCGCGACCCTGACTCTCCTAGAGGAGCCCCTCGATCAGGTCCTCTGCGAGGTCGGCCGGGTGTCCGACGTAGCGGATCACCCCTTGGCGGTCGAGGAGGAACGTGCGCGGGATCCCGACGTCCTTCGTCGCGACGCCGTAGAGCTGCGTGATCGGACTCCCGGCCTTGCCCCCCGGCTCCCACAGGCTGATGAAGTCGGCGTAGCCGTTCTGCTCGAGGAAGTCCACGCTCGTCTCTTCGAGGACGTCCGTGCTGGCGAGGACGACGACGAGCCCCTCGTCGCCGAAGCGGTCATACAGGTCTTGCAGGTGCGGCATGTTCCGGACGCACGGAGAGCACCACGCGCCCCAAAAGTCGAGGAGGACGACCGATCCGCGCGTCTGTGAGAGGGCGAACGTTCCCTCGTCTGTCCGGTGGGCGGCGAAGTCGGGTGCGGTCATCCCGACCTCGATCCCGGCCGGAGGCCCCTCTTCGCTCACCGTGACCTCCACCTCGGCATGTCCGGAGGCCCCGCGGGCGTCGGTCACGGTCAGGCGAGAGGTGAATTCCCCGCCCAGGTCGAAGGTGTGGCGCAGGACGATGCTGAAGGTGTCCCCTTCGACGGGGGGCGACTCGTCCCCGAAGTCGAGTTCGTAGGCAATCGCGTCCCCGTCCGGGTCGCGGGAGTAGGAGAGGTCGTAGGTGACGTCGAGCGGCGCGGGGCCGGTGATCGTCGGGACGTGGAGGACGGCGATCGGGGCGTGGTCCCTGACGCAGCCGGAGAGAACGAGGGCAAGCGACCCCAAGGCGACGAGGAGAACGAACGTTCGGTGCAATTCACCACCCCCTGGAGATGGTCAGATCGTAGCCGGCGGCGACCGGCGCGGGGAGGCAGAACGGCCCACCCCGGACGGACACGTTGGGTGGAGCGTTGCCACGCGCATGTCCCGCCGCTATGCTGAGCCGACATGCCACAGGTAGCAGGGGGGCGAGATGACGCGAGGCTTCGGGACGTCCTCGCCTGGGAGAGGACGCGGCTCGCGAACGAGCGGACCTTTCTCGCGTACGTGCGGACGGCTCTCACCTTCGCTGCCGGAGGGTCCTTCCTCCAGCTCTTTCACCTTCCTGGGACGGAGTCCGCGGGATGGGCAGCGATCGGCTTTGGTTTCGTGGTCCTTGGGTGGGGCACGCTGCGTATGCTCCGCACCCGGAAGAGGCTCCTCGCCCTCTGGTCGCGCGGGGTTGACGCTCCGGGGAGCGAAGGGCTATGATGCCGCGTGATCTAGCGATGTTGACGAAGAGCGCAGTCTCCCTCCCTCTGATCATCTACATTGCGGGGCCCCGCTAGCGGGGCGTCCCAGTTGCGTTGCTTTTGACCCCTTCCGTAGGACTGACCCGTTGAAGGCTTGTTTGGAGGAGAAGGAGAGACCGATGACGTCGTACGAGAAGCTCCCGGCGAACCCAGGGGCCCGCGAGGCCGAGGTCCTCGCCTTCTGGAAAGAGCACGGGACGTTTGAGAGATCACTTGAGCAGACGCGCGGTGGCCCGCGCTACGTCTTCTACGAGGGCCCGCCGACGGCGAACGGCCGGCCGCACTTCGGACACCTGATCCCCCGGGTGTACAAGGACCTCTTCCCTCGCTACAAGACGATGCAGGGGTACTACGTCGGGCGCAAGGGGGGCTGGGACGCGCACGGCCTTCCGGTGGAGCTTGAGGTGGAGAAGGCGATCGGGGTGAACTCCAAGCCGGAGATCGAGGCGTACGGCGTGGAGCGCTTCGTGGAGCGCTGCAAGGAGTCCGTCTGGAAGTACAAGGCGGACTGGGAGCGCATGATGGAGCGGATGGGGTTCTGGGTCGACCTCGAGAACGCCTACGTCACCTACACCGATGACTACATCGAGACCCTGTGGTGGGAGCTGCGTCAGATGTACGATCGGGGGCTCCTCTACCGGGGGCACAAGGTCCTCCCCTACTGCCCGCGCTGCGGGACCGGGCTCTCCTCGCACGAGGTCGCTCAGGGGTATCGGACGACGGAGGACCCGTCGATCACCGTCCGGATGAGGATCGCTCCTGGAGGCACGGCGCGCTTCCGGCCGGACGTTCCGGAGAAGACCTCCCTCCTCGTCTGGACGACGACCCCCTGGACCCTGCCGGCGAACCTCGCCGTGGCGGTCGCTGCCGGCGAGACGTACGTCGAGGTCGAGGCCAAGGGCGAGCGTCTGATCCTGGCCAGGGCGCGCCTCGCCGAGGTCCTTCACGGCGACCACGAGGTGGTGCGGGAGATCCCGGGGGAGGAGCTCGTCGGCCTGGCCTACGAGCCGCCCTACCGCCTCGTCGATCACCCGTGCGCCTATCGCGCCTACGCTGCGGACTTCGTGACCACGGCCGAGGGGACGGGGATCGTGCACACCGCCCCCGCGTTCGGCGAGGACGACTACCGCCTTGGCCAGACGGTGGGCCTTCCGTTCTTCCATCCTGTCGACCTCGCCGGGAGGTTCACCGAGGAGTTCCCGCTCTGCACCGGAGTCTTCGTCAAGGAGGCGGACGCAGCGATCATCGGGGACCTGAAGCGCCGCGGGGTCCTCTATCGATCGGCCCTCCACACCCACGAGTACCCCTTCTGCTGGCGCTGCGACACGCCCCTCCTCTACTACGCCATGGACTCCTGGTACATCCGGACGACGGCGGTCAAGGAGGAACTGATCGCGGAGAATGAGCGCATCCGCTGGTACCCCGGCCACGTGGGCGAGGGGCGCCTGGGGGACTTCCTGGAGAACCTCAAGGACTGGGCCCTGTCGCGCGACCGGTACTGGGGAACGCCGCTCAACCTGTGGATCTGTGAGGCGTGCGGGGACGTCGCCTGCGTCGGGAGCCGGGCCGAGCTCGTGGAGCGGGCCCTGGACAAGGGACTCGCTGCCTCGGTCGAGCTCCACCGCCCGTACGTTGACCGGGTCCTGCTCAAGTGCGCGGCGTGCGGTGCCCAGGCGCGCCGCGTCTCGAACGTGATCGACGCGTGGTTCGACTCTGGCAGCATGCACACGGCGCAGTGGCACTACCCGTTCGAGAATGAGGAGCAGTTCCGTGAGAGCTTCCCGGCGGACTTCATCTGCGAGGCGATGGAGCAGACCCGGGGTTGGTTCTACACCCTCCTCGCCACGAGCACGATCCTCCACGGGGGGACGGCCTTCCGAAACTGCATCGCCACGGGCCTCGGCCTGGACGAGAGCGGGCTCAAGATGAGCAAGAGCAAGGGGAACGTGATCGACCCCTGGACCCTGATCGAACCCTACGGCGCGGACTGCATCCGCTGGTACCTCCTCTCGTCCAGTGCCCCGTGGAAGTCGAAGCGGCTCGGGGAGGCGGACGTCAAGGAGCCGCTCTACCGTTTCCTGGACACCCTGCGCAACACCTACGACTTCTTTGCCCTGTACGCCTCGATCGACGGGTACGCCCCGCGGGCCCGTTCGGACGAGAAGGCCCTCGCGCTCCTCGACCGGTGGGTCCTCTCCCGCCTCGCCTCGACGACGAAGGCGGTGACCTTCTCGCTCGATGTCTACGACGCGATGGCGGCAACGGGGGCCGTCGAGGCGTTCGTGGACGACCTCTCGAACTGGTACGTCCGTCTCTCGCGGCGGCGCTTCTGGCGAGGAGGGATGGGAGAGGACAAGCGGGCCGCGTACGCCACGCTCCGCCGCGCCCTGTCCGACCTCGTTCGGCTCGCGGCTCCGTTCGTCCCGTTCATCAGTGAGTCGGTCCACCAACGCCTGAGGACGGCCGAGGATCCTGATAGCGTTCACCTTTGTGCGTATCCGGTCCCGGACGAGGCGCGGATCGACACAGCGCTTGAAACCGAGATGGCCCTGGCGCGGTCGATCGTCTCGCTCGGGCACCAGGCGCGGAACCAGGCGCAGGTGAAGGTCCGCCAGCCCCTCCGGGCAGCCACCGTGGCCGGGACGACACCCGACGGGTCCTTCTCGCTCACGGAGCCAGTTCTCGACCTCGTTCGCGTGGAGCTGAACCTCGAGGGCGTGGAAGTGGCGCCGACCCTGGATGCCCTCCTGGAACCGGTTCCGGCGCCGAACTTCAAGTCGCTCGGCCCGCGCCTCGGTCCCCTCGCCCCACGCGCCGCGGCGTGGATCAAGGGCCAACCTGGCCGCGGCTTGTGGGCGGAACTGGCCCGGGGAGCCGTGGCGGCAGACCTCGGGGGGGAGCGGGTCGAGATCAGGCAAGAGGACGTCTCCTTCGCGACGTCCCTCCCCGAGGGATTCGTGCTGGTCGAGGAGGGTGGGATCCGCTTCCTGCTCGACGCGCGGCTCGACGAGGGGCTGAGAGAGAAGGGGCTTGTGCGCGAGCTGGTGCACCGGATCCAGAACCTGCGCAAGGAGGCCGGGTTCGAGGTCACGGACCGGATCACGGTCCGCTACCTAGGGGACGCGGGACTCGAGGGCGTTCTGGCGCAACACGCCGAGTTCATCTCCTCGGAGGTCCTCGCGGTCCGGATAGAGCGCGCGAGCCCCGAAGGAGAGTTCGCAGGCGAGGTCGTCCTCGACGAGGGCCGGATTGGATTCGGGCTCTCCAGGGTACGGGGAGCGTAGAGGAGGCGACGATGGCGACGGCGGTCCTGGGGATGCAGTGGGGGGACGAGGGGAAGGGGAAGATCGCCCACCTCCTCGCGGCCTCGTCGGACGTGGTCGTGCGGTGGAACGGTGGTCCGAACGCCGGTCACACGATGTTCCACGCCGGAGTTAAGTTCGGGACGCACCTCGTCCCGGCCGGGGTCTTCTATCCTGGAGTCGAGTCGGTCATCGCCACTGGTGTCGTCGTGGACCTCTCGGTCCTGCGCGAGGAAGTGGAGACGATCTCCCGCCACCTCGGTTTCACGCCCAGGCTCGTCCTGAGCGAGAGCGCGCACCTCATCCTCCCGTACCACCGCCTCCTCGAGGACGTCGAGGGGAGTGGCGCCAAGTTCGGCACGACGCGGCGCGGGATCGCGCCGGCGTACCGCGATCGGGCGGCGAAGGTCGGCGTGCGCGCAGGCGATCTCCTCGCCCCCGCGCGCCTCCGCGAGCGGATTGCCGATCGAGTAGAGGCGCTGCGGCGGGCGTGGCCGGGCGTGCCGGAGGTCGAGCGCTTGTCCGCGGAGCGGCTGGCAGAGGACCTTCTCGAGCAGGCTGGGCCCTTCCTGACATCCGTCGGGGACGCGGCCGGGGCCATCCAGGACGCGCTCACCGCGGGGAAGGAGGTCCTGTTCGAGGGGGCACAGGGGACCCTCCTCGACGTCGACTTCGGGACGTACCCTTACGTGACCTCCTCCACGACGGCCTTCACCGGTCTCTCCGCGGGGACCGGGGTCCCCGACCTTCGCGTTGAGCGGCGGCTAGGCGTCGTCAAGGCATACTCGACGCGAGTGGGCGATGGCCCGTTCCCGACGGAGCTTTCCGGGGAGGTCGCGGAGCGACTCCGGCGCGAGGGGGGCGAGTTCGGAGTGGTGACCGGACGCCCTCGACGTTGCGGTTGGCTGGATCTCGTGGCTCTCCGTCACGCAGCTCGCTTCAACGCCCCGACCGGGATCGCCGTCACCAAGCTTGACGTTCTGTCGGGGCGGCCAGAGCTCCGCGTCTGCCGCGCCTACGAGCGGGATGGGAAAGAGACAACGCGCTTCCCGGCCGATGCCGAGGACCTCGCGCGCTGCCGTCCGGTCTACGAGGCTATCCCAGGTTGGGAGGACCCTCTGCGCGGGGTGCGTGACTACGAGTGTCTCCCCGCCGCGACGCGCGGCTACCTCGATCGAATCGCGGAGGCGGCGGGCGCGCCGGTGGCCCTCGTCTCGGTGGGGCCGGCGCCGGAGGAGACGATCCTGACGGGCTTTGACACCCCAGAGGGGGACCGGTATAATCCCGCGCACTGAGATCGGCGCGACGTGGTAAGGGAGAGAAGATGCAGCGGACCTACATGGCGAAGAAAGAGGAGATGGGGAAGTCCTGGAAGCGGGAATGGTACGTCGTCAACGCTGAGGGGAGGCCCCTCGGGCGTCTCGCGAGCGACATCGCGGTCGTCCTCCAAGGGAAGCACAAGCCCATCTACACCCCGCACGTCGACACCGGCGATTTCGTCATCGTCGTCAACGCGGCGAAGGTTGGCCTTTCAGGGGACAAGTGGCACCAGAAGCTCTACCGCCACCACACCGGGTACATCGGGGGCCTGAGAGAGACCCCTTACGAGAAGGTCGTCCTGACCCGCCCCACCCTCCCGGTGCGCGAGGCGGTCCGCCGGATGCTCCCCAAGACGAACCTCGGCCGAAAGATGTTCCGCAAGCTCAAGGTCTACGCCGGGCCGGAGCACCCGCACCTCCCGCAACAGCCCAAGGATTTCGCCCTCTAGCCTTGCCGGAGGTTGTCGGACATTCGTCCCGCCTCCCCTAGACAAAGCCGGGGGTGACGTTCGACACCCTTCCTTCCCGTTCCTGGAGACGTCCCCTACCCTTCTGAGGTCGAAAGACGCATCGAAACGGGTGGTGAGAAGGGTATGAACAACAGGGCTCGTCATCTCTTGTGCGGGGTCTGCGTCGCCCTGCTCGCCCTGGCGGCGAGCCAGGGCGCGCTGGCGCAGAAGGTCGCGGTCTTCGTCCAAGCCTCGGCTCCGGTCACGACCGTGGACCTGGAGGTCCTGAAGATCTACGCCAACCAGCGTTGTGCCCTCATCTCGGGCGTGGAGGTCGCTTCGCCCGGAGAGCTGATGGCGGCGCAGCGGCAGGCAAGCGTCTACCTGGGGTCCTCCACGTCGGTCGACGGCGTCAAGCGGCTCGCCCAGTCGCTCGACGTGGACTACCTCGTCGTGTTCCGCATCGTGCGCTGGGAGAGCCAAATCAGGTTCCGCCCGGAGCGCTCGCTCCTCCTGTTCGCCGTGACCTCGTTCGTGGACACCTCGCTCCAGATCCTTACCAGCCCTCTCAGCCTCCTCTTCGGGCTGGACAAGGAGGCGACCGTCTGTCTGTTCGCTACGGTGTACAGCCCGCGCGGAGATGTGGAGTTCACCACGGCGGTCACCTGCGAAGACAAGCCGCTTCTGTCGCTCATCACCGCGGATCCCCTCGAGGCGGCCAAGCGGGCGATCGAGGAGGCGCTGTACCAGCTTTCGGTGGTCCTGTAAGGGGAGGGAGGGACGGGAAAGTGAGAATAGGTGAGGAAGGATCGTGACGGGCGTTACAGACATCCGATCGGGTTTTCTGCTACAGTCCGGACGGATTACTGCTTTGAGAGACGGGGTATGGTGGACCGGGACAAAGGAGGTAGCAATGAAGGTTAAGGTCAGGGTTCTTGGCCTTTCCCTCCTCTTGGTCGTGGCGGCCCTTCTCGTGTCGGCGACGGCGTTCGCGCAGGGCGAGGGGTTCTTCACGGTCAGCCAGGGGGACAAGAAGGTGGCGGTGAGACCGCTCGAGAACCCGGCGGACGCGGTCGGATTCTACGACTTCCGAGACAGCATTGGGCACACGGGGAAGGAAGAGATGAACACCGCCGTGTTCTTCCTCTACAAGGACACCCTGAGCGGGGCTATCTCCTTGTTCGTCCTCCTGAGCGGGCCCGGAGGGACGGCGGGGACGTCGACTCTGACCTTGTCGGGCGTGCCGACCGGCGCAGACTTCCAACTGAAGGATGACTCAACCGACTTCCGCGACACCTGGCAGCTCACCCTTCCCACCGGGAAGGCGAGCAACAGCTGGGACGCGGGGAAGAGCGACGGGATGGTCATCGGTCCGCTGGGAACGCGCTTCACCCTGAGCATGATTCCGCAGTTCACCTCGGGGATCACCACGGCGAAGTTCCTCTCCGGAGCGCTGGCCGTGCCGGAGACGATCGCCCTCAATCTCGTCGATCCGATCGTGATCGAGGGGACCCCGAACGAGCCCCCCGTGGCGCGGTTCACCATCTCGCCGACGGAGCCGCGGCTGAACCAGGCCGTCACCTTCGACGCCAGCGGATCGAGCGATCCGAACGGCAGAGTCACCGCCTACGAGTGGGACTTCGACGGCGACGGGATCTTCGACCGCTCGACGACCGAGTCGCGCACGTCGTACACCTACGCGACGGCCGGGACGAAGACAGTCACCCTCCGCGCGACGGACAACGAGGGGGCGACCAGCCGCCAAAGCCTGACTCTGGTCATCAATGCCGTCTCCGTGAAGGCGACGCGGACGATCTCCACCGACGCTGCTTTGCCGGGGAGCACGTTCAAGGTCGTCGTGCGGATCGAGACGGACATCGACCTCGCCGGCGCCGGTCTGCAGGAGTCTCTGCCGGTGGGCTGGATGATCAAGCCGATCGAGAACGCGGGCGCTGCCTTCAAGCGCGCGGCCATCCAGTGGGTCTTCGTGGATCAGATCCGGGCCGGGACGACGAAGGTCATCTCCTACGAGGTGACGGTCCCGGACGGCGGCCAGCTGCTGTCAGCGGCGCTCCCGGTCTGCTTCACCTTCAAGGGGATCTTCCAGGCGCTGACCCCATCCTTCCAGCTTGACGTGGAGGGGGACGACACGGTCGAGGTCTCCAGTGCCCTGTCCATCAAGAACGCGGTCGCGCACCTTGTTCCCCGCACTAGCGAGGATACCGAGGACACGGTCGACCTCCGTCTGTCGCAGAAGATCGAGCCGCACCAGCTCGCCCGCGCCCTCGAGATGTGGGTGAACGACGAGCCGGTCCCCTGGACTCAGGGCGCGCGAATCGACCTGGAGACGATGAAGAAGCTCTCCGCGTACGAGTACACCTGCACGCCGGTCGACCTGCCGCTGCCGCTCGTCCCGATGGCGAACGTCACGGCGGTGCGAACGATCCACACCCCGGTCCCGTGCCGGAACGTCCTCCTGAACTACTACGGTCCGGACGGGGACGTCGCGGGGAACACCTTCACCGTGAAGGTCGAGATCGTCGCTGACCAGGACCTCTACGGCGTCGGCCTGCGCGAGGAGCTTCCCACGGGCTGGCGAGTCATCCCCGTAGAGAACGGCGGGATGACCTACAAGCCGTCCCGCGTGGAGTGGGTGTATCCCAGCAAGCTTCCGGCCGGAACGACCCTGATCGTCATCTACCAGGTTGAGGTCCCGCAGACGGAGTCCATCGAGATGACGGGGAGCGACCCGTGCTACGTCGGAGGGAGTGACGTGTACGGCAACGTGGACGCTGCCCTCCCGTGCCTTGAGACGCCGGTGACCGGCGACAGCGCCGTGGACGTCACGGACTGCCTGACCGTCATCGCGGCGATCTCGCGCTGGGACGTGGAGCGAGACACGATCGACATTACCCTGTCGAACATCATCTCGTTCCAGCAAGTGCAGCGCGCTGTGGCGTTCTGGCTGGAGGACGAGATCGTGCCGCGGACCTGCGGTCACACCGTCGACTACGAGACGCTGAAGACGATCATCGCCTACTGGCTCACGGGGACAGATATCTGTGATCCGCTGCCGCCCGCTGTGCGCGACACGTGCGAGCCGGAGCCGGCGCCCTGCCCGTAGGGGCAGCGCCGCGCTTCCGAGTCCGGTTGGGGAGATGATCACGATGAATAGGAACAGAGCGTGGGCGAGGGGGAGACCCCTCGCCCTTTCTTTGGTCGCCCTCGTCCTCGTCGCCGCTGCGGCGGCGGGGGCGCCGGCGCTCGGCGTGCGGCAGACCCTGACCCCCGTCGCAGGGATCTACACGGCGGGGGCAGAGGGGACGCCGAAGGTCGCAGAACTGACCCTCAGCCTCCAGGCGGCGGGCGCCGCGGGGGAGCACCTCCCGGTGGACGCCCTCGTCGTCGTCGACTGCTCCGCCAGCTCCGCGCTTGGCGAGGCAAAGGCTCTGGCCTTTGAACTCCTTGAGCTGTTCGGAGGAGCGGATCGGATTGGCCTGGTGAGCTTCTCGACAACCGCGCGCCTGGTCGCTCCCCTCACGACGGACCGGGCCCGCCTGAGGACCGCGCTCGCGGACCTCGAGGCGAGCGGGAAGTCCGCCCTGGGTGACGCCCTCTTCCTCGCGCGGACGGAGCTTCTCTGCAACGGCCGGGAGGACGCCCTGCTCGTGGTTCTCCTGTTGGCCGACGGGCAGTCGAACGCCGGCCGCGAGCCGGACGTCGAGGGGAAGGTGGCGAGCGAGGCGGGGATCCGGATCATCTCGGTGGGGATCGGGACACTCGTCAACCGCGAGTTCCTGCAAACCCTGGCCGACGACTCGGGCGGTGCGTTCTTCCCGCGGCGGGGCGACGCGATGTACCAGCGGCTTCCGCAGGCCATCCTGGTGAACCGAGCAGCGACAGCGATCAAGATCGAGAAGATCCTCCCCCCTGAGCTCCTCTTCTTGCGGGCGACGCCCTCCCCGACGCGAACGATCCAGAACTCGGACGGGACGACACACCTGGTTTGGGAGGTCTCTGGGCTGAGCCTTGGCGGGACGTGGCAGACGAGGATCGAGCTCCAGGCAGAGGCCGAGGGAACCTTCGCGACCGACCTCGGCTCCTACCTCACCTACACGAGCTTCCGCGGGGTGATGGGCAGGGTGGAGATCCCGTCCGTCGACCTCAAGGCGTTCGTCCGGCACGACCCGACCGCGGTGTTCCTCCTCGAGTCGGCTGAGCCGCGCGTCGGGATGGAGATCCTGTTCGATGCAACAGCATCCCGCTCCGGCGAGCCGTTCGGCAAGGGGAAGATCGTGTCCTACGCTTGGGACTTCGACGGGAATGGGACACTCGATCTCGTCACGTCCGACCCGACGGCGACCTACGTCTTCCCCGAGGCGGGGGAACGAGAGGTTGTCCTGCAGGTCGTGGATGACATCGGCAAGACGGCAACCGCCGAGCAGACGTTTGCCGTCGCCGCGGGCGTCACCGCATCCCGCGAGATCGATACCTGCCTCCCGGCCGATCACGTGATCGCCGGCGCGACGGTCAAGGTGAGCGTGACGATCACGGCGAACGCGACGATCCGCGGGCTCACCCTGCACGAGGTCTACCCGGCCGGCTGGACCGTTGCCGAGGCGGACAACGCCGGGGCGACCTTCCGGAAGGGGACCACGGACTGGATCTTTCCTGAGGTCCTCTCGGACGGAGACGTGCGGGTGATCTCGTATACCCTTACGTCTCCATCCCAAGGCACACCCCCCACAAGCCCGGAGAAGGAGCCGCGAGGGGAGACCCTCTCCGGCGTCGTGGCGAGCTCGTCGCCGCGGCTGTCGATCCACGTCCTCGGCGAGGACAAGCTGACCCTGCGCGCGACCCTGCCGATCCCAATCGCGATCGGGTACTACGACGTCACCGCGGGGAGGCTTGCCCCTTGCCTCGAGGGTGGCGGCACCATCAGCTTCGCGCAGCTCCAGCACGCGATCTCGCTGTGGGTCTCGGACCAGCCCGTTCCGTACACGGGCGGGTTGAAGATCGACTCCCAGGCGCTCCGCGATCTGACGGCGTACTGGCTCACCGGGACGTGGGTCTGGAACCCGCTCCCGAGCGAGATGACGGAGTAGGGGAAGGGCGAAGGAGGGGGGTTCTATGGCGAAGCGGCTTCCGGTCGCACTGCTGATTGGCTGCGCGGCCGCGGTCATTGCGGCCGCGTCGGTGACGGGCGAGGTCGACTTCGACCCGTCGACGTTCAATCCGGTGGTGGGGGAGGTCGTCACCTTCCTCGTCTGCGAGCCCTGTCTGGGCGGCGGCGGGTACAGCTACCGCTGGGACTGGGATGGAGACGAGAGGGACGATGAGGAGACGACGAGCGCCCTCGTGGATCACGTCTTCTCCGACGCAGGGGCGGTCAAGGTCACCCTCTCCGCGGTCGACGCGGGCGGCTGGCCGGTCTCCCGGACCAAGGCGATCCTGGTCGGGGAGTCGCCCCTCTTCGCGGTGCGGAAGATCATTCCAGAGCAGGGAGGGAGTCTCTTTGTCCTGGTGACCCTTCACGCGTGCGAGCGGGTGGACGCCCCGGCGGTCGAGGAGAGGATCCCCCGCGGGTGGAGCGCTCAACCGGTCGACCTGGGGACGGCAGTGGCCTACCCGATGGGACTGGCCCTGGTCGCGTACTGGTACGACTCGATCAACGCGGGGGACCGCTGGTCCTTCTCCTATCGACTCTATCCCTCAGCGTATGGAACAGGGACCCCGGAGCTCTCGGGGACCGCGACAGGGTACCTCCCCAATGTCCCCACAGGGGACCCGGGGAAGAGGGTCAAGGTGGAGATCTGCGGGGACCTCTCGGTACCGCAGTAGACGGTTCCAACGAAGGAACGAACCCCACGCGGGCGGCCCGTCGGCCGCCCGCTTCTCTTCTTCGGCTAGTGGCGGTGCCTCCTCCTCGGCCGCGGCGGGCGGTCGAGGGGGACGAGACGGAAGAGGAGGGCGAGGACGAGGGGAGAAGCGGCGGCCAGGGCGAGCACGTAGCTGAACCGGACCTGCAGGGAGAGGCCGAGGGCGACGGCGGCGACGCCGGCCCCTCCCAAGGGGACCGCCATGCTGCGGACAGCGCGGCGCCGGGCCGCGCGCTCTCGCTGCCCCGAGGGGAACCCTTCCAGGTCGGTCTGGGACAGGCCGACCTCCCAACCTGCCAGGGCGAGGGCGACGCCCACGGCTGGCCAGGGGCCACCGAAGGTGACCGCACCGCCGACGCCGAGCCCGGCGTAGAGCACGAGGAAGAGGGTCCACGGCGGACGCGGCCGGAGCGAGAGCAGGACCGAAAGGAGGCCGAGGGCGACGGCGAGTGCCGCGATCCCGAACTCCCGAGTCAGGAGAGCCGGCACGAGGAGGGGGAGCGCGGCCAAGGAGAGGAGGAGGGCGCAGGTCACGCCAGGCGCCTCCCCTTCGCGGACAGGAGGCGGGCGACCGGGAGCGACAGCGGGAACCGCAGGTCCCAATCTACGACCTCGATCCCCATCGCGACGAGAGAGGAGATGAGGGCCGAGCGCTCGAGGTCAAGGAGCCTTCTCGCCGTCTCCACCGCGCGGTCGTTCTCGTCCGGTGGCGCCTCGCGGTAGAGAGGGTTCGGGGCAATCAGGATCACCTGATACCCGCGGGCACGCAGGATCCCCAGGATGTCGAGGTCCTTCTCGTCTGCGAGCGGGCTGACGACGACGAGCTGGGATCCGGAAGGGAAGAGGCGGGTGGGGAGGTAGCGGAGGTCCTCGAAGGCGACCTTGTCCGCGGTCGATGCCGCGGCCAGGGCGGTGAGGATCTTCTCGCGCTGGGCCCTCCCGTAGCCGGGGTAGGTCCAGTTCAGGTAGTCCCCGTAGATGAGTAGCCCGACGTTGTTCCCGGAGCGGAGGAAGTGGAGGGCGACGCTCGCAGCGGCGTGCACGGCGTAGTCGAAGGTGGAGGCGTCGGGGCCGACCCCCGTGTGAACGCGCTCGCGGGCGTCGAGGATCACGCTCACGTCGGCGACTCGTTCCTGTTCGTAGTCGGTGACCACGAGATCCTCGCGCCGGGCGGTGGCGCGCCAGTTGATCCGGCGGACCTCATCCCCAGACGAGTAGGCCCGGCAGCCGAAGAAGTCGGTCCCGCTCCCGCCCAGGTTCGCGCGGACCGTTCCGCCGTACACCCGGGTCCGGCGCGGCCGGATCCGGATCGTCTCCAGGGCCTCCACCTTGGGTAAGACGAGGAGCCCCGACGGGGCGTCCACGGGGCGCCGGATCGGAGCGAGGCCGAGGCGGTCCCACGTGATGACGTCGATCCCGGGCAGGACGTGAACGCCCCGGGGCGGGCGAAGGCGGTAGCGCAGGGTGAGCGTCGCCCCGGCGGAGAGGGAGGCGATCGTCGACGCCTCGCCCGAGGTGCAGACCGCTCCCCATGGGACGCGATCGGCGATTCCGACGTTGCGCAGTCTATCCCCGCGGTTCGCGACGTCCAGGACAACGTCGACCTCCTCCCCCTCCTCCACGCGGGCGGCGGAGAGGCGCCGCGTGACCGCGAGGCTAGGAGCGTTCGGTGTGAGGGCTCCGGCGAGGAGGGCGGCCGCATAGGCGAAGAACGGGAAGGAGAGCGCGAGGAGGGCGGCGCTCTTGCTCAGGATCCCAGCGACCGCGAGGACGCCTCCCAGCCCGGCCGTCGTCGTCAACCGGCCCGCCCACGCCCAGGGCATCGCTAGTCGGCCTTTGGCACGGCGACCGAGCGCAGGATCCCCTCCACGATCGCGGTCGAAGTGATCCGCTTCGACCACAGCTCAGGGGAGAGGATCAGCCGGTGAGCGAGGGCCGGGACGGCGAACGCCTTCACGTCGTCAGGCAGGGCGTAGTCCCGTCTGGCGAGGGCGGCCTCGGCCCGGGCGAGCTTGAGCAGGGCGAGCGAGCCGCGCGGGCTCGCTCCGACCTGGACGTTGGGGTCGTTCCTTGTCCGGCCGACCAGGGCGACGATGTAGCGCTCGACGTCCGGGTCGACCAGGATGCCCTCCACGGCATCGCGCATCGCCAGGAGCTCAGCCGCGTGGCTCACCGGGGAGAGGACGACCTCGTCCTGTCGCCGCTCCCGCCGTCGGCGGAGGATCTCCGCCTCGCTCTTCGGGTCGGGGTACCCGACGGAGAGGCGGACCATGAACCGGTCGAGTTGGGCCTCGGGGAGGGGGAAGGTCCCCTCGTACTCGATCGGGTTCTGCGTGGCGATAACGATGAACGGCTGCGGGAGGGGGTGCGTCTCCCCGTCGATCGTCACTTGCCCCTCCTGCATTCCCTCGAGGAGGGCGGACTGGGTCTTAGGGGTCGCGCGGTTGATCTCGTCGGCGAGGACGACGTTCGCGAAGATCGGTCCGAGCGAGAGCGTGAACCCCCCGCTCTGGCGGTCGAAGAGGTGGGAGCCGGTGATGTCGCTCGGCAGGAGGTCCGGGGTGAACTGGATCCGCTTGAACGAGATCCCCAGCGTTGTGGCGAGACTCCGCGCCAAGAGCGTCTTGGCGAGGCCCGGGACGTCCTCGAACAGGATGTGCCCCCCGGCGAGGATCCCGACGAGGACGCGGTGAACCACGTCGGACTTGCCGATCACGGCCCTCTCCACCTCGTGCTGGATCGCCCCGGCTCGCTCGGCGACAGTCGTTAGATCCATGCTCACGCCCCCTTTGCATAGCGCTCGAGGAAGGCGACGGCCTCCTCGAGCTTGTCGTTGAACGCCTTGTCCATCACGCCCAGGCCTCGCCGGGACGGAGAGACGCGGAGGAAGTCGCGGATCCCCTGCGCGTCGTGCCAGTTTGCATCGGCGACCCGCTGCCGCGCGACCTCGCGCGAGAGGCCCTCCCGATTCGCGACGAGGAGGGCCGCCGTCGAGGCGAGTTCGTGAACGAGAGTGGCACGGGCCATCGGGTGGTACGCCGCGCGACGGAGGGCCGTGGCGAGGCGTTCGAGCTCAGTGGGCCTCCCTTTGGGCCGTCCGCCTCGGCGGCTGGACCTGGCGGGCGCCGCGCGCGCGAGCTCGGCGTGAGAGAGGAAGGCGAAGTACCCCCCGACGAGGACGAGGGCGCCCCAGAGCATCCCCTGATGGAACTGCGCGAAGAACCACCTCGCGATGGTGTAGGCCTCGAGGAGGGGCCGCGCCACGTGCCGGTCCAGGTCCTCGCGGAAGGCGAGCGCAAACAGGAGGGAGAAGGCGACCGTGCCCCCGGCCAGCACGAGGAGGAAGAGCCGCCGCCGGGTCATGCGCCCTCGAGCGCGTGGCTTGTCCGGATCGCCTCGAGGCACGAGACCGCCTCCTCGGCCAGCCTCTCGCCCGCTCGCCAGCCGTAGCGGACGTCCTCGAAGATCGCCGTGAGGCGATCGACGTGGGCTTCCCCCATGCCCGCCTCGCGGAGGAGGGCCGCGAACTCGCGGGCGGTGAGGAACGCGACCCCGGGCACCCGATACGCCTTCGCGAGGAGGGCACTCATCTCGCTGTAGCAGGAGAGGACGACCTCCCGCGGGTCCTCCCCGCTGCGGATTTGGCGCGCCGCGACGCCCGCGCGGTCCGCGAGGTTCGAGAGGAGGCCCGGCGACGCGTGGCGCCGCAGGCGCGGGAGGACCAGGGTGAGGAAGACCGCTACGAGGGCGGCCACGCCCAGGGCGGCGCCGAGGGCGGCCAGGGTCACGAGCAGGCTGGGGGTCCGGCTCGGCAGGTTCTGGAGTGGCCCGCTTCCGGGCAGGCCGATCGTGTCGAGGGGGACCCCGTTCTCCGTCGGCGCGCCGGTCGGTCCTTCGAGGGTCGGCACGAGTCGACTGACCCACAGCCACCAGACGACGAGAAGGATCAGGGCCAGGAGGCAAAGCGAGAGAAGCCTCCGCCGGGCGTAGCGAGAGAAGAGAGCGGCGACAAACAGGATGGCCGTGGATGCGGCGAGAACGAGGAGCCCGATCCGGTGGGCGACCTGGGGGCCGAGATCCAACCCTCCCGTGGGTTGCCCGCGCTGCTGCGTCCTCTCGGCCAGGAACGGGAAGGGCGCGGCGACCCCCGGAGAGAACTCCAACCGCTCCAGGGTTGCGGTGAGGAGGAAGAGAAGCGCCGCGAGCAGGGCCAGGGCAGCGAAGAGGGATGCCTTCCGCTGGCGCGCGGCGATCACGCGCCTCCCTCCGGATGGAGGTGGAGCTCCTTCAACTGGGACGGGTCGACCGGCATCGGGGCCTCGGTGAGCGGGCAGATTCCGGCCGCCGTCTTCGGGAAGGCGATCACGTCTCGCAGGGAGTTCTCTCCGGCCATCAGCATCACGAGGCGGTCGATCCCCAGGGCGAACCCGGCGTGAGGGGGAGCCCCGTACTCGAGGGCGCGCAGGAAGAACCCGAAGCGCAGGTCGGCCTGTTCGGGGGTGATGCCCAGGATGCGGAAGATCCGCTCCTGCAGCTCTCGCGAGTGGATGCGGACGCTCCCGCTACCGAGTTCGATCCCGTTCAGGACGAGGTCGTACGCCTCGGAGCCGACCCGCAGAGGGTCCTTCTCCAGGTGCTCGAGATCCTCCGCGTGCGGGGAGGTGAACGGGTGGTGCTCGCTCGTGATCGCGCCGTGGTCGTCCAGGCCGAAGAGCGGGAAGTCGGTGACCCAGAGCAACTTCCAGCTTGGCTGGGCGAGGCTCTCTCTGCGCCCGACTTCGAGGCGGAGCTCGCCCAAGGCCTTGTGAATCCCCGTCCCGCCGATGAGAAGGATGAGGTCGCCCGGGGCGGCGGCGAAGGCCGAGGCCACGGCGCGCAGGGTCTGTTCGGGGATGGACTTCGCAAGCGGGGAGGAGAGCGTCTCCCCGACCTTGATCCACAGGACGCCCTTCGCCCCGGCGCGGACGGCGACCTCGTTCAGGCCATCGAGGACGGAGCGCGAGTACCCTGCACATCCCGAAGCGCAGATCCCGGCGACGGTCCCACCGGCGGAAAGGGCGTCGTCGAAGGCGCGGAACCCGCTCTCCTTCACAAGGCAGGCGACGTCGTGGATCTCCATCGCGAAGCGCAGGTCCGGCTTGTCCGAGCCGTAGCGCGCCAGGGCCTCGGCGTGCGACAGGCGTGGAAAGGGAACCGGTAGCTCCACCTGGAGGAGGTCACGGAAGAGCCGGGCGACGACCCCCTCCAGGATCGCGAGGACCTCGTCCTTCCCGCGGGGGAAGGAGACCTCAAGGTCGAGCTGCGTGAACTCGGGCTGGCGGTCGGCGCGGAGGTCCTCGTCCCGGAAGCACTTCACGAGCTGGAAGTAGCGGTCGATCCCGCCGACCATGAGGAGCTGCTTGAAGAGCTGCGGCGACTGGGGCAGGGCGTAGAACGTCCCGGGCGAGAGGCGACTCGGGACGAGGAAGTCGCGCGCCCCCTCCGGAGTGGACTTGGTCAGAAACGGCGTGTCGATCTCCAGGAACCCCTGCCCGGAGAAGTAGGCGCGCGTCGCCTGGAACGCACGGTGGCGGAGCGTGAGGTTCCTCTGCATCCGCTCGCGGCGAAGGTCGACGTAGCGAAAGCGCAGCCGCGTCTCCTCGGTCGCATCCGACCCATCCCCCTCGACGAGGAAGGGCGGGGTCTTCGCGCGGGAGAGGACCGCGATCTCCTCGACCTGAACCTCAATCTCGCCCGTCGCCATCTCCGGGTTCACCGCCTCCGGGCTCCGCGCGGCGACCGTACCGCAGACGACGATCACGTCCTCACGGTTCAGCGAGTGACCGACCGCGAGGCGCGGGTCGCCGTCACGCAAGAGGAGCTGGACCACGCCGGAGCTGTCGCGCAGGTCGACGAAGGTGAGTGCCCCCAGGTCGCGCCGGCGCTTCACCCAACCGCCCAAGGTCACGCGTCGGCCAACGTCGGCCGTGGAGAGACGGGCAGCGTAGTCGGTTCGGTTCATGGGGCAATCCTTCGATCCCTGTCAGGATGACACGGATTATAGCGCCCCCAAGAGGTCAGGCAACGACCAATGCAGTGCCCCTTCCCGAGACCAAGGACCCCTCACGCTTCGGTGAGCTGCCCCTTGAAGAACTTCCGCCCGAGAAGCTTGTGCCAATCAGTGAAGTCCCCGCTCTCTGTGTCCCTGGCCACGTGCTCGCGCACCATGTTGAGCTTCGCCGAGAGGTTGTCGAAGTAGTAGACGGCGATGGCCTCGGCCGTCTTGGGGACGATTGCCGCGCCGAACTCGAGCTCCCCGTGGTGGGAGATGATGACGTGCTCGAGGAGTCCCGGGAGGCGCGGGTCGGGCCAGGAGATCGTCTGCGCCACCTCCCTCATCATGTCGCGGCCGAGGAGCAGGTGCCCAATTAGCTGGCCGACGAAGCTGTGGTGGGGGGCGACCGGGTTCTCCAGCTCTCTCACCTTGCCGATGTCGTGCAGGACCGCCCCGGCAGTGGCAAGCCCTGCGTCGATCTCCTTCCTCAGGGCGGCGAACCGCGCGACATCCTGGCCCACCTCGAGCGTATGCTCGAGCAGGCCGCCGAGGTAGGCGTGGTGGTACTGAATCGCGGCCGGATACACCTTGAGGACCTCAGCGTTCCCCTCGACGAGGCGGAGGGTGAGGTCGCGCAGCGCAGGGGGCTCGATCCCGCGGACGAGCGTGAGCAGCTCCTGCCACATCTCATCGATGTTTCGCTTCGTCGTCGGGACAAGGAGGGACGGATCGAACCCGGTGATCTTGCCCGCCTCCCGCTCGTAGGTGGACAGCCGGCGGACGGACTCGACGATCAGCTGGAGAGCGTTCCGATACGTCTCCGTTCGTCCGTCGACGAAGACGAAGTCCCCTTCCTCGAACTGAGTTCCGTACCGTTGGGTCGCGTCGGCCCAAGCGCGGGCGGGGAGGGTCCCCGACCGGTCTGCGAGGAGGATCTCCAGGTACGGCTCGCCGGTGCGGGTGACCCGTTGCGTCTTCTGCTTGGCGAGGAAGCACTGCGCCAGGTGCTGCCCCTCGCGCAGCTCCGCGACGAGCACGTGCGTGAGCGGGTAGGGGATCTCCTCCCGCAGGTAGTCCGCGAACTTTCCCGCCACGCGCGCCTCCTTCCCCAGGCTCCCCTAGTGTAAGGGAGGCTCTTCGCGTGTCAACCACCCAGCGGGACGCCGGGAAGCGCCGTCGCAGAGCAAGACCCCCACCACGTCAGGTTCGCCAGACGAGGGCTGCTGGGCAAGCACCGGCCGCCCGCGCTCTCCTGGCCAGCCCGGCTACGGCTTCGTGAGGAGCGGGAAGCTGTCCTGGCTCCCACTTGAGCAAATCGTGTACGGGGCATCTCCAATCTTGTCCCCGTTCGCGTCGATTCCGTGGTAGTCGAACCAGTAGTTGCCGGTCCCCTTGTAGTCCCAAGTGTTCGCGCTCGTGCAGTGCGCGTTGTAGACGTTCTGCAGGAAGGCGTTCCGGTAGACGACGTTCTTCGTTGAGCCCAGGTCGAGGAAGACGCCCATGTAGCTCTCGGAGAAGGTGTTCCCGATGACCTCGTTGCCGTTGGACGCGTCGAGCCAGAGGGCGGTGTCGTTCCGGGCGAACGTGCAGTTCAGAACCTGGTTGTCATGGGAGAAGTAGAAGTGGACGCCGTCGGTGTTCGTCGTGACGGTGCAGGCGTCGAGGCGGTTGAAGCGAGAGAAGTTGAGGACGATCCCCACCCAGTTCGCGGAGAGCTTGCAGGCCCTGATCGTGACGTTCCTCGCGTAGGAGAGGAAGATCCCCGACTTGGCCGCCCCGCTGACCTCGACGTTGCGGATCTCGACGAAGCGCGTCGTCTTCTCGATACGAATCCCGTGGTCGCCGCACCCGGCGTCGATCCGCCACCCCTCGATAACGTAGGGGTCCGTGGCGGTCCCGCTCCCCGAGCGGACGCCGTTTTCTACCGTGAACTGGTAGTCCCCTTTGATAACGATCGGCCCGCAGTCCGTGAGCTCCGGAGCGCACCAGACGGCAAGGCCGATGGCCCAGAGGAGCGCAAGGGCGCAGGCCGCACGGACACCCGTTCTCATGCTACATCCCTCCTTGATCGCATCCCTGTCCCGGAAAAAGGCGCTTCATGATACCTCGTCGCACGCTGTCTGTGAAGGCGCAGCGCGCACCTAGGCGGGGCCCGTCGGTCCCTGGCGTCGCCCGCGGATCGCCTGCCAGAGGACCACGGGTACCCCTCGTCGCTTGAACAGAGGCACGAGCAGTCCGCCGGCGAGGAACCCCCCGATGTGGGCGAACCAGGCGACCCCTCCCCCCGCCTCCCCGAGCGACCCGACCCCGCTGCCGACCTGGAGGAGGAACCAGAGGCCAAGCAGGATGACGGCGGGTACGGCCATCACGCGGATGAAGAAGAGGATCGGGACGACCGTCAGGATCCGCGCGAACGGGTAGAGGAGGAAGTAGGCAGCCAGGACGCCGGCGATCGCCCCCGAGGCCCCGATCTGAGGGATCGGGCTCCCCGGGTCGATCGCGACTTGGGCGAAGGAGGCGGCGGCACCGCACAGGACGTAGAACGCGAGGAACCTCCCGTGCCCCATCGCGTCCTCGACGTTGTCCCCGAAGACCCAGAGGTAGAGCATGTTCCCGAGGATGTGCAGGAGGCCGCCGTGGAGGAACATCGACGTGAACAGCGTGAGCCAGATCGGGAAGGCGATGGTGGGCGGCAGGTCGATCTCCTTCGTCACCTCGTACGGGACGAGGCCATACTGGGCGACGAAGTAGTCCTCGCGCGCGATGGGGTAGAGCGGCCCACGCCCGCCCTGAACCAGCCGGTAGCTCGTCGGGGCGAACGCGGGCGGGGTGAGGTTGCGCTCCTGCCAGGGAAGGCCGTCGTTGAGGACGGACCCCTGCGTTGCGAGGTAGCCTTGGTACAGGAAGACGAGGAGATTCACGATAATCAGCGCGACCGTCACCGCAGGGAAGGATCGGCTCCGGTTGTAGTCGCGAAGAGGGATCACGTCGGGATCATACCGCCGCCGGCGCTGGGGCGGCAAGCGCGATAGACCGACTTCGGAGGCCTGGCTACAATTCCCAGGAGGATGGGAGGAGGGACGATGGAGCTACTGAGGCGGTTGAGCGAGGCGGCAGGGATCCCCGGACACGAAGGGGAGGTGCGCTCCCTGGTGGAGAAGGCGCTCAAGGGGCACGTGGACGAAGTCCGCACCGACGCCCTGGGGAACCTGATCGCCCATCGGAAAGGGAAGGGGCCGATCGTCGTCGTCTCGGCGCACATGGACGAGATCGGGTTCCTCGTGTCGTTTGTCGACCAGGAGACGGGGTTCCTGCGGATTCATCCCCGCGGGGGCTTCGATCCGCGGACCCTTCTCTCACACCGTGTCATTGTCCACGCCGAAGGAGGCGACCTCGTTGGCTGCATCGGGACGAAGCCGACGCACATCCTGACCGAGGAGGAGCGGAAGAAGCCCTTCGAGATCAAGGACCTCTTCGTCGATCTCGGCCTCCCGGGCGATGAGGTTCAGAAGCGCGTGGCGGTCGGCGATCCGGTCACCTTGCGTCAGGACTTCCTCGAGGGGGAGAGGGTCGTCTCCGGGAAGGCGATCGACGACCGGGTCGGGGTTTACGTTGGCGTCGAGGCGCTGAAGCGCGCCAAGAGGTTGGCCTGCGACGTCTACCTCCTCGGGTCGACGCAGGAGGAGGTCGGCTGCCGCGGGGCGCACGTCGCCGGGTTCGCCCTGGAGCCGGAGATCGGGATCGCCCTCGACGTGACGATCGCCGCCGACATGCCGGACGTCCCGGCCGCCCAGCAGGTGACCCGACTCGGGAAGGGCGTTGCGATCAAGCTCTCCGACTCCGCCTCCATCTCCCACCTCGGCCTCGTCCGCGCGATGCGCACGCTCGCCGAGAAGAAGAAGATCCCCTACCAGATGGAGATCCTCCCGCGAGGCGGCACAGACGCGGGAGCCCTCCAGCTCGCGAGGAGCGGGGCGGCCGTCGTCACCCTCTCCGTCCCCACCCGCTACGTCCACTCCGTGGTCGAGATGGCGCACAAGGAGGACATCGAGGGGGCGATCAGGCTCCTCGCCGCCTTCCTGGAGACGGCGGACAAGGTCAACCTCTCACGCTGATGGAGAAGCCGAGGACGACGCTCTTTCGGGACTTCGACGTCGTGGCGACGATGGACGACGCCGGACGCGAGATCCGCGGCGGCTCAGTCCTCGTGCGGGGGAACCGGATTGCCGCCGTTGGGGACGCCTCCTCCCTCACGGCCGACGCGGTGATCGACGGGCGAGGGAAGGTCCTCCTCCCGGGCTTCATCAACACGCATCACCACCTCTACCAGACCCTCTTCCGGAACGTCCCTGGCGCCTCGGACCGGAAGCTCTTTGACTGGCTCGTCTTCCTGTACGAGCGCTGGAAGGGGATCGACGAGGAGGCGGTCGAGATGAGCGCCGCGGTCGGATGCTCGGAGCTCCTCCTCTCCGGGGCGACGACGAGCACGGACCATTTCTACCTCTTCCCGAAGGGGCAGCCGCACCTCTTTGATGCCCTCGTCGAGGGGGCGCGGCGCACCGGGATCCGCTTCCATCCGTGTCGGGGGTCGATGTCCTTGTCGCAGAAGGACGGAGGCCTCCCGCCGGACAGCGTGGTCCAGACGGAGGAGGAGATCCTCGAGGACTGCGAGCGCGTGGTCGCACGCTACCACGACTCAAGGCCGCTCGCCATGCTCCGCGTCGCCCTCGCCCCCTGCTCCCCGTTCTCCGTCACCCGTGCCCTGATGGAGGAGTCCCTTCACCTGGCCGACGAGCACGGGATCCTCCTGCACACCCACCTCGCCGAGACCTCAGACGAGGAGGCATACTGCCTCGCCCGGGCCGGGGTCCGGCCGGTCGACCTCCTGGAGAGTCTGGGGTGGCTGCGGGAGGACGTTTGGTTCGCCCACCTCGTCCACCTATCCGAGGGAGACATCGCCAAGCTCTCGGCCGGGAAGGTCGGGATGTCGCACTGCCCGAGCTCGAACATGACCCTCGGCTCAGGGATCGCCCCGGTCACGCGCCTCCTCAGGACCGGGGTCAAGGTGAGCCTCGCGGTGGACGGCTCAGCGAGCAACGACACCTCGAACATGGTGCGCGAGATCCGGCAGGCGATGCTCCTCCAGCGCGTCCGCTACGGGGCCGAGGCCTTCTCCGCCCGCGACGCTCTGCGTCTCGCGACGCGGGGCGGGGCCGCGGTCCTCCACCGCGAGGCGGAGATCGGCTCGATCGAGGTGGGGAAAGCAGCGGACCTCATCGCCTTCGACGTCTCCGGGCTTCCTTTCGCGGGGGCGCAGGCGGACCCGGTCGCTGCGCTCATCCACTGCGCCGCAGAGAGGGTTGACCTGGCGATGGTCGACGGCGTCCTCCGCGTGCGCGATGGCCGGCTCGCGGACGAGAGCCTGTACGGCCTCGTCCCGCGCCAGAACGCGATCTCTCGCAAGCTCATCGAGGGGCGATGAAGGTCACCCTGGAGATCGCCTTCTCCTTCAAGCGCGACCTCGGGGCTGGGGAGACCGGTCTCGACCTCCCCAAGGAAGCGGACGTCGGCTACGCCCTGCGCGACCTCGTCCGGCGTCACCCTTCGCTCGAGCAGCGCCTCTTCTCGCGGCGTGGCGCCCTCCACCGCCACGTGAACGTCCTCGTGAACGGGAGGAACGTTGCGCTCGGGGAGGGCCTTGCGACGCGCCTTTCCGACGGCGACCGCCTCACCCTCCTCCCTCCTGTGGGGGGAGGGTAGGGCGGCGTCGGGAGGCCCCGGCGCGCGGGTTCCCCGGTGGGCACTCCTCTCAGCTACCTCCCGGCCGTTTGCGTGGACTCCTTGAGTCGCGTGGCGGCGAGGACAGCGACCGCGAGGAGTCCGATTGGGCCGAGGAGGGGACCGGTGATCGAGCCGGTCGCCGGCGTCTTCAGGGCGTCCATCCCAACGATGAACGCGATCCCGGAGACTTGTCCCGCGAGGAGGAGAAGGCCGTTCGTCGTCTCTTCGGGCACGGGGTGGGTCAACTCGGCGCCGTACTGGACCCGATCGGCCCGGCGCTGAGGAGGAACATCCCCAGGACGAAGGCTGAGGCGAGCAGAAGCCCGTAGCTTCTGGCGAACGCGATTCCGGCCAGGCCGGGGATCGCTCCAGCGAGGGCGAGGACAAGGAAGGGGACCCGCCGGCGGAGTCGATCGGAGAGGGGAGGGAAGAGCGCTGCCCCGATCACCCCGCCCAGGACCATCAGTCCGCCGGCGAGGCCGGCCTGAGCGATGGAGAACCCACGCGGGCGCACGATATCGCCGATCCAGGTCGTCACGGCGTTGAACGCGCCGAGGCCGATGAAGAAGAGGAGGAGCAGTCGCGCAAAGGCCCTGTCCCGAAGCACGCTCTTGAGGTCGTCGAGGACGAGGGCCCTTTCCTCGGGGCCGACCGGTGTGGGCGGGCGTTCCCCGGGCGAGAGAGAGGAAGACGAGCGCGGAGGCGGCCGACACCCCGCCGTACGCGAGGAGGGTCGTCGGGAGGGACGTGCGCAGGACGAGGAGCGGCGTTGCCGCGAGGCCGACGAGGATCCCCGCGTAGGTCGCGAGGGAGCAAAGCCCGCTCGCCGTCGCGCGCTCGCGCAGCGGGAGCCATCGCCCGGCGATCTTGGCGATCGCGTTGAGTACGAACGGCTGACCGACGGCGATCCCGATCTGCGAGACGAAGACCCAGGTGAAGTGCGAGGCGAGGAGCCCCCGGAGGAGCCCGAAGACCCCGGTGAGCAGCGCCCCGATCCCGAGGCCAGCCCGGATGCCGCAGGTGTCGATCACCCACGAGGCGGGGATCGAAAGGAAGACGAACACGACCATGAACACCATGGAGAGGACGCCGATGGAGAGGTTCGAGACGCCGTAGAACGCCGCCGCCTCGCTCGTGATCGGAGCGAAGCTGATCCACAGGAGCTGGTTCGTCGCGACGACGAGCATGAACGAGAACAGCATGACCCGGCGATAGCCGTATACCTTCACCGACGACTCCTCCACGCGCCCCCTCCTTCGCTCCCGCTCAGGCGAGGGACTCCCCTGACCGGTCCCCACCGGGGGCATGATACCGGCCCGTTCCGGCCAGGCACTCCGGCGAGGGGCCCACCCGCCCGTGTAGTGGAGGAGGCCCATGCCGGAAGCCACCCACGAGCGGCGAGCGGATCCGAAAGAGGATGGGGAGGAAAGGGAGTGGGGCTTTCCCGGGGACGTCCTTCGCCTGATCTGGGTTCCGCGGAGGACCGAGAACAGGGAGAGGCCCTTTCGGGCCTCTCCGTGGCTGGTGTGGTGGTGGGCTTCGTAAGGAGGTTAGCCTTGAAGAGGGTTCTCACCTCTCTTCTTCACCGTGACGAGACTACCCCCTGCGTGTGTGGGGGGTGTGAAGGCGGCGTGTCCCTTTGATGCGCTACGGAGCGAGGGTTCGCTGCCTAGATTCCGAGGTCGAGCTGCGGCCCTACTGTGCTCGCCTTCTCGGCGACGCGCCGGAGGAACCGGTCACTATCGATGATGAACCGCTCGTGCTCAGCCTCCGCAACCTTCTCCACCTCGTCCCACGCCTCGACGCGGAAACTGAGCCGCCGCCTGTCGACCGCCTCGAGGCTCGCGCGGACGGAGACGCGCATCCCCGCCGGGGTCGCCGCATGGTGGCGCAGCGAGATCGAGGTCCCAACCGTCTTCTCCCCCTTCCCGAGCAGGGGCTCGACCGTCTGGCAGCAGCACTCCTCGCAGAAGCCGACGAGGACGGGCGTGGCCAGGACATCGACGAGGCCGCTCCCGTAGCGGCTTGCCAGGTGTTCCGGTCCCACGACCCACGTCTTCTCGCTCGAGAGCCCAGGCTCGATCATCGGTTCCTCCAGTGGGCGGGATGGTACGGGCAGGCGGGCGAGGGGATCAAGGAGAGAGCCGGTAGCAGTCGGGTCGGCGGTCGGCGAACAGGTCGTTCCACCGGTTGATCGCCTTCTGCCGCGCCGCGCACGGGTCGATCTCCTCGACCAGGACCCCCTCCCCTTCCTTCGGGAGGCAGGAGAGGACGTCCCCTCGCGGTGAGACGATTTGGCTCTCCCCCGTGAAGCGCAACGGTTCCCCGGCCCGGGCCTCGATCCCCACGCGGTTTGCGGTTGCGGCGAAGACCCGGTTCTCCAGGGCCCGGACGCGCATCGTCAGTTGGCCGACCCCAGGCAGGACGAGGTTTGCCGGATGGGCAAGGAGGTCCGCTCCGGCGAGGGCAAGGGTCCGCGCTGCCTCCGGGAAGAGGTGGTCGAAGCAGACCATCATCCCGACGCGGCAGAGGCCGATATCGCTGACGGGAGACGGTTCCTCCCCAGGAGAGAACCAGCGCTTCTCCTCGCCGAAGAGATGGACCTTCCGGTAGCGGGCGACGAGTCCAGCGGGACCGACAAGGACGGCGGTATTGCGGACGCAATCCCCGTCCCGCTCCGGAAGGCCGGCGACCAGATACGCGCCCGTCGCACGCGCGAACTCGGCGAGCCACACAGTTGTCCTTCCACCGGGAACCGGCTCGGCGAGAGCGGTGACCTCCTCAAGGGAGGCAAACTGGTAGCCGCTGGCGCAGAACTCCGGGAGGACCCACAGGTCCGCCCGCGACGAGGCCAGGAGTTCCCCCACGCGGCGGAGGTTCGCGTCGACCTCGCCGAACGCCGGGTTCGTCTGGACGACACCGATCCGCATCCGGATTGTCTTCTGTGCTGGGGCTAGCGGTTCTTGGCTTTGGCCTTCCGCTCCGCTCGCGCTTTGGCCTTGTCCCGGAACCTCCGCTTCTCCTTGGTCCTGACGCGCTCCCGCTTTGCCTCTGCCATTGTGTCTCCTTACCCCTTTGGAGGGCGACCTGGGTTCGCGGCACCCGCTCCGGGGCGTCCCCTTCTGCGACAGGTTCCGCACCCTGACGATACCCGCTCCTGGGCAAGGGACGCAAGGAGGCCGGGAGCGCGCGGGGTGACGCGCGCGGCGGCTCGGTATATGATGGAGGCCCGGGGTTGAGGAAGAAGGGGATTCCTGGCATCGCCTGAGGAGGACCCATGAAGAAGACACTTCTGCTGTTCGTGGTGCTCGGTCTCGTTGCCCTGATGCTCGTTGGGTGCTCGAGCGCGGGGCGCCTGGGAGACCTGGAGAAGAGGGCGTCCGACCAGACGGCGCAAGTCGCGGCGCTCAAGGGGCAGGTGGACGCGTTCCCGGCGATGCTCCAGGCGAACTCGTCTCGGGTCAGCGACCTGGAGAAGGATGCCTCGACGTACGCCGCGATGATCGCCTCGAACGGGACGCTCATCGCCGAGCTTCAGAAGCGAGTGGAGGGGTACACGAGCGCGAATGAGAGGGCGCTGGTCGGTCTCAGCGACCTGGAGCGCGAGGTGGGAGGGTACTCCTCTCAGATCGAGAACCTAGGCAGCGACGTCGACGCGCTTCGCCGCCAGCAGGACAGCCAATCGGTGCTCCTGGCCACGAACACAATGCTGATCACGAGCAGGGGAGAACAGGTCGGGGAACTGGAGAGAAAGGTCGAGCGGTACCTTGCCCTCGGCGAGGCGGCCACAGGGGAGGTCGCGGTCCTGAAGGAGAAGCTCGCGGCGCAAGGCGCGACGGTCGACGCGGCGCAAGCCGACGTCGCCCGATTGGAGGGCGAGGTCCAGTCCTGGTCGGAGCGGGTTGCAGCAGGGGAAGAGGCCGTCGCCGCGCTGCGGGAGGAGGTCGCCCAGCTCGCCGCGCGGGGGGCGTCGCTCAGAGTGGGGACGGTCGACCTCGCCGAGGCGGCCGGGGCGTTCCGCGAGGGCGTGAGTGAAGGGGTCGAGGCCGTCACCGCGAAGGAGGCTGAGATCGCCGCTCTCGAAACGGCGTTCGCCGCGGGCAGCCTCGCCTCAGAGAGCTACCAGACGCAGAGCTGGAAGCTTCGGTCGGACCTCCTGCTCGCTCGCTCCTCTCTTGAGGCGGAGGCCCTCGCGCGGCTTGTCGCCTCGCAAGCCGCGGCTGCCCTTGGCCTGGAGGCGGCGCTCGGCAGCCTCGAGCAGGTGGCGCAGGAGGTGGCGAAGGCGGCGCTTGACCTTGCTGCGGACACGACGCTCGACGACGCTGCATTCCTCGCCCGGTACGAGACGCTCTCCGCGGCGATCGAGGAGATCGAGCGCGACCTGCGCTCAACCGTGGCCCCGCTCGTCCGAGAGGTCGTGGTTCAGGTCGCGCAGGAAGCGGGCTGCGACCTCGTCCTCGAGCGTCGGGAGATCCTCGCCGGGGACGCGGAGCGCCTGCTCGACTTGACCGATCTCGTCAAGGAGGCGCTCCGGGCGCGACCGTAGGGCCGCCCGGAGTGGCGGAATGGCATCGGACGCAGCGGGCGAGGTCGCGCGGCTGCGCGGCGAGATCCGGCGCCATAACTACCGCTACCACGTCCTTGCCGCCCCGGAGATCAGCGACGCGGAGTACGACGCCCTCTTCCGCCGGCTGGTCGATCTTGAGGCCGCGCACCCCGACCTCATCACCCCGGACTCGCCGACGCAGCGCGTCGGGGCGCCCCCAGCCGAGGGGTTTGCCACGGTGGCGCACGTGGTCCCGATGCGAAGCCTGTCGAACGCGTTTGCGGCGGAGGAGATCCGCGACTTCGACCGGCGGGTGCGGAAGCTCCTCGGCACAGACGACGTGACCTACGTCGCGGAGCCGAAGCTCGACGGCCTCTCTGTGGAGCTTGTCTATCGCGACGGGACCTTCGTCCAGGGCTCGACGCGCGGTGACGGAGTGAACGGGGAGGACGTCACAGGGAACCTGCGCACGATCCGGACCGTCCCCCTCCGGCTCCGCACCGAGGAGGGCCTAGCGCCACGCCTCCTCGAGGTGCGCGGCGAGGTGTACCTGGCGAAGGAGGACCTCCGACGACTCAACGAGGAGCGGGAGAGGGACGGACTTGCGCCCTTCGCCAATCCCCGGAACCTCGCCGCTGGCTCCCTGCGTCAGCTCGATCCCCAGGTGACCGCGGCCCGGCGGCTCAGGTTCTACGGCTACGACGTCGGCCGGGTCGACGGGCTGGAGATCTCGACGCAGGAGGACCTCCTCGCGGCCCTCGTCCGCTTGGGGATCCCCACGAACCCCGTGTACCGGGTCTGTCGAGGGATCGAGGAGGCGATCGCCTTCTACGAGGAGCTCGACCGGAAGCGGGAGGACCTCCCGTACGATGCGGACGGGATCGTGATCAAGGTGAACGACGTCGCCGCGCGGAGGGTCCTCGGAGAGCTGGCCCACTCCCCACGCTGGGCAGTCGCCGCAAAGTTCCCGGCCGAGGAAGGGACGACCCGCCTCGCGGACATCCGCGTCTACGTCAGCCGGACGGGGACCCTGACCCCGGTCGCGGTCCTTGACCCGGTCCGGGTGCGCGGGGTCGAGATCTCGCGTGCCACCCTTCACAACGAGGGCGAGGTGAAGCGGAAGGGGCTCCTCATCGGGGACACGGTCGTCGTCCGCCGGGCTGGCGACGTCATCCCCGAGGTCGTCCGCCCGCTCGTCGAGCGGCGGACCGGGGAGGAGCGCCCGTTCGTCATGCCGACCGAGTGCCCGGTCTGCGCCGGGTCAGTCGTCCGCCTGGAGGGGGAGGTCGCCCACCGCTGCCTGAACCTGTCCTGTCCGGCGCGGATGGTGGCATCGATCCTGCACTTTGTCTCCAGGGGCGGGTTTGACATCGAGGGGATGGGGCCGAGGCTCGTGATCCAGCTCGTCGAGCGGGGGATCGTCAGAAGGATCGACGACCTCTTCCGCCTCGATTGGGAGACGCTTCTCACGCTCGACCGAGTCGGGCCAAAGCTGGCGGAGAACCTCCTCGCCGCGGTCGAGAAGAAGAAGGAGATCGCGCTTCCGAAGTACCTCTTCGCCCTGGGGATCCCCGAGGTGGGGGGCATCACCGCCGACCTCCTCGCCGTGTCGTTCGGGTCGATCGACCGCCTTCTCGCGGCGAGCGCGGAGGATCTCCTCGCGGTTCCAGGGATCGGTCCGCGGATGGCTCTCGCGATCACCGGCTTCTTCGCGAACCCGGAGAACCGCACCCTCATCGGCGCCCTGCGCGCGGCCGGGGTGAGGACGACCGAGGCGGCCGCGCTGGCGTCGACCGCGCTCGCCGGGGCGCGGTTTGTCTTCACCGGGAGCCTCTCCACGATGACGCGGGAGGAGGCCCAAGACCGGGTGAGAAGGCGGGGGGGAACGGTCTCCTCCTCGGTCGGTCGGAAGACGGACTACGTGGTCGTCGGAGCGGATCCCGGGTCGAAGGCCGCCCAGGCGCAGGCACTCGGGGTGAGGACCCTCTCTGAGGCCGAGTTCCTCGACCTCCTCGCCGGCCGTGGCTAGCCAGGCACTCCTCGACCTCACCCTGCCGGAGTTGGAGGCCCTTCTGCGTGATCAGGGCGTGCCGTCCTTCCGCGCTCTTCAGGTGTGGCACGGAATCTACCGCGATCTTGCCTTGTCGTACGACGAGATCACGACCCTCCCTCGCGACCTTCGCCAGAAGCTCTTCGGGGGGCTCAGCTACGCCCCTCTCGCGGAGGTCAGGGCAGAGGAGAGTGCGGATCGCCTCGCGCGGAAGGGTCTGTACCGCCTCGCGGACGGGGAGACGGTCGAGTCCGTCCTCCTCTTCTACGAGCGGCGACAGAGCGTCTGTGTCTCGACCCAGGTTGGCTGCGCCCTCTCCTGCCTCTTCTGCGCCACGGGCAAGGCGGGGTTCGTGCGTGACCTCGCGGCAGGGGAGATCGTCGGACAGGTCCTTGCCGCGGCGCGCGTCCTCCACTCAAGGGGGCAGCGACTGACTCACGTCGTGTACATGGGGATGGGGGAGCCGTTCCTGAACTACGAGGCGACCCTGCGGTCGATCCGGATCCTGAACGACAAGGACGGGTTCGACCTGCGCGCGCGGGCGTTCACCGTCTCTACCGTCGGGATCGTCCCAGGGATCGAGCGCTTCGCTAGAGAGGGGATCCAGGCGAACCTCGCCGTCTCTCTGCACGCCGGGACGGACGCCTTGCGCGACCGACTCGTTCCAGCGAACCGTCGCTACCCCCTAGCGGACCTTCTCCGGGCCTGCCGCGCCTACGCCGAGAAGACCCATCGACGCGTGACGTTCGAGGTGGCCCTGATCGACGGGGTGAACGATGGCCCGGAGGACGCCCGGGCGATCGCCCGGCTCCTCCAGGGGCTCCTCTGCCACGTCAACCTGATCCCGATGAACCCGGTTCCGGGGGCGGCGCTTCGGCCCAGCGCGCGGGATCGGGTGGACGCCTTCGCGAACGAGCTCAAAGGGGCGCACGTCCCAGTGACCGTGCGCCTGGGACGGGGGATCGAGATCCAAGCCGGGTGCGGACAGCTCCGCGGGAGCGCCAGCGCTAGAGGAGGTCGCGGTAGATCTCGAGCGCCTGCTTCCCCCAGAGCTCGGTGATCCGCTCCGTCCCCTCGCCGACGAGTTGGCGTGCCCTCTCGCGGCTGACCTGCATGATCCGCCCGACCTCGGACAGGTTGTACGGACAGCCGTCGTCGATCCCGTAGTGGAGGCGGAGGGCGAACGCCTGGCGTGAAGGGATCTCTGTGAGGATCGCCTCCAACTCCTCACGGAACAGGAGCCGCAGGGCCTCCTGCTCTGGGGAGAGGGAGTTCGTATCCTCGACCTGGTCCTCGAGCGTCTCGTCGCTCTCCTCGTCCACGGGCTGGTCGAGGGAGAGGACCTCGCTCACCTCCTTCTCGATCTGCCGGAGGCGCTCCGCGCTGATGCCCAGGGCGGCGGAGATCTCTTGGTCCTCGAGCGGCTGTTCGCCGGCCTCGGTCCGCAGCTCCTCCAGGCGCCGCACGGCGCGGAACAGGTAGTCCGGGATCCGGATCAGGCGCACCTGCTCGGTGATCGCGGCCAGGATCGCCCGGCGGATCCACCACGAGGCGTACGTCCCCAGGCGGAAGCCGCGCTCAACGTCGAAGCGGTCGACCGCCTCCAGGAGCCCGATGTTTCCCTCCTGGATCAGGTCGGGGAGGGCCAGTCCGGTCTCCGCGTACTCCTGGGCGATCTTGACGACGAGGCGAAGGTTGGAGGTCACCAAGCGCTCGCGCGCCCCGTCCGCGCCGGCGGCCATCGCCAGCGCCGTCTTCCGCTCCTCCTCCGGCGAGAGGATCGGGAAGCGGGCGATCTCCCGGAAGTAGATCGCCAGGATGTCGACGCCGTCCTTCTCCGTCCCCGTGTTCTTCGCCATCATCGTGAAAGTGCGCTCCGGAGGTACTTTACGCGATCGAGGAACAGGCGCGCAACGGCGAGTTACGCCGGAAAGTGCGGGGAGGCAACCTCAAGGACGTCGAGCTCGACGACCTGCGCCGGAACCCCGAGGAGAGAGGCCAGGGAGGGGACGGTCCTCCCGTCGTCCCCAGAGACGAGCTCCTTGATGTAGAGTCCTCCCTCGCTGCGGAAGACGATCTCCGCCTCCCGCGGGGAGACGAGGCTTCCTGAGACTGACAGGACGCGTCGGCCACGGACGAGGTCTGCCCGCCGATGCGCGACCCGCTGCGGGGTTCTCTGGTCGATCGGCCCTTGGAGACGGGCGAGGGCGTCGGTGAGCGCCTTTCCGGAGACGTCTTCGCCGAAGGCGACGCGCGCGCGGTAGGTCTTCTCCGCCTTGGTCTCCTTAGTCTCTCCCACCGCCTCGCGCGGGACCTCGCGCAGCCGGGACACCGCGACCTTCCCGCCCGCGGCCTCGTTCACCTCCGCTTCGAGGCGGGCAAGGTCCAGGGCGCGACGCCGCGGGGCGACGACCTCGAGGACGAAGGGTCGGCCGTCCCCGAGCATCCGCGCGTCGATGTCCTCCCGCCCCGCCCCGTGCAGGTGTGCTTCGACTGCCCCAGCGGCGCGGAGGAAGGGCAGGGCGACGAGCTCCTCGACCGACTCCGGGTACTGCTTCCCTGTCTCCTTGCACGCGGGGCAGCCGCGGCCGCCGCAGCGACGACAGGGCCAGTGGGTCTGGGGGATCCCGCGCGCGAGCTTCCGGTAGCGTCCGTAGACGTAGAGGGAGAGGACGGAGAGCTCGATCTCGCCTGAGGCGAGGTCGATCGTGAAGGCGACGTGAGGGTGGGTCAGGTGGACTGTCCCGTGGCCGACCCGCGCCTCGAACGCCTTCCCCGCCTCGCGGTTGAAGGCGTGGCGGAGCGGCTCGGAGAGGCCGGTGGGGAAGGTCTGGTCGAAGAACGCCTCCATCTGCGAGAGACGCGGCGTGAGGCGGACGCCGAACAGGTAGGATCGAAACTCGATCCCCTCGACGATCCCCGCGGCCTGCTCGACGAAGGCGGGGATCGCCTCAAAGAGGCCGGCACACAACCAGCACGGCCCAGGCTTCCCGGATGTGCCGAGCATTCCGGCAAGCGTGCGGAGTGCTCGGCCGCGGTCGCGGTTCGAGAACCCGCGGCCAAGCTTGGCGAAGGCCCGCCCCAAGCAGTCGTCGCAGAGGGGGCCCGCGCGGAGGACCTCCCCCGTGCGTCTCAGGACCTCCTCGACCGAGAGCCTCCCTTCCTCCATTGGCCATCCCTCCCTGGGGGTCCATTCTCCTCGGCCTAACCGGTCGCGCAAGGCCGGCCTAGGTCCCCGGCTCGTAGCGGCGGTAGTAGATCATCTCTTCGTCCTCCCGTGAGAACCCGATCGCGGCGAGGTCTGCGGCGGCGAGAGAGGCGGCGGCGGGGGCTCCGTCCCACGTCTTGACGCGGATCGGCCCCGGGCGAGAGGCATCGCGCAGGATCCTCGGAAGGAGCGCAAGGGCTCTCCTCCGCTCGCCGGGATCGAGGTCGGCGACGGGGACGAGCCGCTCCCCGCGGCTGGCGACGGCGAGGAGAGGGACCCCGCCGCGTAGGATGAGATAGGAGGACGGTATCCGCCGGAGGGAGACCGCCTCGCCGCGCAGGTCCTGGACGGGGAAGACCGCCCCCGGCCCGTAGGGGTTCGCCGGGTCGCAGGCGGGCAGCAGGAGAAGCTCGTCGGATGGCATCGGGCACGCCAGACGATCGACGAGCTTGGGGAGGAGGAACTGCGGTCCGGAGAGACCGGAGAGGAACGGGGCTCGGTCCACCGCCCCGCGCCACTCCAGGCGTGCGAGGGCCGGGTAGAGGCGCGTCCAGACGAGGGGGATCGACTCCAGGGCGAGGACCTCCCGGGCCACGAGCCCATGTCGGCCGAGGAGCAGGCGCGCGAGGCGCTCGGTCTCGTCCTCGCTCTCCCCGTCCGATGGGCGAGCGAGCAGGGAGAAGCGGCCGCCGGCCCAACCCTTGGCCCGGCTCCCTCGCCACAGGTCTTCCTCGGGCGGACCGGACAAGATCGGGGCGAGGGAGTCGTTGGTGACCCGTCCCTGACAGATGAGATTCCAGAGTCCCCTTGCGGCGTGCGACGGAACGAGCCCGGCGGCGAGGGCGACCTCGTTCAGGAAGAGGGCCCCGCGCTCCTCGAGGGCCTGCGCGACCCGAGCCGCCTCCCCCTGCGGTGCCTCGGTGGAGGGAGGAACGGGAAGAGGCTCGCCGCGACGCTCGAAGGAGACCCGCCGCGATCCCTCGCTGCTGCCGACACCGCGCCAGGCGAACTCCCCATTCCGGAGGAGGGTGTCGAGGAGGACCGGGCGGTAGCCCGCGATCCGGCGGGCGAGGACGCCAGGCCAGGCCTCGACGGGGAGGTAGAGGCCGGCGAGCTGGGAAAGCACCTCCCGTAGCCCTTCGAGCCCTTCCAGCGGCCGGTGGACGTGCTGCAGATCGAGGAGGAGGAGGGCGAAGGCCGAGGGGGGGACCGGCCGGGCCCGGGCGCGGCGGCGGGAGAGGGTGAGGCGACGGATCCCCCGCGCGACGTCTGCGTCGACGAGGCCGGTTGCGCCGTCCGGGCGCTCGATCCGCACGACGTCGATCCCCTCCAGGACTCGTGCCAAGCGCTCGCTGGAGAGGGGGTAGCGAGCGAGGAGCTCTTCCTCGGAGAGGGCGCTGTGCGAGGCGACCGCGCGGCGGAGGATCGCCGTCGCCCCCTCGTCGTCGAAGGCGGCGTAGCGCGGCAGGTCGTCTCCGACGACGAGGCGGGAGGGGGCGGCGGTCGAGGGAAGGCGGACGCGGCCTATCCGCCCGTCAGCGAGGAGGTCGGGGAGGGAAGCGAGGGCGCTGGGCTCGGCGCGGAGGGCGAGCTCCTCCTCGGTCAGGTCTCCGATCCGGCGAAGGAGCTCGACGATCTCGCTTCCGTCGCGTGCCCGGTCCGCCGGGGAGAGGCCCTGCAGCCGCTCCTCCATCGTGGCGATCGCCTCCAGGTCGAAGAGGGGCTTGGCCTCTCCCTCGCGAGCGGCAAGGGAGAGGACCACTTCGCGATCGACGCGGCTCGGCCCGGCGAGGAGCTTCGGCTCATTCCACTCGTAGAGGTACGCGGCGGTGAAGTCGAAGAGGAGGGACGAGGCGAACGGGGATGGCCGGTCCGCGCGGCGCAGGACGAACCGCGCCTCCCCTCTCCCGACCGCGTCGAGGAAGGCGGCGAGGTCCGCGAGCGGGAGAAGGTCGTCCAAGACCTCGCGGTACGTCTCCGCGACGATCGGGAACGAGGGGGACGTCCGGGCGAGCTCGAGGAGGTCGCGGGCGCGCAGGCGTTGGAGCCAGAGCGGGGTCCTTCGCCCGGGGGCGAGGCGGGGGAGGAGGAGCGCACGGGCGGCGTTCTTCCGAAAGGAAGCCCCGAAGAGGGGAGACCCCTCGATCTCCTCGGCGACGGCCTCCCGCACGTCCTCTCCCCGGAGCGAGCGCAGGACGTCGAGGACGGCCTCTGGAGACCAGGAACCCGGCTTGAGGAGGATCCCGGTGTCGGCGTGCACGGCCTGGGGGAGAGGCCCGCCGCGGCGGCGGAAGGAGGCCTGAAGGAGGAAGAGGAGGGCGAGGTGGAACGAGCGACCCAGGGGAGAGAGGATCGCGAGGCGCGCCTCGCCCAGGTCGTCACGGAAACTGTCGAGAAGGATCGTCCGGTCGGTCGGGAAGGCGGAGCCCTTCTCTCCCTGATCGAGGAGGTAGCGCCGCAGGTTCCGCGCTGCTGCCGCGTCGAGGGCGCACTCCGCAGAGAGCCACGCCTCGAAGCTCGGATCCGAGAGGCGCCCCTCGCACTCGCGGAGAAGCTCACCCACCGCCCTGCCGAAGCAGGCGTCGCGTCCCAGCCCCTCCCCGCGCCAGAAAGGGGCGCGCGCGACCTCCTCCTCGGCCGGGGCGACCGTCACCCGGTCCGCCCCGATGTCGAGGATCCTCCAGCGGCGCGTCCCGAGGACGACCGTGTCGCCCTCGCGCGACTCGTAGATGAACTCCTCGTCGAACTCCCCGACCCGCGTCACCCCGTCGGCGAGAACGACCGCGTACTGCCCCGTGTCGGGGATCACGCCGCCGTTCGTCACCACAAGGCGTCGCGTCCCTGGAAGGGGGTAGAGGACGTCCTTCGTCCGGTCCCAGGAGATCCGGGGCCGGACCGGGGAGAGGGGCGTCGGCGTCTCCCCGCCCGCAAGGAGCGAGAGGACGGAGAGGAAGACCTCGCGGCGGAGCGCGCGATAGGGGGCGGCGCGGCGGACGAGGCGGAAGAGCCCCTCCACTGGCCACTCATGGACGGCGACCGCCGCGGCCACCTGCTGGGCGAGGACGTCGAGGGGGGTCTCTGGGATGTGGACCGGGGAGATCTCCCCCCGGCGCATGGCGCGGGCCAGCGCCGCCATCTCGAGGAGGTCGGCGCGCGTCTTGGGGAGGAGGCGGCCCACGCTCTCCGCGTGGTAGAGGTGTCCTGCCCGCCCGACGCGCTGCAGGGCGCGCGCGACAGAGTGCGTCGACTCCACCTGGCAGACGAGGTCGATCGCTCCCATGTCGATCCCGAGTTCGAGCGATCCGGTGGCGACGAGGGCGGGAAGGCGGCCGGCCTTCAGATCCTCCTCGATCTCCCGCCGCCTCTCCTTGGCGACGCTCCCGTGGTGGGCGCGGACAAGAGGGTGACCGGCGCGCTCGTTGAGGGCGCCTGCGATCTGCTCCACGGTGCGGCGGCTGTTGGCGAAGATGAGCGTCGAGCGGTGCTCCCCGATCCAGTCGAGGAGCCGCTCGTAGATCGAGGGCCAGATCGACGGGCCCTTCCCCTCTTCGACCTTGAGGTCGGTCATGTCCTCGACCGGGGACACGACCTGGAGGTCGAGCCCCTTGCGCATCCCGGCGTCGACGATCGTGACCGGGCGCGGCTCTCCCTTGTCGCCGTAGCCGCCGAGGAAGCGGGCGACGACGTCGAGGGGACGCTGGGTCGCGGAGAGGCCGATCCGGACAGGCGGCCGCCCGACGAGGTCCTCCAGCCGCTCGAGGAGGAGGGAGAGGAAGGTCCCGCGCTTGGTCTCGCAGACGGCGTGGATCTCGTCCACGATCACGTAGCGAACCTGGGTCAGGGTCTCGCTCGCACGGGCGGACGTGAGGAGCAGGTGCAGGGACTCCGGCGTGGTGACCAGGATGTCCGGCGGGCGGCGGAGCATTCGCGAGCGGTCCGCGGGGGGGGTGTCCCCCGTCCGCACCCCAACGGTCGGCTCACGCAGCTCAATCCCCAGGGACTGGGCGGCACGGGAGATCCCGGCGAGAGGAGCCTCGAGGTTCCTCTCGATGTCCGCGGCCAGGGCCTTCAGGGGAGAGAGGTAGAGGGTGTGGACGCCGCGCGGCCCTCCCTCGTCCCGCGGGCGCACGACGAGGTCGTGGATCGCGAACAGGAAGGCAGCGAGCGTCTTCCCTGACCCGGTCGGCGCAAGGAGGAGGGTGCTCTCCCCGCGGGCGATGGGAGGCCACGCGAGACGCTGCGCCGGGGTCGGAGCGGCGAAGCTCTCCCGGAACCAGCGGCGGACCGCGGGGTGGAAGCGATTAAGGACGGTCGCGTCGTTCTCCACGGAGCCATTCTCCCCCGAGCGGGTGCGCCGCGCGAACGGGGACCGGGCGCCCGCCTGACGCCCTCCGCCTTCGGGATTGCAGGGCTCTTAAGGTTCGTCTAGGATTACCCCACATGTCCGAGCTGCGCGTCCTGCCGTTTGTCCTCGCCTGCTGCATTTTCGTCCTCACCTACGCCGCGATCCTCGCCGAGAAGGTCCACCGGACGATCGTCGCCCTTGCCGGGTGCGCCGTCATGCTCCTCCTTGGCGCCTGGTTCGGTTTCTACTCGGTCGAGCAGGCCGCGGCGTCGATTGACCTCGACACGATCACCCTCCTTTTCGGGATGATGGTGATCGTCGGGATGTTCCAGACGACAGGGCTCTTCGAGTACGTGGCGATCAGGACGGCGAAGCTGACCCGCGGGAGGCCGTGGCTCCTCTTCGTCTCTCTCGGTCTCGTGACGAGCCTCGTGTCGACGATCCTGGACAACGTGACGACGATCCTGATCATCGTCCCGGTCACGATCTCCATCGCTGACCTGCTCGGACTTCCGCTCCTTCCCCTCCTCATGAACGAGGTCCTGATGTCGAACGTCGGCGGAACGGCGACCCTGATTGGCGACCCCCCCAACATCCTGATCGGCTCGGCCGCTGGGCTCAGCTTCAATGACTTCCTCGTCCATCTCGCCCCGATCGTCCTTGTCGCCTGGGTCGGTGCCCAGGGCCTGCTCCTCCTCCTCTTCCGTAGGTCTCTCTCGCAGAGGCCGGGGAACGTCGACCGGCTCCTGGCGATGGACGAGCGCGGGGCGATCGAGAACCCCCGCGCGGCGCGCAGGCTGCTCATCGTCCTTGCGGTCACGCTCGTCATCTACTTCGTCCACGACCGGATCGGCCTCGCACCGGGGCTCGTTGCCCTGTTCGGGGCCTGTTTGGGCCTCCTCTGGGTCCGGCCGAAGTTGGAGGCGATCCTGAAGGAAATTCCGTGGGACGTCCTCCTCTTCTTCGTGGCCCTGTTCGTCATTGTGGGTGGGCTTCAGGCGGCGGGTGTCCTCTCCGAGCTCGGTCGACTCCTCTCCGGCTTCGCCGGGAAGGGGGCGATCCTTCCGGCGGTGGTGGTCCTCTGGGTTTCCGCCGTCGCTTCGGGGGTGATCTCGAGCGTGCCGTTCACGATCGCCATGCTCCCGGTCATCCAGGGGCTGGGAGCGATGGGGATCGACACGGTGCCCCTGTGGTGGGCCCTCGCCCTGGGCGCCGGTTTCGGGGCGAACCTGACCCCGATCGGCGGGGCGGCGAACGTAGTCGTCATGTCGATGTCCGACAGGACCGGGGAGCGGATCACCTTCGCCAAGTGGGCGAGGAGCGGGATGGCCGTCTCTCTCCTCACCTGCGCCATCGGGAGCGTCGCCCTTGCCCTCTCCATCTCCTGGGGGCTCCTCTAGCCCCGTGAGGGGCGATGCGGCACCGGGGCGGGTCGCCCGTGTCCTTCTCCCTCTCCCGATCGAGAAGGCGTTTGACTTCCTTGTCCCAGAGACCCTGGCTCCGCAGGTCGAGGTCGGCAGGCGGGTCCGTGTCCGCTTCCGCGGCAAGCCCGCCTGGGGGATCGTCGACGCGCTGTCCGAGGAGAGCGAGCACAAAGGCCCCCTCGAGGAGGTCCTCGGAGTCTCCTCCGGTCCAGCCTTCTCCGCGGAGGCCCTCGCCCGCGCCCGCGGGGTCGCCCTGCACCACCTCTCCCCGGCCGGGGTGTTCGTGAACCGTCTCCTTCCGTCGCGCGTCGGGCGGGAGGAAGGCGGCCGCTACGCCCTCGCGGCGGACCTGGGCGAGGTCGTGCGCGCGGTGGATCGCCTCTCGTGCCATGCCCCCCGCCAGGCCGCTCTCCTGCGCGCCTTCCTCGCCGCACCCGGCCCGTCCGCCGCTGGGGAGCTGCGGCACGCCTTGGGGCCGATCGCTGACCCGCTCCGGCGCCTGGTCGAGCGAGGCCTGGTCCGGCGCGTTGAGGAGGGGCCCGCTCGGAGGGAGGAGGGAAGGCCCGACTGGGTCGAGGAGATCCTCCCACGCCTTCCCGCGGCCGGTGGTGCCCTCCTCTTTGCCCGGGAGCGCCGGCCGGCCTACGCCGCTCTCACGGAGCGCACCCTCGCCTGCGGCCGGGGCGCCCTCCTCCTCGCCCCGGAGGTCCTCCTTGCGCGTTCCCTACGGGACGACCTCGAGGGGCGGATCGGTCGGAGGGTCGCCCTCTACCACAGTGGGCTTCCCGAAGGCGAGCGAGGGAGGGTCTGGGAAGCGGTGCGCGCAGGGACGGTCCGCGCGGTCGTCGGGACCCGCTCCGCGCTCTTCCTCCCCTTCCCGGATCTTGGCCTCCTCGTCGTGGACGAGGAACAAGACCGGGCCTACAAGCAGGAGGAGATGCTTCCTCTCTACCACGCGCGGGACGTGGCTCTTGGACTCGCCGACCGTGCTCTCGTCGTCCTCGGGTCCGAGACCCCGTCGTTCGAGGCCTTTCACGCCGCGCGCCAGGAGAGGCTCCTGTTCCTTCGCCCGGAGGAGCCGCTCCTGGGACCCTCGGTTCGGATCGTCGACCTGCGCCGGGAGGAAGGGGTTCTCTCCCAGGCGCTGGTCGAGGGCATCGGGTGCGCCCTCGCGGCCGGGGAGAGGGTCCTCCTCGGAACGAGTCGGCGGGGTTTCTTCCGCTCGGCGGTTTGCCGCGCGTGCGGGGAGCTCGTGCCGTGCCCGCGCTGTGGGGTCGGTCTCGTCTACGAAGGGAGGACCGCTCAGCTCGTCTGCCGCCTGTGCGGGAGGAGCGAGGAGCGACTCGCCTGCCCGCGCTGTGGGTCGCGTGCGCTCCGCTTCGCCGGGGTGGGAGGCGAGCGGGTGGAGGAGGCGGTGAGGGCCCTGTTCCCGCAAGCGCGGATCGCGCGGATCGACGCCGAGGACCTGCGCACGTCCGCGGAGGAGCGGCGGGTTGACGAGGCGATCGGCTCCCAGGCCGAGATCCTGATCTCAAGCCCGATGATCGCCAAGGGTCCGCCGCTCCCTGGGTTCACTCTAGCCGGCGCGATCGGGGTCGACGCCCTTCTGTCGCGACCGGACTTCCGCGCCGCGGAATGGGCGTACCAGTACGTGCGCGGCCTCGCAGGGCGGCTCGAGGGCGGAGAGGTGCTCGTCCAGACGCGCTACCCGGAACACGCAGCCCTCCTCGCCGCGGCGAGCGGGGACTACGAACGCCTCTTCGACGAGGAGGGGGCCGTCCGCCGCGAGTTTCACTACCCGCCCTTCTACCGCCTCGCCCTCCTCTCCATCGGCCAGAAGCCTCTGCCCGAGGGCGCAGCGGCATCCCTCGGAACGATCGGGAGAGGGCACGGCGTCGAGGTGCTCGGCCCTATGGCCCGCCCCGGGCGTGGCGGCGCCTACCTCCTGAAGGGATCCGACGCGGGGCACGTGCGCGCAGCGGCGAAGGCCGCGCGGGAGGCGTTCCCCGACCTCCAGGTCGACCTCGATCCGGTCTGGATCTAGCCCGCGTGGATCTCGACGATGTCCTTGTCGGCAAGGATGTGCTCCGAGGGGACCTGCTGGCCGTCGAAACGCCCCGAGCCCCACAGCCGCACGTAGCGCAGCTTCAGAGCAAGTTCGCGGTGCACGAGCTTCACCGCGTCGAGTGTCGTGCACCCTGCCGGCAGGGTGTAGGGGAGGGCGAGGTCGGGCGGCCTTCCGGGAAGCTTCGTGTAGATCCGGATCACGCGTAGGGCGCGGAAGACCTCCTCCCGGAACCGGTCGAGACCCTCCTCGGTGAGGGCGGAAACCGCGATGGCCGGGAAGAGAGCCGCGAGGTCATCGAGGTCGGGCGGCGCCTCGACGAGGTCGCTCCGCGCGACCCCGATCCGGCAAGGGAGGCGGCGGACCCGCGCGTCCGCCGTCGCGGCCGACGGATCGGCGTCGCGCACGAGCTCGATTCGCCGCTCAGCGAGAAGCGCGATCAGTTCCTCGGCACAAGAGAGGAGCCGCGTCGGCTCCCCTGCGTCGAGGACGAGGATGGCGAGGTCGCTCGTTCGAATGAGGTTGTACACCCAGGGTTCGGTGAGCTCGGCCGTGACCGGTGGGAGGTCGACGAGCTGAATCTGGACGTCCTCGTAGCGCATCATTCCTGGGACAGGGACCGTCGTCGAGAAGGGGTAATCCGCCACCTCGGGGTTCGCGTTCGTCAGGGCGGCGAGGAGGCTCGACTTCCCGCTGTTGGGGGGGCCCACGAGGACGACCTGTCCGGCTCCCTCGCGGTCGACCTGGTGGCTCTGACCGCCCCTCCCGGAGCGCTTGGTCTGGGCGACGGTCTCCTTGACCTTGGCGATCCGGCGCTTGATGTCCGCGCACATGTGGTCCGTCCCCTTGTGCTTGGGGATGACGGCGAGCATCTCCTCGAGGGCGTCGAGCTTCTCCTCGGGCGACTGTGCCTTCTCGAGACGCTCGCGCGCCTTCAGAAACTCAGGCGTCAGGTTGGCGGGCATCCGATCACCTCTAGGGTGCTAGGGTAGCGGGAGAGAGGGCGTGGGGCAACCGGGTAGAGGGCTACTCGTTGTGCGGGATCGCGATCGTGCTTCCCCCAATGAACTCGCGCACGAGCGCATCGCCCGGGACCAGACGGGGGTCGTTCGCCTCGGCGAGCGAGAGGCCGGCGAACGAGTCGAGGAGGCCGGCGATCCGCTCGTACCGGATGCGCGCGTCGAGGAACGAGGCGTACTGGTCGAGGTCCTCTCTCTTCGGCCACAGGCTCTCCTTCCCGGCGAAGAACGGCTTCAGGACCGGGAGGTCGAACGGCATGCCGCCGTTGATGACGACGTCGGCGAGCCCCTTGAGCGGGATGATGCTGAACAACTCGCCCGCCCGGACGTAGTGCCAGTGGAGGAGGGTCGAGAGCGGCGGGTGGTTCCGGTGCGTCGCGTCGCGCAGGGTCCGCCGGAGGAGCCGGACGTCCTCGAACCGCGAGAGGCGCTTCGTCCTCCCGTCCCCCTCGTAGAGCGGGTTCATCGCCTCGACGTAGACGCGGAAGATCGCGGCGGGGTCGATCCCCTCGGTCATCGGCGGGTAGAACCCGTGCAGGCAGTCGAGGAGCAGGATCTGATCCTCCTCCCGCCGGACCGTCTTGGTCCCGCTCCGCCGCCCCTCCTTGAAGCTGTACACCGGCTTCTCGACCGTCTTCCCCTCGAGGAGCTCGGCGAGGTGCCGGTTCAGGAGCTGGATGTCGATCGCCTCCGGGGTTTCGTAGTTTCGGTCGTTGATCCAGTCCGTCGGATGCTCGATCAGGGGCCAGAAATAGTCATCGAGGTTCAGCATCAGGAACCGCAGGCCGCGCTTCCCAAGCCGCTCGGTCAGCTTGACGGTCGTCGTCGTCTTCCCGGAGGAGGAGGGGCCGCTCAGCCAGATCATCGAGACCGGATCTCCCCGGTCGATCCGCGCGAGGAGCCTCGCAGCCGCCTCATCCAGGGCCTTCTCGTAGCGGTGGATCGCCGCCTCGATGAGCGCCTTCACCTTCTTGCGGCGGACGATCTCGTTCAATCCCAGGACGGTGTCGCAGCCCTGCTCCCGGTTCCAGGCGAGGAGGGGCTCCATCTGCTCCGGCGGGTATCCGTTCCCCACGAACTGGTCCTCGCGGATCGCCCCCTCGCGCACCCAGTGGTGCCCCCAGCGGAAGGCGGCGTAGGCGTCGGCCGTGACGATGAACCCGTAGCTTGAGAGAACGTGCAGGACCGTGTCCTGGACCTCCTCGATCGTCGGTGGGAAGTTCGAGACGAGGTGGCGAGGGTCGGCGTTCAGGCAGACGACGACGAGGTCGGACAGGGAGTGCGCGATCTCCTCGTTGCTTGAGCAGGCGTGAAACAGGCAGTCGTTCACCCCAGGGAGCCGGTCCTGCTCGAACCCGCCGATCGAGGCCGCGGCGCGAAAGATCGCGCGCACGATCCGCTCCTGGTCGAACGTCACCAGGGCGTGGTTCCGCTTCATCACCTTGCCGATCTTGTTCACGACAGGCATGGTGAGGGGATCATAGCGTGCAGCGGGGCTGCGGGGAAGTCCCGCCTGCGCTTCTGGCTGTTCCTGGACCGCTGCGGGACAACGGATCAGCCCGAGGGCTGGACGAGCTTCCGAACCAAGGGGAACTCCACGTCGTCCCTGAGGATCTCGAAGTCCGCCTTGACGTAGAGCTCGATCGGCCCCGAAGGGTTGTTGTCCGATTCCTTGCGGGGGAAGGTCTCGATAGCTGCGAAGCCTCCTTCGCGGGCGGCCGCCTCGGCGAGGGAAAGGAGCCTCCGCGCGAGGCCGCGCCCGCGAAAGGCCGGCTTGACGAAGAGGCAGGTCACGAGGAGCGCGTCCGGGCTCGCGGGTCCCGCGGCATAGTTGAGCTGCTGGGGGTAGAGGTCCGGGGGCCCGACCTGGATGAAGCCGACCGCTTCCCCTCCCCTTCGGGCGACCTTGCCCAGGAGCTGGCCCGGAACGTGGTCCGCGATCCACTGGCGCTTCAGCCGCATTGTCTCCGCGCGGGGCGGGCTCTTCTCGAACTCCTCCGGGAGCTCCCAGTAGACGCACCCTGGACAGAGGGCGAACAGATCCCGCACGTCCGCCGGGCCGAGGTCCTCGAAGAGCAAGTCCTCAAGCTGGCCTTCGGTAGTCGGCACTGCTGCCTCCTATCGGTCCCGCGGGTCACTTCTCCCCGTGTTCTATGTCGAATCCGGAGGACGAGCCCCCAAGGAGCCTCGCGCCCTGACTCACTGGGCCTTGAGGTCCGTTGTGATCTTCCCGGATCGAGAGCTGAGAAGCGGGCGACGCAGCACAGCTACAAAGGACTCCTGGAGATCTGCTTGAAGCCGATCTGCCTCTCTGCCCGCGAAGTGCAGGTTCAGATTCAGCTGGTGCGACTTGGACCAACACAGGCCGTGGGCAGGGATCAGCTCTTCGTACTCGCGCAGCAAATCCCCACTCACTCCGTATGCCTTCGGAATCTTGATCAGGTAGCGACCGTCAGCGTAGAGCATGTGGTCTAGGTTGTTTAGGACAAGTGACCAAGCGAGGTTGCTGATTGAGCCGAAGACTCTCATGTAGTAGCTGACCGCCTCGGGCCCTGTATCGAGTATGTAGGTCCACTGTCGGTACGACTTCCGCTTCTTGCCCTTCCTGCGGACCTCCTTCGGCACGCGGAGGTAGATGTGGGAAGACCCGCTCCCGGAGGTCTGGCCCTGCATTCCGATGAAGACATCGAAGCTATGCTTGTACTCGTTGTAGACGTCGAAGTAGTGCTGACGATGGAACTGCACAACCCGGTCTGCGTCCTGTCTCAAGCCGGCGACGTACTTCCCGAACACCTCCTTGACCGTGCGGAGGTGCTGGCTTGGCAACCCCAGCTTCGTGTAGTGCGGGACCCCGAAAAGCGCCCTCAGGCTTGGCAAGGGCATGTGGCGCAAAGTGCCGATGGCCGACGCGCGCGTCTGTCCGGAGAAGTGGATGGCGAGATGCATGGAACGAGGTCTATGTTGAAGAAGGTGGACGAGATACGCGAAGTCCTCAAGATACATACAGATTCGCAGCAGGAGGTCCAGCTGCTCGAGGTGAAGGCGCCGCAAGAGCCAGGGATCCTCAGGTGTCTCAACGAGTTTCCTTGCCGTGCTTCTCCAGTCTTGCTCCGCCTTCAGCGTCATGTGCTCGCGTGCCCGTAGGTTGACCTGGTATCCAGCGAGGAGCCCGTAGCTCCAGAGGAAGCCACGTCTTGTCAGCTCAGCATGGACCAATCTGGGGTCGAGGGTCACGACGCACCTCCAGGACCACTCACCAACGTCGAACACCGTATCGACGCGAAGCAGGAGGCGTCAAGTCGCAACCAGGAGGTCGGACCCCTCTAGAGCATCTGGACGCACGAACAACCCGCGATGCTTCTGGCGTGACTCAGGCCGGTCGGCGTCCCCGTTTCTCCCGCGCCTTCGCCCAGGTGTCGCGTAGGGTGACCGTCCGGTTGAAGACCGGGTGGCCGGGCGTCGAGTCCGGGTCGCAGCAGAAGTAGCCCTTGCGCTCGAACTGGATCCGGTCGCCCGGCTGCGCCGCGGCGAGGCTCGGCTCGAGCCGGCACCCCTTGAGGACCGTGAGGGAGTCCGGGTTCAGGTTGGCGGCCCAGTCTTCACCTGGGGCGACCTCGAACGGATCCTCCTTCGTGAAGAGCTGATCGTACAGGCGGACCTCGGCCTCGAGGGCGTGGGCGGCCGAGACCCAGTGGAGGGTCGTCTTGACCCTCCTTCCGTCCGGGGCGTCCCCGCCGCGCGTCGCCGGGTCGTAGGTGCAGTGAAGCTCGACGACGTTCCCCGCCGCGTCCTTCACGGCCTCGTCGCAGCGGATGAAGTAGGCGTAGCGCAGGCGCACCTCCCGCCCTGGGGAGAGGCGGAGGAAGTCCTTCGTCGGATGCTCCATGAAGTCCTCGCGCTCGAGGTAGAGGACGCGCGAGAACGGAACCTTGCGCGTCCCGGCCGCGGGGTCCTCGGGGTTGTTCACCGCTTCCAGCTCCTCGACCGTCCCCTCCGGGTAGTTGGTGAGCACGACCTTGAGCGGGTCGAGGACGGCCATCGCCCGGGGCGCGCGGCGGTTTAGGTCATCGCGCAGGCAGTGTTCGAGCAGGGCGAAGTCGACGCGGCTCTCCGCCTTGGCGACCCCGACGCGGCGGATGAAGTCCCAGAGAGCCTCCGGGGTGTACCCCCGCCGCCGCAATCCGCGGAACGAGGGGAGGCGCGGGTCGTCCCAGCCGCGAACCCGCCCCTCCTTGACGAGGCGCAGGATGAAGCGCTTGCTCATCACGGTGTAGGTCAGATTGAGGCGGGAGAACTCGATCTGCCGCGGGCGGTCCCTGATGGGCAGGTTCTGGAGGAACCAGTCGTACAGAGGCCGGTGGTTCTCGAACTCAAGCGAGCAGAGGGAGTGGGTGATCCCTTCGATGGCATCCGACTGCCCGTGCGCCCAGTCGTAGGAGGGATAGATGCACCAGGCGTCTCCGTGGCGGTAGTGGGTGGCACGCACGATCCGGTACATGATCGGGTCCCTCATGTTCAGGTTCGGGTGCGCCATGTCGATCTTGGCGCGCAGGGTCCTCGACCCGTCCGGGAACTCCCCGGCGTGCATCCTGCGGAAGAGGCTGAGGTTCTCCTCCACGGAGCGGTTCCGGTGCGGGCTGTCACGGCCCGGAGGGGTGATGACCCGGTCCCCGTCCTGGATCGGCTGGCCGCGGTACTCGCTCACCTCGTCAGCAGAGAGGTCGCAGACGTACGCCTTCCCTTGCTGGATCAAGTACTCGGCCCACGCGTAGAGCTGCTCGAAGTAGTCGGAGGCGTAGAGCTCGCGGTCCTCCCAATCGGCTCCGAGCCAGCGCATGTCCTCGCGGATCGCGTCGACGTACTCGGTCGTTTCCTTCTCGGGGTTCGTGTCGTCGAAGCGCAGGTTGAACTTCCCACCGAACTCGCGCGCGATGCCGTAGTTCAGGCAGATCGCCTTGGCGTGTCCGATGAGGAGGTAGCCATTCGGCTCAGGCGGGAAGCGAGTGTGGACCCGCCCTCCGTTCTTGCCGGCCTGGACGTCGGCGGCGATCGCCGCGCGGATGAAGTCGCGCGGGGCGTCTGGGTCCGGCTTCGGTGCATGGGGGGATTCCCCCCGAGGGTTGTTCGTGGTCATCGTGTCTCACCTTCTACCGCGCTTCAGGGGCGCGGCATGGGTTCTGGATGGATGGAGTCTACCCTCGAGGGGATCTTGGCGCTACACCCGGGCTGTGCAGGGTCGAACGGCGCGTCCGAAGGAGCTGCGATTGGAGACCGCGGGTACGTTTGGCGAGTCGTTGGCGCACGCGGGGAGGTGGGGAACGTGATGAGACGGTCCTGGGGCGCGTGGCAGGTGGAGCTCGGCGGAGCGGTCCTCGCGGGGGTCGCCCTCTTCCTCTCATTGGGCGCGGGCAAGGCTTCTCTTCCCGGCCGGGAGGTCGTGACGTCGATCGTGTCGGAGGGGATCGGCCGAATCGCCGTCCGGGTTGCGCTCCCAGACCGGCCCCGCTATCCCGAGGGGGCGCCGGTTGTCGTTGAGGTCCCCACGTACGCCACGCCGGTCACGGGCTTTGACCCGAGTCTCCCTGCCCCGAGCCTAGGAGCGGTGCACCTCACCCTCCTCTGGCCGGGTCGCTCGGACCCGCGGACCGGGGCCTCGAGCGAAGGGGTCGACAACTTTGGGGGGCCGACGGCGATCCGCGCCCTTCGCGACGTCATCCGCTTCGCCTGCGGGGAGATCCGGGACGTCTCGGGTCGAGCGGTGGGGGAGCTCTCCCCGATCCCGGTCCTCACCGCGAACGTCGGCCTGTACGCCTTCTCCCATCCAGGGATACCGGCGACGATCGTCCTCTCGCGGTACGGCCAGGAGCTCGCCGGGGTGACGTACTTCGTGGGCGGAGAGAACCCGACGAACGACGCCCTCTTCTCCGTGGAGGTGGGGCACTGGGGCACCGACGGTCGGCCGATCGAGAACCCGTACTACGACTACCCGGAGGGCTACACCGCTGACAGGCTCGTGCTGGAGACGTCCCATGTGGACTGGCAGGTCGACGCGGCCCACCCCGACGGGGTCCCCGCTTTCCGGGTCCCTGGCGGCGAGGACTACGTCCTGGGGGACCGCGTCCCGCGGATGGGGGGGAAGCGCTACTACTCGGTCGCCGTCGCGGAGGCCCTTCTTCGGAACGGGGCCCTGACCGAGGGGACCTGGCCGGCGGACGTCGCGACCGCGAGCGAGGCTCGTGCCAACTGGCCGGATCGCATGGCCGTCGGCCACTACGCACCCCTCGCGACTGCCGCACCTAGCCTGAAGGTGATGCTCGTCTTCGGTAATGAAGATCACGTTCAAGTCGCCCTCGACAAGCCCCACATCCACCAAGCGTACGATGGCTTCCGCGAGCAGGCCGGCCTGTGGGTTCGTCTCAACCCGGACCGGTCCTACGTGGCCGCTCTTCTTGGCTCGACGGAGAGCCGGCGGTTCCCGGACAACCCCGCCAACAGCGAGCCTTCGAACTGGCTTGACGTCGGCCCGTGGTCCGTCCCCGCCGAGCACCGCCAGATCGCTCTCCTCGCCGCCGTCGCGGAGATGATGGATCGCACGAGGCTCGACGTCTGGGGTGAGGACCTCGCCACCGTCCTGACATCCTGGTGAGCCTATCCGAGCAAGGCCCCAGAGCCCGGGCGCTCGCGGCGGGCCTTCCGGGGCGTTGCGAGCGGACTCCGCGGCGACCGTCTCCGCTGCCGTCCCGTCCTCCATGGCCGCCTGAGTCTCCTGGCAGCTGCCGGTCGCCGCGCCCTCTACCTCAGCCGCGGGGAGTGGCGCTGTCCGCCCTTGGCCTTGGGAGGGGCCGCACGGACCCGAATGGAGTGGATGCCAAGGCGGTTCGCACCCAGGATGTCGGTCAGCAGTCGATCTCCGACCATGATCGCCGCGTCGGGAGGCACCTCAAGACGCGCCAGGAGGGCGACGAAGCCGCGACGCCAGGGCTTCCCTGCTCCGTGCTCAACGGGGTAGCGACCGGCGAGCCCGCGCATGACGGCATCGTCCTCGGCGCGTCGGCGGTTGGTGAGGATCCCGATTCGGAACCCCATCTCCTCGAGCCTCTCGAGGAGGGCGACCGTGTCCGGCGAGAGGCTCTTTGGCCTGCGGCCGCCGAGCGTGTTGTCGAGGTCGAAGAGAATGGCGCGCTTCCCCTCTCGGAAGAGGCCGGCGAAGTCGATTGCCGAGAGCGAGGGAGCGACCTCACGCGGGCGTAGGAGTCTCATCGGTCCCTTCGACGATCTCACCAATTGCCGCTGCGGGCCGGAGGGCCTCCAGGATGGCGAGGAACTCCGCCTCCATCCCCGGCCCGACGTAGACCTTGAACAGCGTCCTGCCATCCTGGAGGACGTAGTCGCGGCGAACGTTCGCGACACCGTCGTAGGCCGAGAGGATGGCGTCGATGAAGTGGATCTCGCCTGCGCTCGCGGCGAGCCAGAACACCGTCGCGTCCTTCGGCTTCACGTGGCCTCCCCCGTGGAGCTCAGGCGGGCCATCGCCTTTCGCACGGCGAGCTCGGGGTCGGTCCCGCTGCGCCAGCAGACGTCGATCGCGGCCAGGACCGACGCTCCCCTCTCCTCCTCCTGCGACGCGAAGGCCGCTCGATCCATCCATCCCGGCGCGAGCCGGGCGACGAGCTTCCGCGCCGCAAGGAGCGTGGGGAGAGGAAGCTCAGCCCTTGCTTCGCCCTTCTTCGTCTCCTCCCATGCACGTCGAAGGTCTCCCGGCGAGGAGGGTGTGCCGGAGAACACGTGCGGGTGCCGACGGACGAGCTTCTCCGCCAGCCGCTCGACGACGTCGCTCAGGGTGAACTCCCCTGTCTCGGCCGCGATCTGGCTGTGGAGGAGGACTTGCAGGAGGAGGTCTCCCAGCTCGTCGGCCAGCGCGGTGGCGTCGCCGCTCTCGACCGCGGCGATCGCCTCGTGGGCCTCCTCGAGGAGGTACGGGCGCAGGGAGTGATGGTCCTGCGCGCGGTCCCACGGGCACCCGTCCTCGGCGCGAAGGCGCGCCACCAGGCCGACCAACTCGGCGAACGAGCGCCGGTCTCCCATGCTAGGGCGTCGGAGGCGTCAGCGAAGTGCCGGTTCCTGCAGCTTGTCCTAGGAGATCGGCGACCTCTGTCGGCCGGTACGTCGGATCGTCCTTGGCGATTCGATCCAGGCGCGTCTTCGCCTGAGAGCTCCTCCCGGATGCGAGGTCGAGCTTCGCCAAGTCGAACAGGGCATCCAAGCCGGCTTTGGCGAGAGGCTTCCCCTGGCCGACCTGGGCCTGGACGACGTCCACGACCTTCTCGTACACGCTCACCTTGGCCGCGTCGGTCGTCACGGACGTGAGGCCCTTGGCGAGGTAGCTCAGGGCCGTGTCGTACTCCGCGCGCCACTTGTAGGCCTCAGCGATCCCGAGGTAGGACTCCAGGGAGTCGGGCCGGGCCGTGAGGACGGCCGCGTACTGCCGTATCGCGGCGCTCCACATGTACTGGGCCGCATACACCTTGGCGAGCTTCAACCTGAGGTCGAGGTCTCCTGGGACGAGCTCGACGAGCTTCTCCCCCAGGCGCTGCCTCTGCGGGTCGGCCGAGGCGCGCGAGAAGGCGGTCCGGTAGTTCTCGATGGCCCGGTCCTTCTCCCCTTGGGCAAGAAGGGTCTCCGCCAGGCCATCGTAGGCGCCCGCGTTGTACGGGGAGCGTCGGACCGCGTCCTCGAACTGGCGCTGCGCCTTGGCCAGTTCGCCGAACGCTAGGTAGGCCCGCCCGAGCGCAATCAGGACGTCGACCGAGCCGGAGCGGGCCAGAGCCTCCTCGTACCGATCGATCGCGATTCCATAGAGGCCGTCGATCGTCTTCGCAAGCTCGGCGAGTCGCCTATCCTCGTCGGAGGTCCGGGTGGCCTTCGCGCGAAGCGCGTCACACTCCGTCTGGGCCGCCCGCATCCGCTGATAGGCGAGATCGCCTTGGCTCGCCTTCAGCTTCGCGTTCTCCGGATCGATCTTCTGGATCTGGCTGAGGAGGCGGTCCGCCTCATCCAGATCGCCGAGGGAGAGCGCTGCGGAGACGAGCTTGGTCAGGATCGTGACGTCCTCCGGGCGCAGGGCCATCGCGGCCTTGTACTGCTCGATGGACTGGGCCAGGTTCCCGTTGCGCATCGCCACGTCGCCGGAGGCGATGTACGCCGCGACGTTCTTGGGATCCTTGGAGATCGCCTCCTTGAACCGGACGTCGGCGCCGATCAGGTCACCGCGCTCGAGGAGCAGCTTCCCGTACAGGTAGATCGCGGTCGCGCTGCCGGGGTCGAGAGCAAGGATGCGGTTGAGGAACGCCTCGTCTGTGTCGACGTTCTCTAGGGTCGAGAGGTACTGGGTGAGGGCCTTCTGCCGGTAGCTCTCAATCTGGGCCGCGAGCGACTCGATCTTCGTCCGATCCTCTTCGGTCGGGTTCTCCTTCTTCTCGAGGGCCGTCTTCTCCTGCTTCGCGCGGTCCATCTTCGTCTCGTAGATCCGCCCGATGTAGTACGGCAGGTAGGGGTCGGCTGTCGTCCCCTCGTCCCTCAGCCGCTCGTACTCGGCGAGGCCCTGGTCGAGGTCCCTGAGCTGGAGCAGGTAGGCGTTCGCGAGCGGGCGGTTGACCTTGACCTTCGCTGTGGCTGAGAGCTCCTCGAACCAGGCGGCGAAGCGCTGATCGGACTCCTGCTTGATGTAATCCTGGCGCACGCGCTCCTTCGCTTCTGCGAGGGTCGGGGTCCGCGCCACCTTCCGGTCGGTGAGCCGGATGATGTGGTAGCCGTAGTCTGTCTTCACGATCCCGCTTGTCTCCCCGACTTGGAGGGCGAAGGCGGCGGCCTCGAACTCCGGCACCATCTGGCCCCGAGAGAAGAAGCCGAGGTCACCCCCCTTCTCAGCGCTGCCCGTGTCCTGTGAGTACTTCGTGGCGAGCTCGGGGAAGCTTGCCCCCGCAGCGAGCTCATCCAGGATCGACTGCGCCTTCGCCTCGTCCGCGACGAGGATGTGTGATGCCCGGACCTGCTCCGCCTCGGAGTAGGTGGTGATGTTCTTCTCGAAGTAGCCGAAGAGCTCGTCGTCCGTCGGCTCGATCGAGCCGACGACCGCTTGCTGGAGGGCTTCGTTACGAAGGCGCGTGGCCACGCTCGCCCTCATCTCGCCCTTGAACTGGTCCAGGGTCCGGTTCTGCCCTTTCAGGTACTCGACGAGGGTCGCCTCGGTGATGCCGTATCTGGCAAGCAGGTCGGTGTAGTCCTTCTCCGCAGTCTCGTTCGCCTGGTCGTCCGAGATCCGGACGCGACGCCGTTCCGCCTCCTGGTCGTAGACCGCCTGGCGGACCAGCCCCTGGAGAGCCTGGGCCTCCACCTGCAGCCGGAGCAAGGCCCCCGTCGCCCCAGCGAGGAGGGTCGTCGTGTCCTGCCCCATCTGCTGAGAGTAGGCGAGGTACTGGTTCATGAAGTTGGTGGCGCTCTGGTTGAGGGTCTCCGTGGGGATCCGCGTCCCGTTGACGGTCGCGGCGACGGTGAGACCCTCCTCCTGGCCGGCCTGTCTGGATCGGAACAGGCCACCGCGGTCCACCCCGATCAGTGCCGCCCCAAGGGCGAACGCCACGACCAGCGCCCAGATGACCGCCTTCTTGTGTCGCTCGAAGAATCGCTGCATGGCCCTTCAGTCACTCCTTCGCGGTAGAGTACAAGCCGACCGCAATACTAACGACCCGGAAATCCGTCAGCAAGGGATGAAATCAGCCCAGTCCCTCGAGGGGACAGGGTGCATCCGGCTCTCCCAAAGCCTTGGGGACGACAGGCTGGCGGGAACGCACGTCGAAGTGGAGTGCCGTCTTCTCCTGGTCCTCGATGTGGACGCTCGTGAAGCTCGGGGTGAAGTAGAGGTCGACCCCGCTCGCCGCAACGTAGCTCCGCGCGATGGCGATCGCCTTCACTGCCTGGTTCACCGCGCGCGGCCCGATGACCTGGATCTCCACCTGGCCCTTCTCCCGAACCACGTTCGCCACCGCGCCGGCGGCTGCCCCGGGATCGGATGTCGATGAGACCTTGAGCGTCTCCATGTCTCCTCCTACTTGGCGCTCTCGGTGAACTGCGTTTGGCGGATGACGTTGACCTTGATCTCCCCAGGGTAGCTCAACTCCTCCTCGATCGCCCGGGCGATGTCGTAGGCCAGCTTGGCGGCTACCTCGTCGCTCGCCCGCTCTGGCTGGACCATCACCCGCACCTCGCGCCCGGCCTGGATCGCATACGCCTCTTGGACGGAGGGGAAGGAACGGCACAGCTCCTCAAGGTCGTGGAGGCGCTGGATGTACCGCTGAAACGTCTCCTGGCGGGCTCCAGGGCGTGCCGCGGACAAGGTGTCGGCCGCCTGGATAAGGACCGGTAGGATCCCTCGGAGCTCCACGTCTTCGTGATGGGCAGCGATCGCCTCGACGACGTCGGGGGCCTCTCCGTACCGCCGGGCGAGGTCCGCGCCAATCAGGGCGTGTGGGCCGTCCACCTCGTGGTCGACCGCCTTCCCGATGTCGTGGAGGAGTCCGGCCCGCTTGGCGCTCGCCGCGGAGATCCCGCCCAGTTCGTCGGCGAGCATCTTCGCGATCCAGCTCACCTCGAGCGAGTGGGAAAGCTGGTTCTGGCCGTAGCTGGTGCGGTAGCGCAGGCGCCCGAGAAGCGCCGCCAGCTCGGGGTGGAGGTCAACTCCCAGGTCGAACGCGGCCTTCCGCCCTTCCTCCTTCACCTGCTCGGCCAGGCGCGCCTTCGCGCGCTGCACCTTCTCCTCAATTTGAGCTGGGTGGATCCGCCCGTCCTCCAAGAGGCGGGTCAAGGCCATCCGCGCTACCTCGCGGCGCAGCGGGTGGAAGCACGAGAGGACGACCATCTCCGGGGTGTCGTCCACCAAGAGCTCCACGCCGGTCAGGGCCTCGAACGTCTTGATGTTCCGTCCCTCGCGCCCGATGATCCGCCCCTTGAACTCCTCCGAGGGGAGGGGGACGGAGCACACGGCGTTCTCCTCCACGTACTCCGCCGCGTAGCGTTGGACGGCCGTCGCAAGGATCCCCGCTGCGCGCTGCTGGGCCTCCTCCCTCGCCCGTCGCTCGACTCCCTCGACCTTGCGCGAGAAGAAGCGCTGCGAGTCGGCCTCCACGAGCTTGAGGAGGTGCTCCTGGGCTTCCTGTTGCGACCAGCCGGCCATGCGCTCCAGGCTCGACTTCGCCTCGGCGAGGAGGCGCGTCCCGACTTCCTTCAGCTCCTCGACCTCCGCCTCGTCCTGGCGAAGGGAGTCCTCGATCTTCTCGAGGGAGGTCGCCTTCTCTGCCAGCCGGTCCTCTCGCCGCAGGGCCCGCTCCTCGATGCGCGCGAGTTCCTCCTCGCGTCGCGCGGTGCGGCGCTCCAGTTCCTCGTGCATCTCCTGGATCTGCTGGCGCGCCTCGAGGATCTTCTCACGCTTCAGCCGTTCAGTCTCTTCCTGCGCCGCCTTCTGGAGTTCCGTCAGTCTCTTCCTGCGCGGGATGCTCCCCAGAGCGAGCCCCAGGGCGGCCGCGGCTAGGACGCTGATGGCCATCCCGATGTACTCAATCATCTCGTCTCACGTCCTCTCTTTCCGCGTCCTTTTTCGCAAGTGGTCCATTATACCCACTCGCCAGAGAGAGCGCAGGAGGACATGAAGGCTCGTGGCGCACTCCCCGCCGTCAAGCCTGAGAGAGGGTAAGCCGGGAAGACCCCGTTCGGCGGCGGGTCGGCGAGCCTCGTTTGTTGGTGAGCGGCCTTGGCCAGCTATCCTTGCGCCTTACCGGCAGCCATCTCCTCGGCGGGGCTGGTGACCGAGATGTCATAGCCGACGAGCTTCGCTGTGAGGCGGACGTTCTGGCCGCCCTTGCCGATGGCAAGAGAGAGCTCGTCGTCGGGGACGAGGACCTTGGCCGTCCGGTCGGCCGGGTTCAACTCCACGGAGAGGACCTTCGCCGGCTGAAGGCCGTTGCGGAGAAGAAGCTCGAGGTTCTCACTCCAGCGGACGAGGTCGATCTTCTCTCCGGAGAGTTCCCGGGTGACGACTCGCACGCGCGCTCCCCCGGCACCGACGCAGGTACCGACCGGGTCGACATTGGGGTCGAGCGACTCCACGGCGACCTTGCTTCGCCGCCCGGGTTCCCGTGCGATCGCCCGAACGATGATGACGCCATCCTCGATCTCCGGGACCTCGAGGCGCAGGAGCTGATGGACGAACTCCTTGTGGGCGCGTGACAGGGTGATCCGCGGGTCTCCCTGGGTCTTCTCAACACTTACGAGGTAGGCGCGCAGCCTCTCGCCGGCGTGGTACCGTTCACTTGGGATTCGCTCTGCGTCAGGGAGAACCGCCTCCGTCTCTCCCAGATTCACCCACACGTCCTTCCCCTCGAAGCGGTGGATGGAGCCCGTGATGATCTCGCCGACTCGGTGCACGTACAGGTCGTACACGATGTCGCGGCGCTTCTGCGTGATCTCCTGGCGAATCGTCTCCTCGGCCTTCTTGGTGGCGATTCGGCCGAACTTCGCGAGGTCGATCTTCTTCCCTTTGATGCGGATGTCGCCGGAGCGCTGGTCGATGTCGACTTCGACCGGGGCCTCTGTCCGGTACTCCTCTTGGTACGCGGCGGCAAGACCCTTGCGGATCGCGTCGTAGAGGTCCTCCCGCGCGATCCCCTTCTCCTTCGCCATCTCCTCAAGGGCTTCGATGAACTCGATGTTCATGGTCGGTGGGGCCTTCCCGGCTCACGCTCCTTGCGCCCGTCCAGGGGAGAGGGATGCAGGGGAAGGGAGCGCTCCGCACGCCGCCGTGCGCCCACACCCGGGCGCCGGTCCCCTCTCGGCGTTGGCAGTTCATCCCTGCGCCGCGGTCCCTCAACCTCTCTTCCCTTCGCGACATGGCCGCGGTATTATACGGAAACCCGCGCTTGCACGCAAATTACTGAGAGGTGGCCTCGGTGGTGAGGTTCGAGTTTGTGGTTGCCGAGGGGGAGGCCAGCAGCCGCCTGGATGTCGCTGTCGCGCGCTGCGCCGGCGCGGCCTCACGAAGCGAGATCCAGCGAGCGATCCGCGGTGGAGAGGTCCGTATCGACGGCGTGGCGGCTCGCCAGTCGTCGCGTCGTCTCCGCGCTGGGGAGACGGTCGTCTGGGAGCGCGAGCTGCGCCCTCTGCTCACGCCAGCGACGATCGACCTCGCGGTGCTGTACGAAGACGAAGAGATCCTCGTCGTCGACAAGCCGGCGGGGCTCGTCGTTCACCCCGGGGCAGGAACACAGACAACGACGCTGGTCGAGGGCATCTTGGCCGACCGGTCTCTTCCCCAGGCGGCCGACCCCGCCCGCCCCGGGGTCGTACATCGCTTGGACAAGGAGACGAGCGGGGTCCTCGTTCTGGCGAAGACCGCAGGTGCCCTCCAGGCCCTGAAGGCCGAGTTCGCCGGACGTCGGGTCACGAAGGCGTACATCGCGGTTGCCGTGGGCACCATCGCGGAAGACGAGGGATTGATCGACGCCCCGGTGGCGCGTGACCCAAACCGGCCCCGCCGGATGGCCGTTCGCTCGGGCGGACGCCCCGCGGAGACGGAGTTCCGCGTCCTTGCGAGGGACGCTGGAACGACCCTCCTCCTCGTCTTGCCGCGAACCGGACGGACGCACCAGATCCGAGTCCATCTTGCCTACATCGGCCACCCGCTCGTCGGAGACCGTCTCTATGGGAAGCGGGGCCAGGCGTCGCTGCGTCTCCTCCTCCACGCATGGCGTCTCGCGTTCACTCACCCCGGCTCTGGGGTAGCGGTCCGGTTCGAGGCCCCTCTGCCCCCAGAGTTCCCTATCTATCCGTACGGCGATCTCCCGCTCGCCGGAGCGCCGCGCGAAGGTAGTCCACCCCTGCGAGGTAAGTAGCGCCGATGGCCACGTAGAGAAGAAAGAGACGGGCCGGCCAGCGCAGGAGGAGGAATCCGAGGGCAAGGAAGGTCAGTCCTGCTGCCGCCTTCCCGACGTAGCGCGCTCCCTGGACGCGGCTCTCGCGCAGTTGCAGGACGAGGGCGCCGAGTCCCAATCCTACCTGCGGGACGAGGAAGAGGACGACCGCAAGAGCGGGAATCTCCCCCAGATAGGTGAGCGACGCGAGGAGCGAGGCGTAGAGGGTCTTGTCGACGATCGGATCGAGGGCCTTTCCCCACGCCGTGACCTCCCCGCGTTGCCGCGCCACCATCCCGTCGAGCACGTCGCCCACGCAGAAGAGGAGGGCCAGCGCGACCGCAGCCGGGCGTTGGTCGAGGAAGAGGAGGACGAGGACGCCGGGAATGAGGACGGCGCGGGCAAGGGTGATCCGGTTCGCAAGAGACATGGGGAACGAGATGGTAATGGTCCTCTCTCGAGCGGGCAAGCCGGGTTGCACCCCTTCTTGTGGCGCCGCTATAATCCCGCGCGAGACCGGACTCGCGAAGGGAGCGGTGAGATGAGAGAGAGAGTCATCATCATGGGGGCAGCAGGCCGCGACTTCCACAACTTCAACGTCCACTTCCGCGACGACCAAGAGGTCGAGGTCGTCGCGTTCACGGCGACGCAGATCCCCGACATCGCGGGCCGCGTCTACCCCGCGGCGCTCGCGGGGAAGCACTACCCTCAGGGGATCCCGATTGAGCCGGAGGAGAAGCTGGAGGAACTCATCCGGTCGAAGAAGGTGGACGTCGCCGTTTTTGCCTACAGCGACGTCACGAACCAGCACGTCATGGAGCGCTCAGCGATGGTCAACGCGGCGGGCGCCGACTTCATGCTCCTCGGCATCCATTCCACGACCCTGAAGTCAAAGAAGCCGGTCGTCTCCATCACCGCCGTGCGGACCGGATCCGGGAAGAGCCAGACCACCCGTCGGGTCTGTGACATCCTGAAGGCGAAGGGGAGGAAGCTCGCCGTCGTCCGCCACCCGATGCCGTACGGAGACCTCGTGAAGCAGGAAGTGCAGAGATTCGCCACGATGGACGACCTCGACCGGCACCTCTGCACGATCGAGGAGCGAGAGGAGTACGAACCGCACGTCGCCCGCGGGACGGTCGTCTACGCGGGCGTCGACTACGAGAAGATCCTGCGCAGGGCGGAGGAGGAGGCGGACGTCGTCATCTGGGATGGAGGGAACAACGACTTCTCCTTCTACCAGCCGGACCTGTCGATCGTCGTGGCGGACCCGCACCGCGCCGGGCATGAGCTTCTCTACTACCCGAGCGGTGTCACCCTGCGCACGGCCGACGTGGTAGTCATCAACAAGGTGGACACCGCATCCCTGGAGGACATCCGCTTCGTGCGGGAGAACATCGCGGCCGCCAACCGGCGCGCCAGGATCATCGAGGCCGCCTCTCCGATCCTCGTCGACAACCCGAGCGTCATCCTCGACAAGCGCGTCCTCGTGATCGAGGACGGCCCGACGCTCACGCACGGCGGAATGGAGTTCGGCGCCGGGACCCTTGCGGCGCAGCGGTTCGGCGCGCGGGAGATCGTCGATCCTCGCCCGTACACCGTGGCCTCGATCGCCGAGACCTACCGGAGGTACCCGAAGGTCGGGCCGCTCCTTCCGGCGATGGGGTACGGAGAGCAGCAGATCCGCGATCTGCAGGAGACGGTCGATCGAACGGAGTGCGACGGCATCGTGATCGGGACGCCGATCGATCTCTCTCGACTCCTGACGTTCAAGGTCCCGACGACCCGGGTCCGCTACGAGCTCCAAGAGATCGGGGCGCCTACCCTGACGGAGTTCCTGTCCAAGTTCTGACGATTGTCCTCCCGTCGGGTCCAGCCCGAGACGGCTAGGTCGTGTGCAGCGCGAAGACGGCGGTGAGCAGGGCGCCGAGTCCGGCGCCGACCGCGACGCCGAATGGGACGTCGTCAAAGGCGAGCCCCACCAGAGCTCCGACGACGAGTCCCAGGGGGAGAAGGATCCGCGCGTGGCGGCCGAGCCGTCCGAGGAACGATGGCCTAGGAGGCACTTTCCCCCTCCTCGTCCAGAACGCCAAGTAGGGCGCGCACCACGGTGGGGTCGAGTCGGCTCCCCGCGGCCTTGCGCGGCTCCTCACTTGCTTCCTCGATTCGGAGCGGGGTGGGCGGGAGTCCCGGGTGTCGCAGGCATCGACTGCGGCGATCGCCCAGTCCTCGACGTGGGTCTCCCTCTCAGGGAGGCCGCACGGACACCCAGTCCCGTCGCAGCGCTTCTGGTGGGAGAGGACGGTCTTGGCCGCCTCGTCAGGGGGACCCTCGTCCCCGAGTATCGAAGCCCCGCAGAGGGCAGGGAGGCACCTCCTTGCCCCATCCACTCCAGTCGGCAAATGGGAGGGCTTCCCGGACAGAGAGAGAGCGGCGGGATGATGGCGAACAGCGCCCTCCCGACGCGCCTTGTCGTTCGCGCCTTCCTGGGTCTTGAAACTCGCGATGATCCTGCCTCCCGAGTCGCTCTGCTGGGCTACGGGGACGTCCGACCGAGCCGCCTCTCCTTCAGCCGCGCTGCGCGCGCCCGCCCTCGTCACTCTAAGGCATGCGGGCGCACGCGTTCAAGGGCACTCGGCAGGTAGATCGGTCCAGGACGCATCCCCTGCAGCTCACGCGTTGAGCGAGGAGTACGGTCTCTGTACAATCCGGCGCGCCGCGTGACAGGACGCAGGTCGTGGCGCTCTAGAATCCGCGAGGAGGGAGTTCCGGATGGCGAACAGGGTACCGCAGATGATGACGATCGATGGGAACACGGCCGCGGCTCACGTCGCGTACGCGTTCAGCGATGTGGCAGCCATTTACCCGATCACGCCCAGTTCGCCGATGGGCGAGATTGCGGACAGCTGGTCAGCGCGGGGCCGGAAGAACCTGTTCGGGCAGACGCTGAAGGTGTCTGAGATGCAGTCTGAGGCCGGTGCGGCGGGGGCCGTTCACGGCTCACTCGCCGCAGGCGCTTTCACCACCACGTTCACGGCGTCTCAGGGCCTGCTCCTCATGATCCCCAACATGTACAAGATCTCCGGAGAGCTCTTGCCGACCGTCTTCCATGTGTCGGCCCGCGCCCTGGCCGCCCACGCCCTATCCATCTTTGGCGACCACGCGGACGTCATGGCGACCCGCCAGACAGGCTTCGCGCTCCTTGCCGCCGGCTCCGTTCAGGAAGTCATGGACTTCGGGCTGGTCGCCCATCTCGCGACCCTGAAGACGAACGTGCCCTTCGTGCATTTCTTCGACGGCTTCCGCACCTCGCATGAGGTTCAGAAGATCGACGTCATCAGCTACGAGGACATGGCGAAGCTGGTGCCATGGGATGCGGTCGCGCAGTTCCGGGCCCGCGCCATGAACCCGGAGCATCCCCACCTGCGTGGAACCTCGCAAAGCCCGGACATCTACTTCCAGGCGCGGGAGGCGGCGAACCCGTACTACTTGAAGGTGCCGCAGATCGTCACGGAGACGATGCGACAGGTCGGTCGACTCGTCGGCAGAACGTACGACCTCTTCGACTACGTGGGGGATCCGAAGGCCGAGCGGGTGGTCGTTGTCATGGGCTCCGCCTGTGAGGTGGTCGAGGAGACGGTCGACCACCTCGTCGGCCGCGGAGAGAAGGTGGGCGCCATCAAGGTCCGTCTATACCGGCCGTGGGCCGTGGAGGCCTTCCTTGGGGCCCTACCTGAGACAGCAAGGCGCATCGCCGTCCTGGACCGCACCAAGGAGCCGGGGAGCATGGGCGAGCCCCTGTATCAGGACGTGAGCGCCACGCTGCAGGAGGCCGGGGAGAGCCGCCTCGTGACCGGAGGGCGGTACGGCCTCGGCTCCAAGGAGTTCACCCCGGCGATGGCCAAGGCGGTCTTCGACAGCCTCAAAGGAGCTCATCCGAAGAACCACTTCACGGTCGGGATCGTGGACGACGTCACGAACACGTCCCTCCCGGTAGAGGGGGGGTTCGATGTCTCGAGGCCGGGGACGATTCAGTGCAAGTTCTGGGGGCTGGGCTCCGACGGGACGGTCGGGGCGAACAAGAACGCGATCAAGATCGTGGGGGATCACACCGACCTCTACGCTCAGGCGTACTTCGCCTACGACGCCAAGAAGTCGGGCGGGATCACGATGTCCCACCTCCGGTTCGGGAAGGATCTGATCCGGTCCCCGTACCTCGTCTCGAGCGCCGACTACATCGCCTGCCACAACCCGGCTTTCGTGGGGAAGTACGACCTCCTCGCCGGGATCAAGAAGGGTGGCACCTTCGTCCTGAACTGCCCGTGGGAGGCGGAGGAGTTGGAACGGCGCCTCCCAGCGAGCCTGAAGCGCACGATCGCCGAGAAGGGACTCAAGTTCTACACGATCAACGCGGAGAGGATCGCCGGCTCGGTGGGCCTGGGGCAGCGGATCAACATGATCATGCAGACCGTCTTCTTCAAGCTCGCCGGAGTGCTTCCGGTCGAGGATGCGATCAGTTACCTGAAGGACGCGATCCAGAAGAGCTACGGGAAGCAGGGGGAGAAGGTCGTGCAGATGAACTACGCCGGGGTTGACACCGCGATCGCTAACCTCAGGGAGGTTGCGGTCCCGGCGGCCTGGACCAAGGCCGCAGCCGGCACAGAGAAGACGACGGCCGATCCGGAGTGGATCCTCGAGGTGATGCGACCGATGCTCGCCCAGGAGGGGGACGCCCTCCCGGTCAGCGCCTTCTCCGCCCCCCTCGACGGCGCGTACCGCGCGACCGGGCCGGACGGGTCGTTCCCCTTGGCGACGAGCCAGTACGAGAAGCGCGGGATCGCGGTTGAGGTTCCGGAGTGGATCGCCGACAAGTGCATCCAGTGCAACCAGTGCTCGTTCGTCTGCCCGCATGCGAGCGTCCGCCCGTTCCTGGCCAGCGCCGACGAGGTGCGCGACGCGCCGAAGACGTTCGGCACGCTCCCCGCGACGGGGAAGGGGCTGGAGGGGCTCCAGTTCCGGATCCAGGTCAGCCCGCTCGACTGCGTCGGGTGCGGGAACTGCGCCGACGTCTGCCCGGGGAAGAAGGGGGAGAAGGCGCTCGTGATGAGCCCTCTCGCCGAGCAGACCGCGGCCCAGGTTCAAAACTGGGAGTTCGCGGTTCGACTTCCCCCTCGCGAAGCGGCGATGCCGGTGGACACCGTGAAGGGGAGCCAGTTCCGTCAGCCCCTGTTTGAGTTCTCATTGGCCTGTCCCGGCTGCGGCGAGACCCCGTACGTCCGGCTCCTCACGCAGCTCTTCGGCGATCGGATGCTCGTCGCCAACGCCACGGGGTGCTCCTCGATCTACGGCGGGTCCGCGCCCGCCGTCCCCTATTGCGTCAATCGCAACGGGCACGGGCCGGCGTGGGGGAACTCGCTGTTCGAGGACAACGCCGAGTACGGCTTCGGGATGGCCCTCGCGCTGGACGCCCGGCGCGAGCGGTTGGCCCGCCTTGTAGCCGAGGCTGCGGGGGCGAAGGTCTCCGCCGGGCTCGCTGCGGCGATGAAGGACTGGCTCGTCGGAATGAACGACGCCGAGGCCTCCCGCGCTGCCGGGGATCGGATGGCGTCTCTCCTGAAGGCGGAGGCCCAGGGGAACCCGCTCTTGTCGGAGATCCTGTCGATGCGAGACCTGTTCACGAAGAAGTCCGTCTGGGTCATCGGCGGCGACGGGTGGGCGTACGACATCGGCTTCGGGGGACTCGACCACGTGGCGGCGATGGGCCAGGACGTGAACGTCCTCGTCCTCGACACGGAGGTCTACTCCAATACCGGCGGCCAGTCGTCGAAGGCGACTCCGACGGGGGCGGTCGCGCAGTTCGCCTCGTCGGGCAAGAAGACGAAGAAGAAGGACCTCGGACTGATTCTCATGAGCTACGGCTATGTCTACGTCGCGTCGGTAGCGATGGGGGCAAACAAGAACCAGTGCCTGAAGGCCTTCCTTGAGGCGGAGCGGTATCCTGGGCCGAGCGTCGTCATCGCGTACTCGCCGTGCATCAACCAGGGCTTGGTGAAGGGGATGGGGAAGAGCCAAGAAGAGGAGAAGCTGGCGGTCGAGGTGGGCTACTGGCCTCTCTACCGCCATAACCCCTTGCTCAAGGCGGAGGGGAAGAACCCCTTCGTCCTCGACTCTCCTGAACCGACGGGCAACTTCCATGAGTTCCTGATGGGCGAGGTCCGCTATGCCAGCCTGGTGAAGGCCTTTCCGGAGGAGGCGAAGCGCCTGCACGAGAGGCTCGAGGTGGAGTACCGGGAGCGATACCAGGCCCACAAGCGGCTTGCAGGGCCGGCGTAGCCGGGCAGGCCCTTCGCCCGAAGAGGACGGCCCGACCTTCAGGGTCGGGCCGACTTCGGAAAGGGAAGCGCGCGCGGGAGAGTCAGTTCTGCACGTGGCACTTCGCGCGCAGACCCTCCTCGTTCTTGATCACGATCCGGTACCGGCTCTTGTCCAGGATCCCTTCGCGCTCGAAGCGGTTCAGGGCGAGCGTTGTGTTCTCGCGAGCCGAGCCGATCATGTCCGCAAGCTCGCGATGCGTGATCTGGAACCCGATCAGGATCCCTTCCTTTGTCCTCACCCCGTACTCATCTGAGAGCTTAAGGAGCTGCCGGGAGAGGCGAGCTTGGATGTCGCGGAAAGCGAAGTCCTCGAGAGCCTCCTCGCATTCGCGGATCCGCCGCGCGAAGTGACGGAGAAGCGAGTGCAGATGGGCCGGGTCCTGCTCGACGGCGTGGGAGAACTCGCTCTGGCTGACGCGCCGGATCAGGGCATCGTCGATCGCTGTGGCCAGGTGGCGCCGGTGCTCCTCCCCAACGAGCCCCATCTCGCCGAACAGCTCCCCGCGGTCGAGGATGGCCAGGGTGAACTTCTTCCCGCTCTCGTCCAGGTAGGCCAGCTTGACCCGCCCTTCCTCGACGAAGTAGACGGAGCTGCTCGGGCTGCCGGGCTGGTAGATCGCCTCCCCGCGCTCAACGCGCATGAGCTCCCCAATCCGGCTTAGGAGCGCTTCGAAGCTCGCATCCTCTCTCTCGGTCGGTGTCATCCGTGCCCCCTTCCTTGACTTGCTGCTGGAGCGTAGCAAGGTGGGCGTGAGTCCAGGAGGAAGGGCAGAACCGACGCGGGGAGACTTCCCGATCAAGAAAGGTAACGCGCGTCACTTCGCAGCGGGAAGGAACGGACGTGAAAAGGGATAGCGTGGCGGCCTGTCGGTCCGGCTTGGTCTTCGTTGCTCCCTAGAAAGGAGGTGATCCAGCCCCAGGTTCTCCTAGGGCTACCTTGTTACGACTTCACCCCTCTCGCGGAGGTTACCCTCGGCGCCCGAACGGACGACTTCAGGTACCCCCCACTCGGTTGGTGTGACGGGCGGTGTGTACAAACCCCGAGTACGTATTCACCGCAGTATGGCTGACCTGCGATTACTAGCGATTCCGGCTTCATGAGGTCGAGTTGCAGACCTCAATCCGAACTGAGGAAGGCTTTTAGGATTGGCTCCTCCTTGCGGGATTGCGACCCTTTGTACCTTCCATTGTAGCATGTGTGTCGCCCTGGGCATAAGGGACATGATGACTTGACATCATCCCCTCCTTCCTCCGACTATTCATCGGCAGTCTCATCAGAGTCCCCGGCATGACCCGCTGGCAACTGATGACAGGGGTTGCGCTCGTTTCGGGACTTAACCCAACGTCCCACGACACGAGCTGACGACAGCCATGCATCACCTGTGCTAGCTCCTCTGCCCGAAGGCAAAGGTCGTCCCCGTTTCCGGTTCCTACCACTAGCATGTCAAGCCCAGGTGAGGTTCTTCGTTTAGCATCGAATTAAACCACGTGCTCCACCGCTTGTGTGGGGTCCCGTCAATTCTCTTGAGTTTTAGCCTTGCGGCCGTACTCCCCAGGCGGTTCACTTAATGCGTTAGCTTCGGCACCGATCTGTATATAGCGACCGACACCCAGTGAACATCGTTTAGGGCGTGGACTACGGGGGTATCTAATCCCCTTTGCTCCCCACGCTTTCGCGCTTCAGCGTCGGTAGCAGGCCAGAGGGTTGCCTTCGCCATCGGGGTACCTCATAGTATCTACGCATTCCACCGCTACTCTATGAGTTCCACCCTCCTCTCCTGCACCCAAGCCTAGCAGTATCACCTGACGATCCTCAGTTGAGCTGAGGGCTTTCACAGGTGACTAACCAGGCCGCCTAGACGCCCTTTACGCCCAGTGAATCCGGGTAACGCTTGCATCCTCTGTCTTACCGCGGCTGCTGGCACAGAGTTAGCCGATGCTTATTCCCGAGGTACCGTCATCGGGCTGGCATTTCCTCCCGCCCTTATTCTTTCCCCGGAAAAGAGGTTTACGACCCGAAGGCCTTCATCCCTCACGCGGTGTCGCTCCGTCAGGCTTTCGCCCATTGCGAAAGATTCCCCACTGCTGCCTCCCGTAGGAGTCTGGGCCGTATCTCAGTCCCAGTGTGGCTGACCATCCTCTCAGACCAGCTACCCATCATAGCCTTGGTAGGCCGTTACCCTGCCAACTAGCTAATAGGACGCAGCCCCATCCCCTCGCGGCGGCAGGACCGCCTTTGGTTACGGATCCATCGACCCGTAGCCACATCGGGTATTAGCTGTCCTTTCGGCCAGTTGTCCCCGTCAAGAGGGTAGGTTAGCTACGTGTTACTCACCCGTCCGCCGCTCCGTCACCGGTCATCGGACCCGAAGGCCCTCAGTCCGGCTCGATCGCACGACTTGCATGTGTTAAGCGCACCGCTAGCGTTCACCCTGAGCTGGGATCAGACTCTCTTAGTTTGAAGAGTTTGAACCGTCGCTTCTTGGTACATGGTGACAGGCGCACGTTGTCGAGTAGACAACGCGCAACCACGCTATCCACTTTTCAAGGACCAGCCGAACGCAGCGTGCAGTATACTCAGTCCCTGGAAGGGTGTCAAGGAACGGCAGTGTAGACGAGAACGCTTCGTGGGACGTTCTCCCAAACGCGCGACGGGCCGGGGTGGGAGAGGGGCGTGGCGAGACCGAGGAAGATCGGGGTGCTGTGTGGCGGCGACTCCCTGGAGAGGGAAGTGTCGCTGCGTTCGGGCGCCCATGTCGCGGGGGGGCTCCGAAACGCGGGGCATCTCGTCTGCGTGCTTGAGATTCCTTCGCTTGCCGAAGTCGTCGGCGCGGTCTCGCCGGTGGACGCGGTCTTCATCTGTCTTCACGGGGGGAGCGGAGAGGACGGCACCGTGCAGTTCCTGTTCGAGGTGATGGGCGTTCCCTACGTTGGCTCGGGGCCTCAAGCGAGCGCGCTCGCCATGGACAAGCCCCGCTCGAAGGAGCTCCTCTCCATGCGAGGGCTTCCGGTGCCGCGCGCCGTCCTTCGCCGGGATGACGACCTCCCGGGGTTCTGCGCGGGGGCGCTCTCCGCCCTCGGCCTTCCTCTCGTCCTCAAGCCCTGCGACCAAGGCTCGAGCCTCGGAGTCCGCATCATCCGAGAGGAAGCGGAGCTTGTCCCCGCGGCCGAAGCCGTCGTCTCCCAGTTCCGCTCGGTCTTCGCCGAGGAGTACATCCCGGGCCGCGAGCTGACGGTGGGGATCCTGCGGATCGGCGGAGAGGACAAGGCCCTGCCCGCGGTCGAGATCCTGCCGACGAAATCCTTCTTCGACTACGAGGCGAAGTACACCGAAGGGGCAAGCGAGCTCGTCGCTCCGGCCTCGCTTCCTGGAGGAACCGCGGCGCGGGTCGCCGAGACCGCGCTCGTCGCTCATCGGACCCTCTCCTGCTACGGCTTCTCGCGCGTTGACCTCCGCCTGGCGGAGGACGGGACCCCGTACGTCCTTGAGGTGAACACCCTCCCCGGGATGACAGAACACAGTCTCTTGCCCCGAGCGGCGGAGGCTGCCGGGATCCCGCTTCCATGTCTAGTTGACCGGATGCTCGCGAGCGCCTTCGATGGAGGTGAACGGCGATGAGGATCAAATGGATGGGGCATGCGTGCTTCCTTGTCTCAGGGCAGGAAGGCTCTCTGCTCACGGACCCCTACGGCGAGGCGGTCCCCTACCTTCCCCTCGACGTCGAGGTCGACGTGGTCACGGTCAGTCACGACCACTTCGACCACAACGCGGTCGGCCGGGTGAGGGGGGACCCGATCGTCGTCCGGGGCCTCGGCCGGCGGGCCGCCGGCCGTTTCGTCGTGGAAGGGATCGGGAGCTTCCACGACGCTGAAGGAGGCGCCACGCGCGGGCAGAACACGATCTTCGTCTTCGAGGTCGACGGGATCACGCTGGCTCACCTTGGGGATCTCGGTGGGTCACTCGACGGCGCCGCCCTCTCGGCCTTGCGCAGGGCCGACGTCCTGTTCATCCCCGTTGGCGGGACGTACACGCTGGATGCCGATCAAGCAGCGGCACTGCTCGCGCGGCTCCCGAACGTCAAGATCGCCGTCCCGATGCACTACTGGACCGACCGCCTGACCGACCGCTTCCCGATCGCGAAGGTGGACAACTTCGCCCGCAAGGTGCAGAATGCGCGAACCGTCGGAGGCTCGGAGGTCACCCTCACCCGGGCGAGTCTCCCCGCCTCCCAGGAGGTGTGGATCTTCGACTATGCCTAGGATCTCGTCCCGCACCGCGGACATGCCCGCCTCGCCGATCCGCAAGCTCGTCCCCCTCGCTGTGCAGGCGAAGCGCGCCGGGAAGACCGTCTACCATCTGAACATCGGGCAGCCCGACATCCCCACGCCTCAGTCGTTCATGGACGGGGTGCGCAACGCGCGTATCGGCGTCCTCGACTACAGCCCCTCGCCCGGCCTTCCCGAGGCGTTGGAGGCGCTCCAGGCCTACTACCGCGAGTACGGGATTGAGCTTGAGACGAGCGAGATGGTGGTGACGATTGGGGGGAGCGAGGCGTTCACCTTCGCCATGCAGGCGGCGCTCGACGTGGAGGACGAGCTCCTCGTCCCAGAGCCCTTCTACCCCAACTACCGCGGCTACTCGTGCCTGACGAACGTGAAGCTCGTCCCGATCACGACCTACGCCGAAGAGGGATTCCACCTCCCGGGCCTCAAGGCGATGGAGAAGAAGGTCACCCCGCGCACACGCGCGATCCTCTTCTCCAACCCCGGGAACCCGACCGGGGTCGTCTACGCGCGCGAGGAACTGGAGCGTGTGGTGGAGCTAGCGCTCAAGCACGACCTGTTCGTCATCTCCGACGAGGTGTACCGGGAGTTCATCTACGAGGGGGAGACCGCAAGCATCTTCGAGTTTCCTGAGCTTCGCCAGCACGCCATCCTCGCCGACAGCATCTCCAAGCGCCTCTCGGCGTGCGGTGCGCGCGTGGGGGTGATCGCGAGCCACAACGGCGATGTGATGGCCGCGGTCAACCGGATGGCGCAGGCCCGCCTCTCCGCGCCGACGTTCGGCCAGTTGGGCCTGATCGCTTTCCTCAAGGACCCTCGCCACCGCGCGGTGATCGACACGATGATCCGCAAGTTCCGTTCGCGGCGGGACACCCTGTACGAGGCGCTGCGGACGATCCCGGGGCTCGTTTGCGAGAAGCCCGCCGGGGCGTTCTACATCATTGCCAAGCTGCCGATCGACGACGCCGAGGCCTTCGCGCGGTTCCTGCTCACCGACTTCGAGCGCGACGGCGAGACGGTGATGGTCGCGCCGGGGAGCGGGTTCTACCAGACGCCGGGCATGGGCAAGGACGAGGTGCGGATCGCGTACGTTCTCGAGGAGGAGAAGCTCCTCCGCGCCGCGGACCTCCTCAAGGAGGGGGTCGCGGCCTACCGAGCCGCCCACATGAAGGTGGGGACCCCGACCTAGGTGGGGACGAAGGAGCGCCTCGACCTCCTGGTCACGGAACGGCGCCTCATCCGCAGCCGCTCGCGGGCGCAACGGATGATCATGGCCGGCCGCGTGCGCGTGAACGGGGAGACCGTCTGTCGCCCGGGGCACATGGTCGACTCGCAGGCGGCGATCGACCTCGTCGCTGCGGAGCGCTACGTCAGCCGCGGCGGAGACAAGCTGGCGCAGGCGCTCGACGACTTCCGCGTCGAGCCCAGGGGGCGCGTCTGCCTGGACGTGGGGAGTTCCACCGGCGGGTTCACCGACTGCCTCCTTCAGCGGGGCGCGGCGCGCGTCCATTGCGTGGACGTAGGGCGGGGGCAGCTTGACTGGCGGTTGCGGAACGACCGCCGCGTTGCCCTCCACGAAGGACTGAACGCCCGCTACCTCACGAAGGACGACATCGGAGAGGTCGTCGACCTTGCCACGATCGACGTCGCCTTCATCTCTCTGCGCCTTGTCCTCCCTCCGGTCCTCGCCGTCGTGCGAGAAGAGGGCGACGTCGTCGCCTTGGTGAAGCCGCAGTTCGAAGCGGGAAGGGGCAAGGTGACGCGGGGCGGGGTCGCGCGAGACGAGGAGACCCACCGAGACGTCTTGCACGTGCTTCAGTCGTTCCTTATCGAGAAGACGCGCTGGCCCGTCGTCGGAGCGGCCTTCTCCCCCCTCCTCGGTCCTGCGGGAAACATCGAGTTCTTCCTCCATCTGCGCGCCGCTCCAGCTAGCGCGCCGAGGGCGGTCGATCTCGATGCTCTGGTCGCCCGGGCTCACGCTGCCCTCGCGTCTTCACACCCTGCGCCACCCTCCCGCGAGGAGATGGGGGGTCGGGAGGATGCTGGGCGGGCAGACTAGCTCGGCGGGGCCGAAGGCTCCTTGCGAGCCAAAGCACGCGCGAGGTCAAGGAGGGCGGGTCGCCCCAGTCCCTCTCCGAGGAGGAACCAGAAGACCCCGTCCCGCTCCCACCCCACCTCGAGCAGGTCGCGTTCCACTCCCTCGGGGAGGTCGTCGCGGACAAGGGCCGCGCGGTCAAGGAGGCGGGAGGGGAGCCCGTCAAGAGAGATGGCCTCGCCCCTCTCGGCGATGAGCGCCCGCCTGCGGGCCATGTTGCGGGAGAGGTAGTTGCCCGTTCTCACGGAGACGAACGTCCCCGGTGCCTGCCCCTCTGGGGCGGAGGGCGCGAGGGTGAACGTCGCGTAGCCTCGGTCGGCTGCCTCGTTGGATGTCAGGGAAGCGCGGCTTCCATAGATCCGGTACCCGGCCTCTCCGATTGTCTCGAGGGACACTCGGGATGGGAGCCTCTCCGCCAGCCGATCCGCCGCCACGACCTCCTCGCGGAAGACCCGGGCATCCACCGGAGGGGCGAAGGCGGTCTCCTCTGCGTGGTTCAGACGGACGTTGCCGTAGCTGATGCGGATCGAGTTCCGAGGGCCGACGAGCAGGGCCAGGCCGGTCTCTGGGGCGGGACGAAACTCGACGCGGAGGGGGAAGGACGTCTCCTTCTCAAGGAGAAGGACCGCGCTGCTCAGAGGGAAGACCTCTTCCTTGAGGAGCAGGGAGCGGTAGGCCGCCTTCGGGCGCAGCCCCAGCCGGAACGCCTGCCGCCCGTCCACCGCTTCCTCTCCCTCGTCGCGCACCAGGAAGTCGTGCGCGAGGGAGGGCAAGAAGCCGATCTCGCCGAGGACGCTCATGGGCTCGAGGGGGGCGAAAAGCTTCCTGCCCGGCTTCCGGAGAACAACGTTCGTCCTCGGGTCGTGGAGCCAGGTTTCGCTGCCATCGTGGACCAGGTGCATCCCGACGAGCTCCGCGGGGGCGAACTCCGCCCCGCCGGTCAGCCGGTCCTCGAACACCGCGAGGGGGTCCTCATAGCGGACGTAGTCGACCGCGATTCGATCCGGCTTGCGGAACCGGACTCTCGCCTCGCACGAGATCGGGCCCGCGGCGACGGTCTCCGTGGCCTCGAAGGACTGAATGCCGTCGTACGCCGCGGCGGCCTGTCTTAGGACGTCTCCGACCGAGGTCGCCATCGCGCGTCCTCCTTAGGGAACGAGGGATGCGGTCTCGAGTATACGCCGCCCGGCGAGGAGAGCCTCGCACCCTCCAGGCTAGGCGCTGCCGGAGCGCATGATGGGTCGAGTCGGAGAGCGGCGGGCGACCTCAGAGAAGCCTGCGGCCCGGAAGGCGGAGGCGATCCCGGTGTAGGCGAAGGCGTCTTGCACTCGGCCCTCCCCGGGCTCCGTAGGGTACCCCTCGACGATCGACGCCCCGCGCTCCCTCGCGAATCGGAGGGTGCTCCTCAGAAGCTCGACCGTGAGCCCTTGACGGCGGAACGGCTTCGCGACGAAGAAACACGTCACGGACCGGACCGGCTCGGCGTCGACCGGCTTCAGAATCCGCGAGCGGGCCAGTGCGGGATACGTCTCTCGGGGGGCGATGGCGCACCAGCCGACCGGCTCACTGCCGACGTAGGCGAGGATTCCCGGCACCTCTCCCCGCTCGACGAGAGCCTTCAGGGCCAGTCGGTTCTCCTCGCCCTTCTGTCGCTCGAACTCCGCGCGACCGAGCCGCCACCACATGCACCAGCACCCTCCGCACGCGCCCCGCGGGCCGAACAGCCTCTCTAGGTCCGGCCAGCGCTCGGGGCCGAGGGGATGCGAGGCGACGGCGGAGCGCCTTGATGGCATCGGCGGGGGTTGTTGGGTCATGTCCGCATCGTAGCGCGACCACCGGCTTGTGTCGACCATCCGAATGCCACGACCGAGAGCCGACCACGTCGATCCGGGCGCAGACGTGACGGAGTGAGATATGGCAGACAGGCAGCGGTCTTGACAGGGTAGGGGCGCGGCGCTATCATGAAAACTACGATGGCATCAGGCGTTGAGCGAAAGCAACTCGAAGATGCGATCTTGTTCCAGGCGTTGAATCCCCATTTGTTGACCGACCCGCATCATCCGACCATGTCCCCTCCAAGCGCATGCCACCATCCGGGCATTCTGGGGTCCTGAGCGATGTACGACCTCCTGATTCGCGGCGGCAGGGTGATGGACGGCACCGGGAATCCCTGGTTCCAGGGGGACGTCGCCGTCCAGGGAGACCGGATCGAGAGGGTCGGCCGGCTCGCTGGGGCGCGCGCAAAGCGGGTGATCGACGCGCGGGGCCGAGTCGTCGCTCCTGGGTTCGTCGACTGCCACAGCCACGCCGACTTCGTCCTGGCGAGCCCCGAGCACCCGCGCATCCTCGAGTGCCTCGTCCGGCAGGGGATCACGACCCTGATCACCGGGAACTGCGGTTACTCCCCCTTCCCCGTCCGGACCGCGGAGGACGTCGCGCTCCTCAAGGGCTATAGTGGGTTCTTCCAGTGCGACGGCTTCGACTGGCACTGGAGGACGGCTGCGGAGTACATGGCCTACCTCGAACGGGCCGGCGTCGCCTACAACGTCGCCCCGATGACCTCCCACGGGACGATCCGTATGAACGTCAAGGGCCTGCGCGCTGGCGTGGCGACCGAAGCCGAGCGTGCGGAGATGGCGCAGCTCGCGCGGAGAGATCTCGCGGACGGCGTCTGGGGCCTATCGAGCGGCCTCATCTACCCGCCGGGCATGTACTCGGACACGGACGAGCTCGTCGCCATTGCGGCACCCCTCGCCGAGTTCGGCGGCGTCTTCACGGCCCACGTCCGGGGGTCGAGCGAGACCCTTCTCCAAGCGACGCGGGAAGTGATCCGGGTCGCGGAGAAGAACGGGATCACGGCCGTCCATTCCCACGTCGAGGCGTTCGGCGAGCGCTTCTTCCCGACGATTGACCTCGTCCTCTCGATGCACGACGCGGCGCGGGCGCGCGGGGTCGACGTCGGGATGGACGTCATCCCCTACGTTGCCGCGAACACGACCCTCTTCGCGACCCTGCCGCCGTGGGCCCTCGAGGGGGGAATGGACGACCTCGCCCTTCGCCTTCGCGACCCGGCGACGCGGGAGCGGATCCGGCGTTCCGTGGACGACGACATGCCGGGCTGGCCCTCCTGGCTTCCCGGCGCCTGGCCGCACAACCTCGTCGGGGCGACGGGCTGGGAGAACATCCGCCTCATCTCGGCGATCAGGCCGGAGAACAAGCGCTACGAGGGGATGAGCTTCGTCGAGATCGGCACCGCCACTGGGAAGACCCCGTTCGATGCCGCGGCGGACATGATCATGGAGGAGAAAGGGCCGACGATGGCCCTCTACATCGGAAGCTCGGGGACGGACGAGATGGACGACCCCTGGCACCGCAAGGTCGTCGCCCACCACCAGGCGGCGATCGAGACGGACGCCATCGTCACCGGGCGCGGGATTCCTCACCCCGCGGCGTACGGGGCATTCCCCAAGTGCCTCGGCCGCTACAGCCGGGACCTCAAGCTCGTGCCGATGGAGGAGATGGTCCGGAAGATGACCTCCCTCAGCCTGGAGCGATTCGGCGTCCCTGAACGAGGGCTCGTCCGCGCGGGGATGTTCGCCGACCTCGTCCTCTTTGACCCCGAGACGATCGCTGACCACGCGACGTACGAGGAACCGAAGCGCTACCCGACCGGGATCGAGGTCGTCCTCGTGAACGGGGTTCCGGTTCTGGAGAACGGGGAGTACAGCGGTGCTTTGATGGGCAAGGTCCTGCGCAAGGAGCGCGAGCCCTAGAGCCGAAGAAGGCCTACGCCTCACCACAAGATCGATCGAGGGAAGGAGAAGGAGGTGGAAGGGAGCGCTGGGAAGATGGAAGGACGACTCTTGGAGCAAAGGAACGAGACGAAACCGCAAGGAGGTTTCAGAATGAAGCTCAGCAAGCTCTTGCTTGTCGTGGGAATCTTGGGTCTCTTGGCCCTGCCGGCCCTCGGGGCCGGTCCGATCAAGATCGGCGCTCTGTTCGACTACAACGGCCCGTGCGCCGACCTCGGCCCGAAGTTCGAGGCCGGCCTGCGCCTCGCCCTGGAGGAAGTCAACTACACGGTTGCGGGTCGCAAGATCGAACTCATCATCGAGGACTGCGCGACGAGCGTCAGCGTCGCCCTCGAGAAGTTCAAGAAGCTCGTCGACAGCGACGGGGTCAAGATCGTCATCGGTCCGCTGATGGGCGACGCGCACCTCGCTATCGCCCCGTATGCGCGCGAGAAGAAGATCATCGTCACCTCGATCGTCAATGGGATGCGCGCGGTCGCGCAAGCGCCGGGCACCACCTACATCATCTACCCGACGACCTGCGAGGCGCAGACCTACTTCTTCGGACAGTACGTCTACAACGTCCTGGGCTACCGCACGATGGTCACGATCGGCGCGAACTACGCCGGGAAGATCGCCTACGCGAACGGCGCGGCCGATGGGTTCAAGGCCGCTGGCGGGACCGTCGTCGGCCAGCTCTGGCCGCCGGTCGGCTGCCAGGACTACAGCCCGTACATCTCGGGTCTTGCGGCGACCGTCGCCGACGTCATCCTGTATGCGCTCGAGGGGCCGGGACCGGTCAGCCGGTTCGTCTACCAGGCCCGCGAGATGGGCGTCAGCAAGCCGATGGTGACGATCACCCAGGACGGCGACTACAACCCGGAGTCCCTGGCCCAACTGGGCGATGCCGCTCTCGGGATCCAGGGTGAATCTTCCTACACTTGGCAGCTCGATAACCCGGAGAACAAGGTGTTCGTCGCCGGGATCATGGCCAAGACCGGGAAGGTCCCGAGCTGCGCCGAGCAGAACACGTACGTCATGGGGAAGCTCATGCTCGCCGGGCTCGAGAAGACCCTCGGAAATGAAAGCTTTGACGTGCTCTGGCCTACCCTCCTCGCGCTCAAGCTGAACACCCCGGCCGGGCCGCTCTCGTTCACCCCGGAGGGGGTTGCGATCACGGACGGGTACGTGACCCAGGCGGAGAAGGTGAACAACGTCTATCAGCTCTCCGCGCCGCTCTACACTTACCCGGGCATCCTCGACCCGACCCTCCCGAGCAGCAAGAAATAGGAGGGGCGCAAGAAGGTCCGGCCCGGGCCGGAAGCTTGGGCGGGCCTGAGAATCGGCGGGCAAGCCGGAAGGGATTCCGGCTTGCCCGTCTCTAGTCGCGTCGCTCGTTCCGGCGTGCCCTCGGGGATGGGAGGTCAGCGGTCGTGAGCATGTTCCTTACGAACCTCGTGAACGGTTTGGCGATGGGGATGGTCTACTTCCTCACTGCGGCCGGGATGTCGATCGTGATGGGCGTGATGGGGATCTCCAACCTCGCTCACGGAGCCCTGTACATGGTCTCGGCCTACGTCGGGTGGCAGGTGTTCAGGGGCTTCCACGGGCCGTTCACGCTGGCCGTCCTTGCCGGAGGGGTGACCGGAGGTCTCCTGGGCCTCCTCATCGAACGCGTCTTCCTCCGCCGGCTCTACAAGCAACCGAACGAACAGGTCCTCCTCACCTACGGCTTCGTCTACATCTTTACGAACGCCTGCATCTGGATCTGGGAGGGCTGGCCGCGCTTGCCGTTCACGGCCGCGGCCCTCAAGCCGGTCATGATTGGCGGCCTGCGCTTCGCTTCGTCCCGCTTCCTCCTCATTGCCCTGGGGGCCCTCTTTGCGGTGGCTCTGTGGTACCTTCAGGACCGCACGCGTCTCGGAGCGCGGGTCCGGGCCGGGATGGACGACAAGGAGATGGCCCAAGGCATGGGCGTGAACATGGAGATGGTCTCCATGATCGTCTTCTTCATCGCCTCCTTTGTCGCCGGCCTGTCCGGCGTTCTAGGGGCGCAGGTCATGGGCATCAACGCCGAGGCGGGAAACACGATCCTCCTCCAGGCGATGGTGGTCGTCATCATCGGCGGGGTCGGCTCGATCCAGGGTGCGCTCCTCGGGGGCCTTCTGATTGGCCTCATCGACACCTTCGGCAAGGTCCTGTTCCCGCAGCTCGCGATGTTCACGATCTACCTTGCGATGGTCATCATCCTCGTCGTGCGACCCCAGGGGCTGATGGGGAGAAGGGGTTAGGCCATGAACGAGAACGCGAAACCACCGCGGAAGAATGGAGAGCCCTGGGCTTGGCGGCTCTTACCGATTGTCTTTGCCGTCGCCCTCCTCGTCGTCATGCCCGGGTTCCTCCCGAGTTTCCTGCAGCGGATGATGTCGAAGTTCCTCATCTTCGCGATCTTCTCCATCAGCTACAACGTTGTCGCGGGCTACACCGGGCTCATCTCCCTCGGCCAGGCAGCGTACTTCGGTGTGGGTGGGTACGCAGCCGCGGTCCTGATGGTTCGCTGCGGGATCGATTCCCTGTGGGTGACCGCTCTGGCGGGAGTGACCATGGGCACGCTCGCTGCGGCCGCCGTCGGCCCGATCGTGCTGCGCGTCTCGGGGATGTACTTCCTCATCCTGACGTTCGCCATTGGCCGCCTGGGCTACAGCCTGACCTGGAACCTGCCCTTCTTCAACGTGCCGCAAGGGATCCAGGGGATCGCCGGCCTCCCGCGACCGAACCCCGGCATCCCCGGCTTCCAGTGGACGGAGCTCTCGTTCTACTTCTTCGTCCTCGTCGTCTTCGCCCTGGCCATGTTCCTCCAGTACCGGCTCTCGCGGTCGCCGTTCGGGCACTCGCTCCAGGGGATCCGCGAGGGGGAGACGCGGATGGAGGCTCTGGGCTACAACGTCTGGCTCCACAAGTACCTCGCCTTCGTGATGGGCGGAGCGTTCGCCGCTCTGGCCGGCGTCCTCTACGTCTACATGAACCGGTTCATCGAACCGGCAGACTTCGATATCATGAGGTCCTTCTACCCGATGGCCATGGTGATTATCGGCGGGCCTGCGACCCTGTGGGGGCCGGCCGTCGGCGCAGCGGCCATCGTCTTTGTCGAGTACTTCTCGAGCATCATCGTTCCGCAGCGCTGGCCGCTCATTCTGGGATCGCTCTTCATCCTCGCGATCATGTTCGCCCGCAAGGGGCTGGCAGTGTACGCGTCCGACGTGTGGTCCAAGGCGGGGGCCAAGCTATGGAAGCGCTGAAGCTTGATCACGTCTCGAAGCGGTTTGGTGGCCTTCACGTCCTCGAGGACATCACCCTCTCAGTCGAGGAGGGGGAACGCGTCGTCCTGATCGGGCCGAACGGGGCCGGGAAGACGACCGCGTTCAACCTGGTCAACGGGCAGCTCCCGGTCTCGTCGGGCCGGATCTTCCTCTTTGGGGAGGACGTGACGAGGCTTCCGGTCCACGCGCGCGCCCAGCGCGGCATCGCCCGTTCCTTCCAGATCTCGAGCGTCTACCCCAACCTCACCGTCCTCGACAACGCGGTCCTCACCGCGCATGGCCTGCGACGGTCACGGTTCGGGGTCCTCCGATCCGTCGATGCCTACCCGGAGCTGATGGAGAAGGTAAAGACGGCGCTCGACCACGCCGGACTGTGGGAGGAGCGCCACGAGTTCGTGAAGAACCTCGCCTATGGGCAGCAGAGGCGCTTGGAGATCGCCCTGACCCTCGCCGCAGATCCTAAGCTCCTTCTCCTCGACGAGCCGAGCTGCGGCCTGACCCGAGGGGAGTGCGGAGACATGATCCACGTCATCAACACCCTCCCGCGGGGGATCACGACGATCGTCGTCGCCCACGACATGGATGTCATCTTCGGCGTCGCGGAGCGGATCATCGTCCTCTACTACGGCAAGCTCCTCGCGGATGGGGATCCGACGACGATCCAAGCCGATCGCCGCGTGAGGGAGATCTACATGGGCGTGGAGGAGGGGACCGAGCGTGCTGGCAGTTTCTGAGATCCACACCTACTACGGCGACAGCTACATCCTCCAGGGCCTCTCCCTCACGGTCGAGGAGGGAACGGCGGTCGCCCTTCTTGGGCGCAACGGAATGGGGAAGACGACGACGATCCGCTCGATCATGGGCTTCACGCCGCCCCGGCGGGGGGAGATCCGCTTCCGAGGGAACGACGTAACCCACTGGGCCCCGCACCGACGGGCGCGCCTGGGGATGGCCCTCTGCCCTCAGGGGCGGAGGATCTTCCCTTCCTTGAGCGTGGAGGAAAACCTGACCATGGCCGCCCGGGGACGCGACCGCGCCAAGGGGGAGCTGTGGGACCTCGGCCGGATCTACGAGCGCTACCCGGTCCTCAAGGACCGCGCCAGACTCAAGGGCACCTCCCTGAGCGGCGGGGAGCAGCAGATGCTCGCCCTCGGGCGCGGCCTGATGACGAACCCGGATCTGTTCGTGCTCGATGAGCCCTCCGAGGGACTCGCCCCGATGCTCGTGCGCGACATCGGGAAGATCATCACCGAGCTGCGCGAGACCGGGCTCTCCATCCTGCTGGTCGAGCAGAACATCACCATGGCTCTGGACGTGGCGGACAGGACCTACGTGATCAGCTCCGGGAAGATCGTCCACGAAGGCGTCCCATCGGAGCTCGCCGCGAATGAGTCGGTGAGGACGCAGTACCTCGGCGTCGCCGGCGAGCAGTAGAAGGGAGGAGCCGCTTGGAGGACCTGATCGATCGGGATCCGGCGAGTTGGGGTCCCCGCTCCCTCGAGGAGGAGGAAGCGCTCTCCGTCGTCCTCCTGGCGCTGCGGGAGCGCCAGATGGGGGACCTCGACGGCTTCGCCGCGACGCTCGACGAGCACGTCGTCTACCACGACGTCCCCCTCCCTTCGGCGAAGGGACCGGGCGAAGCGAGGGCGCGGGCTGAGGAGTGGCGCCGCGCGGTCCCGGACCTCGAGATCGTCGTAGAGCGATCTATCGTGCAGGGGACGGCCGTGGTGACGATGGGGCGGATCCGCGGGACCCTGCGCGGGGCCCTCTTCGGGCGGCCGGGGACGGGCAAGTCCTTCGATCTCCCCTTCGCCCAGCTGGCCCTTGTGCGGCGGGGGCGGATCGCCTACGTCCGCGACCACTGGGACTTCGCGACCCTGATGCGGCAGGTCGGATGGGCCGGGGAATAGCGCCTCGAGGAGGGTGGCAAAGGAGGAAGACATGCCCAAGGTGACCTCGATGACGGCGGAGAACCTGATCTACAAAGACGTGGACGAGCTGGGGGAGTTCGGACCGGAGGAGAAGAAGGCCCTCGCGGTCGTCCTCGAGGAGCTGCGCGCCTGGGACCGGCACGACCTTCCGAAGCTCTACTCCCTCTGCGACAAGGACATCGTCTACCACGACATCACCCTGCCTCCGGCCAAGGGGCTGGAGGGCATGAAGGCGTTCGCCGAAGGCTGGGTGAAGGCGTCTCCAGACTTCACCGTCTACGTGGAGCAGTTCGTCGTCCAGGGGACGACCGTGGTCAACATCGGGCGGATCTCCGGTACGATGACCGGGGAGTACTTCGGGGCGCCTGGGCCGGGGAAGCCGTTTGACTGCATGTACTGCCAGGTCGCGATCGTGGAGAACGGGAAGTTGAAGTACATTCGCGACCACTGGGACTCCTACACCATGATGCAGCAGCTCGGGTGGGGACTCTCCGACAAGGCGAACAGAGCCCAGCGGGTGACAGCGCTCGTCGAGGAGGACGTCGCCGCGGTCAACGTCGGGGACGTCGACCGACTCTGCCGCTGCTACACGGAGGACGTCGTCTTCGTCGATGCCTCCGACCCGGATCACCCGGCCGTGGGGATGCCGGCGTTCCGCGAGGCAATGGCCGGGCTGTTCGGAATCTTCCCCGACCTCCGGGTTGACCTGGAGAGCGTGATCGTGGCCGAGGACGGAAAGAGCGTCGTCGCGACGTACGGGCTCGCCGGAACCATGAAGGGGAAGATGGGCGAGAAGCGGGCGACCGGGAAGGGGTTCCACCTCCCGGCGACGTCGGTCTACCTCGTGAGCGGCGGGCGGTTCGCCAAGGAGACCCTGTACTGGGACACGGCCTCGATGAACCGCCAACTCGGCCTGGCATAGGGGCGGCGAAAGGAGCGAGCGATGACAGCGGAGAACCTGATCTACAAGGACGTAGAGGAGCTGGGGGAGTTCGGCCCAGAGGAGAAGAAGGCCCTCGCGGTCGTCCTCGAGGAGTTGCGCGCCTGGGACCGACATGACCTTCCGAAGCTCTACTCCCTCTGCGACAAGGACGTCGTCTACCACGACATCACCCTGCCTCCGGCCAAGGGGTTGGAGGGGATGAAGGCGTTCGCCGAGGGCTGGGTGAAGGCGTCTCCGGACTTCACCGTCTACGTGGAGCAGTTCGTCGTGCAGGGGACGACCGTGGTCAACGTCGGCCGGATCTCCGGTACGATGACCGGGGAGTACTTCGGGGCGCCTGGGCCGGGGAAGCCGTTTGATTGCATGTACTGCCAGGTGGCGATCGTGGAGAACGGGAAGCTCAAGTACATCCGCGACCACTGGGACTCCTACACCATGATGCAGCAGCTCGGGTGGGGGCGGAACGATCGCTAGGTGCGCAGGCGACAAGGAGGAAGGCGTGGTTGACGAGGCACGGAGAGGGGACCTGGTCCAGATCCACATCGTTGTCTTCCGTCCGGAGGAGCGCACGGCGAACATCCCGGACTGCACGAAGGCCGTGCCTTACGAGGCGTGGGTGAAGGGATTCCTCCTCGACGAGTCGGCGAGGATCGGGGACCCCGTGCGGGTCAAGACGTTCGCCGGCCGGGAGCTCGGGGGAGATCTGGCCGCTATTAATCCCGCCTATGACCACTCCTTCGGAAAGCCGCCGGTCGAACTGATTCGGGCGAGCCTCGAGGGAAGGGACCGACTGGGAGGGGCGGGATGACGCGCGACACAAGCTACGCCGCGGTGATGGCCCGGAAGAACGAGATCTTGAAGGCGTGCGTCGGTCTTGACTACGCGCTCTTCGAGCGTTCTCCGATCCGGTTTGACTATGAGGGACTCCTGTCCTCGCCCGGCTACTCCCTGGCCGAGGTCCAGAGGATCCAGGCGGAGACCGGGGTTGGACGGACGCCGCTTGTCGAGCTCCGGAACACGACCGACCTCGTCCGCTCCATTTCCAGGGCCGGCAAGGGCGCGCGGATCTTCGTTAAGGACGAGCGGTGCAACCCGAGCGGGAGTTTCAAGGACCGCCGCGCCTCCCTCTCCGTCTACCACGCAGCCAAGCTTGGCTACAAGGGGGTCGCCTGTGGGAGCTCAGGGAACTACGCCGCGGCGGTGGCCTCCCAGGCCGCGAAGCGGAACCTGCGCACGATCATCCTGCAGGAGGTCTTCGACAGTCGAAAGGTCGGACAGCCGGAGATCCTGGAGAAGACGCGGACCTGCGAGGCGTACGGGGCCGAGGTCTGGCAGCTCAGCGTCGGGCCGGAGCTCTTCTACGTCATGCTGCGCGTGGCCGAAGAGACCGGTTTTTTCAACGCCTCGCTGTGGATCCCGACCGGCATCCTCGGCATCGAGACCCTCGGCTACGAGGTGGCCGTGGAGATGAAGGAGCGCGAGGGACGGTTCCCGGACGCGGTCGTGATCACCAACGCCGGCGGGGGAAACGTCACGGGCACGACCCGTGGACTCGCCAAGGCGGGGAGCACGAAGACGGCGATCATCGGCGCCTCGGTCGACCTCCGGGGGCTGCACATGGCAAGCGACCTCGACTTCAACCGGAAGTCCTTCACCACCGGCCACTCCGGGTTCAGCGTCCCGTTCATGACCCTTCCCGACCGGACGGACGTCCCGCGGAACGCGGCGCGACAGCTCCGCTACCTCGACCGAGCGGTCTTCGTGACCCAGGGGGAGGTCTTCTACGCGACCGACCTCCTCGCCAAGCTCGAGGGCCTCGACCGCGGACCGGCAGGGAACACGTCCCTCGCCGCGGCCCTGGCGATCGCGAGGGAGATGGACCGGGACGAGATCCTGGTCGTTCAGGAGACGGAGTACACCGGCGCCGGGAAGCTCCCGTCGTCGCAACTCACCTTCGCTCGGGAGAACGGGATCGAGGTGCGGCGCGGCGATCCGAGGGAGAACGTGCCAGGGAAGGCGATCGTGATCCCCGAGGGGCCTGAACAGATCCGCGTCGAGGACCTCGATCTCGCGAAGATCCGCCGCTCCTACGTCGAGAAGGCGGTCGGTGCGGCGGCCGGGTACCGGCCGACCGAGGAGGACGTCCGCTTCCTGGCCGAGGACTCGAAGTCGACGGTGGAGTTCGTGCGCAGCGCGCTACCCCGTTAGAGAGGAGGGACGGATGCTGTCAGACACAGAATGGAAGATCCAGCGGGAGATCTCCGGTCTCCACATCAAGAAGAACGTGGAGGACCTCGTGCGGGCCGGGGAGGACCGGTTCGTGGGAACCCCAGGGGACAAGGCGGCGATCGAGTTCGTCCGCAGAAGCTTTCAGGCGCTCGGCCTGGAGGTCGTGGAGACCCCGATCCGTGTCCCGTCCTGGCAGGAGACGAGGCCTCCCGTCCTCTTCATCGAGCGGACCGGGGAGATCCTGGAGGGGATCAGCCCGTCGTTTGGGGTGTCGACCCCACCGGGCGGGGTCAGCGCCGACCTGGTCCTCGTGCGGGGTGGTGAGGAAGGGGACTACGCCGGGAAGGACGTCAAGGGGAAGATCGTCGTCCTGACCGAGGAGACGATCGGCTTCGCCAAGTTCTGGATGGGGACGTTCGTCGAGCGCGCGGCGAAGCGCGGGGCCGTCGGGGTCATCCTCGTCCACCCCATGCCCTGGCCGTACCGACCGTCGATGGAGGCCGGGAACTCCGTGATCGCGAACCGTTTCTGCAAGGAGAAGCTCCCCGCGGTCTGCATCTCGGCGATCGAGGGGATGAAGCTCTTCCACGCCCTGGGCCGGGGCGACCTGCGCTTGCACCTCGAGACCTCGAACAGGGTGGAGCCGTCGACCTCGGTCGTCCTGTCCGCTTTCCACCGTGGGACCGACCTCGCGCAGGAGCGGATCGCCTTCCTTGCCCACCGCGACGACGCGAACGGGATGGGCGCGAACGACAACGGGTCCGGGACAGGGGCCCTGCTCGAACTCGCTCGTGTCCTCGCCCAGCACAAGGCGAGAAGGACGTTCGAGTTCATCTCGACCACGGCGGAGGAAGGCGTCACCGAGGGCGTTTGGCAGTACATCCAGGCGCACAAGGACGACCTCGTGAAGCACCTGAAGGCCGCCCTGGACATGGACATGATTGGCGTCGGCGGGATCCCGATCCAGGTGGACGACGGCTACTGGCCGGACGCCCCGAAGCAGGAGCACCCGCGCTGGCTCCTCGACCTGGTGGACAGCGTCGCTGCCGAGATGGGGTACGGCTTCGGGCGCCTCACCTGCGCCTGGGGCTACCCCGAGGAGGGGCGGTTCAACGCGATCGGTGTCCCCTCCACCGTCCTCTGGCAGTGGGACGACCCGTACTACCACTCGATCCACGATACACCGGAACACCTGAACCCCGGGTCGATGAAGGCGGTGGCGGACACCTTCGCCATCGTCGGCTGGCGCCTGGCGAACAAGTGACCGGAAGGGAGGAGACGATGAAGACCGAGACGCGGCCGCAGGTTCTGGGGAACCCGCTGTTTGTCGACTTGAAGAAGATCGGGGCGAAGCCGGAGGAGCAGCTCTACGTCTGGTCCCAGGGGCTCGCCTTCCACCACGCGAACGTCCTCGCGGCCCTGGAGGTGCACGTCCCGGAGAAGGCGACGCGAGAGAAGATCCAAAGGGACGTCTGGGTCCACTTCGAGAGTATCGGCCTCGATCGCGTCAACAAGGCGCTCGGGGTGACGGCGAAGCCTGACCTCCCTGCGATCGACAGGACCTTCGCCGCGATGCTCGCCGACAAGGACCACCCGGCGATCCTCGGGGCAGGGGAGTACCTGGAGGAGGCGCTCCTGAACTGGGTGCGCGCCTTTGCCGTCTACGACTGGAGCATCTGGACGTTCATGGAGAGGTGGCTGGGCTCGAAGCTTGCGATGACGATCTACATGGGCCTGTGGGAGACCTTCTCCCTCGCCGAGCTCGACCACTGGAAGTCCGTGGTCGGGATCAAAGAGGGAGCGACGCCCACGATGAAGCAGCTGGGCGCCCTGTCGCGGAAGTACTGGGAATCGATCGGCTGCCCGTACAAGGTCACGAAGGACACGCAGGACGTGCACGAGGCGGAGATCGAGGACTGCCCGTACTGGCAGAACATGCGGGCCCTGTTTGGCGAGGAGAAGGCGCGCTCGATGACCTTGAAGACGGAGGCCGTCGTGTCCGTGAACTACTACGACGCCGTCCTGCGCGCGATGGGGATCTTCGACCGCGTCGCCTTCACGATGGACAAGTTCAAGTGCTGCGGGGACGACGGCTGCCGGATCCGCTTCCAGCGGAGGACGTAGGTGAGCGCGATGCCAAGCGAGGGCGAGGTGGCGCGGGCGTGGCTTGAGGCCATGGACAGGCACGACCTCCCGAGGATGGCGTCCCTCTACGCGCCGAACGCGGTCGGCGACGAGGTCGCCGATCCTCCGGCGAGGGACCGAAAGGGACTTGAGGAGAGCTACCGGGAGCTGTTCGAGAGCTTCCCCGACTGCCGGGCCGAGGTCGTGAACCTTTTCGCAGGGGGCGGGCAGGTCGTGGCCGAGATCCGCTGGACCGGGACGAACCTGCGCCCGTTCCGCGGCCAGCCGGCGACGAACAAGAGGAGCGACCTTCGCATCGCTTACCTCTTCAGGGTCGTCTCGGGCAAGATCGAGCGGATCACCGAGTACTACGACAGCGCGTCCGTCTGATCGGACACGCGGGAGGCGGGCCGGGTGAGAGAGAGGGCGGAGCGAGCGACGCGGGCGATCGTCGACCTCTCGGCGATTGAGGCGAACGTCGCCGGCGTGAGGAGGCGGGTCGGCCTGTCCCCTCACGTCATGGCGGTCGTGAAGGCCGACGGCTACGGCCACGGCGCCGTCCCGGTCGCGCGGGCGGCTTTGGGGAGCGGCGCGGACTGGCTCGGCGTCGCCCTCCCCGAGGAGGGGGAGGAGCTCCGTCGCGCCGGGTTCACGGCTCCGATCCTCGTCCTCGGGCTGATCCAGCCCGAGGAAGCGCCGAAGGTCGTCGAGGCGGGTCTTGACCAGGCTGTCGATTCGGAGGAGCTTGTCGCGGCCCTCGCCCGCGCGGCGGCTCGGGCGAGGAAGGTCGTCCACGTCCACCTGAAGGTGGAGACCGGGATGGGCCGGATCGGGGTCGCACCGGAGGAGGCCGTCCCGCTTGCCCGGCGGATCATCCGCGAGAAGGGCCTCGCCCTGCGCGGCGTCTTCAGCCACCTCGCTACCGCCGACAAGTCGGACAAGACCTTTGCGCGCGAGCAACTCGCCCGTTTCGAGACGGCCCTCTCCGCGCTCAAGGAGGCAGGGATCGAGGTCCCACTACGGCACATCGCGAACTCGGCCGCCATCCTCGACCTCCCCGAGGCGACGTACGATCTCGTCCGCCCGGGGATCATGATGTACGGCCTTTCCCCGTCTGACGAAGTGAGCGAGAGCGTCGCCCTTCGCCCGGCGATGACCTTCGTCACGCGCGTCGCTGCGGTGAAGACCGTCCCCGCGGGGACCTCGATCAGCTACGGACGGACGTTCACGACGAAGCGAGAAAGCGTGATCGCGACCCTGCCGCTCGGGTACGCCGACGGGCTCAGTCGCCGTCTCTCCAACCGCTGGGAGGTCTCGATCCGCGGGGCGCGCGTCCCCCTTGTGGGGACGATCTGCATGGACATGTGCATGGCCGACGTCACCGACCTGGGCGGGGTCGAGCGGGGGGAGGAGGCCGTCCTCTTCGGCGAGACGCCGTCGGCGACGGAGATGGCGGAGCGGCTCGGGACGATCAACTACGAGGTCGTCTGCGCGGTCGGGAAGCGCGTCCCGCGCGTCTACCTCGGTGCGTAAGGAGGAGCGATGGCGAAGATCCTGATCATCTACCAGTCGAAAACCGGGAATACGGAGAAGATGGCGAAGGCGGTCGAGGCCGGGGCGAAGAGGGAGGGGGTGACCGTCGTCCGCAAGCGCCTCGAGGAGGCGAGCGTCGACGACCTCCCGCAGTTCGACGGGGTCATCCTCGGAAGCCCCACCTACTTCGCCTCGTGCACGGCCGAGGTCAAGCGGTTCATCGACGACAGCGTCAAGCACTACCCGAACCTGGCCGGAAAGGTGGGGGCGGCCTTCTCCTCCTCCGGCGACCTGGGCGGAGGGAGCGAGACGGCGGTCCTCGACCTCCTGCGCTTCTTCCTCGTCCATGGGATGATCGTCCCCGGGTACACGACCGGAGGACACTACGGGCCCGTCTCGGTGGGCGCGCCCGACGAGGGGCGGATCAAGGTCTGCGAGGCCCTCGGCCAGACCGTGGCGAAGCTTGTGAAGCGGCTCGCCTAGGGGATCGGGCGGAAGGGGAGGTGGTGGCGAAGAGGAAAGGCGGCAGCGGACGCGGACGGAATGAGAGATTCGACCACAGGATAAAGGAGGAATAGCCATGCCTCGCGGCGGCAAGAGCGCCAAGGAAATGCGGCACGATAGTTTCATCGAGAACATGCGAGAGCTCCAGACAATCCACCCCGAGTACACCTGGGAGCGGGTCTACAACGACGCGATGGAGCTCTTCACGTTGCACGACTACTGTGCGTTCAAGACGATGGAGGAAGAGGTTGGGACCGACCGCGCCGTCTACCTCTATGGCAAGATGTGGGCACGCCGCCTCACGCTCGAGTGGCCGGGCACGTGCGCACTGATTGGGAAGAAGCCGACGGACAAGGACTGGACGATCCGCGACATCGCCAAGATGGTCGTCAAGGCCTTCGCGCTCTTCGGGAACCCGGTCGATATCGTCGAGGAGAGCCCGGACCGGGTGACCCTGCGCTGCTACGACTGCCCGTACACGACTCAGGTCATCTGGAACCTCCTCCCGCCCGACGAGGCGAGGACGTTCAACCAGGCGATCCAGGTCGAGTGCAACTACGCGTATTTCAGAATGTTCCTTGAGCTTGCAGGTCTCTCCAAGGAGTGGACGTTCAACTTCCCGTCCCAACTCTGCCTGACGAACCAGTACTGCGAGTTCACGTTCGTGCGCTCGAAGCTCGACCGAACGGCGAAGAAAGCCCCCGCCGCGAGGAAGCCTGCGGCGAAGAAGCCGGCGGCCAGGACGAGAAGGTAGTCTCAAGCGCGGGCTCGTTCTGCCCGCAAGGACGTCGCCGCGAGGGGACGGCGGAACCTCTTCCGCCGTCCCCAGTCCCGGCGGCTGGAGAGTGGAAAGGCAGGAGGACGATGGCCGAGCGAAGCTACGAGGAGATGTACCGGCGGTCGGTGGAGGACCCCGAGGGGTTCTGGGGCCGGGAGGCGGAGAAGCTCCACTGGTTCAAGCGATGGGACAAGGTCCTCGACGACTCCAGGGCCCCCTTCTTCCGCTGGTTCCCCGGCGGAGAGACGAACCTGTGCTACAACGCCGTCGACCGCCACGCCCTCGGCCCACGCGGCGACCGGCCGGCAATCCTCTGGGAGAGCCCGGAGACCGGGAGACGCTCTGTCCTCACCTTCCGCGAGCTCCTCTCACAGGTCAACCGCTTTGCCGCCGTCCTGAAGCGCCGTGGGGTGGGGAAGGGCGACCGGGTCATCGTCTACCTCCCCATGGTCCCCGAGGCCCTCGTCGCGGTGCTCGCCTGCGCGCGCATCGGGGCGATCCACTCCGTCGTCTTCGCCGGCTTCTCCTTCGAGTCCCTTGCCGACCGGATCAACGACTGCACCCCCAAGGCGCTCGTCTGCGCCGACGGGAGCACACGCAAGGGGAAGGTCATCCCGCTGAAGAAGATCGTGGATCGCGCCCTTGACGCCGCGCAGGTGAAGGTCCCGCACGTGATCGTCCTCGACCGAAAGGCCGATCCCTGGAGCCCGGTCCCGGGGCGCGACCACGTCTGGGACGAGGAGATGGCAGCCGTCGGCGAGGCCGTGGTGGAGCCGGAGCGGATGAAGTCCTCCGACCCAAGCTACATCCTGTACACCTCGGGGACGACCGCGAAACCCAAGGGAGTGGTGCGCGACACCGGCGGGTACATGGTCGCGCTGCACGCCTCCATGGACCACATCTACGGCTGCACGAAGGACGACGTGTACTGGTCGACCTCGGACATCGGCTGGGTCGTCGGTCACTCCTACATCATCTACGGCCCCCTCCTGTACGGGATCCCGACGCTCGTGTTCGAGGGGACACCGGACAGCCCGAATCCGGGGATCTGGTGGGAGGTGATCGAGCGCTACCGCGTGTCGGTCGTCTTCTCCGCCCCGACCGCGATGCGCATGCTGCGCAAGTTCCCGATCGACTTCCTCAAAGGGAAGGACCTCTCCAGCCTTCGCTACCTCTTCCTCGCCGGGGAGCCGCTCGACGAGCCGACGTACGCCTGGGTGAAGGAGACCCTGAAGAAGCCCGTCGTCGACCACTACTGGCAGACGGAGAGCGGCTGGCCGATGATCACGAACCACATGGGCTTTGCGCCCCTCCCGTTCAAGCCGGGCTCCCCGACGCGCGAGGCGATGGGGTGGAGGCTCGATGTGGTGGACGAGAAGGGGGACCCAGTGCCCGCTGGGACGCGCGGCTTCCTGGCCGGGCATCCCCCGCTCCCGCCGGGCACCCTGCAGACGATCTGGGGGAGCGACGAGCGGTACCTGGAGAGCTACTGGAGCTTCTTCAAGCGCCAGGGGAAGGACCTCTACTTGTGCGGCGACTACGCGATCAAGGACGAGGACGGCTACTTCTGGCTCCTCGGCCGTGCCGACGAGGTGATCAACGTCGCCGGACACCGGATGGGGACGCGCGAGGTGGAGGAGGTCATCTCCGCCCACCCGCAGGTGGCCGAGGTGTCGGCGATCGGGGTGGACGACGAGGTGAAGGGGCAGGAGATCGCGGCGTTCGTCGTCCTGAAGAAAGGCGTAGAGGGTTCCGAGGCCCTGAAGAAAGAGATCGTGGCCCTGATCCGGGACCGGATCGGTCCGATCGCGACGCCCAAGATTCTGAACATCGTTCCCCAGCTCCCCAAGACGCGATCGGGGAAGGTGATGCGCCGCGTGCTGCGTGCCCTGTGCGAGGAGAAGGCCTTGGGAGATCTCTCGACGATCGAGGACGGAGCGAGCGTCGAGGAGATCAAGAAGGCCCTCGAGGAGATGGGGCAGACGGGGAAGTAGCCTCCGCGGAGTTCAAGTCCTCTCTGGCGTATGAGCAAAAGAGGGAGTCAGGGGCTGCACGAAGCAAGACGCCTTCAAACGCGGATGTGTCATGTCAAGATCTGACCCCGCCGGCCCCGCGGACTGCGGCGGGACTTGCTCGTTCTGGCTGCTTACTTCAGCGTGCGTGAAGCGAGCGCCATTGACACGTAACCCGAAGCTCGCTAGAGTCCTCCCGTGAGGCGCAAGTTCATTGCCTGCATGCCAAATCCGGTGAGAGCGGGTCTCCTGTTTGTCGGCCTTGTCTCTGTGTTGGTTGTCGCCCAGCTCGGGGGCTGCACGTTCCCTGGCCTTGGGCCCGGCAACGGCGCCTCCTCGATGACGGAAGAGACTGCAGCTGCGATTCTGTCGAGCCAAGAGGACGCGGTGAGCTTGCTCATTCAACTGAATGAGGCGGGAGATCCTCAGGCACTCTCGAAAGTGCTCGGTCTGCTCGACGGCGATCCCATGGTCTCGGAGACTGCGATCCTGAAAGACGGGACGATCTGGGCTCGGTACCGGTGCGGTCTTGAAGCGGAGATCCTACCAGGAGTCGATGCTGCAGACATCTTGCCCTCAGGTTCCGCCGTTCCACCTGCCGGGTTTCTGACGACTCAGAACGGATCGCTCAGGCTTCCCGAAGCGGGCCCGCGGAGAGAGGACGGGATCCGGACTGCCCTCCTGCTCTTGCCATTCTTCAGCGGAGCCGACACGGCGGCGCAGGAGGTGCAGTATCTTCTTGGCTCGCGCGGGTTCGTGGTCCATGGGCCCTTCACGGGTGCCGAGGTCACAATCGAGCTCATGGAGACGATGTGTACACATGAAGTCATCTATATAACGACACATGGAACCCCTAGAAGCCTGCTTACTGGCCAGATAGCGGGCACCGACCACGATCTGGCCGCCGAGTGGAATCGCCACAGGGACTGCATCGGCATCGCCTGGCCCCACAATAGCATCATCCCGCGCTACACGATAAAAGCGAGCTTCATCCGGAGCTTCCAATATCCGGGGTCCTTGGTCTTCGCCAACGCGTGCAGCACCCTAGCAGACGGGGACGCTTCCGAGCTCGCAGCGGCATTCATTGAGTCTGGAGCGAGCGTGTACTTCGGCTGGGACGACCTTGCCTACATCGAGGAGTGGTGTACTGGCCAGGCCACCAAAGGCATCTTCGAGAACCTAAGCGTCCCAGGCACGACGGTGAGCACCGCGTACCGCGCCGCCACCATAACACCGTACGGCATTGGCACACCGCGGAAGTACTCGGTCGACGATCTGTATCCGGTCAGGGTCTACAAGAACGACAACGGAAACGGCAAGTGCCGCGTCTGCTACTACGATCTTGGCGAGTTCAACCTGTGCGGGGGGGATCCTGGGGATGTGACGATCGACCACGACGTCGACTTCCGCTATGTGGGTGAGAGGGCAGGTGACTTCATCCTCGTGCCCTCCTCGCCTGCCACCACTGGGCGGATCTACGTTGCATGCCCTGACTCTAACGCGATCCTTCGAAGCGATCTGGAGGGCCTGAACGTTGAGAACCTGGGCAACCTTGGCGGGCTGCTTGCGGCTCCACAGGACGTTGCGGTAGATAACCAAGCCGGCAGGCTGTATGTCGTCGATTCGTCCCTAGTGTCGCGTCCTGGAAGTCACTGAGCGGACGATGGCGTCGGCGGGCCTTGTCCAGTGGAAGATCCGCTTTTCTTGGTTGAAGTGCTCGATGTACGCTAGCAGCTTGGCCGTCAGATCTTCT
>Ga0315274_10000113_pt1 | contig 115494 bp, 94 predicted proteins | sample YL17G02_20_MG_FD_203700 | JGI IMG/M metagenome (GOLD analysis project Ga0315274, IMG submission 203700) | Sediment microbial communities from Yellowstone Lake, YNP, Wyoming, USA - YL17G02_20 | ecosystem: Environmental > Aquatic > Freshwater > Lake > Sediment | place: USA: Wyoming | collected...
ACTCCCGATATATCGGGAAGTCCCGCATAGGTGTGTGGCGACGTTTATCCGCCCTGTGTTTGGCGGACTCTTACGATTGCCGTTGACGCTACAGAAGACAGATGTCTCCTAACTATCAGGTAAACGATAATGCTGTTCAGGAAATATTAAGATAGGCCGGCAATTGAACCCGATCAATAGTCAGCATGGATGCCCTCGAACCAAAAATAGTTGAGGAATCAGGAATCTTATCTCTTGACTTCGATCTCTTCATAGGTGGTTCACAATACCCCAAACCCCCCAACCCCGTCAATCTTATAATGCGAAACCGCCTCCGGCTGAATCCGTGTCTAATTTTATTTCCTCGGCTTCATTCAATAGTTTCGGCCAGCATCGGCAGTCCTGCCGAGCGGCGATGTATTCGCCGCTGTGGACGAAACGCAGGCCTTGCAGACAAATCGTATTTGGAGCAAAGACCGCGTTGAGTACACATCACTGGCCGAAACTTCTGTGCTTTTTTGCGGCAAATAAAATCCGCGAAATCTGCGAAATCTGCGTCAAAACAATCCGTGAAAATCCGTGTCAATCCGTGGCAAGCAACCCCCTGTTTCATAAATTCCGCTTATAATGCGCTGCTGAAAACCGTCACAAAAGTTACTCAGAGTGTACGCATAGTTTCACAACTTTTCGTAAAAGTGCGTGTATGGTTTCCACAGAGTTTCATCATAGTTGCACCATAGCTTACCAATAGTTTGCCAAAAAAATTATTTTTCCCCTTGCCCAATTTAGGTGATAGTGGGGAGTTACATTATGTGCGACGGCCGGACCAGAAAGGAATCACCGGACAAATCGCAGCTTCCAAAGAGTAAGATTCCAGCGAAAATTTCGCCTCAACATAGCGAAGAACAGTTTCGTATAGGCGACCGGGAAAAGGCGTTGCTGAAGGATCTGTTCGATTGGAGTGAGCGATCGAGTCTCACTAACTGGGTGCTGGACAGACCACGCAGTGCACACGGATAGCGCCGAAGTAGAAGCTACCTAAGATCAGCAACTAACGGGAGAGGATTTTGGAGAAGAAAAAGACACACCAATGAAGGACGCTTTCGCAACAAAACCCGAAAATCTTAAGGCCTGTGATCCTAGCGCCGTTGGCTTCTTTGATCTAATCGAGTCTATTTGGGAAGGCCCGAATAACCAACCATTTCATCGCTTTTGTACTTTGATGCGAAAGATGCGTGCACGCTCGTATGTCCACGAAGAGCTGATTTTGAATCAGGAACTCTTAGATGAACAAGAGATGTTGCAGATTCATCTTAAGTCTAATGATGTTTATCTCACAGCAGAACGGCTGACGTTTTTTGCCTCAGTGCCGGAATCACTTGAATGGGGTGATCCAAAACATCTGCCAGAGAGTCACATCTTGGGGTACGCTGTTATTGTAAAGGTTATGGAGGGCACTCAGCATAAGGTTACGTTTATGCTGGAATCTGTTGTTCGTCCACCTTCAGTCGTATCCCTACCGAAGAATAACAAGATTTTTATTGAAGGGATAACCAATTATTATCTGCACAACTCAAAGTCCTTCGAGACCATCTTAGGGACACGAGAACGCTTCCGAACATTTGCGTTGCCCGGGAGTTTTTTCACTCAGCAAAATGGATTGACGAGTGTGTGTTCTCATGCCGCCTTGAGAATAGCAGTGAATAGTTCGGATATGTTAAGCGTTCCGAAACTGACTAACAGAGCCATAAATGACTCGATAGGGCTGTCGGATTATAATCCGAGTGCGGGAATCTATCAAGATCAGATTCAAGATGTTCTACGCCAGTTGGGTCTTAACTTCCACAGTGCGGATTTTCTCCAAAACACGGCCATTGAATACGACCACTTCTTGTACCCTTCTCTAGAATCAGGGTTTCCGACAATACTTGGCTTGCAGCGGTGGGATCCCGGCAGTAAGTCACCAATCGGTCATGTGGTGACAGTCCTCGGCCATACTATGAACTCTGACAGATGGGAACCTGAGGCACGACGCGGGTATGGCAACTATCCCATAACACCATACATTCCAACGGCAGAATGGTGCTGCCACTATATAATTAGCGATGATAATTATGGAATGTACGGTACGCTACCGACCGAGGCCTTACGCAATTTTATCGTGCCCACGAAGAACCCCAACCAACATGTGAGTATGGCAATTTCGATTGTTCCGAGCGATGTTACGCTCCCTGGTTACCACGCAGAGCAACTTGCTATGTACAAGGGGAAGTATCTCGTAAATAATGTATCTCTTAACCGTCCTAGAAAATGGCATGAGCGAATGAGAGGAAAGGATCTTGTCTGCCGCACGTTACTCTTAACCAAAGAGATTTATTTGAACTTTATACGGACTCATAATGATAGGATTACAGAAGAACAGGAGAAATACTTGGATGCGTTGCCCAAATATGTTTGGGTATCAGAGATTAGTCTTCCTGATATTTTCACGGGTAATAAACATAAGCTTGGCGATGTTGTGATGCGTGCCAACGCCACTCGAGAAGAATACGAGAGGGACGAAAGTCTGGCCTTCGCGTGGTTTCCCGGTTTTGTCCCACTTGGCCATCAGTTGAACTTGAAAGAGGATTGGGCAATAGAGACGCACATCCCCTTATTTAGATACAAAGGTATTCCTTTATTGGAATGGTAAACAGCCATAGTCTTTCTGTTACCGGTTCCTTTCAACCCGCAGTCGATATTTTTATTTATTAGAGTATGACGGCTGAACAGGTGTTGTCTTTGGCACTTAACTCTTCGGCACCGGGGGTTTGGTGATACCTGCGGTGAGGGCGGCAGCGCGAATCCGGTCGGCGACAGTGCCCGGCGACTCGTAGAAAAGAAACGTGAGCAAATCCTGCCGAGCGTTCAGGGAGGCAATCGCTTTGGCCCACTGGTCGGGACGCTCTTTAGAAAGCGAATCGGCCAGACCCAGGCATATCGCCAGATACGCGGCGCGCGACTGCTCGGCCGGCAAAGCGACACCCGATAGGCCGGTTATGATTTGCGGCCTCAATTGCGTTCGCAGCTTATCGAGATTATCGCCGGCGTTAGTTACCGGTTCGATGTTGGCGGGCTGCTGAACACGGATGCGGTAAATGATTTTGCCGTCCCGGGTGATTTTCTCTCCGCCGTTTTCAGCAATTACACGACCCGCGAGATCCACGAGACGGTTGCCGAAGCCGGTAATGGTTTCATTTGTGGGCATTTTGGGTCTTGTTGTATTGCGATAGAGATCTTTGATTTGCCAGTCCTGGTCGCGCATCCATCGCCGGCCCTTCAACACGCCGACAATAGCCCCGGCGGTCGCCGCGTTGTTGTCCGCGTCCCAGCCGAAGTTAAAGGCATAACGCAGGGTATCTGCAAAATCGCCCCGGCCATAAAGCAAAGCGGCGATGGTCCCGGCGGTGCAGGTCTCGTAGCCATTTTGATTACGCATCCTGCTGTCATAAATGGCGTACTTTTCCTTAATAAGCCGCCTTGTGGTTCGCCAGTCATTTGGGTATTGCTTATGCCACAAACGTACATCGGTGATAATCGCCATAAGCTCGCTGTTGGCATCTATCGAAGATAAACCCGCATCGAGGATGCGGTCGATGTCACTGGTTGTAAATGCGGCGGCTATCATAGCGGTAAATAATTGCGTTGTTTGCGCCGGCTCGCCGTCAATGCTGACGTGCGTGTAATTCAGGCCGATGCGCCCGGCGGTCCGGGGCATCGCGGGGGCAATCAGGCCGAAGCACTCGCACACGAACTGTCCCGAGATATTGAAATGTGCCCAGGGATTTATTGCACTGCTACCGGTGAGCGGCGGGTCAATACCGATATCCATCAGCCGGCGAACATACAGATTTGAGCACCATATATTGTCGTTGATATGTTCTTTCCAGAGCCGGGTGATTTCCGCAGGCGAAAGCAGAATCGTATTGCCTCGCTGCATAGCAACAACATAGACCCACTCAATATCGGTATCGTCATCGGTGCGAGCGCCATCAGGAAGCGCCGGCGTGTATTGCTCAACGTTGCCCGGATTGTCGTAGTATTTATTCTCGTGCGGCAGTCCGTTGAGGTTGCCTATGATTTGGCCGAGCAGCCCGCCGCGGATTTTGTCTTCAAGCACTTCCGCCGGAATCTCAATCACCCCGGCCGAGCCGGCCGATACCTCCGATTGCGGATAGCCATACCTGGGCAAAAATAGAATAGCTAACAGGATCGCAACCGCCGAGATTTTGAACGGATTTTCGCAATTTGTCACCATTTTGCTCAAAGTTTACCATTATTTTCACCGATTTGAGTTATTTTTACGAAGTTTTACAGGGAGTTTGAAATAGTTTCGCACCAAATCAGTAACAAATCAGGCGAATTGGGACTATATTTATGGATGAAATGAGCCGGACAAATTGTGCTATGCCGGCGCGAAAAACCCGTTTCGCGTGGAAAAAATGGAAAAACGGGCAAAAAGGCGAATTTGGCTTGACAAAAAGCGTCCCATAAGGTATATTGAGATTGTGCCCCTTTTTAATGGGCGTAAGGTCTTTACAGCAATAATCTTACGGTTTTAAGGAGAAGAAAATGAAGTTAAGAGGCGAGAAGGCGGGCTTCACCATTATCGAACTGCTAACGGTTATGAGCATTATCGTAATCTTAATTAGCATTATGGTGCCTGCCCTGAACAAAGTAAGGCGATTCGCCAAAATAGTAGGCCAGAAAGGCCAATTCCACGAAATCAGCAAGGGGATGGAACTTTACAGAAACGAACACGAAGAGACATACCCCGACTCAGGCGCATTCGATTTAACCAATCCTGCCATTGGTTATTGTGGTGCAATGAAGCTGTGCGAAGCAATGTTAGGGCAGGATGGAATGGGTTTCCATCCTGATTCACGTTTTGCCGCTAATGGCTTAAACTCCGCAGGGATTCCTCTTTACCTTTTCAGCCTATGCATTCCAACCAGCCCCGATTTAATTGCTAGTACTCCTGTCCTTTCGGCAAATCTGCGAGAGAGAAAGAAATACTTAGATACCGAGAATATCAGGGCCGTCAGGTTGCAGGATATGTACACTTGGTCCGTCTCCAACGGCAGTAGCTACACTGGGATACGGTTAAACGGGGACCCCGTGCAATATCCCAATGCTGTTATCTCTGACGTATTCCTTCATGCGCAGATAAAATCTTTATCGTGCCCGCTTCAAGCAGGTGTAAAGGTGGGTATGCCGGTTCTCTATTATAAGGCAGATCCGTCCAAGTTGAGCCATGACGCAAACGATCTCGTCATCAACAACAATATTAACAACATTTACAACGTTGATGACAACTGGGCAATAACGGCACTTGGACTGCCGTGGGAATCCGGTATGGGCCCTCCCAATCCTGTCCATCCTCTCTATGATGGTACAGGCAGATTGTTCTACCAGATTACACAGAATGACAAGATTACTTCTACGCCGAGGCCGCACAACGAGGATGGTTACATACTTATCTCGGCTGGGTATGATGGTTTGTATGGGACGAGGGACGACGTGTACAACTTCGCCGACTAAATAATCCTTTACCACAAAGACACTAAGTTTTTGATTTTTGACTGCCGCCCGGTAACAAGCCGGGCGGCAGTTTTGTTAGACACTGACAGACACGGACTGACACTGATAGATTAACATACGGAATCCGTAAATGGTCTCTTCGGTTATATTGAGAATCCGGCGCAGTATCCCTGTATAAATTTTCTTGCAAAGGCGTATTTTTGTGATAAATTTGGAGGTACGCAAAAAGAATGCAAGACGCAGAATGCAGAGGACGGAAATTAACGTCCAACATTGAACAACGAACGCAGAACGTACAACGAAACCGGGTAGGTAGCTCAGGCGGTAGAGCAGCGGACTGAAAATCCGCGTGTCGCCGGTTCAACTCCGGCCCTGCCCATTGAATAATTTTAAGTTTGCTGCTGATAGGCGGCGGAGAAAAACATGAAAATCCATTTCTGCCTTATGCCTTTACAGATTGGGGACACACACTCGGGGTTGAATTATATGGACGATTGGTTCCAGGTTTGGGGGTATGTATCCATTTTGTCAGGTCAAGCACCAAAAGGCAGGCCAACCGAAATGTGCCGTAAGCTGTTTTATAATAGGATGTTACCGTAATAGAGGAGGCCATATCCCCGGAAAACAGTGGTTCTGAGGGCTGATAAAATAGGGTAGTTAGGCAAGATGAGTAACTTTATACTTGACTTTGAGGGCGAAAAAACATAGAATAACGGTAACAATTTAGGAACCATTCCTGTGGAATGGGGGCGGTAGTAAGGGAGAAACAGAATTGATATTTGTGGGCTATCAGGGAGCTAAAAAGGGAAAGTGACACAGAAGAACCAGGTAGGGGTAAGAAAAATGAAACTGCTAAGAAAACTTGCCAAAGAACAGTGCCTTCGGCGTGCATTCATTTACGTCCTGATATATTCGATGCTTTTCTTCAGGACAACGCCTCGGTCGGTTGCGCTGGCGACACCGACGGGTGCGGAAATCGTGGCCGGGTCGGCATCGGTCACACAATCCGGCAACACCACAAACGTAACCTTGGAAAGCGACCACGCGGTCATCAACTGGGACAGTTTGGATACCCTGTCAAATGAAACCCTGGAGTTTATGAAGGACAGCGGCGGCTTTGCCGTCCTCAACAGGGTGATGGAAGGCGGCGCGACGAATTTTGACGGGACGCTTTTAGGTAATCAGGGGCACATCATTATCGTCAATCCGGAAGGAATCATCTTCGGGCCTACGGCCTTTGTGGATGCGTTCAAATTCACGGCATCGACGCTCGATATCAGCAATGCCGATTTTATGGATGATGTGTATCAGTTTACAGGCGACCGAGGTCTGGTTGCGAACTACGGCGAGATTTCTGCTGATGCGGTGGCGCTGATAGGCAAAGAAGTGCTGAACGCCGGGGTAATCAGAAGCCCGGGCGGCTTGGTGGTTATGGCGGCGGGAGAGCAGGTGTATCTCGGACAGAACGGCAGCGACATAATAGTCGAGGTCGGGATGACCAACCCAGCCGATTGTGTTGTCGATAACGGCGGCGGTTCAGGCACAGGCGACGGGAAGATTGAGGCCGAAAACGGAACAGTAATTCTGGCGGCCGGCGACATTTTTTCTGCGGCGATTGACGGGATTGAGTCGCTGCGGGCGGAGGCAAAGGGCACTGTCACTTTCCAGGGCGACGTATCAGCGGAGAGCAGCATAGATATCAGAGGGGCGGGCGACGTCGTTTTACAGAACCTGGAGGCAGGCAGACCAACCGCTGACAGCGCGAGCATCGAGGTAAGAAGCACGGGCGGCGATATATCGACCGGTTATCTCAGCGCCCGCGGGCGAGAGGACATTTCGGTGTTCGTTAAGAGCGCTGGCGATTTGACGATAGACGGCGATAGTTCTCATGGGGCCGTTCAGGCCAGGACCAACAACGTGCCGGAAAAAGACCAGGCCGTCTCCAAGATATGTTTGCAGGCCGGCGGCGATATGGCTATCGACGGCAAAATCGAGGCAGAGGCGCACGGCAAGATAGCAAGCACAGCGGATATTCACATTCACGGACAGGGTGACATTGATATAGATACACACGGCGGACAGATAAAGGCCTGGGCGGAAACATCGGGCGGCAACAATCCCGGAACCGCAGAGGCAAGCATAGTCATACATACAGGCGGAACCATCAGCATCGACAAAAACGGCAACAACGACCCCGTCCGCGCGAGAGCAAAGGTAGCGGGCGGCGGACTTGCTGATATTTTGTCCTCGGGCGAGGACGGAACAACCGAGGAAACCGACAATGGGGCACATTCCAAGATAGATATCGAGGAGAACTACCAGGGTGATTGCCCCGGCTGCGGCGATACCGACACAGACAGCGATACCGACGTAGATACGGATACGGATACGGACACGGATGTTGATACCGACACGGATACGGATACTGACACGGACACAGATACTGACACAGATACGGATACTGACACGGATACAGATACAGACACGGATACGGATACTGACACGGATACGGATACTGACACCGATACGGACACTGACACGGACACCGATACGGACACCGACACAGACACGGATACGGATACAGACACAGATACGGACACAGACACGGATACGGATACTGACACGGATACAGATACAGACACGGATACGGATACTGACACGGATACGGATACTGACACGGATACGGACACTGACACAGACACAGATACTGACACGGACACCGATACGGACACAGATACAGATACTGACACGGACACAGACACGGACACGGATACGGACACAGATACTGACACGGACACAGACACCGACACGGATACAGATACCGACACGGATACTGATACAGACACGGATACGGATACTGACACCGATACGGATACCGACACTGACACGGATACAGATACTGACACCGACACGGACACGGATACAGACACAGACACCGATACGGACACTGACACGGACACCGATACGGACACCGACACAGACACAGACACGGATACGGATACAGACACAGATACGGACACAGACACGGATACGGATACAGACACGGATACAGACACGGACACAGATACAGATACTGACACAGATACGGATACTGACACGGACACGGACACAGACACTGATACGGATACCGATATTGACGTTGATACCGATACGGATGTTGACCTTGAGGCGGCGCCTATACCGCAGCCGGAGCTGAAGTCGGCAGGATGCCCTGCGCTAATGAATTGGGTGGCAAGTGAGCTTTCGCTCGAGGCGGACCAGATTCAGATTTATATGGATGGTGCGCTTGCGATGTCGGGCGACGTTTCGCCGTGCGATACGTGCGCTCGGCTGCAAGGCGCGGCGCTGGCTTTGATGGACGCGGATGGGACACAGCTTGCGGCATTAGCGGCTGTAGTCAACGAGTTTGCTGGGCCGGCTCCGGTTTCAGAAGAGCAAATGGCAATGATAGCCGCATCACTGGGGAAGCCCGCAGAGGGCAGTCAGTATGCGTTGGCGGCGCAGTGGCTGGATGCACTGGTTGAGTATGTGAGCATACTCAATAACGAAATGAAAATGACAGGGGATGAGTCGGTGGCGTTTGCAGCGAAGTACACGGCGCCGGTGACGGGTGGCGACAACGCGGCCGTGGCAGCTTATGTTCAGGCAAGATTAGCAACCCTGGGTGGGTAGCAGCCACAAGTATTGTATGACCAGGAAGACAAAGCCGTTGGGAGCAGCAAGCTCCTAACGGCTTTTTTATTTGTCGAAGCCCGGGTCAGCGCGAATTAGTCACCTTCGATATGCGAAGAAAATAGTCATTCCTGTTGTGCATTTCATAGACCGGCGACAATTGGTATTCGTCGGTCAGGAGGTTGTCCTTTTCCGGTGTTTTCGCTGCAAAACTCACCTCCTGGACAACGTAGATATTTTCGAATAGCCGGCGCCTGTAACGGTCAAGATAGACATCCGGGTTTGCATTTGCTCGGCGAAAGCCGATTGCGCCAAAACCATTGACGATGAGCTGTTTCGGAGATGGGGCGATTATCAGGATGTCTTTTTCGCAAAGCCGGTTGAAGTAATTTGAGATGATTTCGTAATTTCTGCGGTAGCCGGCCCTGTCTTTGAACATTCGATTTTCGACAGCCACAGGATGATACAATGCAAAGATAAAAATCGAGAGGAGTAGTATAAGTACCGGTCGTTTTTCAAACCATCCAAGTCGCCCGACGGCCAATGCGACCAGGAACGACGAGACAACGCAGAACGGTATGTAAAACCGGCAGGTAACAACATCGTCTATCGGGTGATAATAGGAGGACACGATAACCCAGTTGGCGCACAGAACAGCGAATAGGATGACAGACCAGACGATGGTTGTTTTGTCTGAACAAGGCCGGTGCGGGCGAATTACGCGGTACAGGACATAAAGAAATGAGACAACGGCAAGCAAGATGACGATATTTGCGTAGGGCAGATAGAAATCGAACCGAAACAGGTTCTTAAAAAAAACAACGTTGTTTTGGGCGAAATGCCTCAGCGAAAACATCACATCGCCTTCGGGGACCTGCGTGCCGCATTGGGTTATTATCCTTTGGAGCACCAGGGGAATGAAGAACACGGGGGTAAGGGCATACAGCCACAGATTCCTGAAATAAGCCCATTTGAGACATCGCAGAACAGCGAGCAATACAAGGATGACTGCAAAATAAACGAAACATTCGTACCTGATATTGCTCCACAATATACAGTTTAGCCAGAGCAGCTGGAACGATACGGCAGAGGGCCTTTTAAGGAAAAACCATAGATTTGCAAGGCAGATGACCATAAAAGTAGCGGCAAAAAGGTCAAAGACGCCGGATGCGGCGGTCAGGGACACAATAGGGTGACTTACAATCAACAACGCGCAGAAAACAGTCCCGACACTGCCGAGATAGCGTCTCAAACCTATCGTCACTGTGGATAACAAGGCCAGCAGGACAACAAAATTCAGAATGAAGACGTTCTCGATGCGGTAACCGAGGAAGGTATGGAGAATGCTTACCAAATATGGAAACAGCAGGGGACGTTTATCAATGTAACTCGATTTGACGTCAAGCACGCCGTGAGATTGTATTGCCTCATCGATGACAACTGCTGTCTTATCGGCTGTCATAGAGCGTGAGACCGAGAGGAGATTGACTTCGTCGTTTAAGACCCGCAGGGCCGGGGGAACAGAAACAAAAATGATTACGGCCAGAATTGCCGAGACAATCAGGCCGGGCAATGATGATTTGATTCTCGTTTTTATTTCGGCTTTGTACTCAAGGTAAAAACGGACAAGCGCCAGCATCCAGATCGCCATAAGCAGGGTGATGATGTACCAGGATGTGTGAATGAACAGTTTTTCAATCAGTGGTATCATTGGTTTTGCAGTCCCGTGGGTTGTTTAGTTTGGCCTGGGGGCGAATCGGAAGCCGAGCTGACCGGCGCGGTATCTGATTGGCCGGCCCGGCGGATTGCCGAGAGAAACCGGACGAAGAAGCAGTCGGCGTGCTGGGCGGTATCGACTCTGACCCAGTGGCGAGTGAATTTAAATCTGAAAGAGCCGATTGATTTGGCGGGGAATTTGTGCATATAGGTCGATTGCGGGCTGTTATAGGAGTACATCAGAGACCTGGCGACGACTTTACTGTTATCGAGGATGTACTGGGCCAGCTCGTGTCTTTCCATTTTTTCTGCAAGAAAGTAAGCAGCAATAAGGCCTTCGGCGCGGGCGCTGTCAACATAGGCGTGGTCGCCGTAATGATAGTAGAACGTGCCAGGATAATCATAGTAGGGGCTGTTTTGCTCGGTGTACATATTTTCAATCAATCTTTTTGCATCGTTGAAGACAAAGTCGAGGTACTCGTTTTTTTGAAACTCTTTATCATAGGCCCACTCTTCGATTGCCTGCATAAGCCAGCCGTCGCTGGGCAGCGGTTCGAAGAGGTCTGCATACTTAACGGGTCTGACATTGACGAGAAAGTCCAATGCTTTTTTTGCGTCATCGCGCACCTCGCGTCTGAAATCATCGTTTAGCGGCATCTGGCGTTCAAACAGTGCAAGTCCCATAAGGGCCTCGCCGGGATAATAGAAGGAAAAGAGCTGTTTTTTTTCTTCGGGTGTGGGAGAGGTAATGGGATTGCCGTTGTTGAAATTCGGATGGATGTAGTATCCAATCATTTCGCCGTCTTCGTCTATGCGGGACAAAAGATGGTTTGCCATGCCGAAAATGTAGTCATCGAACTTTTTGTCGCCGGTGGTTTGGCGATATCGCAGCAGCGCCACAAGTCCGATACCTGTTCCGCCGAGCTTGGCTTTCTGGTTGTCGAAGACATAGAATGCCTTTTTGCCTTTGAAGTCGTGCTGTCTTGTTTGGCTTATGAGGAAGTTCAGGCCATTTTCTGCAGCAGCAACATATTTTTTGTCTTTTGTCAGCTCATACGCCCGCAGCAGTGCAACGATTCCGCCGCTGTGGCGCAGGATGTTGTAGTAATTGTCCTCTTCCGTTCTGTTCGGGTGGACGTGGTCAATGACGCTGTCGCGGACGGCGTCATAATAATAAAGGAACTTGCCATCGGCGGTCATATTGTTGTAGAGCCATTCGGCTGAGCACCTCACGATTTCCTCAATCTTTTGGTCGGAGAGCTCAACAGGGACGGGATAGCCGCGATAAAGAGGAAGAACGTCGCGGCCATAAGTGACGAAGGCGGCGCTTTCGATTATTGACCATTTTATGGGCAGACCTTTTAATGTCTTGATTCGCTCGGATATTCTGTTTGTTTGCTCGGCCAGGCCGATTTTTTTGGAGATGTAATTGAGGGCGTGGTCGATTGAGAGGTGACTATAGACGGCGGCGTCGGCAGGCATATAGAAATGGTCGGCGCCGTTGTATTTGAGATGGAAGCCGGTAATTCCCGGTTCGAAACGAGCGTCGTCAAAGCGAGCGGTATTGAGTTTACTGATATCGAGCGGGCGCTCGCTGGTAATAACCTCAAGCATCAGACGGCACTTGTCGGGATTGGCAACATCAAAATCAGAGAAGCCCCTGTGCGTTCTGAGATTTCGGACGATTCGATTTACGGTTTCCTGCGGAGTTTTTCTCCTAGAGATAAAGCGAATCGGCTCGGCGCCTTCCTGAAACAAGGTAACAGCAACCCAGGCATAAGGAGGATTTAGGTCGATATTCAGTTTTGGCAGCTCGTCAATTTGGGAGTTGTCTGCCAGGGCGTTTCTAATCAGGGTCAGCAACTGCTTTTCGGCGGAGAAATCGGTGGACAACCAGCGGGAAAACTCTGCGGGCGAGCTGATGATTCGACCGGGGATTTTCGCGGTGTGTGTTTGCCGGGCTTCTTGTGAAGAAGAGGGGCGTTTATGGGTAATGTGGGGTTTCCATAAGAGGAGCGACACGGCCAGTATCAGGCCGCCGAGCAACACAACCGCAATTTCCGCAAAAACTGATTTTTTCATAGATTGACCGACAGGCGGCACAATTCTCCAATAGCCGGCAATCAATACCGGCAAGGTGCAACAAGAATATACCTCGACCATTGCGAGGCGTCAATTTACTCTCATCGCGTCCGCCTGCGGTAAAACGTAAAATCCAGTTTGTCGGGGGCGCCTCAAAACCGCATTATCAGTATTGACAGACGGGAAAATCGGCACAAACGGCACTTATACCTGCTGAAACTCAAGAGCGGCAGTTCAGGGCCTGGAAATAACAAAACCTGTTCTTGCACTTAAAGGTATCAACGGGTATTCTGTGGCCAACGGGGCAGAGGTGTGATGAGAGAAATCTCGTTTGGCGTCCGAAACAGCAAGACAGTGACATACTTGCGGCGATGAATTCACTAAAATTCGGATTGGCCGGTAGCCGATGAAAAGAGAGTAAATGGTTTTGATTAAAGAGGATAGATATATGAATGCTATGAGAAAATCAGTGTGTTGCGTTTTTGTTTTTCTTTCGCTTGCTTTAGTAAGTACGATTGGGGCAGAGAGGACCGCCGTACAGTTTGAGAAGGAGCGGGAAGCTGCTGCTGCGGCAAAACGGCAGGAGGCAGAGGCGGCCAAGGCCGGGAAGGAGGAAAAAGGACGCATAGCAAAGCAGGATATGAGAAGTCGCCTTGCAACTGCAAAAGAGCAGCTTGCCAAGGTTAAACTGCCGGAAGACACCAGTGCCCGGCTGACGGTAAAGGAGATTCGCTTCAGCGGCAATACACTGGTCTCGACAGTTAAGTTGCTGGACAATATGCCTGTGGTTTTCAATGCGTCCGATAAGCCGCTGGCAAAAGCGGAAAGCAGCTCGCTGTACGACTTTACGGTGCTTTACGAAATAATTTTAGAGCCAGGGACGGCACGGGAGGTTTCTGTAAGGACCATACAGGGGCTTACACAGTATGTTTTGTCCGTTTATCAGAAGAAGCACTACGCGGGGATATACGTGTATGTACCTGCGGAGGCGTTAAAGGGAGGCAAAGAGCTTGAGGGCGGGGTGCTGGCGGTGGATGTTCTTGAGGCGCCTGTGATAGATGTAGGCGTCACATTCTACGACGCCAACCAAACAAAAGTCGAGAAGGGCTACCTTGATGCCAACACTATGCTGGATTGGTCACCGATAAAGCTTGGGCAGGTTGCGAATCAAAAGAAGCTTGATGATTATGTGAACCTGCTGAACCTCAATCCCGACAGGTACGTCTCGGCGGTCGTCTCGAAGGGCGCTGAGCCGAATACACTGGCAGTCAAGTATGGCGTCTATGAGGCCAACCCGTGGCACTACTTCATCCAGGCAGATAACTCGGGCGTCAGAGAAAGGCAGTGGAATCCGAGGATAGGCGTAATCAACACAAATCTTCTGGGCAGGGACGACTCGTTCTTTGCGATGTTTCAGGGGCGGCTGGACTCAGACATAAAGGACAACTATTCGCTTTTCGGCAGCTATGATTTCCCGCTGGCAGTGCCGGAGCTGCGGGTGACTGTTTATGGCGGGTACAGTCAATTCGACTTAAGCCCGCAGGCAAGCGATATTGACTTTGTCGGCGGCGGTAAATTCATCGGCGCCAACCTGCGATACAATATTCTGCAGATTGACGACTGGTTCTTTGACCTGACCGGCTCGCTGAGCCACGAGGAAAGCAAGGTCAGCGCTCCGCAGTATGAGAAGCTGTTCCCACAGTATGCGGGATTGTTTGAAACAGACGTGAAGATGAATTTGTGGGGTGCAGGATTCAACATTCACCGGAGAGACGACATATCCAGCAGCTCTTTATCTTTCAAAGCGACGGAGAGTATGGGCACCTCGAATGAACAGGAGTTTTCAGAAGCGCGCACGGGCGGCGCAGCCCGGGATTTCAGTATCTACGCGATTTCTGCGATGCAAAGCCGGTATCTTGACCCGAACAGGGTCGGCCGATTAAGCGGGGTGATACGATGGGTGGGTACAGAGGACCGGCTGGTGCCTGCGAAGATGACTCCATTCGGCGGGATGTACAGCGTGCGCGGGTACGATGAATACGAGCTTATGGCCGACGGGGGACTGCTGATTTCGACCCAGTATGAGTTTGACCTGGTCAGATACGAAAAGGTGAAGGGTGTTTCAAAAGAGCAGGCAGCTAAAGAAGAAAAATCACAGAAGGGCAAATACGGCCTAAAGAAACTGGCGCCGCTTGTTTTCCTTGATTTCGGCAGGGGCAAGATAAACGGGGCGGTCGGCACCGAGAAAGGTCATGAGACGTTTGTGTCGATTGGTCCTGGTGCGCTGGTTGAAATCGGCGACAATTTCAGCGGCGCGGTTTACATTGGTCTTCCCTTAAAGCCGACTGCGGATACCGACAGATGGGAAGGGCGGTTAAACGCCAGCGTTATGATGCGATGGTAGGTCCTTAGCGGACGCTCGACCGCCGAGCAGGATAAACTGATACTGCTGAAACAGCCGGAGCAGACCTGTCTGTTTCAAAAGCCAATTCCTGTAGTTCGACAGTGCGTTTAGAGGTGCGCCGGGATTTGCGGGGGCGAGCTTAGCGACCTGAAGCGTCCCGCCTGTCTTTCGGTGAAGTTGAGCCATCGTCTGCTGCACCTTAATCACATTCGGATGGTCGCGGTCGAAGACATTTTCGAGCGTTTTTATTGCGCGCTCGCAGAGCGGAGCGGCCTGGTCATATTTACCCTGGTGAATATACAATCTGGCAAGATTGTTCATCGCCATTGCAGTTGAGTCACTGTCGGGGCCGAGTGATTTTTCGAGCACTTCTACTGCGCGAAGACAGGCGGGCTGGGCTTGGTCAAACAATCCATCATCGACATAAAATTCGCCCAGAGCGGTCAAAATTTCTCCGGTCATCGGATGGGTGTTTCCGAGTCGTTTTTCAACGACCGCAAGTGCTTTCTCGGCGAGCATTTGCGCCTGTGAGTAGTCGCCTTTCGCCTGACAGATTCTGGCTTTTGTCAGCCAGGAGGCCGCTACAAGATGATGGTCAGGACCATAGACCTTCTCCTGTATGGCGAGCGCCTGATTTATAAGCTGGTCGGCTTCATCGAGGCGCCCCTGCTGAGTATAAAGCTGCGCGATGTTGGCGAGTACGCCGGCCGTGTATAAATGGTCGGGTCCATAAGTATCGTTGATGGTTTTCATTGCAGCGAGATAATACTGCTCTGCCTGGGTGAATTTGCCCTGAGCGGCAAGCAACCTGGCAGAATCCACCTTGAAAGGCGCAAGGACAGGGTCATCAGGCAGGTGACATTTGTTCATAATGGCCAATGCATTGTCGAGAGCGGCTTGTGCCTGGCGGAAACTACCCTGCTGTTGGTAAATTGAGCTGAGTATGCGCAGCGTATAGGCAATATAGGGATGGTCTTTGTAATAGAGCGATTGCTGCAGCTCAAGGCCAGCGACACACGTTTTTTCAGCATCGGCGAGTCGCCCCTGATTCTTGTAGAGCCAGGCGAGGTCAATCAGGCAGGCGCTTTTTTCGGCAGCATTGTCATCGGCGTTTTTTGCAGCGGCGAGCGCCTGTTCAGAGAGCATTTGTGCCTTTGCGTAATCACCGTAGGCCATATAGAGCCGTGACATTGCGCGAAGGGCATTTGAGGAGCAATTGCCGGTACTTTGCGCAGAAAGCGTCTGAGCGGCGACAGTGCCGAGAAACGTAAGGACGCAGACAAAGACAGCGACCCTCCGATTTCGCTGCCTTTGGAAGATATATTTGACGCCTCCTCTCATTTCAACCACCCAGACAGGCCGGATACCTCTTGCCTTTCCCCGAAGACCCAATGAGTATTCGTAAGATTTGGGCTTTGGCTTTAGCAGGTTGTGGCTGGTATTTTTGTTTGCGGTCTCGCGCAGCGTCTTGGCCAGCCGGACCGAGACACCTTCCCTATAAAAATATAGGAAACGAAACGCAGGGTTTGCATTATCGGGCGAATAGTTGACGGCAGTATGGTGTGGGCTGTAACGGCTCTGACGATTGTACGGGATTTGAGCGAAATAGATTCAGCGAAGGCCCTGCGGCGAAAGCAGGGGTGGTTTTTTGCGCGTCAAGGACAGGGCCTTGCGAAAATGAGGCAGGCAGCACATTTTTTTCGCGCGGGCGGGGTGAATTTACTTGACGGCTGCCGGGGTAATCTGATATTTTGCTTTTCTTTGAGCTTGTGAATGTGAACTCAAGCACCAGGCAATATATAGACGGTGTGATTTGTGAGGTATCGCAGGATTCCAAACGAGACAGTTCGCCGACTGCCGCTTTACCTGCGGTGTCTTCTGCTGCTGTCGCAGAACGGGAACAAAAGCGTATCGAGCGAAGGGTTAGCAAGGATTGCGAACGTTAATGCCTGGCAAATAAGGAAAGATTTTTCTTATTTCGGTGGGTTCGGTATTCGCGGATTCGGTTATGATATAGGCAATCTAACCGGGCAGATACGAAAAATACTTCGGCTGGATGCGGTTCACAACGCGGTTTTAGTCGGGGTCGGCAATCTGGGCTCTGCGCTGCTGGCATACCCCGGATTCAAAACATACGGTTTTCGGATTGTGGCGGCGTTTGACAACGACTCCGGGAAAATCGGCAAAAAGGTCGGCGATGTAAAAATCGAGGACGCACGGCGAATTGGGATGCTCAAGCCCAAGTGCGTGACGCTTGCGATTATAGCGGTGCCCGCGGCAGCCGCTCAGCAGGCGGTGGATTCGCTCGTCGAGGCCGGCGTCAAAGGAATACTGAATTTTTCACCGGTGCATATAACGGTGCCAAAGAAGATAAAGGTAATAACTATCGATATCGCCACTGAGCTTGCACGTCTGCCCTACTACATACCATCGGGCGGCAAAGAGTAGCAGGCGGGTATCCAGCAGGCAGTGGAAAATATTTTCAGGAAATAGTTTCTTGGATATTTTGACTGAGGTTCAAATATGAGTGTGAAAAAGGTCGGCAAGGGCGCATTTGCGAAATTTGTGGATAAGCTTATCAGGACACAGACAGTGATAGGCGTCAAGGCCAGAGGCGACCGATTCGATTTTGACGTCCTCGAATCGGCAAAGGAGCTTCGGCTTGATTACGACCGGACGCTGCAGCCGCCTAAGAAGTATTTCCTGCCGGCCGTCGAGACGCTGCTGACTTACGAGATAGGCGACGGCTACAAATCGGTATTTGACGAGGGTGAGTTCGTTCTTATAGGCGTTCATCCTTATGATTTGGTCGCAATAAACCAGTTAGACCGGATTTTCAGCCAGGACAATTGCGACGCCCATTATATGAAGAGAAGAAACAACGCCACGATTATAGCGTGCGACGTCGCGACGCCTTCAAAAAATGTTTTTGCCTCATCGATGGGAACGGCGACAGTCAAGAAAGGTTTTGATGTTCTGCTTACGGATATATGCGGGGCATACATTGCCGAGAGCGGCTCAAGGAAGGGCGAGGCAATGCTGGCAAAGATAGAAGGAGCGGTAAAGCCGACAAAAGAAGACCTGAAACAGCGGGAAAAGGTCTGGGGAGAGAACAGGAAGAATCTGAACAAGCATCAGCTCAAGTGCAAGCCATCGGATTTGCCGAAGCTGCTGGACAAGGCCTACAAGCACCCTGTTTGGGAGGAAAAAGCCAAGACGTGTTTTAGTTGCGGCTCGTGCAATCTGGTATGCCCCACCTGTTATTGTTTCAACGTACAGGATGACGTGAGCTGGGATATGAAGAGCGGCAAGCGCGAGCGGTGCTGGGACGGGTGTCTGCTGGACGGGTTCACGAAGGTGGCTGGGCCGCACGAGTTCCGAAAGAACCGCGCTGACAGATTCAGGCACCGGTTGTACAGGAAGGGCAAATATGTGCCTGCCAAGATAGGCGGCGAGATTGCCTGCGTCGGCTGCGGCAGGTGTGTTGATGCGTGCCTGCCCGATATCGCAAATCCGGTAAATGTGTATAACCGGCTGGTGGACGATTTGGGTGTGAAGTGAAATGAACGTTTAACTCTGGAAAAAAAGGGGTTTTACAGATGCAGAAACGATGTTCCATTGAGAAAGACATATATCTGCCGAGGTTGGCGACGCTTGAGAAGAAACGGCTGATGAATCCGACTGAGATGTACGTGCGGTTTACGCTGGATGACGGGGACTTTGAGTTTATACCGGGTCAGCTTGTGGAGGTCTCAATTGCCGGCATCGGCGAAGCGCCGATTACAATTTCGTCATCTCCGACTCAGAAAGGGTACTTCGAGCTTGTGGTTCGCAGAATCGGCAACGTAACAAATGCGATTCACAGGTTGCGAATCGGGGACAAAGTGGGGATTCGGGGGCCTTATGGGAACGGCACGTATCCGGTGAAGGAGGCAAAAGGACGAAATCTTGTCTTTGTATGCGGCGGGATAGGGCTGGTGCCGCAGAGGTCGTTTATAAATTACGTTCTCGACAAGCGCGGCGAATACGGCGACATCACGGTCTTGCTGGGGACAAAGTGTATGGCGCAGAGGTTCTTTCATTCGGAGATTGACGCCTGGTCGCACAGGAAGGACATCCAGTTTATGGAGACGGTTGACCAGGCGGACGACTGCTGGCTGGGCAACGTCGGCGTTGTGACAACCCTGATTCCAAAGATTGAGACCGAACTTTCTTCGGCGCTTGTATTCGTCTGCGGCCCGCCTGTAATGTACAAATTTGTTCTCCTGTCGCTGGATGAGGCAAAGGTGCCGCGAGAAAACATATATCTGAATCTTGAGAGAAAAATGAGGTGCGGCGTGGGCAAATGCGGGCACTGCCAGATTAACAATTTTTATGTGTGCGTCGATGGGCCGGTATTTCGATATTCGGACCTGAGCGTCGCCCCGGAGGCAATCTAAATGGATAGACCAACGGTAGCAATTTTTGATTTCGCGTGCTGCGAAGGATGCCAGTTGCAGATTGTCAATCTTGAAGAGGAGCTGCTGGATTTGATTGACGCGGTCAACGTGGTCGAGTGGCGTGAGGCAATGAGCGAGACGAGCCGGGAGTACGATATCGCCATCATCGAAGGTTCGATTACCAGGGCCGAAGATGAGAAGCGGCTGGAAATTATAAGGACACGTGCGAAGGTACTTATTGCCCTGGGGGCCTGTGCGACGATTGGCGGCGTGAATAAGCTCAAGAACAACTTCGACCTTGAAGAGGTCAAGAGATGCGTCTATGGCAGGTCGGCCAGTATGCCGCACCTTGCAACAAGCCCGACAAAGGCGGTCGATGAGGTGGTAAAGGTGGATTATAAGGTTCACGGCTGCCCGATTGACAGGAAGGAATTCACTTATGTGGTTCGTTGCCTGCTTATGGGCAAGCGCCCGGAGATACCGGAATGGCCTGTCTGCGTCGAATGCAAGGCCAAAGGCAATCCCTGCCTGTGGGATTACGGGCAGGTCTGTCTCGGGCCAACCATAAGGGCCGGCTGCGGCGCAAGATGCCCGTCATCGGGCTTTCGGTGCTTCGGCTGCCGCGGATACGTCGATGACCCGAACGTCAACGCCGCGAAAGATGTGATAACAAAGTACGGATTAACCGTGGACGATTTGAAGAGCAAGATGGTTCTTTTTGGAAGCAATCAGGGGCCGACAAATGCATAAAAATGTGAATATCGATGTTCATCATATAACACGCGTCGAAGGTCATGGAAATATAGTCGTCAATGTCACCAACGGCAAGATTGAGAAGCTGCAGTGGCAGGTGCCGGAGGCGCCGAGGTTTTTTGAGGCAATGGTCAGGGGACGCAGCTACGAAGACATTCAAACGATTGTCTCGAGGATATGCGGGATATGCTCGATAACACATTCGCTGGCTGCAACGAAGGCGGTTGAAAATGCGCTGGGGCTGCAGGTAACCGAGCAGGCGGACAAGCTGCGAATCCTTATGCACTATTCGGAGCAGATTCAGAGCCATACGCTGCATGTGGGCTACCTGGCTGCGCCGGACTTTTTGGGCGCTCCATCGGTTGTGCCGCTTGTCGCAAGGGCGGGCGACGTTGTCAAGACGGTGGTGAGGGTGCACAGGATAGCAAACGAGTGGTCGGACCTGCTTGCCGGAAGAACGACTCATCCTGTGACGCTCCGGCCGGGGGGACTAACCAGGATACCGAGCGAAAAACAATTGAAGGAATTGCAGAAAACGCTTAAAAGTGCGATACCAGACCTCAAAGCCATTGCCGACGTCGTCCTGAGCGTAGCCGGGAACATACCGAACTTCGAGCGCGATACCGAATACGTATCACTCAAACAAGCCGACCCGCCAACTTATACATTCTATCACGGCGGCATCACCTCGAACGACCATAAGGGCAAGCCCCTGCCGATTGACAAATGGCACGAGGTGACAAACGAATATGTCACCGAGCAGTCAACGGCCAAGTGGGCAAAGTGGCACCGCGACGCTTACGCCGTAGGCGCTCTGGCGCGGTTCAACAATAATGCAGAGCTTCTTTCTCCGATGGGTAAGAACGCGGCGAAGATGTTCGGATTGAAGAGCGGCTGCTGCAATCCGTATATGAATACGGTTGCACAGCTTGTCGAGTGCTTCCACGTTGTTGAGAGAAGTATCGAGCTGATAGACGAGCTGCTCAAAAAAGGGCTAAAAGACGAGAAGGTAACGAGTACGGTCAAGGCGGGCAGGGGTTCCGGCTGCGTCGAGGCGCCTCGCGGAATACTGTTCCACGAGTATGAGTTCGACAAAAAAGGCAATTGCGTCGCGGCAGATATTTGCATACCGACAAATCAGAACCACGCAAATATCCAGAAGGATTTTGAAAAATTATTGCCTGAGATTCTTGACCAAAGCGAAAGCGATATTCGGCTGAAACTCGAAATGCTTGTACGTTCTTACGACCCCTGCATCTCCTGCTCGACGCATTATCTTGACGTGCAGTTTGTAAAGTGACCGTCAAATCAAAAAAAGATGTCATCGTTGTCGGCATCGGCAATGTATTGATGAGCGACGAAGGTATCGGCGTTCATATTGCAAGACGTCTGACAGAGACAAAGGAACGATACCCGCAGGTCGATTTTCTGGACGCCGGCGCCGCGGGATTGTCACTTCTGCATCTAATCGCAAACCGCAAAAAGGCCATAATCATCGACTGCACAAAAATGGGCGAAGAACCGGGAACAATGAGGCGCTTTGGTCTGGACGACATCAAGAGCATCAAGACGCTTTCCGGGCTGTCGCTCCACGAGGCCGACATATCAAGGATAGTCACCCTCGCCAAATTCCTGGGCCAACTGCCAAAAGAAGTCGTCTTCTTCGGCATCGAGCCGGAATCGCTGGACCCGGGCCAAAACTTGAGCAAAACACTTTCCGACAAAATCGATTCCTACATAACCGAAATCTGCAAAGAGCTTTCATAGCACTCCGCCGGGCCGAGTGTGGATTTGTGAAGCCCTTTGTCGAAAAGGAACTGGCGGATGGAGGTGCAGAGATGGCACTTGCCGGCGTAGAGCTTCAAGGGTTTATAACCAAATTTCACTGCCTCATCCAGTAACCCCACAGGGCCGGAATTAAACAAAGTATTGACAATCCTATCATTTTGCGGGAGCCAGTTTCGCCAGATTTCGGCAAGTCCCGGCGCGCCGGGATTGCCAATAATGATGCCGCTGCAGGTGCCGGAAAAAACGTTGCCGTATGGGTCGATGTGGACGCCTTTAGCGCCGAGAAACGCAGCACGGCAATTCAACCTCGAAATCTGCTCTACCGTATCTTTCGCAAGAAGTTCGGCGAGTTTCCCCGCGGCCCTGCCGGTGAATCGGCAGGGATAATCCTTCATTGCGGATATGTACCGCGCATCTTTTTCGGATTCTGAAAGGCCTTTCATTTCAACGGGATTATTTAGATACTTTTCCCATCGGACAAGGACGCGGTCTTCGCCGAGTAATTCTTTTGCTATTTGAGCAAGACGTCTGACCGCCTCGATGGGGACATATTCCTGATGAAACGGGTCGCAACTGATTTTGAGGCGGCGCATACCAAGTTCATCAAGAAGGTTCAATCGTTCCTCAATAATTTTCTCGCCGCTTGCCCAGAAGCCGTTGGTTTCAATCATATCAACAGGGCCAAGATTTTGTCTTTTTCCCTCTTTCAGGATTTCGACAAGGCGTTCCCAGTACAGGAAGGGTTCACCGCCTGTTATATGTATCTTGGCTGAATCGCCCGTAAGGTCTTTTAGCGATTGCCAACTGCTGACGGCCGTCTCGACGCTCATCAGGCCGTCTTGTCTCGGCGAGTAGTTATAGTAGCAGAACTCGCAAGCAGCGTTGCATTTGTAGGTGAGGAGCAATCCCGCCGAGTGCCAGAGCTTAAACCTGGGGTCGGTTCGTGAAAGAGACCGGTTGTACAGATTGTCCGTCAGTTCGGCCATAAGCCCGCCGGTTTTGAATTCGAGTTCCTGTTCACAGCAATACAGAATAACCGTTTTTGGGGGAGTGGAGAAGCAGGAATTGATGGGTGGGAATTGGCGGTGAAGGCGACGAGGGCAGGTGCGGGGTCTGCAATCTTTGAAATTGGGTTTGCTTTTCGGGTAGTCGGAGGGGGCATTTTTCTTCGTAAGTCATTTCTGAACAGGGGTTTAGGTTCGTTTTCGCATTTTTGCAAATTGGCTTTGTTTTTTCGACTGTTTCGCGCAGTAGCTGTTTCATAAGTCCTTTTTAGACATAGGTTTCGGTTTGTTTCGCATTTTTGCAAATTGGGTTTGTTTTGCAAAATCGTGGCTCGTGTCTCGTGACTCGTTGCTCGGTACTCGTGGGTCGTGACCCGGGGTCTGCGCTTGGCTGGGGGCCAAGCTCGAAAACTGGGTTCGACTGGGTTTGAATTGGGTTTGTTTTTCGGATTGGCAGGGAGGATATTTTTTTCATAACTCATTATAAGATAGGTGATTAGGCTTGTTTTGGTTTTTGAAAAATTGGGTTTGTTTTGTAAAATTACACCTCTGGCCCCGCACCAACTTCTTATTGAAAAGGACTCTACAGAGGTCAGGGTGAGTGGATCGGTGAAGGTAATAGGGTGGAAAGTGGCGCAGGACTGGAAGTAGGTGCGGGGTCTGCGCTCGGCTGGTTGCCGAGCTTGAGGCGGTTTGGGCTGGGTGGGCCCCTGTGAGATAGCTGCGCATCTCACGGGGCAAGATAGCCGAGCTTGAGCGGCCATTATTCAGTTCTCCGAGTTTAACATTCAGTATTCACTTTCTCATTGTTAGGCGGGTATTATACTATATGAAATGTTTTGTGTCAAGTGAAATTTTTACCACCCTTCTACGCATCCTCCTTCACCAAGGGCTTCCGACTTCGTCCCGATAGACGACATCGGTACTACGCCGGACAAGTCGCCGGGGCAAGCGGATGGCGGAGGATATTGTGCCCACTTTGGGAGATAAAAAGATTGCCTATTTTGACAAATATTAAGATGTTCAATAGAACAGGGTGACAAAAATTGACACAGTGGCCGTTTTGCCGTGAAAAAGCTCAAAGTAAAAGGAAAAAGGCAAGAATAAAGATTGTTGCGACCATATTTTCCCCTTGCGTTGAGTATCAAAAAGGCATACAATTCCAGAGCGAGTTTTATTGTGACTTCTGAGATATGGCAAAGAGGATAAATGGTTATCACACATAACAATTGAAGGATGGGATGCCACATGGGTTGGTTGAAAGATTTGTTAGAAATACTGTTTTGGATTGTTGGAATTATCGTGGGCCTAAATAAATTAGGCATATTGCCGATGCCCTCACGAATTGCAAGATTCCTCAAATGGGGTTTGGTATGTGTTATAACATTAACCGTAATTCAGTGGATTATTATTAATAAGACAAGTTTAAAAGCATCTGTGGACTGTAATATTTGGGAAATTCCGGCCTGCGTGGAAAAAGACCTTAAAAACGTAGATAATTTGCGTGAGAATCTTAAGAGTATCACAGACGTTAATAACAAGATGTGTGAATTGCACGAGAGTCAGGCAGACAAGCATGTTGGTATCATTGACCGTAATGTGGAATATGACTGTAATTATATAATTGACGCAAAGGGTATGTATTTCATTGTGCTACAAAATAGTAAATGGGGAAGTCTGGCAGAAAAAGTAGCTATAGCAATTCCGGATGCCAACTATATACAAGTAGAGCAAGCGAACGGGGATGTAAGCGACTATCAAAACTATGGCCGTCGCCAGATCAAATTGGGAGATATAGACCCTGATAACAATATTAAAATAAAGGCATGGACGATTTTCAACGCAAGTGAGCCGAACGCAAAACAAATAAAGGTCGTCAGTAGGGCGGGTATTGCGCCTTTATATGTAAAAACGCCGGTTGGGGGTTTGGCCGAAGGGGTTAACCAGTACAGGAATACCATCATCCTGCCCTTGGGGGCGATTATAATCTTTTGTTTTTTTGTTGCGGCTGCAAAAAAACGCCAAAAATATTCAGAGAGTAGCGTTAGCCCGCCTCAGCAAAGTCAGCCGCAAGTACCTTAATGGGACAGGTTTTGTGGATTTCTGGTCAGAGTGAGAACCAACCGCTAATGAGCCGGTTTTTCGGTAAGGTTTAGTTTGGAGTATAGTTCCATTATCTTTGGTCTGGCGAGATATGCGGCCTCAATTTCTTGCCAGAGGATGTCACAAGCTTGCTCCATCTTTTTAGCCTTAATAGCCTCCAACACATGGAGGCGACGCTGTTCGCTCTTGGCTATGATAAGCTGTAGTTCTCGTTCCGGGTTACCTTCGGGGAGTTTGTCAGCTTGTTTTTTGCTATATTCCCCGGCTTTTTCTACTACATCCCGGAAGTCATTAAAAAGGTCTTTTTGACTGTCGCAGGCCGACCGGGCCAAGGACAAAAATAGTATAGATTTGCGATTAGCTTGGCATAAAATGATGTAATTTTGAAGAATATCGGGGTCATTCTCAACTTGTTGCAGGGCCGTTTTGGATTGACCAACTACGACTTTAGCTTCGTCCAATAATTCCGTAGATACCTCTATGGATTCGTCCCAGATTATTCCGGTGCGATCAGAGCCGGGGACGCTCATCCTAAATATAAGGATATCATCCCCTGCCTGCCAAATGGTCTTTGCAATGTCTTTTGGGGCAACCCCATTTTGGTCGAGAGCGGTTGACACAGCTTCTAGCCCCTTTGTGGTGCTAAATTTATCTGAAAATAAACTTAGAAGACGGACAATGTTCCTCTGGTCCATGCAGGTGGCATACTTTTCCACCATTGCCGCGTGCAGTTTTGCCGACTGTGTGAAGTCGGGGCCAATCTCGCAAAGCAACTCGGATCCCAAAATAAGGAGATTATTGGAATTGCCCTGTGCCAACGCATCGAGCGATATCCTGGCATATAAGATGGCCACGATGATTACGGTACAGGACAATATGGGGCGTGGGTGTCTGCGCAAAAGACTCCACGATCTTGCGAGCTTATCCAAAGGGTTGTAAGGCGAATGGTTCATAAAGAAACTCAAACTTTTGGAGGGGGTTTGATCAATTCTTTTACGAAGCCGCTGGTGCTTTCCAGAGCAAAACTAATGCACCAGATTGCTCCGAACGAGAGCATAAAAAGTCGAAAGATAACGACAATTCTTGGTATGTCCAGAATAAGATCGAGATACTGTGAATACCAAAAAGATAGAAAGAACAGCGCGAATACGAAAATCGCAAAGGCCAAATCAGTTGTATATCTCAAGAACGAACTCATTAAATTTAGTTTTCGGACCCGGTGCCTACTGAGTACCGGCTCCTCTCCCACAATAATTTAGAAATATAATTCATCCAAAACATAGCTAACACCGCTACTTTCCGCCATTTTGGTCTCCTAACCAGCACTATGCACCACACGATTCAGCAGCATCGTACCACAGTGAGGAAACGGCGTATAGCAAAAAAATCTACTGCTCTTCCGGGTTTTTTCAGTATCCGAGAAAAATGACCAAAGATGCCAAGGGAACGAGAATTAAGTCCATCATAAAGATGCTCACCCTGAATAGGTAGTATATCGGCAGGGACCAGCGGCAACAAATCACTTTTCCTCCTTTATTCTAAACAATTAACGTAAGTGCCAACTAGAACGAAAGTTACGACACTCGGATAACGTGCGATAACATCGCTCATTTCCTCAGTTAGTCCTATAATAAATGATTATGCACAATTGTTTGGCCGAAGTCAAGGGCTAAATAGAACAAATTTGGCTTACCAACATAGGCAATTTTAAGGCCGATTGCAAACAGTTTTCTGAAAATTCACTCGAGCGAATTCGCTGTGATAATTTTGCGGCGGTTTTTTTACCCCCGGCGATTAATAGAATTGATTATTCATTATTCTTATGGGCGAGATGTTTTTTCAAATGGACCTGGATGACGGTTAAGTCGGCAGGGGTGATGCCGGAGATACGGCCGGCCTGGCCGAGGGTTTCGGGTTTGAAGGTCGATAGTTTTTCTTTTGCCTCGGCCCGGAGGTGAGCAATAGAGCGATAGTCAAGGCCGGCGGGGATTTTTTTGTTGTCGAGGGCCTGCAGGCCGGCAACGAGTCGCTGCTGCTTGGCTAAGTAGCCATCGTACTTGGCGTCTATGATGACGGCTTCGAGGACAATTTTGTCGAAGCCGGCTTTTTTCACATCCGGGTTATCGGGCAAAGTATGCGATAACGGATTGTCCGGCTGCTGGATCTGCTGCCACAAGGACAAGCCCCGGCTGCGGGTATTGGTCAGATAATGTTTTAGTTTTTCGATATGCAGCAGTTTAATCTGGAGTTTCTCCCAGCGTGAGTCATCGACGAGTCCGACCGATTTGCCGATTTGAGTCAATCTTCTATCCGCGTTATCGGACCGCAAGGACAGGCGGTACTCGGCCCGTGATGTGAACATCCGGTACGGCTCATCGGTAATGCCCAGGCCTTCGATGCCAAGCCCTTTGGTGAGGAGGTCGTCAATCATAACACCGATGTAGGCCTGGTCTCTGCGGAGGACGAGCGGTTCAGCGCTCTGGAGTTTTCTTGCGGCGTTGATGCCGGCGATGATGCCCTGGCCAGCCGCTTCTTCGTAGCCGCTTGTGCCATTGAGCTGGCCAGCAAGAAAGAGGCCTGAAATCTTTTTGGTTTCGAGATTGCTTTTGAGCTGAATTGGCGGGCAATAATCGTATTCGATTGCATAGCCATAGTGGAGAATTCCGGCGTTTTCTGTTCCGGGCATCAGCCGGATTATCTCGTCCTGCACATCCTTTGGCAGAGAAGTGCTTATGCCGTTGCAGTAGATTACTTTTCGTTCTTCTTCTTCCGGCTCAAGGAAAATCTGATGACGGTTTTTGTCCGCGAAGCGGACGATTTTGGTTTCGATGCTCGGGCAGTATCGCGGGCCGGTCGATTTGATTTGGCCCGTGTAGAGCGGCGCCCTATCGAGGTTATCTCGGATGACCTGATGAATCTTTTCGTTGGTATAGGTAATCCAGCAGGGGATTTGGAATCTATCGATTCTGTCGGTCATAAAAGAGAACGGGACAGGTTCTTTGTCGCCGTGCTGTGTTTCGAGCTTGTCATAGTCGATAGTCGCGGCGTCGAGTCGCGGGGGCGTACCGGTTTTGAGACGTTTGACGACAAGGCCGAGACGTTCAAGGCAGGCGGAAAGCTCGTTTGATGCGGGTTCGCCGCGTCTTCCGCCGGGGAACTGGTCGGGGCCAATGTGCATTAGTCCTCGCAGGAACGTCCCCGCGGCGACGACTACAGTTTGGGTGCGATAGACCGAGCCATCCTTGCAGACGACTGCCTGCACTTTGTCATTTTCGGCGAGAATATCCGTCACTACGGCCTCGACAATTGTCAAATTTTCGGTCTGCTCGAGAGCGGCAATCATAAACTGCTGGTATTTGTATTTATCGGTTTGAGCGCGGGGCGACTGGACGGCGGGGCCTTTTGAGCGATTAAGCATTCTGAATTGGATTCCTGTGGCATCGGCAGCCAGGCCCATAAGTCCGCCGAGGGCATCGACCTCGCGTGCGATTTGTCCTTTGGCAAGCCCGCCGATAGCGGGGTTGCAGCTCATTGCGGCGATTTTGGTTTTGTCAATGGTGATAAGGGCGGTCTTTGCGCCGATTTTGGCGGCGGCGTGAGCGGCCTCTATACCAGCGTGGCCTGCACCGATAACTACGCAATCAAACGCGTTTGTTGTTGTTCTTTGAGACATACCTATGCAGTATAGATTTTATGAACCTTTTAATCAATCTTGACAACCGATGCCATCTGTCTAATAATGGCAACCGAATGAGGAAAGAACTTTCAAAAGCTACTAATATGAATCGAATACGTAAATCAGTCAAAACACAGCTTCGATATTTCTTTCGACGCAACGGCTGTTTGCGAGCACCAAACAGGGCCCGAAGAGAACAGGAGGGGCAAAATTACAAAAAGGGCTATGAAATTCGTTTCGTTGCCAACAATGGAAAAGAGCTATTAAAAATACGCTCCTTGCTAAGCAAAGCCGGATTCAAATCCGGCAAACCGTATTCAAAGCGTTCACAGTTTGTTCAACCCGTTTACGGTAAAATTTTTTACGAGCAATTCCGTAAGTTTATTCAGGAATGCCTGTGATAGAAATCCTGAATGCCCCAAAATACTTAAAGTCCATCGAAATATCTTTATATAAAAATATGCCGAAAGTAGGGAGAGCAAGAAGCGTTATGTGCTTTGAGAAGTTAAAATCGAAGGTAATCCGGTCCGCCCGGAAAAGGAGCAATGTGTTAGATATGATAAATTGCTTGATTTATCGGAACCAGTATGATATATTTTTATAGCAGAGGTGATTAGAAAATGAAAAGACGCTACCAGTTGCCTATATTCATAGAAAAAGACGAAGATGGATTTTACGTGGTTGAATGCCCCGTATTCTCCGGATGCTACAGCCAGGGAAAAACGATGGATGAAGCGCTGAAAAACATCCGGGAAGTAATTGACTTATGTCTCGAAGAGAAGGAAAATAAAACAGCCCTTAAAAATTTCCGTCCTCAGGAATTAAGCTTCTGCACACTGTCCTATGCCTAAACTACCTGTCATTTCCGGCAGTCAGGCCATAAAATGCTTCGAAAAGATGGGGTATCAGGTTATTCGCCAACGAGGCAGCCACGTCCGAATGCGCCACAAAAGCGATAGTTCCAAGCAGCCCTTAACCATACCTCTTCATAAAACATTAGGCAAAGGTCTCTTACGCAAATTACTGCGAGATGCTCAAATTGCAACCGAAGAATTTTTAGAGTTGCTCTAACAATTCACTCTATCTAACTTTTCGACAGTGCAATTGCGGAGGCGATGGCGAAGTTGGCGGTGTGGGTGATGCTGACGCTTACTTGCGTGATGCCTAATTTGTCGGCGATTTTTTTTACTTCGCCGGAGAGCCGGACTTTGGGCTGACCGCTGGGAGCATTTACGATTTCAATATCGGTCCAGGCGATTTTGCCGCGCCAGCCGGTGCCGAGGAGCTTGAGGACGGCTTCTTTTGCGGCGAAACGGCCTGCGAGTTTTTCAATGGAGTTTCTGTTGGCCTGTGCGCAGGTCTGTTCGGCTTTTGTAAAGACCCTGTCGAGGAAGCGATTACCGTGGCGCTCGACCATATCCTCGATTCGAGGGAAGTCAACAAGGTCAATACCGTGTGCGATGATGGGCATTTTTGACGTCACCTGTTTGCCATCCGGTAAATTTCACGGACGCAGAAGTCGATAAATTCGGTTCTGTCGCCGACTGAGGCATTGGCGAGGAGTTCGGCGTTGAGCTTGTCGATTGCCTGCCTGCGTCGCTCAAATGATATCTTTGCCCTCAGCTCTTCCTGGACTTTTTCAAAGGATTCGACTGTCATTGGCTGATATTCGACAAGCTGCATAATGAATATATGGCCTGGCGCTTCGACTGGTGCTGCGGTTTCGCCGGGCTTTAGCTTTTCAGCCTGGGCGACAAGGACGTCGTAGGGTTCCGCCAACGATGTGGGTTTGATTTTATTATACAGTCCGCCTGATGAGGCCGTGTGTCCGTGCGAATACTGTCTGGCGAGGTCGCCGAAGTCCTCGCCATTTTTTATGCGGGCAAAAAGCTGCCGTGCAAGCTGCCTTGCGGACTCGATGGGACTTACATTTGGGTCGTTTATATCGAGTTTGGACGGCTCGATATCAATGAGTCGAAACTGCAACGCCCCCGGCCTGGAATAAAGCCGGTCTTTGACCGCATCGTACAGCTCTCTCAGCTCTCCGTACGTTATGCTCTGTTCCTTTGGCATTTTTTGCGACAGATACGACTGGCTGAGAATCATTTTCTTCTGGTATTCCTCGAAGCTGCCCCAATCCATACCGGACTGTTTTATTGCCTGTTCGGCCCTGGCGTAATCGCCGCCATAACTGGCGACGAACCTTTTTACTTCGGCCTGGGCGGCCTGGTTGATTTGGTCGTCTGCATCTTTGCCAAACTCCTTCTGGGCCTGCTGGTAGAGCAGGGCGACGGATATTCTCTCTTTAAGCATCTTCTCAATTGCCGGCTTTGCCAAGGCGGCGAATCGGTCGAAATCGGTTTTCTGCGCGACCTGTGAGAGCTGTTCGAAGAGGGGCCCGATTACATCATCGGCGGGTACGGTCTGGTCGCCGACGGCGAGGCAGAAGCCGCCTGTCGCTACAGGCAGGCCATCTCTTTTTGGAAACGGCATCGAGGTGAGCTGCTTTGGTGTGTATTTGGGTTTTTCGCCGCAGCCGGACAACAGCAACAGAATCGTCAGTATCCAAAATTCAATTTTGCGCATATAACAAACGCTAAACAATGGCACCCGATAAATCCCCGACTCGTCGGGGAACTACGAACCGACAGATTCTACGTCAAAAACAAAGGATTATCCAGAAAAACGTTTTCAGGGGCAGCCGAATTTGGCCGATTAGTTATTGATGCTAAAAACGGTTAAGGAGCAAAAAAATGAACAGGGCATTTTGGTTTATTGTGTTACTACCTTTATTCATGGGCTGTCATTCGGATATCGTGACGACAAAGCATTTGAAGGCGATTAAGAACAGATGTGTTTATATCGAGCCGATTGAAAGCCAGGACCCGTACGTGGGCAAGGTCATTCGGGACGTGTTCGAAAAAGAATTTGTCCGCAAAGGGGTGCGTATGTGCGACGCCAAGACGGCGAACATAGTAATAACCGGCTCGACGTTTATGACGGTTCGGTCATCAGGGAAAAAGGACTGGTTCGGGGGCAAGGATTCATCCGCCCAATCCATTGAATCGCTGACCATTGCCGTGAAGGACAAGGCGGGCAACGTGCTAATTACGGCATCGTACGATAACAGGGAGCAATACACGGCGAGCAAGCTCGGGCAGGAGTTCGGCAAAGAGCTGGCAGACAGATTAATGTAGGGTTGGCGCATTACTCGGAAGCGTTGTTGAGAAGCTCGCGTATAATGCCCAAGCACTCATTTTCTCCAGGCGGTTTCCTTTATACGTTCAATCTCTGCTTCAATATCGGTTCCTTCGTAGAACCAGAGTCGGCCAAGGAGGCGGACAGTCTGGCCCGGTGGGCAGTTGGGAAACTGCGGGTCGGAATGAAAACAGGGAACATCGGGATTGGCCCAGGGGTGAATACAATTTTCCCAGGCGGTGATAATCCACTTGGCGCCGTCTTCAGAACGACAAGCCACGTAGGGGTCGCGGAATAACTTATTGTCATTGGTGTGCCGTTCAAATCCTTTTGTCCTGGCTGTGATAACGCAGTTCTGAACCTTCAAATCCGACAGGTTCTGGTCCGTGCTGTTCTGCAGCCAAAGCTCCATTTGCACTGTGCGGCGGTCGGGCGTCACCTTGGCGCCGAATGTGATTTGGTTGGGGAGTTTTCGTTCGATATCGAGCGAGCCGTCAGGGCGGCGGTTCCATTCGAGCTTTTCCAGTTCGACACCCTGCTTTTGCCAGATAGTAGGAAACGGCTTGTGAGTATGTGCGAGGTAGAGCAGGCCGAGGTTTGAGAATATCGCCTCGGGGACATCGACGACGACGTAGCTATTCGGGTCCCAGGGTGTGAAGACGCTCACTTTGGTTTCTCGCTGGGGGTCAACCGCTCCATCGAGAAAGCCGGCGCGGCAATGTCGTCCGCCTGGGTACGGCAGGATGAGCAGGTTGTCGGCGGTATGCGGCGGTTTGTTCGCCGGCGTAATGGCAAATTTTTTAATCGCCACATCTATCTGCTCCTGGGACAGTCTCGTGGCGGCTTTTATCTCATCAGCGCCGAACCGATGAGACAAGACCATATTCTCAAGCCAGAACCGCAGGTCGTCATCATTGGCGGGAGTGCGCGCGTTGCGGGCAACTGTTTTTAGCTGCGCGAATCGGTCCAGGTCGAACAGCAGTATTCCTCTGCCTACGCCGGCGAGGTCGCCGAGCTTGGCGTATTGAAATGCCATAAACCTGCCATCGTCGCTGACGACGGGGTTGCTGGCCTTGTAGCCGGGATAGTCGGCAAAATGCGTCAATCGCTCGATTTGTCCTGAGCCGTCGAGGGCGAGCTTATAGATATCGATATACTGCGTTCCTCTGCGGTTGTGCCTATCGCACTCAACAAGGGTGTATTTGCCATCGGGGAATATGCCTTCCGGCTCTTCGTAGCTGTCGGGGGCGTTGGAGTAATTGACGACCTTACCGGTTTCCAAATCCAGGCCGGCAACTTCGGTACCCTGATAGCTGTATGCGCTGAAAATCAGCTCTTTTTCATCAGGGGGTCGTAAGTTTTGGGTTTCAATTTCCCTGCAGGGGAAAGGCAGATTGTTGGCGTCGAGAATCAGTTTTTTGTTAATCAATTTGGGTTTGCCGTTTTCATAGACGATATCGCCCATAAAAATGAGGCCCTCATCCTGGAGTGTCCAGGCGATAGTCATACGCTTACGCGACACGGCTGGGCCTTCGGAGCAGTGTTCGCCCAGTGCGACCGGCGGCGACTTGAGGTCTTTGTTAAGGACCCAGAGTTCTGCGTTTTTACCGCTTCGGCTCGGCTGGGGATTTTCGGCGTCGAATTTGCGTGCGCCTGAAAGCAAAATGTCGCCATTAGCCAGATACAGCGCCCGCGTATAGCCCTCGTGGTAGTAGTGGCCCGTCTGGAGGCGAATTATGCCGGTTGCAAGCTCGACTTCATAGACGTCGCCGAAGGTCCTTTCGAGAAAGAGGATTCTTTTGCCGTCCGCCGTAAGGCGTCCCTTGCGGGAGTGCGAGAAGTCAGCCCGTTCGCCGAAGTACGTCACCTGCTTGATATAGGGCGGCAGGTCATCGAGCGGCGATTTTTCTTTTGTCTGTCCAAAGCAAAGCTGACAGGCCACCACCAAGACACAAAGACACAAAGATTTAATTCTTGAGTTCATTTTCTGCACCTCTTCATTTAACATTCATTGTCATTCCCACGAAAGCGGGAATCCAAACTATTGTACATCAAACTGGATACCTGCTTTCGCAGGTATGACAAGTCATCTCGATTGGTTTGGGCTATTAACATCTTCCGGCTGCCATTTCAATTTGCCGGCATCTTCCGGCCTGATGACTTCAACGTGCCCATCGGCAAACGCCACGCTGCTCCACTTTTGGCGGCCTCCGTGGTTTCTAAACGCCATCATATCCGCGCCACCGGACTTGTTCCAGCCACCATTCGTTTCAAACAACAGTACACAGCGACTGTCTCCTATCACAAAATGGGGATTTAGTCCATAAGTATATCCGGTTTCTTTCGCTTGCCGCGGTGCGTCTGGACAAACGAACATTTTGGTGCTGAAGCTCAAGATTGGCATAATCTGGTCGCACCATTTGTTGAGGTCAGGAGGCCTGCCGTGTTCCTCACAATACATCCTTACTGCGACAGACAATTGTTTCAGGTGATTCAGGCAAGGATGTCGCTTGCCGGATGACCGGCGGTTTGGGAAATGCGAGACAACAAATAACACCAAGATAATCCCGCAAATTACCAAGACCGCGGCGCCAATTTTTTTGCCGACAGGCGTTTTGGCATTTGGTTGCTGCGTGATCACTTCGTCCTGATTCACAGTATCTGCCCTTTGCTTAATCCGCGAAATCAACGATTGAATTATGGTTCTGTCTTTTCCGGCTGCCATCTCAGTTTGCTGACGTCTTCGGGCTTAACGAATTCAACATGGCCATCGTTGAACAATACGGGACACATGCGACCCTTCCTATGTTCGAAAGTCATAAATTCTGGGCCGCCGAATAGGTTCCAACCGGAGTCGGCCCCATAAAGCAGGACCGTGTCTCGGGGCGAGCCCATTTCACAGTATGGATTCAGGGCATAATCGGAGATTCTTGTCCCATACGTGTAATAGCGAACTCCATCGCAACCAACGTATCCGTCCACCAATACCATATCCACAGAAATGTTTGGGTCGGTGTTGGGGTCCGTAGTGACGTACTCAAGAGGTCCCTTCCTGTACGGACTGGCAAGGTAGAGTGGGTCAAGCTTACAGTAATCAACGAGCAGGTCGCACCATTCATTCTCAGATGGGTAAAGGTCACCAAAGGTATTAGCGTAAAGCCGTAACGTGTGATAAACAATTTGCAGGTTCTTGCGTGCCAAAAAAGATTCCCAGCGCCCGCCGGCCCAATAGAGTTTCTTAAGCTCCGCATTGAAGAAAACAACTACAAACAGCCACAGGATCACCAGCACATTCATTATCCCTCCTATCAAGGCAGGAACGGCCCCCCTCAGCTTTTCCTCGCTTCTCTTGAAGTCGGCAAGAAACCTGGCGGTGAGGATTACGGATGTGAATAGGGATATACCCGCAGCATAGATGTTCCACCATGGAAAGTGAGGCAAACGTATCTTCATAAAGGAAAAGAAATCACAGGTTATGACGAAAGCTATAAGTGATAGAACGAACGAAGCGATCGCCTTAATTGAAATCCTCTTCTTAGCAACCTGTTGTAACCGCGGGTTAGTCTCGGGCATATGATTTATCCCTCGAAGGTTCGACGATAGGTTTCCACCGGCATGCTACTGCACCGAGTTGGTTTTCGGGTTAGCGGTTTTGTAATCGTTGGCGAAGTCGTTTACCTGGTCTTTGACGGTTTGCTCGACGGCGGATTTAGCGATAGCGATGGAGACGATGCCGAAGCGTGCCTGGCTAAAGGCCGGCCAGGTCTGGACCTCGGTGCGAATCGAGGGGTCTCTATCAAGACGCACAATCTGCAAGAGGGAAGATTGCACATGCATTGCGCAGGTGAGGTTATCTTTGCCGCCTGCGGCGACTTTGGCCAAAACGACATAAAGGCCGACATCAGGCGAAGGTGGAAGGACAGGGATACCTGCATTTTGCAGGGCAAGCTCGACCTCGCCCTGAAGGTCGGCCTCTTTCAATAAGAAAAGCGTATCGGTTTTATCGCGGACGACTTTGACGGTCACTGCCACGCCTCGAAGGCCTTTTAAGGTCGAGACCTTGAAGTTATCCAATTGCTGTTTTTCAGATGGGCTGATCGGGCTTCGCGGTGGCGCTTCGCCCGGACGAGCTGCAAAAACCAAACAGGCGGCCAAGCCAACGCAAAATGTCATAAGGAAACACACAAACCAGAATTTTCTCATTGTTTTTTTCCTCCAAGCATTTTTCGAAGCAGGCCCATCAGTGTCTGCTGCTCGAAACAGTTTTTCGACAAATGCAGATAAATGGTCGTTTCATCGGCGACGGTCCATTTGCCTGATATATTGCGAAACAATCGCTTTGCATTTCCGGCCGGGTCTGCGGCAAACGAGAATACCAGATTTTCGCCCTGCGCCACAATGCTTTTTATATCCAGTTTGCTTGCGGCGATTCTGAACTGGGCCAGCTCGAGGAGCGTTTCGACCTCACGGGGGGGCGGACCATAGACATCGGCAAGACCGCCGGCGAGCTGCTGCAATTCATCGGTTGTCTTTGCGACGGCGAGGCGGCGGTAGGCATCGAGGCGCGACCTGTCGGGAGGTATGTAGTTTTTGGGTATGAAGGTTGCGAAGCCGAGGTCAATTGCGGCGGCGGGTATTGTCTCAATCGGCTCACCTTTGATTGCTCTAACGGCGTTGGCCAATAATTCGCAATACATTTGATAGCCGACAAGCTGGATATGGCCTGATTGTTCTGCACCGAGGATGTTGCCAGCGCCGCGTATTTCCAGGTCGCGCAGCGCAATACGAAAGCCGGCGCCGAGGTGTGAGTACTCTTCGATGGCCTTTAGGCGTCTTGCGGCGATGGGGGTGATGGGGCGTGAGGTTGGCAGGAGCATATAGGCGAAGGCGCGGTGTTTGTATCTGCCTACTCGGCCGCGGAGCTGGTGCATTTCGGCCAAGCCGAAGCGGTCGGCGTCGTTAATGACAATGGTGTTGGCGTTGGGGATATCGAGGCCCGATTCGATAATGGTTGTGCAGACGAGGACATCGGTTTTGCCGAGGACGAAATCAATCATTGCCTTTTCAAGCTCGGTTTTGGCCATTTGGCCGTGCGCAATTGCGACTTTGGCGTCGGGGACGAGTTTCTTCAGCTCCCACGCTTTTTGTTCGATGGTTTTGACGCGGTTGTGGACGAAGAAGACCTGTCCCTGGCGGTTCATCTCGCGAACAATCGCTCTTCTGACAAGCTCATCGTTATAAGGCGAGACGTTTGTGACGATGCTTCGGCGGTCAAGAGGCGCGGTGGCAAGCGAGCTTATATCGCGCAGGCCCAGCATCGACATATGAAGTGTTCGAGGTATGGGTGTAGCGGTCATTGTCAGGATATCGACGTTGACGCGGAGTTTTTTTAGTTTTTCCTTATGTTCGACGCCGAACCGCTGCTCCTCGTCGATGATGACAAGGCCGAGGTCTTTGAATGCGACATCGCGGCTCAAAAGTCGATGCGTTCCGATGAGGACATCGACTTTGCCTGCTCTGGTGCGTGCGATTATATCTTTTGCGTGGGCCGTAGTCCTGAAGCGGTTGAGGACCTCGACAACAACAGGGAAGTCGGCGAACCGTTCGGTGAAGGTTCTACCGTGCTGGACGCAAAGGACGGTTGTGGGGACAAGAACGGCGACTTGTTTGCCGTTTTCGACGGCCTTGAAGGCGGCCCTCATAGCAAGCTCTGTTTTTCCGTATCCGACGTCGCCGCAAAGGAGGCGGTCCATCGCGGCCGGCTGCCGCATATCCTGTTTTATCTGCTGTGCAACCGTTGTCTGGTCCGGGGTTTCCTGATACGGGAAGGATTGTTCAAACTCGGTTTGCCAGTTTGAGTCGTCAGGGAAGGCGAATCCACCGAGAGATTGGCGTCTTGCCTGGATATCCAATAATTCGGCGGCGAGGTCTTTGACGGATTTGGCGACCTTTTCTTTCTGTTTTTGCCATTTTTTGGAGCCGATTTTCGATAGTTTAGGATGTCTTGGGCTTGTGCCGATGTATTTTTGCACAAGCGCGATGTTACGGACAGAGACCTGAACTTTGACGCCGGAGTCGTACTCGATTGTCAGGTACTCGTTAGGACCGCCCTTTTCGGTGATTGTCTCGATGCCGCGGAATCTGCCTATGCCGCAGGAGGCGTGGACGACGTAGTCGCCCTGCTGGAGGTCTTCGAGTGAATCAACAGGTGCGCTTGCCCGCATCGGTCGTTGTCTTCGGCGAAGGGCGAACTGGCCGAACAGCTCGTGGTGACTTATGATGATTGTATTGAGTGAATGAATTGCGAAGCCCTGATGAATGAAGCCCTTGAGCATTTTCAAGCGGGGCGGAATATCGGTATGCTCCTGCCTGATGATTTCGCCGACGCGGGCAATCTCGGCCTGGGCCTCGCAGTAAAGCAGGATGTTTTTACCGTGTTTTGCCTCGGCGACCAATTCATCGAGGGCCTCTTTGTGGCCGGCCCAAAGCCCGGGGGCGCCGGGGTGCTGATACTGCTGAATGCTGCGGATATCGACCTTGAAATATTCCGCGGGGTCGGCTGCGGCGAATCTGCTTATGTGAAGCTGCGTCTTTCTGCCGAGTGCACTGGAGATATCGGGCCAGGCGAAGAGGCGGTCTTTGTGCTCGACTCTTTCAAGATAGACCTTTGCCACCTCTTCGCAATCGGTGGGTTCATCGAGGATGACAATGGTATCTTCGGGCAGGATGTTCAGGAAGAGGTCTCTTTCAGAGGTTGCGGCGCCGCAGACCGCCGAGATAATGCCGATAGTATCGAGCCGGCCGGTCGAGCGCTGAGTATCCAAATCAATCCCGCGAATGCTCTCTATGGTGTCGGCGAAGAACTCGACCCTGACTGCCTGATAGTTTTCGGATGCGCCGCGAAAAAGAGGGGCGAAGATATCGATGATGCCGCCTCGTCTTGCGAATTGGCCGGGCAGGTCAACCTTGTCAACATTTTCAAAGCCATTGGAAACGAGCCACTCGGCTGCTTTTTCGGGCGAAATGGTTTTACCTGTTTGCAGCTCAAGGGCGCTTTTCGCCAGCGCATCGGGTTTCGGTATCGGCTGGCAGAGGGACTGAACCGATGAGGCGACGATTAACCGGCGAGAGACGAGTGACCCTTCTTCGCTGCCGCTTCCGACTTCGTCCCGATACACAGGACTACGCCGGACAGGACGAAGGGCAGGCGAGAGACAAGTGACGACTTTAAGCCGCTGGCCCCTGATTTCATCGGTTGCATCAGCTATGTCTTCTTCACCTTCCCAGGCGGGCAGCAACTCGACATCGTCGGCGCCGAAGGTCTGCAAATCATCAATGGCATTATCGGCATCGTCTATATGGGGACATACATAAAGAATCGTGCGAGAGAGTTTATTTGACAAAAACGCTGCCAGGAGGCGCGCATAGGACCCCCATGTCCCCGCGACTTTCACCATCCCCCCTTTGGTGCTACTCAGTCGCGCGGCTATCTGACCGACTATTTTGTCCCGGCCAAGCTCCATAGAATTATACGTCTGGTTTTATAGTATAATCGGCAAGAGCCAAAGAGGCGATAACGTTTCTTGAATTGGATGGCGAGTGTAATTAAACCGGTCGGAATTTTGTGTGTGCAAAGGATGGCCGGTTATGCTAAAAGGGCGGCTTTTCGTATCGGTTTGGTTTAGCGGGTGGCAGAAGGAAGATGTGGTTATATTTAGGTATATTTTCGGCGGTATTTTTGGGGTTCTATGACGTCAGCAGGAAGCAAGCCCTGCACGGCAATGCAGTGCTGCCGGTATTGTTTTTTGCGGCGGCGGCAGAGGCGCTGCTTCTTTTGCCGGCAGCGGTATTTTCACCGTTATCACCGGAGCTGATGAGCCGGGTGGGCTTGTATATTCCGCAGTTCGACTGGGTGGGGCATATTCACTTTTTCTTAAAGGCGGTAATGGTCGGCGGTATGTGGGTGCTGGGCTATTTTTCGATGAAGCACCTGCCGATTTCGATATTCTCGCCGATAGCCGCATCAAGCCCGGCGTGGACGCTGTTAGGCGCGATACTGCTTTTTGGCGAGCGGCTTACGGCGACGCAGTGGGTCGCTTTTGGGATTCTTTTTGTTTCGTATTACATTTTCTCGATTGTCGGAAGCCGCGAAGGAATTGTCTTTCATAATAATAAATGGGTTGCTTTGCTGTTTGTCGCTGTGCTGCTGGGCGCGGCGAGCGCACTTTACGATAAGTATCTTGTCCAGACGCTCGGCTACTCGGCGTTTGCCGTGCAGGTATGGTTTATGCTGTATATGGTGCCTGTTTTGGGTCTTGCGGTTGTTGCGTTCTGGTGGCCAAACCGGGCGAAACACACACCCTTTGACTGGCGGTGGAGCATTCCGCTTATCGGCCTCTGGCTGACGATAGCCGACTTCGCGTACTTCAAGGCGCTCGCCTATGATGGCGCATTGATTTCACTTTTGTCTGCGGTTCGCAGCGGCGGAGCGGTGGTTTCATTTTTGGCCGGCGCTGTTATTTTCGGTGAGGTTCGGATACGTCAAAAGGCCGTCGCCTTAGCGGGCGTTTTAGTCGGTATGTTCCTGCTCTTTTTTTCGCAGTAAATGGGGGCTATTTGCCGAGAAGTTTCTTTGCAGCGGCGACGACGTTGTCAACGGTTATGCCGAATTTTTCGAAGCAGGTTTTGAAGGGGGCGGAGTGGCCGAAGGATGACATACCAATGAAGATGCCGTTTGGCCCAAGCCATTTGTGCCAGCCGAACTCGACGGCGGCTTCGATGCCGACCCTTGCTTTGACATCAGGGGGGATAACAGAGTCGCGGTAGTCCTTAGTTTGCTTTTCAAAAAGTTCCCAGCAGGGCATACTGACGACCCTTGCTTTGATTCCCTCGGCTGAGAGCTTGTCATAAGCGGCGAGTGCGAGCGAGACCTCTGAGCCGGTCGCCAAAAGGAGGACATTGGGATTGTCTGCGCCGATGAGGACGTAAGCGCCCTTGGTTAGGTTGGCGGCTGATGCGTATTTGGTCTGGTCGAGGACGGGGACACTTTGGCGGGTAAGCAAAAGCGCTACGGGCCCTTCGTGGTATTGCAAAATGAATTTCCAGGCATAAGCGGTCTCGTTTGCGTCGGCGGGGCGAATAACTAACAGGTTCGGTATTGCACGAAGTGCGGCGAAGTGTTCGACGGGCTGATGAGTGGGGCCATCTTCGCCGAGGCCAATACTGTCGTGGGTCCAGACGAAAATGGTCGGGTAGTTCGACATAGCGGCGACGCGGACGGCGCCTCGCATATAATCGCTAAATACGAGGAATGTGCCGCCATAGGCGCGGAGCAGGCCGCTTACGGAGATACCGTTCATAATTGCGCCCATTGCGTGCTCGCGGATGCCGTAGCGGATGTATCTGCCGTCGCGGGAGTCTTTCTGGAAATCCTTTGCTTCTTTCCAGCGGGTATTATTGGAGGGCGTAAGGTCTGCGGAGCCGCCCAGAATAAATGGCAGTTTGGGCATAAGGGCATCGAGGACTTTGCCGGACGCCTGTCGGGTGGCAAGCGGTGCGGCGGGGTCGAATTTCGGCAACAGCGTATCGACATTTACGCCGAGTTTGCCGTCGGCTGCGGAGCGGAACTGCTGGGCAAGGTCGGAGTGCTGGGCGGCGTATTCGGCGAAGAGGTTGTTCCAGCTTGCCTCGGCGTGAGCGCCTTTATCGACGAGCTTGGCGAAATGCTGTTTTACTTCTTCGGGGATGAAGAATGTTTTTTCCGCGTCCCAGCCGAATTTACTTTTCATTAGTTTGACTTCTTCTTCGCCAAGAGGCGAACCGTGCGCCTCGGCGGTATCCTGCATATTCGGGCTGCCGAAGGCGATGTGGGTGCGAATCTTGATAATTGAAGGTTGGCCTTTCTTTTTCTTTGCGCGTTCGAGCGCCTTTTCAAATTCGACCATATCGGTTCCGTCGCCGGGTATTTCCTGGACGTACCAGCCGTAGGCCTTGTATCGCATAGCGGTATCTTCGGTAAAGGAAAGTGCGGTGTCACCATCGATACTGATATGGTTATCATCGTAGATAACGATGAGGTCATCGAGTGCGAGGTGGCCCGCGAGAGACGATGCCTCGCCCGAAACGCCTTCTTCGAGGTCGCCGTCGCCGACGATAACGTAAATTTTGTAATCGGCGACGGGGAATTTGTCGCGGTTGAAATAGTTTGCGAGATACTTTTGAGCGATGGCCATACCGACTGCGTTCGAGACGCCCTGGCCGAGAGGACCTGTGGTAACTTCAATGCCGAGGTCGGGGTGGTATTCGGGATGGCCGGGGGTTTTACTTCCCCACTGGCGGAAATTTTTGAGGTCGTCGAGGGACATTTTGAAGCCGCACAAGTGCAGAAGTGAATAAAGGAGCATGCTACCGTGGCCAGCAGAAAGGACGAACCTGTCGCGATTAGGCCAGCGCGGATTGGCGGGATTGAAGCGCAGATGCCGTGTCCAGAGGACATAGGCGGGAGCCGCCATACCGATAGGCATACCTGGATGGCCGGACTTGGCCTTCTGGACGCCGTCGGCGGCAAGGAAGCGAATCGTTTGAATGCACAGCTCATCGAGCTGCGACAAAGGCGGATTCTTAACTAATGCACTCATTGCAAACACCTGCTAAAAACGTTGCATATAATGTTCAACTCATAAAAAACAAGGCAAAACAATAACGGAAAGGGGGCGTTTTCGCAAGGATTTTTGACAACGTAACCACCAGTACCTAAAGGTAACAAGGTTTTACGGATTTGACAAAACGGTGCAACCCGAGGATAATCGCGGCGGATAAGAAAGGATTGCGGAATGGGTTATGACATAACCGTTATTCGGCCGCGGATGCTGGCGGAAGATGCAAGGTAATCGAGAAAAATCAGGCAGACGAGAACGGGCACATAAACCAATGGAAAGCGTTTTTGCAGAGTAGGATATAAATCTCAAATTACCATATTGAGGAGAACAAGCGATGAAGGTTTTTGTTGTTGTGTCAATTGTAATTATGATGGCGGTGTTAATCGGCTGTGCGGTGACGCCGGCGAAACAGACAAAGGCGGGCAGTGATGTTGTGACTGATGAACTTCGCTGCGAATACAGAGTGAACCCGCTGGGAATAGACGTCGCTAAGCCGAGATTAAGCTGGATAATCAAGTCGCAGCAGAGAGGACAGGCGCAGACGGCTTATCAGATTCTGGTTGCCGATTGCCCCAAGAAGCTCGAACAGGACAAGGGCAATTTGTGGGACAGCGGCAAGGTGAAGGGCAACCAGACCAACCAGGTTGAATACAAGGGAAAGGCGCTTCAATCGCAAATTAAATGCTGGTGGAAGCTGCGTGTGTGGGACAAGGGTGGAAAAGCATCGGGGTGGAGCGAGCCGGCATATTGGACAATGGGGCTTTTAGAAAAGAACGAGTGGAAGGCGCAGTGGATTGGTTTTGATGAGCCGCTCAAATCGGCTGCGGTCAGCGAGGTCGGGTACATAAAGAGATTCAAGACATCACTGGCTGAACCGAGGTATCTGCGAAAGACGTTTGCAGTCGGCAAAGAGGTCGGCAGTGCAACGGTTTACGCCTCTGCGCTGGGGCTTTACGAGCTGCACATAAACGGGCAAAGGGTCGGGAACGACTACTTTACGCCCGGCTGGACCGATTACAACAAGAGGATTTATTACAACACCTACGACGTCACGAAACTGGTTAAACCGGGCGATAATGCCATTGCTGCGATTCTGGCGGACGGGTGGTATGCGGGGTATCTCGGCTGGGACTTGAAGCGGGACAACTATGGGGACAAGACCAGGTTTGCCGCACAACTGTATATCAACTACACGGACGGCACGAGAGAGTTAATCTGCACAGACGGCACGTGGAAGGCAAGCACAGGGCCGCTGCTTGAGGCGGACATTTATATGGGCGAGAGTTACGATGCGCGAAAGGAGATTGTGGGATGGGATTTGGCCGGGTTTGACGACAGCCGGTGGAGGGGCGTGGATGCAAGAGCCGATGTCAATGCGTCGATTCAGGCATATCCGGGCGTGAACGTGCGGGAATTTACCCTGATTAAGCCGGTGAAAGTCACCGAGCCAAAGGAAGGCGTTTTCGTTTTCGATATGGGTCAGAACTTTGCTGGTATTGTGCGGTTGAAAGTCACGGGTAAAAGCGGCGACAAAATTGTGCTGCGGTTTGCAGAGCGGCTAAATGAGGACGGCACGGTGTATATGACAAATATACGAAGCGCGAGGGCAACCGACACATACATCTGCAAAGGCGAGGGCGAAGAGGTCTGGCAGCCGAGATTTACATTCCACGGTTTCCAGTACGTTGAGGTGACGGGCTTAGCCGGTAAAGCCACAGTCGATACAATCACCGGGCTGGGCTTAAGCTCGGATACGGCTGTCGCAGGAAGTTTTGAGTGTTCGGACGAAACGGCAAACAAGCTTTATGCGAACATCGTAAGGACGCAGCGTGCAAACTTTATCGACATACCGACCGATTGTCCGCAGCGTGATGAACGGCTTGGATGGACGGGCGATGCACAGGTTTTCGTCCGCACGGCGACATACAATACCGACGTCGCAGCGTTTTTTACCAAATGGCTGGTTGACCTTGAGGATGCCCAAAGTCCTGAGGGGGCATTTCCGGATGTTGCACCGCGCAAGGTGGCCTTAGGCAACGGCACGGCGGCGTGGGGAGACGCGGGAACGGTTTGCCCCTGGACGATTTATCAGGTGTATGGGGACAAGCGTCTGCTCGAAAAGCACTATGATGCAATGGTCAGGTGGGTGGAATACCTCAGGAAGCACAGCAATAACCTGATAAGGCCGATGCAGGGCTATGGGGACTGGCTGAGTATCAATGCCGAAACAAGAAAAGACGTGCTTGCGACGGCGTACTTTGCCTACAGCACGAAACTAACGGCAAGAGCGGCTGAAACGTTAGGCAAGAAGGGGGACGGCGAGAAATACAATCAACTTTTCGAACAAATCAAACAGCGGTTCAACGAGAAGTTTGTTGCCGAGGACGGGAAGATTGTCTCGGACACACAGACGGTTTATGTGCTTGCGCTGGCATTTGACCTGCTTGCGGAAGGAAAACGCGAGAACGCTATTGAGCGATTGGTCGAGAACATTAAAAGCCGCGACCAGCATCTTTCGACGGGCTTTATCGGGACCAAAGACCTAATGATGACTCTTACAAAAAACGGCAGGACCGACGTTGCATACAAACTGTTCCACAATGATTCGTTCCCATCGTGGGGCTTTTCGATAAAGCAGGGGGCGACATCGATATGGGAGCGGTGGGACGGCTGGACACCGGAGAAGGGTTTTCAGGATGCGAATATGAATTCGTTCGCACATTACTCGTTCGGGGCGGTGGCGGAGTGGATGTTCAAGACCATTGGGGGTATCGACACGGACGGCGCGGGCTATCGGCGTATAATCATAAGGCCGCAACCGGGTGGGAAGCTCGAATGGGCAAAGGCATCGTACAAGTCAATCAACGGCACAATAGCAACACAGTGGAAGATGGATGGGGACACGCTTAAACTCAATGTCACCATCCCCGCGAACACGACGGCGACGGTTTACGTTCCGACATCCGACCCGAAGTCGGTATTGGAATCCGGCAAGGCCGTTCCGGCGGGAAAGGTTGAAGGCATCGAACACCTCAAGGCAGAAGATGGTTTTGCAGTATTCAGCGTCGTTAGCGGCAAGTACGAATTTGAATCAAAGGTTATGGTGCAGAAATGAGAAGACGTGAATTCATCAAAGGTGCGATTGCGGGGGGAGCAGGATTGGTTCTTTCGAGGGGGCTTTTGGGTGCGGCTGAACAAAAGCCGACAACAGTTAATCCTTATGAGGTTGTGCCGCTTGGAAAGACAGGGATAAAGGTCTCGCGGGTCGGCTTCGGCACCGGGATGAGAGGCAGAGAGCGGCAATCAAATCAGACCCGGCTGGGCAAAGAGAAGTTTGAGGCGCTACTAAAGGCGGGTTATGACCGAGGTATTCGTTTTTTCGACACAGCGGATATGTATGGTTCACACCCGTATATAATCCCTGCTCTTAAAGGAATACCGCGGGAGAATTTTGTGATATCGACGAAGATATGGTGGATGCCTCGCGGTTTGCCGGAGACGGAGCGGCCCGACGCCGACGTGGTTGTGAGCCGGTTCTTAAAAGAGCTGCAAACCGAGTACATAGATATGGTTTTACTGCACTGCGTCCAGACGGCTGACTGGCCAAAACAACTGCGAAAACAAATGGATATTCTGGATTCGCTAAAGCAAAAGGGCGTAATCCGGGCACACGGCGTATCGTGTCATTCGTTAGATGCGCTCAAGGCCGCATCGGAAGAACCGTGGGTCGATTCAGTTCACGCGAGGATAAACGCATTCGGCACGGCAATGGATGGCCCGGTGGAACAGGTTGCGCCTGTCTTGAAAAAAATTCACGATTCGGGCAAAGGCATTGTAGGGATGAAGCTAATCGGCGAAGGGGCGTTTCGATACAGCAGCGAGATTAGAGAGCGAAGCGTCAAATACGCACTTGAGGCCGGCTGTGTTGATACAATGACTGTCGGATTTGAGTCGGAGAGCGAGATTGACGACTTTGCCGGCTGCGTGCAAAAGGTCTGCAGGACCAAGACCTGAAAGCCGGCTACGCTGATTAGTTTACGTTCTTTCTGCACGTCAGAGAGCAATTGGCAACGATACTTCGGAGTCCTAAAGTCAAGAGCCAGTGAGTGTCCAGTCAAGGGAGAGCTTGAGTAGGTCTTCGTAATCGACAGCGCCGTCGCCGTCGAGGTTTGTTGACCCGGCGGCGCGCCATTGACCTGCGAGGACAGCAAAGTCCTTGAAATTGACGATGCCGTCCGGGCTGAAGTCGGCGGTGAGATTTCCGAGGAGCTGTCGGCCGGCCTGGAACTGGTAGTTTCTGTCGGGGTACTTGATGTCATCTGTGAGACCCCAGCAGCCATAGCGGTTGTAGCCGCTTGCGAGCTCGAGGTTGCAGGCGATATTGCCGCCTATGGCGAAGAAGGCGTCGCCGAAGTTGTAATAGACCTCGTCGCCCATACGGGGGTCTCGGACGGCGCGGATTCTGTTGGCGATATTGGTAGTGGAGCCGCCGCCGAAGTCGTTTCCGCCCTCGTATGAGCAGCAGCCGCCGGTGAGCTGCCAGGCGGCGGCCTTTTGAATCCACTGGAGTCGGCCGGCCTGGTCGCCGGTGGTTTGGGAAATTTGGCTGGTGATATCGCTATGGCAGCCGTCGAGGATTTGCTGGACGGTGCCCGTCCCGTTTCCGTTGGCGAGAGGGCCGCCGAAATAGGTCTGTCTTGCGATTGCGTAGAGGAAGTCCTTGGCCGTGTGTCCGGGGTAGTGGGAGTTGATATAGGGAATCATATGGGTTTCGAGCCACCATTTGAGATTAGGCGCGTGGGTGCAGAGGACGACGCGGACGCGGTTATTCACGGAGTTGGGGCCGAATACGGTCTCGAAGGACTGCGCAAGCTCGACGGTGCGGCGGGCGTGGTTCTGGTGTTCGTTAATTCCGAGAGCGAAGGCCTGGGCCCGGTTCCAGAAACACTGGGGGAAGATGGCGTTCCAGACCTCGTTGGAGCTTTCGACGTAAACGTGGAGATTCGGGTCGAGGTTGTCGCGGAACATTGTCGCCAATTGCGTGACGTAATCGGCGTCGGCGGAGACGGGGACATTAATCCAGGGGTCGATGCCTGTGGTGTTGGCGAGGTCGATGACGTATTCCCAGCATCCGCCTTCCCATTTGCCGAGAAGGGTTATGGCATCCTGAGAGGCGTCAGTTGGGAGTTTGCGGCTGGACCAGGGGGTGGTGGCGGGATAGGTTTTGCCTTCGCCGTTGGAGGCGGTGAAGCCCATATATCTCATAGCGGCGAAGTCAGCGCTGGCAAGGGCTGCAAGGACGGGCGAATACCAGAGTTGGGTGGTTCCGTGGGGGTAGCCGGGCCTGAGCATTTTAAAATCGGTGATTCCTGAGCCGAGGGGAGAGGCGGGGGTACGTCTTGTGCTGTTGAAGCCAATGATGAAGAGACCGTGGCCTGCCGCCGGGGCAGGGACGGTGAAATTAAAAGTGGTGGTGTTTGAGCCGGCGTCATAGACCTTGTTGGATGTGGTTCCGCCAGAGACATTGCCGAGCGTTGCCTGGCCGATGAAGGAGCATTTCCATACGCCGGACATATTGACGCGATAGACGTCGGGGTCGTCAATCTGGCTGGACCATTCAGCAACGGGTCTGCCGTCGTAAACGTACTGACAGTTTATGATTGGCCAGCCCTGTGAATCCACGTCGAGGTTGTTGAGGTCTGCGCCGCCGTACTTGCTCCAGCGGTAGTTCTCCTTAACGAGGTCAACGAAAGTGCCGCCTCGCTGAGCGAGGCCGAAGCCGACGCCGAATTTGCCGGGGTATCCCGCAAAGGCCGGGGGAGTCAAAAAAATCGTCAAGACAGCTATCGTTACGCAGAATCGTTTACCGAACATACAACTTCCTCCTCTTTAAATATGGTTACATTTCGCGCCCTCCTCCTGAGGGCAAATTATCGGCTGAGGGCCATATAAGCCAGCAGACCATTACCTATTGTACCAAACCGACGGATTAATGTCAAACATCGGTATGTGTGTTTCTGTCAGAAGTAATATCTGCCGAGGCAGCCGATGATGGCCTTTTTGACTTCGAGGGGGTCGATGGGGCCAGCGTGGCGATAGATTATTTCGCCGCCCGGCTTAACCAATACAGTGTACGGAATTCCGCCCTGCCAATCATTATCAACGGCGTCGAACAGCTCGGTCTTATCTTCGGAAGTGAACAGGTAGTTTTTGCAGGAGACCTGTTTATCCTTCAGAAAGGCAACGACATTATCTTTTTTGGCGGGGACATCGCCGCTGATTGTGACCATTTCGAACGCCCTGCCGCGGTACATACGGTTTATGGCGATAAGCTCGGGTATTTCAATGACGCAGGGGCCGCACCAGGTGGCCCAGATGTTGACTAAGCGGAGTTTGCCGGAGTCGTTTTTCATCAAGGTGCGGATTCCGTTGGGGTCTATCAAGCTCACATCGACCGGCTCTTTTGCCCAGTCATCAAAGCCCTTCTTTACCCACTCCCTTTTGCCCGCCCATTTAATCGAACAGCCGAAGGTCCTGGTCTGCTTAACTGCGACTTCCTGCCCCTGCAGCAGCGCATCGAGGGCATCGCGGACGAAATTCTTTTTTACATCCTTTGGTTTTTCGGTGTTGTCAATCGCTCCTGCATAGCGGAGTTTTCGCTGCTTATCGAAAATGAATGCGTGTGGAGTGCTGACTGGGCCATAGGCAAGAGAAGCGCTTTGGGTTTGGCCATCGTAAAGATACGGGAAGTTGAATTGATGCTCGGCTGAGCGAATCTTCATTTCCTCGAAGGAATCGCTCATATCCGAATAGCCCAGCTCATCGAGCCGAACGGCTAACGGGTCGTTGGGTGATATTGCAACAACGGCGACTGACTTATCCTTATAGTCGGCTGCGAGTTTCATTATCCGGCTCTCGTATGCCTGCGCGGTTGGGCAGTGATTGGCGGTGAAGATGATGACAAGGAAGTCGGCGTCGGCGAAGTCCGCCAGCCGATAGTTTCGCCCATCGACTCCGGGCAGGTTGAAATCAGGCGCCTCTGCGCCTATTTGGAGAGTGACAACCGGTTTTAGCTCCGCTGAGCCGGCGAGTGTAATCAGGAGTGCCAAGACGACCCCCAGCGAGAAGAATTTGTTTTTCCCGTTCATATCTGATATGCCCTCAACGCAATCGGGTGGGTTATTTTAACGATGCCAATGATAAGCGGGCGACAGCGAATAAGCAATCGAAAATAAACGCGCAGGAGCGATTACGAGAAGCGGTTACAGGCCGGCGGGGTCCTGGTGATAGAAGTTTTTCAATTCGTTGTACAGGTCAGGGTGCACCCTTTGCAGCTCTTTGGACTTCTCGAAAAAATATTCCGTTGCTACTGCGAAGAACTCTGCGGGGTTTGTGGCGCCATAGGTGCTCAGCAGCGTGGGGCGGTTGTCGTCAACATCGCGTTGAAGGCGGCGGTAACTTTTGTGCAGGGTCCTTGCCCAGGCAATGAAGGTCGAGTGTTGCTGAAGAACGGCGCTTCGGTCGCCTTTGCCCTCGGAGCTGTCGAGCTGGTGAGCGAATTCGTGGAAGACGACGTTATGGCCATCGTGGATGTCGGCAGCATCTCGGCGGACGTCATCCCAGGAGAGGACAACCGAGCCGTGATGCCAGGATTCTCCCGAGCGGACATCAAGTCCTTCCTCGACTACGCCTGAATCGAGATGGCGGGTTGCCTTTGCGACGTATGCGGCGGGATAAACAAGAATGGTCTTTAATCCGGGGTAATAGTCGGTCTCTCTGCCGAGGAGGAGGATGCAGGCCTGAGCGGCCACTGTGAGGCGGATTTCATCGGTGATTTTCAGTCCGCGGCAGCCGACGAACCGTTTTTCGGCGAGGAATATCAGGATACTTCGGAGCAGTTGGTCTTTATCGCCCTGACGAAGTTTGCCGTAATACGGGACGTTTTTTTCTATGAAAGTGAGCCAATCATTGGGGAAGGGTTTTGCTGCGATGCGTTTGCGTCGCCATTTTTTGAACAAGGGCATATTTGTCTCAACCTTTCACCCGCAGCATAATTCGACCGCCATCAAGCACCGTTCTGCTGCTGGGCATCGGGGCCTTTGCGACTAAGGTTCTCCCATTAAGGAAGTCCCACTTACTAAAAAAACAGTTCCTTGCAGAACAATATAAGCCCAGGGAAACAGGCGATGCAAGCGATTTCCCGGCGTATCATCGGTAAGGGCATATCCATCGGCGAAGAGTCCAAAGAAAAAACGAACCGCGCCACTCCGGAGAGAGCAATGAGCGGCGCGATTTCAGGTCAGGATATATCAGCTTTTTGGCATAGCAGGAGGGTAACAGGTACAGTGACAGCGTAAAGAAAAATCTTGCAGGTGACGGCATAAAAGTATTGACGGGGAGCGTTTCTTTTTAGTATAAAAACAGACGTGTTATGGGTACTCTCTATCATCCCTCGGGAGAATGCTCAGGGTAACGGCGAGGGAAGTTTTGGTGAGTCAGGTTTGATTTTCGGCCTGAAGGAGAGAAACAAGTGAGTACAGGAACAGTGAAATGGTTTAATGAGAAGAAAGGGTTTGGTTTTATCGTTCCGGATGACGGCAGCGAGGATGTGTTTGTGCATCACTCGAAGATTGCGGCGGAGGGATTTCGGTCTCTTCGTGAAGGTCAGAAGGTCGAGTACGATGTTGGACAGGGCCAGAAAGGACCTGAGGCGACGAATGTAAAGCCCGTCTAATCCACAGGTGAAACGAAAAAACCAAAAGTCCCACCAAGTCGGCGGGACTTTTTTATTTCCCGAACAAGATAAACAATCCTACAAAGAAATCAAAAACGCGAATCGGACACTAACAGGTTATATTCGCTCAACGGAAACCAGCCAACCCAACGTATCGCTTTGACGGAGGGAGGAAGAATGTTTGACAGCAATGAGGCGGTGCCCTAAAATGCGCAATCACGTTTGGAACTGCCGCTACGTTCCGATGCAGCTTATCCGGACGCAGCACAAGCTTGAGGGATAAATGGCAAAGGCGGTCAACGAAAATACGAATTCGCTAAAGGCACCGCGTGTTGAGCAGGTCAAGGGGCCTGGGACGAAGACGGGAACCGGCTTCGACGGCGTGACGCAGAGCCGAAGGGACGACAGGCCGGTCGGCAAGGACGTTTTTCACGGGATTGACCGCGCTATGCCGGAGTCGCTGGCGGCGGAGGCGGCTGTGCTCGGCTCAATGATTATAGACCCACAGTGCATCGGGCTGGTTGTTGAGATGCTTACCAAGGACGCATTCTATCGGCTTGAGAATCAGCTCATATTTGACGCAGTGGTCGGGCTGTATGAGAAAAACCGCGGAGTGGGTATTGACGGAGTGCTGCTTCGCGATGAATTGGTGAGACGAAAAACCCTTGAAGAGGTTGGGGGGGTGGAGTATCTCGGAAGGTTGATGGAGTCGGTGCCAAGCTCTGCAAACGTGTTGTATTACGCCGAGGTCGTCAAGGACAAGCAGCTTTTGAGAGACCTGATACAGTCGGCGACCGAGATTCTCAACGACGCATACGACCAGGCAGGACAGTCCGTCGAAAAACTCGATGAGGCCGAAAGAAAAATATTCGCTATTACCGACCAAAGAACGGCCGGTGCGACACTATCTTTGAAAGACCTTGTTACACGAGCTTACGAGCTTATCGAGAAACGCGAGGGCAAACATGTTACGGGCATTGCGACGGGGTATTTTGCACTCGATGAGATGACGTGTGGACTGCAGAACGGGGAAATGATAGTCGTTGCGGGAAGACCCAGTATGGGTAAGACATCGCTTGCACTTAATATCGCCGAACATATAGGGGTGGCGGAGAAAATTCCGGTTGCGATATTCTCATTAGAGATGGGTCAGCAGCAATTAGCCGAGCGGTTTTTATGCAGCAATAGCCAGATAGAGTCGCAATTAGTACGAAAAGGGATGCTCAGCACGGAGCATTATCAAAAGTTAGTTGAGGCGTGCGCGGCGCTTTCTGAGGCGCAGGTATTCATTGACGACACATCGTCTCTTACACCGCTTGAACTGCGGGCAAAAGCAAGACGGTTAAAGAGTCAACACGCAATACGCTGCATCATAGTGGATTATCTGCAGTTGATGCACCTGGGAAGTGCCAGAGTTGAGTCGCGTCAGCAGGAGATAACGACGATATCGCGATACCTCAAAGCGCTTGCAAGGGAGCTGAACGTTCCCGTTATGGTTTTAAGCCAGCTCAACAGAGCGCCTGAGGGCAGAGAGGGACATCGGCCGAGAATGAGCGACCTGCGCGAAAGCGGCAGCATCGAACAGGACGCCGACGTAGTAATGCTGCTTCACCGCGAGGATTATTATCACAGAGGAGAGAAGGACTACACGGAGGATAACACAGCCGAGATAATTATCGCCAAGCAGCGAAACGGGCCGACAGGGACAGTCAACCTTGTTTTCAGAGAGAAGTTTACCCGGTTTGAGAATGCTTCGTTTATGGGCGAGCCCGCTTCGGGCGTTGAGCAAGCCGCTGGAACCGAGGAGGCGCCGTTTTGAGCCGGCGAAAAAAGATTCTTAGTCATATCCCGCAGAACAAGCTCCTGCGCGATGTGAGCCGCAAAATAGAAGGGCAAAAGTGAGAACGGTTTACTGCAAGTTCTGCATTCTGATGGTAGGTTTGACGACTGCTGGCACGCTGGGGGCGGACGTAGGCGAGATGAGAGCGGTCAATTCAGCCGAAGCCACAAGGTCGTTTAACGGGACGAAGGCCGGAGCCGAGCCGAACTTTGAAGGTCCCGCCCTTATGATTGACAGTATCTCGGTGGAGGGCAACGTCAGTTTGACGGCTGCGCAGATTCTTGCGAAGATCCGCAGCAGGACAGGCGACACATTTGAAGAGACGGTTGCCAAAGAAGACGTAAAGCGGATTGCGGGGCTGGCGGGAGTTGATTACAGCTATTACAACAAGAGGGAAGTTGACAATAAGATTCAACTGACGTTTGTTGTGGTCGAGAAGAACATAATCAGGTCGATAGATTTTGCAGGCAACAAGGCATTCAAGGAAAAGGCCCTGCGGGGGAAAATCGGCTTTAAGGTCGGCGATTACTTAGACGGCGTTCTGGCAGAGACCTACAAAAGCACGATAGCGGAGTTTTATCGAAAGAAGGGCTATGCGTTTGTCGAGGTTGATCTCGATGGCAGGCAATTGTCAAGCGGGAAGGTCGTATATACAGTAAAAGATGGGCCGAGGGTGAAGATAACATCGGTGAAGTTCAGCGGCAACAAAGGGATAAAGACCGGCGCGTTGAAAGAGAACATAAAAACGGAGGAGCGGGTCTGGCTTTTACTGCCAAAGTATTACAAAGAAGAAGAGCTTGCGGTTGATGTCACCAAGGTGCAGAGCGCTTATCAGAAAAGGGGGTATCTGAACGCCGACATAACCGTTAAGCATGAGTACAACGCCGCGAAGAGCAAGGTGAGAATTGCGTTTGTGATAAATGAAGGTGCAGCTTACAAGGTTGAGAAAATAGTTTTTGGGGGCAACCGGCAGTTTGATAACAAGAAGCTTGCAGAGCAGACCAAATTGGGTCCGGGGCAGACATACAATCAGCAAAAAGCCGAGCTGGATACAAAGGAGATTATCAAGCTTTACCGAGAGAACGGGTTTATCAATTCGCAGGTTGAGCGCGGGATAAAGTTTGTGTCGCCCAACAGTGTGGATGTCGAGTACACCGTAACCGAAGGACAGCGTTTCCGCATCGGTCAGATTATTGTAACCGGCAACGAGCAGACACAGGACAAGGTGGTCAGGCGGATACTTGACGAATATGATTTTCAGCCGGGCAGGTGGTACAACGCCGATATTGCCAGAGGCGACGGCAAGGGCCAGCTTGAAGAGTACCTTCAGAGGATGCTGCTTACCGAGCGTGGAGGAGCAACAATTACGCCCGTTGGAGAAACACCCGGACAGCGGACCGCCCCAAGTGAAGTCAAGGGGAAGGATGCGCAGGTGAATTTAATTGAGGGCAAGACCGGGATGGTGATGTTAGGAGCGGGGCTATCCAGCGACACGGGGGTCATAGGACAAATCATTTTTGAACAGAGAAATTTCGATATCGGCGACAAGCCGAAGAGCTTTGGGGATTTTCTCACCGGCCGGGCGTATAAGGGCGGCGGGCAGAGCTTGCGGGTATCGCTTCAGCCGGGCACGGAATTGAGTGAGTATTCGGTCAGTTTCACCGAGCCGTACCTTAACGATAAACCGGTTTCACTTGACTTGGCCGGCTCAAGCTGGAAACGCTGGCGGGAGAGTTATGACGAAGACAGAATGAAGGGATACGTCGGCCTGGAAAAACGATACAAAAACAAGTGGCGAAGGAGTGTCGGCTTTAGGGCAGAAAACGTCAAGGTTATAGACCTCGACAGCGACGCACCGCAGGAGATAAGAGATGTCGAAGGAAGTAATTTTCTTGCGGGCGTACAGTTTGGGTTCGGCAAGGACCTGACCGACAGCAGGTTTAATCCAAGCAGAGGGGACAGCTTCAACATAGGTTACGAACAGGTCGGCGGGGACCATATATTCGGAGTTGTCAGCGCCGTCTGGCGGAGATATAAAACGCTGTATGAAGATTTGGCTGAGCGAAAGACGGTCCTGGCCACCAAGCTTCTTGCAGCTACTACGGTTGGCGAGGCGCCGCCATTTGAAAAGTTCTACGCGGGCGGCTCAGGAACATACGGGATAAGGGGTTTTGAGTATCGCGGGGTCAGCACCAGGGGACTGCAGACCAATGTTGACCCAAGCAGGACGCCGCAGTACAAAGACCCGATAGGCAGCGACTGGATATTTTTGGCCAACGCCGAGGCAACAGTGCCTTTGATAGGCGACAATTTTGCGGCGTTGTTTTTCATCGACAGCGGAATAATTGACACAGGCGGCTACCGCGTAGGCGCGGGAGGAGGTATTCAGATATTGATACCGCAGTGGTTTGGACCTGTACCGATGCGGTTTGAGCTTGCCGTGCCGCTTATGAAAGATGAACAAGATGAAACGCAGACATTCAGCTTTTCCGTCGGAAGGTTATTCTGATTGACTATTGATTTTTTATGGCGGCTTTATGGGCAGCGTTAGGTGACCGCCTCAGAAGTTCTTTGAAAGGGTAAGATATGAAAGTTAGAACGACAATGGTGCTGGGAAGTTTGGCTGGTTTGCTTGTTTTGGGTATGTGCATCGAGCGAGGTCGGGCCCAGACGGATGAGAAGGCCAAGTGCCTCAAGATAGGCGTTGTGAGCGTTGGCAAGATATTCCGGGAGTGTAAACGGAACGCCAAATACCGCCAGGACGTTATGGCAGAACGCGACAGGCTCGAGGCCGAGCTTAATAAATTGTCGAAAGAGGTTGACCTTGATAAGGCGGGCTTAAAGACACTGAAGCCGGGCACCAGCGACTATCTGTCACAGATGAAGCAAATTTTTGACAAGCAGGGGAAACTACAAAGCGAACAGGAGTATTTCAAGAGGCAGATGGAAATGCGCGAGCAAGGCGTCATTGAGCAGCTTTTCAAGGACGTCCTGCAGGCGACCAGTGAGGTTGCGAAAGAGAAGGGATTCGATTTGGTGCTGGAAAAAAGCGAGCCGGAGCTTCCTGCTGCCAGCAGCAACGAACTGATGCTTACAATCAGCACACACAAGGTATTGTTTAACAGCGGCTGCGAGGATATTACCGATGCCGTTATGGCCAAGATAGACGCGGCGGAAAAGCCGTCGTGATTTACGGCTGGGCGCAAAAAGTATGGAGTTGACGATTCAGGAGTTAGCGAAGCGGCTTGAGGCAGAGCTGGTTGGGGACGGCTCGTGCAAGATACGGGCTGTCGGGCCGGTCGGGTCAGCAGATGAGAATTGTATTACCTTTATCTCAGATACGAAGCACTTGTCACAGCTTGGTAAGTCACGTGCCGGGTCGGTAATAGTAGGCGAGAAGGTTGAGGATTGGACCAGGCCGCAATTAGTGGTAAAGAACGTCAACGCCGCACTTATCGAGGTTATGAAGATATTCGCGCCAAAGTTAAGGCCGGCACTACCGGGCGTTGACACCAGTGCCAAGCTGGGGCAGAACGTCAAATTCGGCAAAAACGCAAGCATCGGCGCACAGGTGGTCATCGAGGATAATGTTGAGATTGGCGAAGGAAGCATAATCGCAAGCGGATGCAAAATCGGACAGAATACAAAGATAGGCGAAAATAGCCGGCTGGACTGCAATGTCGTTGTTTATCACAACTGCACAATCGGAAACAGTGTCATTATTCAGGCGAATACCACTATCGGCTCGACGGGATTTGGGTATGCGTTTATCGACGGCGCTCACCGGCTGATACCACACAATGGAACGGTGGTAATTGAGGACTTTGTCGAGATTGGGGCAAACTGCTGTGTTGACCGAGCAAAATTCGGCGAGACGCGCATCGGTGCAGGGACAAAGATAGATAATCTTGTGCAGATTGCACATAACGTCGTGATAGGCAAGTGCTGCCTGATAGCGGGACTGGTAGGTATATCGGGCAGTTGTCGGTTAGGTGATGGAGTTGTGTTAGCGGGGCAGGTTGGGCTTGCCGACAACATCGAGATTGGGGCCGGCACGGTGGTCGGTGCGCAGGCCGGGATTGTAGGCAACGTTCCACCGGGTAGTCAATTGGCGTGGTCGCCTGCGATTGACCGCAAAGAGGCACTCCGCGTAGTGGGGACAGTGCTGCGTCTGCCGAAACTGGCGGAACAGCTTAAGCAGTTAGCTGCGAAGGTTGAGAAACTTGAAGCTGCAGAAGACGATAAACAGCGAGGTTAAGCTGAGCGGCAGGGGCTTGTTCGGCGGCAAGGAGTCAACAGTAGTTTTGCGTCCTGCGCCGGCCGACAGCGGGATGGTTTTTGTTCGCACGGACGTATCGGAGGCGGTGAGGATTAGGGCGATAGCGCCGAATGTTGCCGAGCGCAGCCGGCGCACCACGTTAAAAAAAGGCGCCGTAAGCATAGAGACGGTCGAGCATTGTCTTGCCGCAATCAGCGCCCTGGAGATAGACAACATAGTTGTGGAGGTGGATGGACCAGAGCTGCCGGCACCCGACTGCAGCAGCAGCGAATATGTAAAGGCATTGAGGGCGGCGGGAGCAGTTGAGCAGCAGGCGGCAAGGAAGGAACTTGCCATAACCGAGCCAATCAGCGTCACCGCCGGCGATTCCTCAATATATGCGCTTCCTTACAAGGACGAAGCGTTGAATATTACTTACGACCTTGATTACGGCGGACATACGGGGATAGGCAGACAGCTTTTTAGCTGCCGAGTAACAGCGGACACTTTCGAGAAGCATTTGGCGCGTGCGAGGACATTTCTGCTTGAAGTCGAGGCGAGGCAGTTTCAGGCGCACGGGATGGGGACACATCTCGGCCCGCGTGATATTTTAGTCATCGATTCGGACGGTCCCATCAAGAACAGTTACCGGTGGCCTGACGAGTGCGTCAGGCACAAGATTGTGGATTTGATAGGCGACCTTGCGTTAGTGGGCAGATTTTTGACCGGCAGGGTGGTATCGTACAAGAGCGGACATTCACTGAATCACGAGCTTGCGCGACGTTTGTATGAGGCGGCCCAGCGACAGGAAAGGACAACGAGGTTCGGGACCGATGCGGTCCTTGATATTCGTCAGATTACCAAGATTCTGCCTCACCGGTATCCTTTTTTGCTGGTCGATAAGGTGATAGAGATAGACGGGGACCGGTTCATCAAGGGGATAAAGAACGTTACGTTCAACGAGCATTTTTTCCAGGGTCACTTCCCCGGCACGCCGATTATGCCTGGCGTTCTTATTGTGGAGGCGATGGCTCAGCTTTCGGGTTTGCTTTTCTCCCAGACGCTCGAGCATACGGGCAAATTGGCGGTCCTTCTGAGTATGAACGATGTGAAGCTGCGAAAGGCGGTAGTGCCGGGCGACCAGCTTGTTATGACTGCTGAGCAAGTACGTTCGCATAAAAAAACCGCGCAGTGTCGTTGCACCGCGAGCGTCAACGAGGTTGTTGTGGCTGAATGTGAAATCAAGTTTATGCTGGTCGATGATGACAAAATATAGCATACCGTACGAGCAGGCAGGTTTAAGATACAGGAAGTAATGATGAAGAAGGTACATTCAAGTGCAGTGGTTGAGAAAGACGTTGAATTGGGCGACAACGTAGTGATTGGTCCAAATTGTTTTGTAGATAGCGGAGTGTCAATCGACGACGGAACCGTACTTGGGCCAAATGTCGTCATATACAAGGGCGTCAGGATAGGCAAAGGCAATCACTTTTTTCCCAACTGCGTCATTGGCGGAAGACCACAGGTTCTTGCGATGCATCACGACGACGAAACTGGAGGCCTCATCATCGGGGACAACAATACCATACGTGAGTTTGTGACAATACACCCCAGTATGCACAAGGGCAAGTTTACCAACATTGGAAACGAGAATCTGCTGATGATTGGCGTGCATATAGGACACGACTGCATACTGGAGGATAAGGTTGTAATGAGCAACGGGACGCAGATAAGCGGGCACTGCAAGATAGAGACGGGCGTGTGGCTTAGCGGGGTTGTGCTGCTGCATCAGTTTGTAACAATCGGCAAGTGGTGCTACGCGGCAGGTCTTGCGGGAATAAATCATGATGTGCCGCCTTTCCTTATTGTCAGCGGGCACTATCCGCCTAAGATTCGGGGGGTCAATAAACGCGGATTAGTGCGGGCGGGCCTCAACGAACAGCAGCAGCAGGCCATATTTGAAGCATATCGCCGGCTGTATCGCAGCAAGACGCCTCTTCTTGAGGTCGCAAAGCAGATGGCGGACGAAAGCGGGCTGGATGACAATATCAAGGCGATGCTTAACGCGATAATTAAAAGCAACGAGCACAGATACGGCAGATACCTCGAGCAGTTCAGGGATTGAACATCCATAGGAAGGAGACGCTGGTCGATGCTTGAGCCGGGTCTGATAAGAGAGAGTCATTATGGATAAGATACGCACGGCGGTTATAGGCGCGGGAAAGATGGGGGAGATTCACGCCAGGGTATATTCGGAGCTTCCACAAAGTAAGCTTGCCGCCATTGTTGATACCGACACGGACAAGGCCAGACGCCTGGCAAAGAAATACGGGTGTGCGGCGTTCAGCAATTTTTCGGAGCTTATCGGCAAGGTTGATGCGGCGACAATTGCGACTCCGACGGTGACGCACTGTGACATCGCCAGAGTATTGGTCGAGAACAGGATTCCGATTTTGATCGAGAAGCCGCTTGCGGCCAGTGCCGACGAAGGAAGAAAGATTGTCGCTTTTGCGAAAGAGAAGGGTTGCATTGTTGCGGTGGGGCACTCGGAGCGATGCAATCCGGTTGTGCAGGCAATGAAACGGCTGTCAATTGAGCCGAAGTTTATCGAGGCGATACGAATCAGCCCATACCCTTTTCGCTCGACCGATGTCGGGGTAGTGCTGGATATTATGATTCACGACATTGACATAATCCTGTCGCTTGCGGCAAGTGCAGTCGTAAAAGTCGATGCAGTCGGGGTAGCGGTTATTGACGAGCACGAGGACATCTGCAACGCCAGGATTGTTTTTGAGAACGGCTGTATTGCCAATGTTACTGCGTCGCGCATCGCGTTAAAAACCGAACGCAAGGTACGTGTATTCAGCCGGCAGGCGTATTTGAGCGTTGATTATCTCAAAAAGACAGGGACGGTCATCAAGACAGGAGACAATATCAACGTGGTCGAAAAGATAAGAGAGCTTAAAAAGGCGGGCACATTTGCGCTGCTGAAAACCAACTGGACGGAGTTACTTCACATCGAAAAACTGAACGTGGACGACAAAGAGCCGCTGCGTCTTGAGCAGGAGCAGTTCCTAAAGGCGGTTGCGGACAAGACGCTTCGACCCGAGGTCAGCGCCGAAGAGGGCCTGGCAGCAATGGAATGTGCAGAGACGATACTGGCATCGCTCAAAGAGCACAGGTGGGAATAAAAATTGATTATATTTCACAGGCAAAAGTGTATGATTCGCAAAGTTGTATCGAAGTTCGTCCCGGCAATGAGTGTTTGCGTGGTTTTGGCGCTGGTCGGGTGCGGCATAAAACCGGCTAAGGAGAAGATAATGGAAACAAAACCCAAGCAGGTCAAGATAGAGACAACAATGGGGGATATTTTCATCGAGGTAAATGAGCAGGCCGCACCGGCAACCACGTCAAACTTTCTCCGCTACGTCAGAGAGGGCTTTTACGACGGGACTATTTTTCATCGTGTTATCCCGAATTTTATGATACAGGGCGGCGGCTTTGGGGCGGATATGAAGGAAAAGGCCACTCACGAGCCGATTGTCAATGAGGCGGGCAACGAGCTGAAGAACGAGCGCGGCACAATCGCAATGGCCAGGACGAACGACCCCAACAGTGCAACAGCCCAATTCTTTATCAACGTGGTCAACAATAATTATCTTAACTACGTCAAAAGCCGAAATCCGGGATATGCAGTGTTCGGAAAGGTTGTAGAGGGAATTGACGTTGTTGATGCAATCGCAGGGGTGAAGACAGACAGCAAAGGACCTTTTGATGATGTCCCCGTCGAGCCGGTTGTTATAAAATCAGCGAAAGTCGTTTCGGATAAGTAGGCGTTCGTTTTCCTGACTACGAAAACCGGCACCGAAGGTGGCAAGCGTTGACAGCAAATGACGGCTGATGAGATTATAGATTTTTTTGGAATGAAGCCGCTGGCAGAGGAAGGCGGATTCTATGTTGAGACATACAGGGCAAAGGAGAGGATAACAAACGCAAGTTTACCCGCGAGGTATGGGGACAATCGCAGTTTAGGAACGGCGATTCTATATCTTCTGACTGCCGAGGCATTCTCGGCTCTGCACCGGTTAAGAAGCGACGAGGTATTTCATTTTTATCTTGGCGACCCGGTGACAATGTTGCAGTTACACCCCGACGGCAACACCGAGGTTATCACATTGGGGCGGGATATTTTCGGGGGCGAGAATGTTCAGGTTCTGGTTCCGCGCGACACCTGGCAGGGCGCTTTTGTAAAAGAAGGCGGCAAGTTTGCCCTGCTGGGCTGTACCGTCTCGCCGGGTTTTGACAAGGCCGATTATGAACAAGGCGACAGAGATAACCTCCTTGCACGCTATCCGGAACGGCGTGACTTGATTCTACGGCTGAGCCGCTGAGTCGGCGGGCCATACTTTTTGAGTGGCTTTCGTGACAAGCTGATGTGCAAGTCGAGCAGGTTCAGGCAAGCGGAATCGGGTGGTGCAGGCGAGGATGATTGCTATAGCATCATCAAGAGTGCATTTGTGGCCTATGGAGACGAATACCGGTTTGACGTTTGTACGGGTTCTAAGGACAGCCCCGATTACTTCATTGTGGTCCTTCAGCAGAGCAAAGTCCCCTTTTTGAGGAGATGGTTCTTTAAAAACACCGATGAGCCGGCTTTTTGCGCAGCCGATTGTGGGTTTGTCGAAGAAAAGGCCGAGATGGGCGGCGATACCGAGTCGACGCGGATGGGCGATGCCCTGGCCGTCGATGATGAATGCATTGGGGCTGGTTTTCAGTTTTTCGACGGCGGCGATGCAGGCGGGCGCTTCACGGAAAGACAGGAGTCCCGGTATGTAAGGGAAGGCAACCTTTCTGACTGCTATTTTAGTTTCAACAAACTCGAAATCCGGCAGTTTCAGGACGATTACTGCGGCAACTATTTTCATGCCGTCTTTTGTAAAGGCGCAGTCAATACCGGCTACGAGTTTGGGTCGATTCTTGACCGGCGTGAACAGCACTTTGCAGGCAAGCCGCCTTTGTAAGTTTATGGCCTGTGAATATGACAGGTTCCAGCTATGCAGCTTTCTGATTTTCATAGTGTTTTTGCCGGTATTGTATCGGCGAAGGGTAATGCTGCAAGGAATTAGAGCGGCAGTGCCTGGGATTAAGGTATCTGCTAACGGGCGGATTGGAGCCAGACGTCTGCGAGAAGGGAACCGTCTTCGCCATTGACTGTTTTATCTCCGTTGAGGTCGCCGGTCAATGCATCGCCTGTTGCAAGCCAGTTTTCTGCAAGCAAAGAGAAGTCCCTGAAGTTGATAATTTTGTCGCCGTTGAGGTCGGCCATTTCGGGCCAGTACCAGGTTGCAGCTTTAAGCCAGTCGTCTGAGAAAAGCCCGAGGTCGGCGATACCGACACTTTTATTCCTGTTGAGGTCGCCGGGCAGGTCGCTGCCTGAGACGAACCGAAAAGAGGCGAAGTGGGCAAAGTCATAAAGGTCAACGAAGCCGTCGTTGTTCAGGTCGGCGCGGAATTGCCAGAAGTCCGGCGGGATACTCGCCTTGGTTGTGGCGCCCTCTGCTCCCATATTGATTCGGACATTGGTCGAGCCGTACTCATAGGATGGTGGGGAACCCGGATTGCCGGCGTCGATGCAGGGGCTTGTGGCAATTCCCTGTAACCAATCGTTATTGGCATCGGACCAGTACCAACGCTGACTCTGCAGATGGAACTCGTTGCTGCAGGGGTCAACGAAGCAGGGGTCAAGGTCGAGATTACCAAGTCCCACCGTAATGGAGGAGCCGGCGTTCACAAAGGTCTCCGATTCTCCGCCCTGGAGGTCATCGTATGAGAGGGCCAATTTCGCAGATGTCCCGAGCAAGGCGATTTCGTGTCCTGAAGGGGCAGTGTTGTCCCAAAGGATGGAGTTGAGCAGTGTAGAGTTGCAATCATAGTTGTAACAGAGCGCGCCGCCTTTTGTGCCGGCGGTGTTGTCGCTAAGGGTGCAGTTTTTGATAATGGGGCTACCGTTGTAACAATAGATTCCGCCGCCATAGATAGTGGCATTATTTTTTATGATGGTGCAATTTTTTATTGTCGGACTTGTGTCGGAGCAGCGAATTGCACCGCCGTAGTCATGGTAGCCGTTGAGAATGGTAAAGCCCTGCAGGACAGAGTTTGCATCCTCACCGGTGTGGAAGTAAAAGGCCCTGTGTTTGTTGACGGAATTGGCTTGGCAATCAATGACAGCTTTAGTGACGGTATCGGCGTCTATGGGCTGAAGATTGCGGACGGTTATTGCCTTACCTTTGAGGTCAAGGTCGATGTTGCCAGCGCCGGTGTACGTCCCGGGTTTTACAACAACATGGCCCGGCTCTGAGATTATGTCGATGCCTTTCTGAATTGTCTTCAAAGGTAAATCAGGGCTGCCTAAGCCAGTTGTGTCGTTGCCAGATGGTGAAACGTAAGAACGAACTTCGAACTGGTACGTATATACCCAGTCAGATACGTTCTGGTCATTCACATAGTAAGGGCACTTATACAATCCGTTAAACGGTGGCAACGTAGGAAGTGCCAAAATTGCATCCGCGACTTCAAGGCCACTTATTACCTGGCCAAACACGCAGTAGCCGTAGCCATCCCAACTGTTTTCTGCGTCCATATAAGGATGGTCAATTAGGTTGATATGGAACTTCGATTGGGCACTGTTCGCGTCAAAATACGAACGAGCCATTGCCAATGAACCGCGAACGTTGTGCAAGCCATTGCGTCCCTCACTGACTATTGGAGGTCGAAGGCCGGAAGTCCGAAGGTATCCGCCCGGTTGGTAGCCACCCATCTCGATGATGACATAATCATTAGGGTCGTGAGATTCCACTGCAAAGTGAACGATTAGGCCATTGTAAAAGTTGGAGTTCACGTACTGTAGAAAATTGTCAACGGTGATCGGGGCGTAGTCGGGGAATAACTCGATGGTCATATCGCCAAGCGGTGTCTCGATGACAACCTTGGGCGTACTCTGACGCGGGGCCATAACCTGGGCGGAGGCAATGGTGCCGATTGCCAATAAAACCAAGAATACAAAAACCGCAGTATGTTTCACCCTCACATCCATCCGAAAAAACCGAGCCGGTGCGGTCATTGTCAGACCTTCGACCCCGAATAATAAGTATTATACGCAATACAAAGGCAAAAGTCAAGCGATACGTGCATATTTTGTTGATTTACAAGAGGTTAGAGCGCTTTACTTCCAGCAGAAATTTGTCGATAAAATACTTGACGCCGAGAGGCGTAAATTCTACAATTACAATATATCCGCGTGAAAACACGCGGGTATAATCCTGAAATCCGCCGATGGCGGGGTTACGGGATTACGGTGGGGCCTGAATCTTCGGGCAGGTCGGTTGTCCTTGTGACGAGGGCGATTGGCCTTCCGGAGCGGCCCGCGAAACTGTATTTTACCGGAATACCGGGGTTAAGGTTTATCGGGAAAGGTTTCTTATGAAGACCAATTCTCATTCATTGGCTGATTCAGCGGGCACATCGTCTCTCAAGTCAGGCGCTCAAATAGTCGTTGATACGCTCATTGAGCAGGGCGTCGATATTATGTTCGGCTATCCCGGCGGGGTGGTGCTTCCTTTGTTCGACAAATTATACGATGCGCCTATCAGGTTCATAATACCACGGCACGAGCAGGGCGGCTGTCACATGGCCGACGGGTATGCGCGCGCCAGCGGTCGTGTTGGCGTTATTACAGTCACAAGCGGTCCCGGGGCGTGCAACCTTGTTACAGGCCTGGCAACCGCGATGATGGATTCGGTGCCGATTGTTGCCCTTACGGGGCAGGTCAGGACCGAGCTTATAGGAAACGACGCCTTCCAGGAGGCCGATACCACAGGCATTACCCGGCCTGTTACGAAATACAACAGCATCGTTAAGGATGTAAACGACCTGGCAAGGACAATTCGTGAGGCGTTTTACATTGCCTCGACAGGCAGGCCCGGGCCTGTGCTGGTTGATATACCGGTTGACGTGCTGGTTGCCAAGTGTGACACATCGACGACGTCAACCGAGATGCAACTGCCCGGCTATCGCGTCCGTTCGAAAGGACATTCCAGGCAAATATCAATGGCTGCGGCGGCGATAAACAAGTCGCACCGTCCCGTGCTTTACGTCGGTGGAGGCGTTATCAGCGCAAACGCAAGCGAAGAACTGAGAGCGCTGGCGGAAAAGGCGCATCTGCCCGTAACGATGACCCTGCTGGGATTGGGCAGCTACGACCAAAATGAACCCGAGTCGCTAGATATGCTGGGAATGCATGGCTCGGCGTATGCCAATTACGCGGTGCAGGAGTGTGATTTGCTGATTGCGATAGGCGCTCGGTTTGACGACAGAGTCACGGGGAAGGTGAAAAGTTTCGCTCCACACGCAAAGGTAATACACATTGATATCGACCCGGCGAGCATCGCGAAGAACGTCAGCGTGGATATTCCCGTTGTGGGCGACGCAAAACCGATTCTGGACGAGCTTGTCAAAGAGGTTGAGTTCAAGCAGCGTGACGAATGGTTCAAGAAAATAGCCGAGTGGAAGAAAAAATATCCATTCAAGTACGACGGCAAGGCCTCCGCCATTAAGCCGCAGTACGTCATTGAGCAGATTTGCGAACTGACCGGAGGCGATGCGATAATAACGACCGGCGTTGGTCAGAACCAGATGTGGACGGCCCAGTTTTATCGATTCAACAGACCCAGGCAATTTATAAGCTCAGGCGGCCTGGGGACGATGGGTTATGGTCTGCCCGCGGCGATAGGCGCTCAGATTGCAAGACCTGACGCGACGGTTATCGACATCGACGGCGACCACAGTTTCAATATGACGATGACGGAGCTGAGAACCGCGGTCCAGTATGAGCTGCCTGTCAAGGTTTGTATTTTGAATAACGGCTATATGGGAATGGTTCGGCAGTGGCAGGAGCTGTTCTACGGCAAGCGTTATTCGAAGAGCTACCTTGCCAATCCTGATTATGCGGCAGTAGCCGAGGCGCTTGGGGCAATCGGTATTACCGTCGAAAAGAAAACGGATGTTCCCAAGGCAATCAAGAAGATGCTTGGTGACAAGAAGCCCTACGTTGTTGATTTCAGGGTCGAGCGGGAAGAAAACGTCTGGCCGATGGTCGCTACAGGCAAGAGCTTAAATGAAATGGACGGGCTGGACTTGCTGGAAAGTATGGCGTAAAAAAAGAGCACAAGGCAAAAGTGAAAAGGTAAAAGATATGAAACATATAATCAGTGCATTGGTTGAGAATAAGCCGGGCGTTCTGGCGCATGTCTCCGGGATGTTTGCAGCGAGGGCTTTCAACATCGATTCGCTTGTCGTGGGCAGAACGGAAGAGCCGGGCCTGAGCCGAATGACGATAGTCGTGGTGGGCGACGACCGGGTTGTCGAGCAGGTTCGCAAGCAGCTCGAAAAGATTATACCGGTCGTGAAGGTACAGGACTTTGTGGGTCAGCCGGTGGTTGCCCGCGACCTGATGCTGATAACGATAAGTGCGCCTGCGGAGAAGAGGCCCGAGCTGTTTTCGCTGATAGAGATGTTCAAAGGCAAGGTGGTGGACATTGGCCAGAAGTTTGTTATGGTTGAGGTCAGCGGGCCTGAAGAGAAGATAGAGGCGTTTATCAATATGTGCAAGCCGTATGGCATAAAGAACGTGGCAAGGACCGGCACAATAGCGATGCCGAGACAATCCAAGACGGCCGGCGGCTCACAAAACCAGGCCGGTGAAGATTAAAATAAAACTATTTGCAGGGGCTTTTCACTGCTGTCGGTTTCTAATATAATGTACGGATAATTGCAGGATGATGTACTGTTCGAGTTAATTGAAGGAGAATGGCTTTGGAGAACCATCGCAAGAGCAAGGTAAAAAGGAGTCGCAAGAGCGGTTTTCGCGCTCGAATGCGGACGCACAGGGGCCGTAAGACAATAAGCCGCAAGCGCAGATTCGGCCGGTCTGTCAATGTGCGGTAATCGCGGCCGGCGTATGCGTCGGCTGATGTTATGGACAGATAAGGAGAATAGATAATGGCGTTGAAGATTTTTTATGAAAAGGATGCGCCGATAGATGCGCTGAAGGGAAAAAAGGTGGCGGTTGTCGGTTACGGGAGCCAGGGGCATGCGCACAGTTTGAACCTGCGCGACAGCTCCATAGAGGTTGGGGTAGCCGAACTACCCGGGACCGACAATTACAAGCTGGCGCAGCAGCATGGTTTTTCGCCCACGGACGTCGAAACGGCGATAAGAGGCGCTGCTCTTATTGTAATCACGCTGCCGGATGTGATTCAGGCAAAGGTCTATAAGGGACACATCGAGCCAAATCTGGTTGCGGGTCAGACGTTAGGTTTCTGTCACGGCTTCAACATTCATTTCAAATACATTGTCCCGCCTAAGCATAACAACGTTGTTATGATTGCTCCCAAGGGACCGGGGCATCTGGTTCGCAGTGAGTTCGTCAAGGGGGGCGGCGTGCCGTGCCTTGTTGCCGTGGCGAAGAACGCAACGGGCGATGCGATGAGTACGGCGCTTGCCTGGGGGACGGGCATCGGCGGCGCGCGCGCGGGGATAATCAAGACCACGTTCCAGGAAGAGACGGAGACAGATTTGTTCGGCGAGCAGTGCGTTTTGTGCGGGGGCTTATCGGCGCTAATAAAAGCCGGATTCGACACACTCGTTAAGGCGGGATATCAACCAGAAATAGCTTACTTTGAGTGTATGCATGAGGTGAAGCTGATTGTGGATTTGATGTATCAGGGCGGGCTTAGTTATATGAGATACAGCATTTCAGACACTGCGGAGTACGGCGACCTGACCAGAGGCCCGCGAATCATTACAAACAAGACCAGGGCGGAAATGAAGAAGATACTTCGTGAAATAACTTCGGGCAGCTTTGCCAAAGAATGGATGAACGAGTATCACACGGGGCTGAAGACATTCAACAAGCTGTATGCGAAGGATTATGACGGCCAGTTGGAGAAAGTCGGCAGAAAACTGCGTAAGATGATGAAGTGGATTGACGTTAAGGAGGCATAGTGAAAGCGTTAAGAATATCGGTCTTGATGGCTTGTTGGTTGCTTGCGGGCTGTTCAGCGGTGGGGCTTTTCGCGCCGGAGGGGCCGCCATACTACGAAGACATTTATGCCGGCTATCGACAGGTACAGTTGAAGACAAGCGACAGCGCCGACGTGCTGACTACACTGGGCAAGGCGCCAAATGAGCTGATTAGCCAAAGTAAGAGCGTGATAGCGGCGGCTGGTCAGCGAAGAAAGGGCTACGAGAACTGGTGCAATATGGTTGCCTTTGACCAGGATACGCTGATAGCGAAGCGAAAGTACGTTCTTATAGCTGATGAAAGGCCGAAGGCGCTGTTTGTCGAGCCGTGGGAGGGTATGAGTTTTGATTGTGAGGTTGTGCTGGATGGCGCCATTCTCAGCAAGCCGTATGCAAGTGAGAATGCAAGGCGTGTTGCGATACTGAAGCGCATTTCGGAGGATATGCGCAAGGACGTCGGCGAGGTCGCAACGGATAATAAGATGCTCGAAGTCGATGGGGTGATTGTCAATCAGGCATTTGCGGCAGTTCTTACCGATTTGGATTCTTCGCCCGTTCTTGCGTCGAAATTGACCGAATCGCAGGGTCTGGCATTCAAGCATACCAGTTTCAACAAGGGTTTAATCTGGATGACGGTCGAGGGAGACGTTGCCACAATCAGGATTCAGCTTGGTTCTACCGCCAAGAAGCTAAAGGTTTCTTTTGAGCGGTCGCCGAAGTCGTAGCGGTGAGACATCGTTGACAGCAAGGGCAACAAATATATCAAAAGAGCGGGTCTGTAAGCCGAGTTCTGTGCCGCACCTATTTTGAGTTGCAGGTATCAGGCCATTTACAAGGGCTTGAAATCATTCGAATGCCTCATATCCGGTCAACACCAACATCTCAAAATAGGTGCGTCAGCGGTCATTTATCTAGGTCCCGATTTACATCGGGACTCAAGCGACCTACCCGCCGGCATTGCCCGGGCCGGGCGCCGGCTTGCTTGGTCTTGCAGGCGGTGGGGTTTGCCCTGCCGGGATTGTCACCAATCCCGCGGTGTGCTCTTACCACGCCATTTCACCTTTGCTTGCCCCGATTGCTCGGGACGTCAGCCGTGTGTTTTCTGTGGCACTTTCCCTTCCCGATAAATCAGGAGGTGGCCGTTAGCCATCACCGTGCCCTGTCCTGCTCGGACTTTCCTCCCCCGCCGTTTTGCTTCGCAAAAACGAAGCAGCGGGGGCGACCGCCCGACCCGCTCTTTTGATTTTCAATTTGCTTTTGACTACTTTCGAGCCACGCTTCGGTTGATTATAGCAGAAAGTGGTCTATTATTCACGCTTAATTTCGATGTGTCTTTTGAAGTGTTTATTGTCAGTATCAGGGTAGTCGCCGCGGAAGTGGACGCCGCGGCTTTCCTTTCTCGCCATTGCCGATTGAGCAATCAAGAGCGAGGCCGTAAGCATATTCTGACATTCCCATCCCTCCGGCGAATCAAAGACCTTGTCCATTACATAACGCTGCCAGAACTGGATGATTTCGATTGCTTCTTTCAGCGGCTGTGCCTTTCGTGTGATGCCGACATTTCGCCACATAAGGGCACGGAGGGAATTTCGCACATCGGCGGTATCGAGGCGCGTGCGGTCCGAATGAGGAATCTGGTATTTTATTTTGATTTGTCCGGACGGCGAAGCGGTCTTTTGGGCGCCGGATGAGGCGGCCTGTCCGGCGATTTTGCCAAAGACCAGTCCCTCAAGAAGCGAATTACTGCCTAAACGATTTGCCCCGTGCAGGCCTGTAGAGGCGACTTCTCCGCAGGCAAAGAGTCCCTCGATGTTTGTGGCCGAACCGATGTCGGTTTTAACGCCGCCTACCATATAGTGTGCGCTGGGTCTGACGGGGATGAGGTCGCAGCTTATATCTATATCAAAGCTTTCGCAAAGTCCAGTAATCAAAGGAAATCTCTTTTTGAGGTATTGCTTATCGAGATGGCGGACATCGAGATAAACATGGGTGGACTTGGTTTTAAGCATTTGCATCAAAATCGCCCGGCTGACGACGTCGCGTGGTGCAAGCTCGGCAGCGGGGTCGTACTCCTTCATAAACACCCTGCCCTTAACGTCCAGCAGTTTGGCACCCTCGCCGCGAAGCGTCTCAGTGATAAGCGCGCGAGATGCGCCTGCCACGTAAAGCGTCGTAGGGTGGAACTGAAGGAACTCCAAATCCTGCAATGTTGCGCCCGCGCGGTAGGCGACAGCGAGACCATCGGCTGTGGCGACTTCGGGGTTGGTCGTCTCGCGATAGAGCCGGCCTGCTCCGCCCGTTGCGAGGATTGTGTCGGCTGCCCAGATGATTTGCGGCCCCCTTCGATTGTCACAACCTATTAAGCCCAGGCATTTGCCGTCTTCGGTGAGCAGGTCTAAAGCGAAAAACTTTTCGAGGACTTTGATATTCGGGATTTGCCTTACTTTGTTTATGAGCGTTTCAGCGATGATTCTGCCTGTTTCATCGCCGTGGGCGTGGGCGACTCGGGGGTGGCTGTGGCCCCCTTCGAATGTGGCGGCGATTTTGCCGTTGACCAGGTCGAAGTCGGCACCCCAGCGGAGCAACTGTTCGAGCAATTGCGGTCCCTGTCGGACGACGAGGTCAACTGTTTTTTCGTCGCACAGGCCGCAGCCGGTTTTGAGGGTATCTTCGATATGCGACTTGAAAGAATCGGTTTTATCGAGGACGGAAGCGATGCCGCCCTGGGCGTTCCAGGTGTTACTGTCCTGAAGCGTGCCCTTGCAGGCAATTGTTACATTGCAGTGTTCTGCCGCCTCAATAGCGGCGCGCAGGCCCGCGACGCCGGCGCCGACCACAAGGCAGTCGGTGGACAGAGCCGGTATTGAGGCCGGCTCAATGTTTACAAGATAACGTCTGAATTCCGGCTGGTCTGTCATAGCTGCACAATTGTCCTTTCGCATTTACTAAAATGCTTTGCTGTTGAGTTGCCGTTCGGGTTACTATGGTATTTTACCACTCGCCGGTCGAATAGCAACGAAGTTACACAGGAGCAATGATGGCAGATTTGGGATTTGCCGGCTGGGCTGTTCTGGCCCTGTGCGCGGTTATGGTCGGGATAAGCAAGACGGGGGTTCCGGGTTTTGGGATTCTCGTTGTGCCTTTAATGGCTTTGGTGCTGCCCGCGCGAGGTTCAACGGGCGTGGCGCTCGGTATATTGATATTGGCGGATTTGTTTGCAGCGGGCTACTATCGACGTCACGCACAGTTTGCCCACATTGTTCGGCTGCTGCCGGTTGCTTTTGCGGGGATTGTGGCCGGCTACTTTGGTTTGAAGATGATTACCGATGCACAGCTAAAGCCAATCATCGGCATCATAGTTTTAGCGATGCTGGCGGTAAACTGGTGGCGGACAAGAAGCGACGCTGATGCAGCCATTCCCGACAAATGGTTGTTTGCGGCGGTGATGGGTTTTCTGGCCGGCGTTACGACAATGATGGCTAATGCGGCAGGTCCTGTGATGATTGTGTACTTGCTGGCTATGCGGCTGCCAAAGACGGAGTTTGTCGGCACAAGCGCGTGGTTCTTCTTCATTGTGAATTGGTTGAAAGTCCCCTTCAGTTTACACCTGGGGCTGGTAACGGTGGAATCGGTCAAACTTGATTTGCTGACGCTGCCTTTTATTCTTGTTGGCGTGCTATTGGGCATATTCATCTTAAGACGGATGCCACAGAAGGTGTTTGATGTTGTTGTGCAGGTGTTGACTGCGGCAGCGGCAATAAAACTGTTGTTTTGACTGAGGGCGGCAGGTCGTTTTGGGCACACTTGTTATTAAGAAGAGACCGCAGACCATTCGCAACCAGATTGGGCGGTAAGTGGCAGTTGGCGGGCAAGGAAGGGAATCCCGACGAATCGGGGGTATCACCCTGGTGAGAAAGGGTGTATGCCGCACAGGTGTTTTGGGAATTGATTTGCAAGACCGCTGTTTTGAGGTAATTATAAGGGCTATGGATGCTGGAGGAAACAAGGAGCGATTCGCCTGCGAACGGCAGCGAATGGTCAGACACGACCTGAAGGGGCGGGACATAACCGACAGCGGCGTATTGACGGTGATGGGTCGGCTGGCAAGAGAGGAATTTGTGCCCGAATCGCACAAGCTGCAGGCATACGCCGACTGCCCGCTTCCGATTGGTATGGGTCAGACGATTTCCCAGCCGTACATCGTTGCCCTAATGACGCAGTTGCTTGGGCTAAATAACTATTGCGATGTTCTGGAGATTGGGACGGGAAGCGGGTATCAGACGGCGATTCTGGCCAAACTGGCAAAAAAGGTTTATACGATAGAAAGGTTTTCCGAGCTATCTGCGTCGGCTCAGGCAGTGTTGTCGCGGCTGGGGATTACGAACGTCGAGTTTTACATCGGGGACGGTAGCTGTGGCTGGCCGCAGGAGCGAACTTTCGACAGGATTATGGTCACAGCGGCGGTCCCAAAATTGCCTGAGCCACTGCTGAGTCAACTTGCCGACGGCGGACTGATTGTCGTACCAGTAGGCGGCGCAGGGGTGCAGGAGCTTATCGTCGGTGAAAAAAAGGCGAAAACGGTTATCGAGAAAACGGTTTGCGACGTGCGGTTTGTCAAACTCATCGGGAAATGCGCTTTTGAAGAGTAGCTATATTGTCATACCTGCGAAAGCAGGTATCCAGAAATTATATGGGAGAGTATTTTGTTTACATATTAGCGAGCAAGAGAAACGGAACGCTCTACATAGGCGTTACGAATAATCTTCTCAAAAGGATTTATGAGCACAAGAATAACCTCGTACCTGGGTTCACAAACAAATATGGCGTTCATAATTTGGTTTACTACGAGAGATATACTGACATTTACGATGCCATCACGAGAGAGAAGAGAATGAAAAAATGGAAACGTGCGTGGAAGATAGAATTGATTGAGAAGTCGAATCCTGAATGGCGGGACCTGTATAATGACCTTGCCGTGTGACTGGATTCCCGCTTGCGCGGGAATGACAAAGAGGTGAGGGAATGACACAATGAAGAAGAAATGGATTCCCGCCCCTGCTATTGCAGTGGTGACAACTTTGCGCGGGAATAACAGATGAGTGAGCTTGTTGCAAAATCAAGCAGCGACATTGACCTGTCGATGCCGGTGCAGTTTTTAAAAGGGGTTGGGCCGACAAGGGCGGCGGCGTTTGCACAGTTAGGCGTGCACACGGTTGGGGATTTACTTGAGTATTACCCGCGGGACTGGGTCTTTGCGCCGCAGACGGTAAAGATAAATCAGATGCGGCCTGACGACAATGTCACCATTATCGGGCTTGTCGAGTCAACGGATTATCAATCGTTTCGCAAGCCCGCAATCTTCGAGGCAATGATTAGCGACGATACGGGGGTGTGCAGGATTGTGTGGTTTCACGGCGGCTTTCTGCGAGGCCAATTGAAACCGGGACAAGTGATAATGGCATCGGGAAAGGCGGGCGAATACAGGCATCAGTTGCAACTGACGAATCCAAAATTTATTGTTTTGGACAAGAAGGAGCTTGCGCCCGATGAGTATTTCAGCGGCGGGGTGTACCCGGCGACCAATGAGCTTGGCAGCATGCAAATCAAGCGGATTATCCGGCCTGTGCTTGATAATCTCGTTGGCCTTGTCGAAGAGCTCTACGACAGCAAATTTCTCAAGCAGGCGGAGCTGGTCGGCAGGGCTGATGCACTTCGGTGGATACATCTGCCGCCCGACGAGAGGAAACTCGCAAAGGCAAAGAGGCGGCTGAAATATGATGAGCTGTTTTTGATGCAGCTGGGATTAGCTCTTCGGCGGTACAGATGCAGGCGCTTTTCCGGCGCGGCGGTAATGAATTATAACGACCGGATTGACAGTCGAATCAGAAGGCGATTTCCATTTCTGCTCACCTATGACCAGAGCAAGTGCATCACAGAAATTGTCGCGGATATGCAAAAACCGGAGCCAATGAATCGACTTCTGCAGGGTGATGTAGGGTCGGGCAAAACCGTTGTTGCGCTGTATGCGGCTCTGTTGGCGGTGGCGAACAAGACGCAGGTTGCGATTATGGCGCCGACCGAGATTCTGGCAAATCAGCATTTCATCAGCATTGAGCGGTATCTGAGAAACAGCCGGGTCAAACATGTTCTTATAACCGGGGGATTGGCCGGGAAGAAGAGGGCCGACATTTTGGCGCAGATAAAAAAGGGCGATACGGACATCATTGTCGGAACGGTGGCGCTGCTGGAGAAGGATATTGAGTTTAACAGGATTGGCCTTGTCGTGATAGACGAGCAGCACAAGTTCGGTGTTCATCAGCGTGCGCAGTTGCGCAAGGAAGCAACGCCGCATTGTCTTGTTATGACGGCAACGCCGATACCTCGGACGCTGGCGATGACGGCGTTCGGTGATTTGGATGTCTCGGTCATCAAACACTGCCCGCCGGGCAGAGGCGCGGTGGTTACTCGCCGGGTGGCTCGCAAGGACAGACCCAAGGCATACGAGTTTATCCGCGAGCGGCTAAAGGCAAAGAAGCAGGCCTATTTTGTCTATCCGCGGATAACCGGTGCAGAGGAGAATGGAGACATCCAGGCGGCGACGGACGGATGGAAGGAGTTGTCGCAGCACATTTTTCCCGAATTCAGGGTTGAGCTTCTGCACGGGCAGATGAGCTCGGAGCAGAAACAGCTCGCGATGAGCGAATTTCGCAGAGGCAAGATTGATGTTCTGGTCTCTACAGTGGTGATAGAGGTTGGAGTGGATGTGCCGAACGCTACGATAATGGTCATAGAGCAGGCAGACAAATTCGGGTTGGCACAACTGCACCAGTTAAGGGGACGCATCGGGCGGGGTGAAGCCAAATCGTATTGTCTTTTGTTTGCAGAAACAGAGAATGAAACGGCGGCAAGCCGGCTGGAGATTCTGACCAGGACGAACGACGGATTCGAGATAGCCGAGCAGGATTTGAAACTGCGAGGCCCCGGCGAGCTTTTCAGCGCCAGACAGCACGGACTGCCGGATTTGAAGATTGCCAGCATTGTGGACGATTATGATTTGCTTATTATGGCCAGAAACAACGCTATAGATGTTGTCAATCGAGACCCGATGTTGATTGAGCCGGCACACAGGAATATTCGAAGTGCGCTATTGAAAAGATTTGGCGACTCACTCGGTCTTGCGGACGTCGCGTAGGTGAACGGCATACAGTGCGATGAATTTTGCCGGATTTGGCCGATAAGATTATAGAGTACCCTCATCTTATGCAGGTAGCATACAAAAACAAGCAGCTTGAAAGAGTTCTGATAGCCATTAACATCAGCAGTGCTGTTGTGGTAGTGGGGACATTTGTTTTGCTGTTTGGGCTTCGAGAACGCCTGCTGCCGGCCAAATTGCTGTTTGCGGCGCAATACATTTTGCTCTTCATTTTCATTGCCGAGAAAGTAATTCGGCTGACCAATTCCGTGTCGCTGAGGGAATTCTGGCGAGCGAACTGGTACGAGGCGCCGCTGCTTCTTGCACTTGGTGTAGCCACGGTCGCGGCCGGGGGGCAAACCAACACTGAGGCGATTCGCCGATTTGCGGTAGGCATATATCTTGTTTTGCAGGTGGTCGTCAAGGTATGCAGAACAACCGTTGATTTGGCGGCTTCGGGCAAAAATCCCACGCGAACGCTGATTGCAAGTTTTGTCGTTTTGATTTTATCCGGGACTGGCGTACTGATGCTGCCGAAATCAGCGGCGGCACAGAGAATCGGTTTCGTCGATGCTCTTTTTACGGCAACCAGCGCCGCATGTGTTACGGGGCTTACAGCAAGGGACACAGGCGCTGATTACAGCTTAATGGGGCAGGTGACAATTCTGTCGTTGATTCAACTGGGCGGACTTGGAATAGTAATTTTCGGGGCGGTGTTTGCCCTGCTGCTGGGGCAGGCACTTAGTATTCGCGAGTCGGCGGCGATGCAGGACCTGCTGAGCGAGCAGACGCTTGGGCGAATAGGCAGAATGATTGCCTTTGTTTTTGCGGGTACAGTCCTGATTGAAGGGCTGGGTACATTGAGTATGCTCTGGATGTGGGATAATGTCCCCGGCAGGATAGAAAGCATTCAACAGCAGTGGTATTGCAGCATTTTTCATTCGATAAGCGCATTCTGCAATGCGGGTTTCGGCTTGTTCAGCGACAACCTTGTCAGCTACAGCCGATGCTGGCCGGTTTACGGAGTAATATGTCCTTTGATAATCCTCGGCGGCCTAGGATTCGGCGTACTTTATGACCTGACGGTTATTGCATCAGGAAGAGTCGTACTACTGTGCAATCGGCTTCTGCGAGGGCGGACGCTCTTTTCTCGTCGGATGCCGAGGAAAATGCAGTTACAAACCAAGATTGTTCTTGTGGTGACAACCTGTCTTATAGTGTTCGGAACGTTGGTGATTCTCTTGTTCGAGCGTTTTACGGGCAGCGGCAAATGGGATATCGGCGGTGCGTTTTTCCAGTCGGTTACGGCCCGGACAGCGGGATTCAATACCGTTCAAATAGGCGCGATGTCGGCTTCGAGCAAGTTTATTTTAATTTTACTTATGTTCATAGGCGGCTCTCCGGGCGGCACGGCGGGCGGAATAAAAACGATTACACTGGCTGTAATAATAATGGCCGCTATTGCGACATTAAAGAAGCGAGACGAGGTGCATCTTTTCAGACGCTCAGTAGGTCCGGTCATAGTGCGAAGGGCAATTACTGTGACGCTGCTTTTTATTGTGGTGCTGTTCACCGCCGCCCTTGCTTTGACTATCACAGAGCACGGCAGCGGCTTTACACTGATGGACGTTTTCTTCGAGACCGCCTCGGCTCTGGGGACCGTGGGGCTTTCGACCGGTATAACGCCTTCTTTGACAACAGCCGGGAAACTGATTATCATAGTTGTGATGCTTATAGGCCGGCTGGGGCCTTTGACTCTGCTTGCTGCTGTGACGTTCAACCTGAAATCCGCGAGGTACAGCTATCCCCAGGAGCCGATAATAGTTGGTTAGAAAGCCGGCCGTGAAAAACAGATGACGTTGGTACGAGTATGGCGGCAGAAACAGGTTTTGACTGGGCAGTGCAAGTGAGTTTCTAGCGGGGTGAATTATGAAGCGGTTTGCCGTAATAGGGCTGGGGCGGTTTGGCAAGAAACTTGCCGCTGCCTTAGCGACAAGCGGGGCGGAAGTCATCGCTATCGACAGAAATAAAGAGGCCGTGGACGAGATGCGTGACCAGGTCAGCTTAGCCGTTCGGCTGGACAGCACCGACGAGCAGGCACTGAGAGCCCAAGGAGTTGACAAGGTTGATGTCGCCATTGTGGGGATAGGCCAGGGTGGCGGGCAGGGCTTTGAGGCGGCGATTCTGACGGTCGTGAACCTCAAGCAAATGGGCGTTCCGCAGATATATGCGCGGGCCGAAGACCCCATCGCCGGCGAGGTTTTCTCTAAAGTCGGCGCAACCGAGGTAATCTACCCGGAAATAGAATCGGCCCAGAGATGGGCATTCAAGCTCATCGCACCGCAGATTGAGGAGAGGATGGATTTTGCGCCTGGTTATAGTTTGGCCAAGATAACAGCGCCCACGAGCTTTGACGGCAAGACGGTTATGGACCTGCAACTAAGGCAGAAATACAACGTCAACCTTGTTGCAATCAAGCGGGCGGAACACGGCTGGGGGAAAAAAAGAGAAAAAGAAGCCGTAATCAATGTCCCTATGCCCGATACGGTCATTTATGAGGGCGACACCCTTATGGTCGCCGGCGCCGACGCAGACCTGGCACGCCTGCCGCAGGAATAGGATTTATGGTTGCGTGATTGTAGTGGATTTCCGCTCCCTCGACCCTGCTCGAGACAGGTTTCGCGGAAATAACAGTAGGTGGTAGGTTGGGCGTTTTCAAATTTTTCTGTATTTTCGCAGCATATCGAGGAGGTTTTGCATATCGTCGGGCAGGGGCGCTTCAAATTTGACCATCTTGTTAGTAGTCGGGTGCTTGAACTGTATTGTCCAGGCGTGGAGGGCGCAGCGGGAGATAACCGGGTCTTCGGGGGCGGGGTCGGCATCTTTTATTTGCCAGGGATAGATGGTTTTACCGCCGTACATATCGTCAGCGACGATTGGGTGTTTAATATATGAGAGGTGGACTCGAATCTGGTGTGTTCTGCCCGTTTTGGGGGAGCATTTGAGTAGCGAGAAGCCGCGGAAGGGCTCGATGACTTCGTAGAATGTTACGGCCTCTTTTCCTGTTCCAGGTCTGATTGAGTATTTTTCTCTGACCTTGGGGTGGATGCCGAGCGGAGCGTTTATGCGGTCGGCGTTCAGTTCGGGTGTGCCGTGAACTATGGCGAGATACGCCTTCTCGACATGGCGGTCGTGAAACTGCTTTGCGATTTTCCACTGGGCAATATCGTTTTTTGTTACAATCATTACACCTGTGGTGTTTCTGTCGAGCCGGTGGACGATTCCGGGACGAAACTCGCCAAGGCCGCTCGACAGTTTGTCGCTGTGGAACGCGAGGGCATTTACGATTGTGCCGTGAGTATTGCCGCGGGCAGGATGAACAATAATGTCGGGCGATTTATTAATGACGATTATATCGTCATCCTGATAAATGATGTCGAGAGGGATATTTTCGGGCAGGATTTCCTTACTGGGCAATTCCGGCAGGGTCAATTCCACGGTGTCGCCCGGATTAAGCTTGAAACTTGATTTTGTGGCCGGCTGGTTGTTGACCTTGACGCCGCCCGCCTTAATGATTTCCTGAATCATCACGCGGCTGAAATTGCCGAATCGGCCGTGAAGGTACTTGTCGAGCCGACGCTCCTGCACCAGCCGCCCCACCTGCAGTGTCAGTGGCTTATCCTGCATAGGGCATCTCTTGTAGTAATCCGCCGGTCATTCGCCCGGCGGTTTGGTGCCCGGACTTTGGGTCTCGGCTTGCGAGGCCGGCGCGTTGGATTCTTCTGTCGGCGGCTGCAGAACAACTACGTTTTCCGATACCCCCGGCACGACCTGGGGTTGTGCAACTTGCGGTTCCGGTTTGAACGGCGAGGGCCTGAATACTATGTCGTTCTTGTAGCTATCCATAACGGCAAGGCGCTGCTTTGCCGCCGCTTGTGCTGTCGTGCCGTCGAAGCTGGCATCTGCTGCGATTTGTTCGTAAAGTTGTTTTGCTCCGTCGAAGTTAGCAAGCTCTTCCTCACACAGAGCCAGCCCGAGTTTGGCGATTGCCGCCAGTGAAGTAATGCCTGCACTTTTTTCAATCGCCTTTGTATAGCAGTCCTTGGCCCGGTTTATCTGACCCGAAAGGTCATCCTGCTCTATTTTTCCGAGACGATAGTGCAGCTCGGTTCGCAGGACTTCGCCCTGTTTGATAAGCGCTGTAGCGGCGGCGCCGTCGTTTTTGGCGTTACCGGCGAGCGCCTGAAACTCGTTGGCCGTTTGCTGGATGAGCATGTAGGACATATCCGTTCCTTGCGCCTGTTTCTGCAGAATACCTGTTTTGCTCTGCGGCAACTGGGCGACCAGCCGGGTAAGCTCGTTCTGCTGGCCGGCCGAGACGACGTTCTTCTGGTAGTTGTAATATATGTAATAAAAAACCAGAAAAACGGCGAAAGCCGAAACATAAATGAGCATCCTCTGGTTTCGTTTCGCCCAGTCGGGTAGATTTGAAAGCCACTGGGCCAATTCGTTCGTTTTTAATTCGTGCCGATGTTCAGCTCTCATTTTTCGTCTCCATAGATTTTTGCCAAACTGTTTGGCGTCTGCGCATCACTGATGAGAATCAAAGCTTGGATTCTACCAGAGATTGTTTTATCTTGCAATGGTTCTTATGACGTTATAGAATCCGTCCTCGTGCTGTAACAATCGGTTAAGAGGGTACTTATGACAGAGTCATTCAGAAAAGTCGGGATAAAGCCGTTATTTTGCGTGCTGATACTTTGCTGCTGTCTTTGCGTGGCAAGCGAGAAGCAAGACAAAGATGTCAATCAGGCGGGCAGTCTTTGGGACCCGGCCAGATATATCAGTGTTGATGAGATTCGGCCCGGGATGAAGGCATACTGCCTAACGGTATATAAGGGAGCTGAGCCCGAGCGGTTTGACCTCGAGGTCCTGAGCGTCGTGCGGAATTATATGCCCAAAAGGGACGCGATTCTGGTTCAGGGCACTGACGAGCGTTTCATACATACAGGCCCCGTTGCGGGCTGCAGTGGTTCGCCGGTCTATATAGAGGGCAGGTTGGCTGGGGCGCTCGCGTTCGGCTGGTTCTTCAGCAAAGACCCACTGTACGGTGTGACACCGATTAAGGAGATGCTGGAGGTAGGCCGCTCGACTGCGACGGAACAGGCCGGCCGCACGGGCGGTAAGGTCGGCGGAGGATATTCGTTTGATTACTCCAAGCCAATAGATTTTGCTCAGGTCGAAAAGCAGATTGCAAAAGAACTGGCCTCAGGACACCGGGATTATGCCGCCGCTGGAACATTGCCTTGTCCCCTGATAGCATCCGGCCTACCGGCAACGGCCTGCTCGGAGCTGGAGGAGGCATTACGACCTTTCGGAGTCGAGGTAATTTCGGGTATGAGCGGCGGGGCTGTGACAGATTCGGCCAAAGAGCTCAGGCTTATGCCGGGCGGGTGTCTTGTAGTGCCGCTTGTGACCGGCGATATATCGATGGAAGTGATTGGAACCGTAACTGAGGTCAGGGGCGAGGACGTGTTCGGCTTCGGGCACAGTTTCTTAGGTTACGGGCTTGTCGATTTGCCGATGGCGACAGGACAAGTACACACAGTAGTGTCAAGTGTGATGCGCTCCTTCAAGTTCGCAACCGCAGGCGAGATTGTCGGCGCCCTGACAATAGATGAGTCCGCGGCGGTTCGCGGCCAAATCGGCGCAGAGCCGAAAATGATACCACTGACGGTAACCGTTGACCGCTACAATGATCCGCAGAAACGGCGGTATCAGTGCCGGATTGCCAACAACCGGACACTGACCCCTGTGCTGCTTCGCGGAGCGGTCGTTGGCGCAGCGCTTATGCAGGGACCTCTACCCCCCGACAACACGATTGATTATAAAGTCACCGTGAAGCTGGATGGCGCCGACCCGATTGCCTTTGCGAATGTCTCGGCAAACACAGGTCTGGTAGAAATGGTAAGGGATAGCGTCGGCTCGGTGGCGCTGCTGCTCAACAATCCATACAAGGAGGTTGATATACAGTCGATTGATTTTGACGTTAAAGTCGGCTCAAAGAACATCACTTCAGAAATATGGTCGGTCGATATTTCCGACCCCGAGGTCAAGGCGGGCGAGCAGATAGATATCGATGTGATTATCGAATCTTTTCTGGCCGAGAAGAAAAAATACAAGTTCACCATGACGGTTCCGAAAGACGTCCAGCCGGGTCAATATGAGCTGATTGTCTGCGGCGGTTATGACTACGAGCAGTTTGTCAGAAGAGCTGCAGCGCACCGATTTGTACCCACCAATTTGTCCACACTGGTGGAATCAATAAATGAGATTCTTGGTATGGGCAGGGAAGGGCTGTACTGCATTTTGGTCTTGCCGCCCAGCGGCATAGCGGTGGAAAGAGCGGAGCTGCCCGACCTGCCGGCGACAAAATCGCTGGTGCTGGGCCACCCCAAGCGAGACCTGACCATTCAGCCATATCCGCACTGGGTCGAAAAAAGCGTCCGGACAGAAACCGTGGTGATGGACGGTAAACGGATGCAGGTGACTGTAATAGAATAGACAGGAGCAAAGGATGAAAATTCTAACGCGAGCATCTGAAGTGAAAAACCCGACATTGTGCAGGTCCGGATTTGGGCGGTTTTGCATCATCGGTTTTGCACTTGTGTTATTCGTATATGGCTCGGCCTGCCTGGCGGTAACGAGCAAGGTGGTCCGGCATCACAGCAGCAGCGACTTTTCGAAGGGCAAAACTAAAGACGTTGTTATTGGCTCACGCGGCACGGTTGGGCTGGGATGGTCGGCTCAGATGCTTGGAGCAGAGTTTGAAGGCGTCTGGTCAATCAACAGCATCGTTGTAAACGGGGATACGGTTTATGTGGGGACAAGCCCGAACGGCGGGATTTACGAATACAAAGGCGGCAAAATGACAAAGATTTACTCGGCTGATTTGACCGTCAAAGCAGCCGGCAAGTCCGCTCCTCGCGACAGCAATGAGCCAAATGAACCAAACGAGCCGAATGCCCCGTCCGGCGTAAAGGCAGATAAGCATCTTGCCAACGAGCACATTTTCGCAATGGCGACTGACGCCCAAGGACGTCTGCTGGTCGGCATCAGCGGGCAAAGATGCGTCTTGTCTCGGCTCGAAAAAAGCGAGCTAAAAACGATTTTTGAGCCGAACGACGCAAAGTACATATTCGCGATAAAAGCCGATGACGCCGGGAACATCTATTTGGCGACAGGGCCTGAAGGCAAGGTATATCGGCTTGATTCCTCGGGCAAAAAACCGGAACTGATTTACGATAGTCCCGAGAAGAACATACTCTCTTTGGCCATTGGGTCAGACGGATGCGTATATGCCGGCAGCGACGGCAAGGGATTCGTTTACAAAATAAATCCCAAGACAAAGCAGGCAAGCGTGCTTTACGACAGCGACCAGCAGGAAATTTCGGCGTTATTGTTGTCGGATGGGGACTTGTATGCTGCGGCGACTTCGGCCAACGTTGTGCGCGCGGAGATGAGATTTGCCGCCCGCCCGCCTTTAAGCGGTCGCCCTGAGCCGCCGGCCCCGGATGACGAGGGGCCAGGCGATGAAGGAGGCGGGATACGGCTCGAGGTCGCCAATACGAAAGAAAAGACGGAAGAAAAACCACCCGAAGGAAAGATACCGCCGGTCAGACCCCCCAAGCCGACGCAGGCCAGCTTTGTTTATAAGGTCAGCGCCGAGGGATTTGTGACAGAGGTGTTCAATGAAACGGCGGTTTTTTTCTGCCTTGCGGGCGACAACAAAGAGCTGCTCATCGGGACGGGCAACAGCGCGCAGCTTTATGCCGTTCAGCCGGCATCCGAGGAGCATAAGCTTGTGTATGAGGACGAAGGGGCATCGCAGTTGACAGCGGTAAATGTGTCCGGCCAGAACATGTACGTTGGCACATCAAATCCCGCCAAGCTGATTAAGTTGAGCAAGGGCTTTGCCCGTGAAGGCACTTACACATCGCAGCTTGTTGATGCCGGTCAGCCGGCCACGTGGGGCAAGCTTCAGATAGAAGCGGATGTTCCGCAGGATTGCAGGGTTCTGGCCGCCTGCCGCAGCGGCAATGTCAAGGACGTCAACGACCCGAGTTTCTCCCCGTGGACTGAGCCGAAGGAAGTGACCGGCCCGATGGAACTGGGCTGTCCATTAGGCAGGTTCTGTCAATACAAGCTTATTTTGCAGAGCAAAGACGGTCACGTAAGCCCTGTTGTAAGAGAAGTGGCCGTCGCCAGCACCGTACCGAACCTTGCACCGCGAGTCGAGTCGGTCAATGTCAGCCGGCTTGATGCGCCCGGTAAAACGGGGACATTCAAAATCAGTTATCAAGTCAAGGACGACAACGGCGACAAGCTCATTTACAAGATTGACTTCAGGAAGGTCGGCAGAGAAAACTGGATTGAGATTGAGGATGCGGCCGAACAGGATAATTTCGAGTGGGACGGAAAGACCGTCGAGGACGGGCGCTATGAAATCAGGGTGACGGCGAGCGACGAGAGGAGCAATACCCCGCAGACCAAGCTGACCGGCAGCAGAGTAAGCGATGCGGCGGTTGTCGATAACACGGCGCCGATAGTTAAGAAGTTCTCCGTCAGCAAGAGCGGAAAAACAGTGACGCTGAAGCTGAAAGTCGCCGACGAGTACAGTGTAATCGGCAAGGTCGATTACACAATTGACAGCAACACCGAGTGGAAAGGCGCCACGCCGGATGATTTGGTCTGTGACACCGCCGAAGAGGATTTTACGCTCGTTCTTGAGGACCTCAAGCCGGGCGAACACGTGGTATCGGTCAGAATCAGCGACGACCTCGGCAATACGACTCACCGCAGTTTTGAGGTCAGCGCGGAGGACAAGTAGAGGTTTTAGGATTGAGCTTCGAGTTTTGTGCGATATATCGATTTTCAAAAAATAGTCGAGACGGTCGAGTCGCTCTGCATATCAGCAGCTTACGAGCTGCCTGCGGACGTATTTAACGCTTTGCAGTCGGCTGCAAAAAGGGAATCGAATCCGCGGGCTGCCGCGATACTCAATCAGCTTATCGAAAATGCGCGAATAGCATCGCAGGAGCGGATACCACTGTGTCAAGACACGGGCCTTGCCGTTGTGTTCGTCGAGCAGGGTTGTGAATCGGCCGTGAAATGTCCAGCCGGCAAGACGCTGCTTGACGCAATCAACGCAGGCGTTGCCGCCGGGTATGAGAAGGGGTATCTTCGCAAAAGCGTTGTCGCCGAACCGCTCAAAAATCGCAAGAACACCGGCTCAAACGCTCCCGCTATAATTCATCACACGCTTGTCGCCGGCGACAAGCTGAAGATAACGTTTATGGCCAAAGGCGGCGGCTGTGAGAATAAGAGCCAATTTCGGATTTTCAGGCCGACCGCACAGAGCGATGAGATAATCAAATGGGTAGTCGATGTGGCCAGACAAGCCGGCGCCGATGCGTGTCCACCTTTTATTGTCGGGATTGGAATCGGCGGCAATTTCGAACTGAGTTGTATCCTGAGCAAAAAGGCGCTGCTGCGAAACCTAAACGAGAGAAATCCTGATGAATATTACGCCGAAATGGAGGCAGATTTGCTTGCAGCAATAAACTCGACCGGCCTTGGTCCGCAGGGACTCGGCGGGGATACCACCGCACTGGCTTGTCTAATCGAGACGGCGCCCTGCCACATCGCGTCATTGCCCGTGGCGGTTAATATAGAGTGCCATAGCCACCGGCACAAAGAAGCGGTTATTTAGTTTTGTCGGTTTCGTACAACCTGTGATTTAGCGCAGCGGTTTTTTCTGCATCCATTTTTATCACTGCGCGGTCATAACTCATCAGGCCGTTCACTTCGGTCTCAACATCGGTTGTCTGTGTATAAACGGCTGCTGCAAGCCCCTTGTTTTTCATTGGCTGCAACCTTTGTAAAAGATTGCCGTAAGCGGCTGATAGCTGCTCTCTTGTCTTCGGCATCCGATACCCCCAGCCCTTCGTCTTTTGCCAGGAGTGTTCCCTGACGTGCAGGCCCAGTCCGCCGAACTCGCCGAGGACCGCTGCCCGGTTCGGCTCATTTGGCGGCGCCGCTGGACCGGGGTAGCTGTGGATGTCGCAGACGTCTCCTTCGTTGCGGTCAACCCAGCCGCTTGCGTTATTGACCAGCCGGGTTGGGTCGTGCTTCTTTATCCATCCGGCAATGTGCGCGGTGTCGTATTGTCCCCAGCCCTCGTTGAAGGGCACCCACATCACAATGCAGGGATGATTTCGCAGCGAGTCAATTATATTGGCAAGCTCAAGCTCGAATTGCACGGCGGAGTCCCTGCTGCGAACCAGGTCAGGGTCTTTTTGCCCAATATGCTTGTCGCCGTTGGGCATATCCTGCCAGACGAGAAGCCCCAGCTTATCACACCAGTAGTACCACCTCTGCGGCTCGACCTTGACGTGCTTTCGCGCCATATTAAAGCCGAGTTTCTTTGTAACTTCGATGTCGTATCGAAGCGCCTCATCGGTCGGGGCGGCGTAAAGCCCGTCAGGCCACCATCCCTGGTCTAAAGGCCCGAAAAGAAACGCCGGCTCGTTGTTCAGACACAGCCGGTTGACGCCGTTGGCATCTTTTGCTACGGCGATTTTGCGCATACCGAAATAGCCGTTGACCGAATCCTGCGCAACGCCTTCGTCGTCGATAAGCGTAACCTTGAGGTCATAAAGGAACGGCGAATCTGGTGACCACAGTTTCGGCTGTTTTATGTGTATCGTGATTTTCTCACCCGGCCTGCCGGATGTCTTTGCCGCCGATGAACCGCTGTCGCCTATTTCGATTTCAATGCTCGAGCTCTCGGCGCCTTTGGAGCAGTTCGCGGTTAGGTACACCGATTCTTTGTCGATGTCAGGTACGATATTGAGTGATTCGATATGTGCGCGGTTTACCGGTTCGAGCCATACAGTTTGCCATATTCCAGTGACGGAGGTGTACCAGATACTGTTGGGTTTGGCGACTTGCTTGCCTCTTGGCTGGAAGCCCGCATCCGCTGGGTCCCAGACGGACAGTACGATTTCCTGCGTCCGGCTGGGGTTGAGCAAATCGGTGATATCGAAACTGAATGGGTCGTAACCGCCTCGGTGGATTCCAACGAGCTTATCGTTGACCCAAACGGCGGCCTCCCAGTCAACCGCGCCAAAATGCAGAAGGATTCGCTTATCCTTCCAGCCGGGCGGTATTTCAAATGCCCTCCGATACCATAGCCGATTATTTTTGCCCACTTCCTTCATTACCCCCGATAGTGCAGATTCAGCGGGAAAAGGAACAAGGATTTGACCGGTAAACTTCTTCGGCTTAGGCAAATTCCCCGGCCTTATGGCGTACTGCCAAAGTCCGTTGAGGTTCATCCAGTCCTCTCGGACCATTTGCGGGCGAGGATACTCCGGATGAACGTTCTGTGGCGAGACATCTTTCGCCCACTGCGTCATTAATGGCCCTTTGGCGGCTTTCCATCCGTGCTGCACCGGCGCACAGGACGAATAAAAAATCAGCAATCCAACAGTGATAATGGAGATATGTATGCTTCTGATTTCCAGCTTCATTTTACGCTCCTCTGAATCAAACACCGATTTGTGCCGAAGCTGCCAGAATAAACGCCCACTTAGCGAGTTTCAAGGATTTTGCTTATTTTGTTTTGCAAGCCAGGCAAGGGCGGCCTTATGTATGATTTCGTGCTCGCCGTCGAAAATGGTTACTCTTGCGTTGCCGGAAGTGCGCCTGAACAGGGCTGTTTTGTCGCCGTAGGTTGAATCGGCAACTTGTCTTGTCAGGTGCGGCGGGACTTGTGTTTTTCCAACAAAGTATTGAATGTCCTCTTCGCTAATGCGGTCTTTTTCATCAGCAAGGATATTGAACGCCCGCAGTGTGTGATTGATGGCGACGCTTCCGACGTGGCCATCCCTTATGCCTGCGTTTAAGTCGAGCGGTACTGCTTTGGCGTTTGCCAGATACGTTATCGGCGACCTTTTCTGATATTCCGCGTCAACTGCAGGACTACCACCCGGGGCGCCGCCACAGGAAGCGGCGATTTCATCTGCATATCTTTCAAACTCGCCGCCTGCGTTTTTGCGTTCATAGTACCACGCCTTCAGGTCTATGATGGGACACCAGGCCGACACGGCTGCCCAGATGTTCGGCTCTTTGCCTGCAACGAGCAGTGCTGTGTATCCGCCCCCCGATTGTCCAACGAGGTATATTCGATTTTTGTCAATGTTTGCGCAATTTTTGGCGTATTCAACGGCGCTGACAACATCAGCGATGACTAAATTGGAGCCGGTAGTCCCGGGATTATTGTTTTTGCCGCGAAAGTTCGGGTGCATAAAGGCCCAGTTGTTTTCGATGCACCACTGAGCGTATGGGACATCATCGGGCTGGGTGTAGTCAAAAGACCAGCTATGCAGAGCGACAAGCAGTGGTACAGGACTTTTTGTTTTCGGCGCAAAAAACAGCGCCGGTTGAACAGTTGAATCGGCGGAACTGGTATATGTTACCCTCTTTACCGGTATCGGCCAGCCGGGGACACATTCTGCCTTGCTGGTGTTATCCGTTGAACAGCAATCGACTGCAACCATCATTGCAACTCCCAAAACGAATATTCGAACGCCTTGATTCAAACAGCGGTTCATTTGTGCTTATTGTGCCTTGCCTTTCAGGTACTCGCAACACAGATTCGAGACGGCGATGTACTGTTCCGGCAAGATTTGCTCGGGACGGTAATCGGGATTAACTGAACACTTCTCAAAGATTGCAGACCAGCTTTCGATTCCTGCCAGATTACCCGTCGCCAGTTTCACGCAGGACTTGACCATTTTTCTGCGATGCTGCATAAACAGGGCTATTGTGTCGGCAAAAAGCGTCATATCTCTTATACGCTCAACCTTATTTTTATTGCGGACATATTTTATCATTGCGGAATTGACCTGGGGCTGCGGCCAGAAGACCGAGGGTTTCAGAATCCTGATTGTCTCGACCTCACCCGTTGCCGCCAGAAAGATGCTTAACGTGCCATACTCTTTGCCGCCCGGCTCTGCGGTCAATCGCTCGGCCACCTCCTTTTGGACTGTGACGCACATCGCATCGGCTGTTGTGGACCCCGTTATCAGATTCAGCACAACCGCTGATGCGGCATTGTATGGCAGATTCGCCGCAAGCAGCAATCGGCCTGAGTGTGATTTGCGGGCAGTCGCAATCGCGTCTGTCACGGTATGGTTTATCGTTCTCTTATCCTGAAGGATGTCGGCGGCAATGATGTCGAGATTATCTGCGCGGGTCAATTGCTCTTTTGTGATGCCGGCCAGGCAAAGGTCAAATTCGACCGCCACAACAAAACCGGCCTTTTCAACAAGCGCTTCCGTCAATGAGCCGGTGCCGCATCCCACCTCCAGCACAACATCGTCACTGCGAATGTCCGCAGAATCAATCAGCAGACGCATCAGGTTCAGGTCAATCAGGAAATGCTGTCCAAGTTTTTTATTGGGTCTTACGCCCGCCGATGAAAGCAATTCCTGGATTCTATGCTTTGTTTGCATCCGCTGGGGCCTTTGCTTGTGTAACCTGGCGTGCCTTCTTGACGGCAACCATTTGAATGGCTGTGGTTATGGCGGCTTTCATACTGTCGGGACTGGCCCGGTTTTTGCCAGCGATGTCAAAGGCCGTGCCGTGTGCAGGAGACGTCCTGATTATTGGTATGCCGATTGTGATATTGACCGCCTTGTCGAACGCCAGCAGCTTGACCGGTATCAAACCCTGGTCATGATACATTGCGACAACCCCGTCAAAATCACCCTGTGCGGCCCGCATAAAAAGCGTATCGGCCGGGAAAGGGCCGAGACAATCAATGCCCTGTTCCTGCGCCATAAGGATTGCGGGCGATATGATGCGTTGTTCTTCATCGCCGAATTGCCCCGACTCGCCGGCGTGCGGATTGAGGGCGGCGACGCCGATGTGCGGATTTTCAATGCCGAAGTAATCTTTAAGAGCGGTATTGAGCAGGTCTATCGGCTCAAAGACACAGCCGATTGTGAATTTGTGGCGGACATCAAAGAGCGCCACGTGAATGGTCGCAAGCGCAACCTTTAACGGGCCTGCGACAAACATCATCGCCTTTCTCTGTGACTTGCACAGCTTCGCCAACATTTCGGTATGTCCCGGCCAGGGAGCTCCGGCCATTTTCCAGCTCGTCTTGCTGATTGGACCTGTTACTACGGCATCTATAATTTCGCGCTTGGCTGCGTCAATGGCATCGACGCAGAATCGTACTGACGCATCGCCTCCGACCTCGCTCGGCGCCTTTACCCAGGGCGAGATGGCATACTCATCGTAGTCGGCAACCATAACCTTGTGCGGATAATCCCTGCTGATTTTCTCGTGCTGATGCCTGCCCCAGAACGGCTCAATCTCGGCCTTGTCGGCGGCGTAGCGCAATTGCTCATCCATACCGAATATGATGAACTTGGCCGAAAGGCGCATCTCCGGCTCAGCCAGTGCCTTAACAATGACTTCCGGCCCTATCCCCGCCGGCTCGCCCATCGTTATCCCTATCACCGGTTGTTCTAAAATCGAATTGTGGTTGATGCCATTGTTCATAATTCTGCCGCAAACAAGCAAATCAAAAGCCGAGTTCCATAAGTTTGTCGGGGGTCATTCCCTCTTGCCTCGGTAACGAGCCGAGAGCGAATTCAAGGTGCTTTTTTACGGTTTTTACGATGATGTCAATTTCGATATTGGCGGTGTCGCCGGATTTGGCAAGGCCGAGCGTTGTTTTCCTGAGTGTTTCTGGTATCAGGGCAACGATGAAGCCGGTTTTGTCCATATCAGCAATCGTTAGCGATACGCCATCGACAGCGACAGAACCTTTGGGAATAATCTGGCTGAGCAATTCGGTACCGGCTGTAAATCGCATCGTGGCGAAATCGGCTTTTCTGTCGATTTTCTTGATTGTCGCTGTGCCGTCGATGTGGCCCAATACAAAGTGTCCACCGAACCGGTCACCGGCACGCAGAGAAAGCTCGACATTGACCTTTGAGCCGGCTGTCAATTTGCCCAGATTCGTTTTGCTGAGGGTTTCTTCGCTTATATCGAAGTTTGCCGAACTGTCGTTTAGCCCAGCGACAGTCAGGCATACGCCGCTGATGGCGATGCTATCGCCGATTTTCGTCTGTTTAGCCAAGTTCTGCAAATCGACCGCCAGGGAAGCAGCGCCGCCGCTTCGCTTGAGCGACTTTACGGTGCAGACCTGCTGAATAAGTCCCGTGAACATAACGATTGACTATTTACGATTTTCCATTTACCATTTTTGTCTTAGCAGGGCAAAGTTGTTAAGTTAATTGTAAGTAATCACTTAGAAAAAGTCAAATTGGCAACTATTTTGGGGAGGACGTACTTATGAATACGTTTTGGCTGAAAATCGCAGTCGTTGTGGTAATCGTGCTGGCAGTGGTTATCGCCGTCAGCCGGTACACCGGCTCAAAGCCGGGCGGCTCTCATGCGGTCATAACAGTCGAAGATGAGCCGCAGGCGGAGAAACCGAAGACCTTCGGCGACGTTGCCGCACGGGACGACAAACGTCTGCGAGCCGAGCCAAACCAGGCGGTGCAGATGCAGTTCAATGAGCTTACCGAGGAACAGAAGGTCAACGCAGAGCAGTTGTATGAAATGGCTATCGCCCAGCGGAAAATGGGACGCCTGCCGGGAATGAGTTACGGCCAAATGGTCCAGTACTGCCGACAGATTATCGAGCGATACCCGGAAAGCGAATACGCCTACAAATCCCGAAAAATGTTGGGCGAGGTCCCGCAACGAGAATGGGAACGATACAAAATAACACAACAGGAAATAGATGGTACCGTGACCGTACCTTCAAAGTAGATTCTCTCTCAGATATGGCTCGCACTCAAGGAGGAGAATGAAGATGTCTGCTACCGTAGAGGCTGCGCAAATACCCGTTATTTCGATAACGGCTGGATGTTTGCCTGAGGCGTGGGAAAAGGCGGTGTTGGCGGTATGGGATAAAGGGCTGGAGGTAAAGACCCAGTATGATAAGCCCGAAGACCCGCCAAGCAAGGACGCGACAGTAATGATTACGGTCGCCGACCCATTTGCCGAGCCGAGGATACACAAGAATTTCCCCGGCGGGCCTGAAGAGCTTGAGGCGTATCGGCAGGAAGTGGTTAGCGGCATTCACGACCACTGGATTGACCCGGCTGCCGGCAAATGGACCTATACTTATCACGAACGGCTGTTTGCGTACTCGCCGGTCGAAGACATCAGGAATCCCAAATCGCCAAAGCCATTCAGGAAGGTCAACCAGATTCAGTACATAATCGACTATCTCTCGAAGGTGACGCACACCCGCCGGGCGCAGGCAATTACCTGGATGCCGACGGCAGACCCGCAAACGGATGACCCGCCCTGTTTGCAAAGAATATGGTGTCGGCTTATCCGCAATGAGAAGTGTGGCGGGTTTACGCTGAATATGAATACCCACTGGCGAAGCAGAGACCTGTATAAGGCGTGGTTTATGAACGTCTATGCGCTTACGGACCTGCAAAAAACAATCGCCGACGCAATATCAAAGAATCTCGGCGAACCGGTCAAGGCCGGCAGGTATGTCGATATAAGCGATTCGCTGCACATCTACGGCAGCTACTTCAACGAGGTTCATCGCGAAGTTGAGAAAATGAAGCGCAGCCCATATACCGAGCGGGCGTGGGAAAGCACTCATCCTGCCTTTGAAATGATGACCTCTGAAGCAAGAGAAAAACTTGCGAAGGACCCAGACTGGTTCGCAAAGGCAAAGGGCTGAGAAATTAAGAATTCAGAAGTGATAACTCCAAAGAAAAGAAGGTCAGGTATGGCACTGAGGGTGAACGGCGAGACAATAGATGATTCGCAGATACAGCAAGAAGCAGAGCGGCTGCGCCCTGATTATGAGCGTGCATTTGCAGACCAGGACGAAGAGGAAAAGGAAAAGCAACTGCTCGAATGGTCAAAAGAAAACCTTGTTGAGAGGGTGCTTCTCAAGGCCGAGCTCAAAAAGAACAAGGACAGGGTGCCAAAGGAAACGGTAGAGACGATACTTACCCGCCTGAAAAAGCAGAACAAGGACGATAAGCAGCTTTACGCCCAATTCGGCGTCCAGACCGATGAGGGGCTGCGAGACGTCATCACACTGACAGTCGGGATGGACCTGCTGGTTGAGGACGTCGGCAAAACCATCCCAGAGCCGTCCAAAGCCGAGATTGAGCTGTATTATACCGAGAACAAGGAGCGATTCCGGTCTAAAGAGCTTGTCAGGGCCGGCCACATCGTAAAGCACGTTGACTGGCAGACGGACGACGCAGCCGCCTACGAGGGCATACGAAAGGCGCAGCAGCAGTTGCAGAAGGGTATATTGTTTGAGTTTGTCGTCCGGCAGTACTCCGATTGTCCCGAGAGCAGCGGCGACCTCGGGTACATCGCAAGGGGACAAATGGTCGAGGAGTTTGACGATGTCGTCTTCAACCTGGGTACAGGCCAGACAAGCGACATCTTCCGCACGCGGTTCGGCTACCACATCGCCAGGGTCTATGACAAGAAACCCGGCGTTGTGCCCGGTCTGGGCGAGGTCACAGAAGAGGTCACAGCAGAGCTTAAACAGCGTATGCGCGACGAGGCGTTCGGCCAGTACCTTGACCGTCTTCGCAGTCAGGCCAAGATAGAGGAAATATGACCGGCCGCACGATACGAAAAAAACGGGCGGCGATTTGGCGAGCGGCGAATTTTATTTTAAGCTTTGTTTGGCTGGGCACATAAAGCTGACGAAGCCGCCCAGCCCCATTTTGAGGAACCTGCGCCAATGGTGCTATCAGGTTCTGCCGGACAAACAGACCAAAGGCAACTGCGGCGCTGATTTCTCAAAATAGGGCTGGGGGCGGGCCGTCTCAGTATGAAAAAAAACCGCTCAGCCGGAAACCCCTGGCGGCTTGTCCGCCAGCGGCCGGGAATTGCCGAAAACGGCATTTGCCCGGCGTCACGACAGACGGTTAACGGAAAGTTATGGGGGGGCCATACGAGTTTCTTTCCGAGTTGGGGTCTCCTGCGTTCGGGACGCAGGGGCCCTTTTTATTTGGATTCAAGTCCCATACCTGCAAGAATGTCCAACGCCTAATATCGAACATCCAATAACAAACTGCAAACATATCAACAAACAACAGGCGGAATTGCTTTGACAATCACACGGCCGGGTTTACAATTTGTCGATAGGCAGGATGCTCGTTGTGCCTTGCAGATTGAAGCGGTTTCAATCCCGACTCGGTGAAAGTGAGGTGGGTAAAGCCCGTGAGATGTCCCTTTTGCAAGGAAGACAGGGATAAGGTCATCGATTCGCGGTCGAGCGACGGCGGGCGAATCATCAGACGCAGGCGACAATGCCTGGTCTGCAAGAAGCGATTCACCACTTACGAAAAAATGAGCGAGAGCTTCAAACTGTATGTGGTGAAGAAGGACAACTCGCGCGTTCCTTACGAGAGGGAGAAAATCATCGCCGGGCTTCAGAAGGCCTGCTACAAAAGACCGGTCTCAGTCGAGCAGATTCGCCAGATAGCAGACAGGGTCGAGGAAGACATATTCCGCAATTTCGACAAAGAGGTAACCAGCGCCTTTATCGGCGAGAGTGCCATAAAATATCTTCGCAGCGTCGATAAAGTCGCGTATATACGATTTGCAAGCGTCTATCGTGATTTTAAGGACGCAGGTCAATTGATTGAGGAAGTCAGCCAGGTCATCGCAGAGCCGGATTACGAGGGTCAGCCCAAACTCTTCGAGAGGTGACAGTCGGTGTGTCCGGCTTGATGCGTCATCCGGCAACTGTTGCTGTTGTCGAGTTTTGCAGGGATGCAAAATGGCGGGGGCAAAGATACGTCTTGGTGTGGTGAAGGCCGACGGCAACGTCGAGCAGTACCTGTACACGAAGGTAGTGGGCACAATCAACAATGCCTTATGTGCAGTCGGGCAGGCAGATACAGGCGTCGCTGAAGAGCTTGCCGATGCGGTTACCTTCTTTCTCTATCACAACAGAAAGTCGCCTAATGTGGGCAGCAGTGAGATACTTTCGGTTATCCAGGTAGTCCTGTCTGAGACCGGATATGAAGATGCCGCTGCCGCGCTGTCTGAACATCATTTCGAGAGAAAGTTAAAGCGGTGTCGTCTTGAGGTAGCCGATGTGGATGTGCGGGAGCTTATCGATGCACAGGCCGTCTGCGGAATCACCCCGGCAGTTCGCAGGGACCGTTGGGATAAATCACGCATTGTCGCGGATTTGGTTGCCAGATACCGATTAGACCGCCGGCAGGCCAGGGCAGTTGCATCAATGGTCGAGGAAAGAATATTCGGTATGGGTATTACCCTTGTGCCATCCAGCTTGATAAGACAGCTCGTCTTGGCCGACGCCGCCGCAATCCTAAACGCCCAGCAGCAATTGCAGACAACATAAAAGGCCATCCGTGGCTTGAATGCGCTCGCGTTCCCATCTGTCCTTAACCAAGCGTTAATCCAGGTTAACCAATGCAACCTCGGTCAACATAAGGAGCAGAAGAAAACAATACTTTCACGGTCTGGGAAAAGCAAAGTTCTGCTTCTGTGAAAACCGAAGTCGTTTGCGCAATCGAAAAAATCTCTGAAAAGCATCTAATCAAACTGCAAGATTAAAGTAAATGGTGTACACAACATATCCTAACCTTGATTACCTTCGATTATGACTTTTGCCTTGGCAAGAATTGGGTCAGGACTGTCAGTTTCGGATATGTCGAGCCAGCGGACGGAGGGGAAGGTTTTGAACCAGGTGCGCTGTGCCTTGGCTAATTTGCGTGTGTTTTTCTTGATTAGCTCGATTGCATCGTCAAGCGTTGTTTTGTCGGCCAAGTAGTCGATTATTTCCTCATAGCCGATTGCACAGCGTGCTTGTTCGCTTAAAGGTTTCACTTCTGCCAAAAGCCCTTTGACTTCGTCAACAAGCCCCTGCTCAATCATCTTTTTTACTCTTGCATTGATTCTTTTACTCTCCTGGTTTTTTTCTCTCTTCAGGCCAATTATCATCCAATCGTCAGTCGTCCGATGATTCCACTGGGTTTGGAAACTCGAAATGGGCTTGCCGGTGAGTTGGAAAACTTCGAGAGCGCGGATGATTCGTTTAGCGTCGTTGGGGCTGACGCGGCTTGCGGCGGCGGGGTCAACTTTTTTCAGTTCTTCGTGGAGCGGCTGAGGACCTTCTGCCTCGGCACGGGTTTTGAGTTCTGCTCTGATTTGCGGGTCAGCGCCGGGGCCATTGAATAGGCCGTACAGCAACGCTTTGATATAAAGAGCTGTGCCACCGACGGCGATGACGGATTTGTTGCGGGAGTGAATATCCTCGATTGCGGTGTTGGCAAGAGTGAGGAATCTGCCGACGCTGAACGCCTCGCTTGGCTCGACAACGTCAATGAGGTGGTAAGGGACTTGGTCTCGCGCCTCTTTAGGGGGTTTTGCGGTGCCGATATCCATTCGCCGATACACCTTCATTGAATCGATGGACACGATTTCGCCGGCCAGGGTCTTGGCAAGCTCAAACGCCAGCCGCCCCTTGCCTGATGCAGTCACTCCCAAAATAAGAATCTTATTTGTGTTCACAATTTTGTCTCGAAGCCCAAAAGACCGCTTGTATAATACGCCTTTGAATGCTGTAAGGCAACCTGACAGTCGGGGCGTGTATGGCAAAACCGGTTCATTCAATGAATGATTTCAAGGCCGAACTTGCGAGCAAGGTGCGAGTCGTCAACAGGACCCTTGCGCGGATACTATCACAGCCGTCCTTAGTCGGGGCTGATATGCGTCAGTCGCTGCGATACGCGCTCGAAGGCCCGGGTAAACGAGTGCGCTCGGCCCTTGTGCTCTGGTGCTGTGAGCTTATAAACGGCCGTTTCAACCGCAACGCGAAAATTGCCGCAGCGGCAATCGAGCTGGTGCATACCTATTCCCTCATTCACGACGACTTGCCTGCAATGGACAATGATGATTATCGGCGTGGTCGGCTGACCTGTCACAAACGGTTCGATGAAGCGACCGCCATCTTAGCGGGCGACGGGCTGCTGACACTTGCTTTCGAGATTCTGGCAAAGAAGACCAATCCGCCGGATGTTGCAATTAAATTGATAAGCGAACTGGCGGAGGCGGCTGGGCCTGCGGGTATGGTGGCAGGTCAAATGGCGGATTTAAAGGCGGCAAACAACAAAGCAAGCCGGCAGCTTCTCCGTCACATTCACACCAATAAGACCGCAAAGATTTTTCGCTGTGCCGCTGCAATGGGCGGTATATGCGCCGGGGCTGATAATAAACAGCTACGGTCGTTACGCAAATACGGATTAAAAGTCGGGCTCGGTTTTCAGATAGCAGACGATATTCTGGATGTCTGCGGTACGAGTGAGCAGTTGGGCAAGACCAGCGGCAAAGACACCGCACAAGGCAAGGCCACCTATCCTGCGGTCGTAGGCCTGGATAATTCAAGAAAATTGACCGGGAAACTTGCAGCAGAAGCAGTTGCGGCTCTCAAGCCATTCGGAAAAAAGGCAGACACACTCCGTCGGCTTGCAAATGCACTCCTTGAAAGAACAAAGTAAATACCCGTTTGGAGAAATACAGTGAGTGACCTATTCAATCTCGATGGCGACCTCGCGATAGTGACGGGCGGCTCGAGAGGACTCGGAAAGGAAATTGCAACCGCCCTGGCCGAGGCGGGGGCTAATCTGCTCATAGGCAGCAGGCGTCAGGAGGAAATCAGCCGCACCGCCGAAGAGATAGCGAGAGCCACGGGGCGAAAAGTGGTCGGCGCGGCACTTGACGTCACCAGTCGCAACTCAGTCAAGAAATTCGTCGAACGCGCCGTGAGTGAGTTCGGCAAAATAGACATCCTTGTCAATAGCGCAGGGATAAATATTCGCGCGCCGATAGCGGAAGTGCGGGACGAGGACTGGGAGAAAATTTGGCAAACGAACGTCACCGGCGTTCTGAATCTGTGCAGGCAGATTGTCCCCATTATGGTCAAAGCTGGCTATGGGCGGATTATAAATGTGGGCTCATCGCTGAGCACGATCGGCCTGGCCAACCGAGTCAGCTACTGCGCATCAAAGGGAGCGGTCCTGCAGATAACGCGGACACTGGCAGTCGAGCTTGCGCAGACCGGCGTAACGGCCAACTGCCTGTGTCCGGCGGTATTCGCCACCGAGATAAACAGGCCCGTAATGGATAGCCCCGAGGCAGCCAGAGCGCTGCTTGACAACGTCCCGATGAAACGCTGGGCCAAACCCGATGAGATAAAGGCGCCGGCGGTCTTTCTGGCCAGCCGGGGCGCCAGTTTCGTAACCGGTGCGGTCCTTACCGTCGATGGCGGCTGGACAGCCAGCTAATCTATATCATCAGACCCTCATACGTTTTCAGTATAAAAATTGTCATCGTGAAGGGACTATGAGCAACAGAAAATCCCTCGCAGCATTGTTGACAACATGCTCGTAACTACCTTAACATAAGAAACATCTTGTTGATTCGCTGCATATAAGCAGTTCAGGAATCTGTTATTATGCCACAGGAAAGATATTTGGACTGGGCCACCAAACATACGCAAACCACCTGGTGGCACGACTCGGCAGACCCGGAAGAATTACGACTCGGTCTTGAGCGCGGAGCGATTGGGGTAACCACAAATCCTATGCTGAACTACATCGCCCTATCGCAAAATCAGACGCACTGGTCGGAACAGATACAGGATGTGCTCGCCCAAAATCTTGAACCCGCCCACAAGGCCGAGGCCCTTGTACGAATCGTTGTCACGGAAACCGCACAGAAGCTGCTGCCGATTTACGAGAAAACCGTCGGTCAAACCGGATATGTCTGCGCCCAGGTCAATCCAGGCAGGCCCGGTGACAGAGACACGATGATGTCCCTGGCCGAGCGCTTCACCAAATGGGCCCCTAACATCGCCGTCAAATTACCGGCTACCGCCGCGGGCCTTGATGTGCTGGAGGAATGCGCAGCGCGGGCAATTACGACGACCGCCACTGTCAGCTTTACTGTTCCCCAGGTCATTGCCGTCGCGGAGAGATACCGCAAAGGTATCCAGCGGGCCAAGAAGAACGAGCTAAAGCCAGCCCACTGCTTCGCTGTGATTATGATTGGTCGGCTGGATGACCATCTGCGCGACGTCGCGCAGGATATGCAGGCCGACATCAGCGAGGCCGATATCCGCCAAGCAGGCATAGCCGTGACCAAACGGGCTTACGCCATTTGTCGGGACCGCCAATACGAGGTTGAAATGATTGTAGCCGCGCTGCGAGGAACCTATCATATGACCGAACTGGCCGGCGCGAAGGTCATTATGTCCATCGCCCCCCCTTACCAGGATATGCTGCTGTCCCCAGACCTGCCTCGCCGAGAGCGTATCGAGGCCCCCGTGGCCGAAGATGTGATTGCCCGGCTCAGCCGGATACCGGACTTTGTCCGGGCTTATGACCCGCAGGGAATGAAACCAAATGACTTTATCAGCTATGCAGTCTCTCAAAGAACGCTGGCGCAATTCTGCGAGTCCGGCTGGTATCGACTGGAAAAGTTTGGCAAATAATCGGCTGCTGCGAGCATCGCAAGATTATGCGATTGACAAGGAGCGAAAGGAGGCAACTGATGCCAGAAAAGAGAATCGGTTTTATCGGCTTAGGCATTATGGGCAAGCCCATGGCCAAAAACCTGCTCAAGGCAGGTTTTTCACTTACAGTGTATGACATCGCATCATCACCGGTGCAGGAGCTGGTCGAAGCCGGCGCCCGCGCAGGCACTTCAGCTAAGGACGTGTCGCAAAACAGTGAAATTGTCATCACTATGCTGCCCAATTCGCCCGAAGTCAGGCAGGTCGTGCTGGGCGAGGACGGTGTACTGGCCGGTGCCAAGCCGGGCACTATCCTGATAGATATGAGCTCAATAGTCCCACTGGCCAGCCGTGAAATCTCTCAAAAAGCCCTGGAAAAGGGCGTTATTATGCTCGATGCCCCCGTCAGCGGCGGTGAACCCAAGGCCATTGAAGGAACACTGGCCATAATGGTCGGCGGACCCGAAAATGCCTTTATGCAGGTAAAGGATATCTTGAAGGTTATGGGTGCTTCCGTGACCCGCGTTGGTGAAATCGGCAGCGGCAATATCACCAAGCTGGCCAATCAAATCATCGTCGCCCTGAACATCGCCGCAATGTCGGAGGCGATGGTGCTTGCGACCAAGGCGGGCGTGGACCCGGAAAAAGTTTTTCAGGCCATCCGCGGTGGACTTGCCGGCAGTGCCGTCCTCGAAGCCAAGATGCCAATGGTCCTTCAAGGGAATTTCAAGCCCGGCTTTCGCATTGAACTGCATTTCAAAGATATGTTGAACGTCCTCGATACGGCCCATCAACTGGGTGTGCCCATACCACTGTCAGGGACGATACTGGAGATTATGCAGGCCCTGAAGGTGGGCGGCAGGGGCAAGGACGACCATAGTGCCATCGTAACGTTTTATGAGCAACTGGCCAAGGTCCAAATCGGGCGCTGATTATGGAAAGGAGATGTACCTATGAACGAACCGGCCAAAACACAACCTAATAAGAGAATAACCCGTCGAACATTTATGAAGGCGGGCGCAGCAGCGGCACTGACAGCCGCTTCGTGGTCGAGGGTTTATGGTGCCAACGAGCGAATAGGAATCGGAATGATTGGCTTTGGGCTAATCGGCCGGATTCATACGCGAAATTTCAAGGCCCAGCCGGATGTTAATATCGTCGGCATTGCAGAGACCTACCAGCCGCGACTCGATACGGCTGCCGAACTGGTCGGACCGCCGGTCGTAAAATACCACGACTTCAGAAAACTCCTCGACAACAAGGATATTAATGCAGTCGTTGTCACCACGGCCGACCACTGGCATGCCCTGATGACAATGATGGCCTGTGCGGCTGGAAAGGACGTCTTTGTCGAAAAGCCGACAACACTCTTTGTGCGCGAAGGGCGGTGGATGCTCGATATCGCAAAACGATACAATCGCGTGATACAGGTCGGCACACAACAGCGTTCAGGCCCGCACTATCAGAAGGCCCGTCAACTGATACAGAGCGGCCATCTGGGTGATATCGTCGCCGTTCAAATTAAATACTACCGCAATTTGATGCCCGGATTCGGCAATCCGCCCGACCAGGATGCGCCACCCGAACTCGACTGGGAAATGATGTTAGGGCCGGCACCTTACCACAAGTACAACCCGAATCGCGGTATATACCATTTCCGCTGGTTCTGGGATTATGCCGGCGGGCAGATGACGAATCTCGGACAACATTCGTTGGACGTGGTGCACTGGATAATGAACGTGGATGGCCCCAAGGCCGTGTCCAGCAGCGGCGGGCGGTTCTTCCTGAAGGACAATTGCGATACCCCTGATACGCAGGATGCGATTCTGGAGTATCCCGGCTTTGTCGCGAACGTGGAGTATCGCGAGTGCACTTCGGCACCTGCTGATTCAAGCATGGGCGATGTGGTGTTCTACGGCACAAAGGGTTCAATGGCCCTTTCACGCAATGGATACAAAATCAGCCCGAGCCCCAAGAAAAACCCGACGAACATTGTCGCCGCGATTATCGGAGGCCATCCTGTCGGCGGGCCTCAGCCCATCGAGGAACCAAAAGACCAGTTGTGGACCACATCCGACGAGATGAAAGGTGACGACAGAGAGCTTTATGTCCTGCATACGCGCAACTTCCTCGATTGTATCAAATCGCGCAGGACGCCGAACGCCGACATTGAAAGCAGCCATCAAATTGCGACTGCCTGTCATTTGGCCAATATCTCCTTGCGAACCGAGCGGAAGATTCGCTGGGACGCGAAGAAAGAGCAGATTATCGACGACGCAGAGGCCGCCAAAATGTTAGTGCGGGAATATCGCAGCCCCTGGGACAAGGAACTCAAGGCCCTTAAGGTGACATAGCAGATGTACACTCGCAGACAAGTGCTTGTTTTGGCGGGACATTCGGCCGCGGCGGCGATTCTGGCTGGGGCCGCGCCTGTGCCGGCTGGGACAACGGCGAAAACAGGCAAGATGGGAGTTGTGATGCATTCCTATAACCTGCGAATGCTGGCCGACAGGAAAGCCGGAAAGACCGACGATGCCTTTGCCGAACCGTTGAGATTTCTCGAGTACTGCCGCAATCTCGGCGCCGGCGGGATTCAGGGCAGCATTGGGGTGCGGGACGAAAAATACTCGATGCGGCTGCGGCGTCTGGCCGAAAAGTACGAAATGTATCTGGAGGCCAGCATCGAGCTGCCAAAAGATGATTCCGAGATGGAGCGATTCGAATCGGAGCTTCGCACCGCTGCAGATGCCGGGGTCAGTGTAGCTCGCGTAGTGCTTATTCCAACCGGCGGTTCCGGCCGGCGATACGAGGATTACCATTCACTTCAGGACTTCCAAAAGGACCGCGCCGACGCTGTGAGGATGCTCGGCAAGGCCGTCAGGATTGCCGAGAAAAAGGGCGTAAAGCTGGCGATTGAGAACCATAAGGATGAGCTTGTTGGCGAGCGATTGGAAACGCTGTCACAAATAAGCAGCGAATGCCTCGGTGTGTGCGCAGATTTCGGCAACAGCTTTTCGCTGCTGGAAGACCCGCTTGAGGTTATCAGGGCTTATGCGCCTTATGCCCTGACCAGCCATATCAGGGACCTAGCCGTGAAAGAATATGAAGACGGCTTCTTGATGTGGGATGTCCCCTTAGGCCAGGGATTCCTCGACCTGACGAAAATGATTGAGCTGCTGCGCAATGCCAACCCGCTTGTGAGGTTCAACCTTGAGTTGATGACCCGTGATGCCCTGAAGATTCCCTGCCTGACGGAAAAGTACTGGGCTGCGATGGGGAATGTCCCAGGCATCAATCTGGCTCGTACCCTTAAGATGGTGCGGGCCAAGGCCAGCCAACAGCCTCCGCCGCAAATTAGCACACTGCCTGTATCCGAGCAGTTCAGATTGGAGGATGAGAACGTGAAAAAGTGCCTCGCCTATGCCGGCGAGCACCTCGGCTTATAAGGAGTATATGAATCCGCTGCTGATACTGTGTATTGGTGTTGTCATCGTCGTTGGAATGATTGTCGTACTGAAGGTCAACGCCTTCGTCTCGCTGACCACAGCGGCGATAATAATCAGTATGCTGGCTCCCGGACAACTGGAAGACAAGATTGCCCGCGTGGCGCGAGAATTCGGAAATGTTGTAGGAAGTATCGGCATCGTTATTGCCCTGGCGGCAATTATCGGTAAATGCCTGATGGATAGCGGCGCCGCCGACTGCATAGTCCGCTTTTTCCTAAGGATGCTTGGAGAAAAGCGGGCGCCCGCCGCCTTGTTGGCCAGCGGTTTCATCCTTTCGATACCCGTGTTCTTTGACACGGTCTTCTACCTTCTTGTTCCACTGGCTCGCTCGTTGTGGAGACGGACTCGCAGGAACTACGTTCTCTATATCACGGCCATAGGAACTGGCGCATCTATAACACATGTCCTCGTGCCGCCCACTCCGGGTCCGCTGTTTGTCGCCAACAACCTGGGGATTGACCTGGGAATGATGATTATGGTGGGCCTGCTTATCGGCGTGCCGTCCGCTGCGGTGGCGATGCTGGCCTGCTTCGTGATAAATCATTTTACGGCATTGCCAATGCGCCCCTATCCCGGCGAATCGGACACCGGAACAACCACAGAAAACCACGAGCCGCCGCTCTGGCAGTCCGTGCTGCCGGTGGTGTTGCCGGTACTGTTGATTTCCTCAAACACCATATCCAAGGCAATGCAGTGGAAAGGTGTTGTGCCTTTCACATCCGTCGCAGGCGACCCGAATCTGGCCCTGCTGATTGCCGCTGTCATCGCGATGGTGGTGTTGGTGCGCACCCGACACGTGTCGCTGGCCGAACTGGGCAAGACCACGGAAGAAGCCCTGATGAGTGGTTCGGTTATTATACTCATTACTGCTGCCGGGGGCGCATTTGGCGCGATGCTGCGCGCCTGTGATATCCAGGGGACAATGAGCAAATGGATTCATAATGAGTCATCCGGTGCAGGAACCGCAATCCTTTTGGCCGGCTTTGTAATGGCATCAGTACTGAAATTCGCACAGGGATCCAGCACCGTTGCGATGATAACGTCCTCAACTACGATGGCGGCACTCGGCGTTAATACCCGGATGCTGGGCTTCCATCCGGTCTATCTTGCTGCCGTCATTGCGGGCGGTTCTCTGGTGGGCGGCTGGATGAACGACAGCGGCTTCTGGGTCATATCACGGATGAGCATGCTCACCGAGGTTGAAACCCTGAAGTCCTGGACTATCGCCGCTGCCGCCACCGGACTTAGCATATTTGGCTTTTCTCTGCTCTTTGCGCACCTGCTGCCGCTGGTGTAAGAAAGCCAGCGAAGCAGACCCCGCAACGAGTCCTTGAAAGGGTTGACGATGCGAAGAGATATCTGTGTTGATGTCGTGACGTACGCCGTGCTTGCGGCGATGTGCGGCGGCTGCCAGAGTACAGGTTTGAAGGAGCAGTCGCAGTTGATGTATCGCGTAAATTGCGGAAGCACCGGCGAGTACACCGATGACAATGGGGCGGTGTGGCAGACAGACCAGGTGCTGGAGGAAGGTAAGAGCTGGGGAGCAATCGGAGGCCAGACAGTAACGAGGGAAAAGGCCCTGACTATACGAGGAACACGGGCACCCGGCGTGTATCGGACCGAACGTTATCAACTTGAAGGTTATGAGTTCGAACTGCCCGATGGTGTGTATAGAATCCGCCTGCATTTTGCAGAGACCTTTGAAGGCGTTTACAGGCCGGGTATGCGAGGTTTCGATGTGAATGTCGGCGAAAGATGCGGCCTTTACGATATGGACCCTTTCAGGGAAGCGGGCGGGTTTGCAAGGGCCGTGGTGAAAGAGCTTAAGGGAGTACGCGTTAGCGGCGGCAAGCTCAGGATTGAGTTTGTGACGCGAGCGATGGGTGCGACGGTCAACGGCATTGAGATATTCCGGGATTCGTGTGCGCAGCAAGACGTGAAGAAAATCCTGTTTATCGGCAACAGCTTGCACTTCTTCTGGGCACTGCCGGAAACAGTGGAGGCAATGGTCAATACGGGCCAAAATGAGATTCGCATTGAGTCGCATCGTTCGCTCTATGGCGGCAAAGACCTCAAATTTCACTACGACCAGAGTGATGCCGTCGGCAGGATAAGAACAGGGAACTTCGACTACGTTGCTTTGCAGGAGGGGCCAAACGACCCGGTGGGCGATAGGGAGCAGACGTTCGAATATGCAACGAAGTTTGATAAAGTCATCAGAGCCAGCGGGGGCAAGACGCTGCTGTTCATGCGATGGGCGTCTCTTGGCGAGTCGGCGGAGCGTCAGAACCAGATAATAGATAGGGACGTCGCCCTGGCGGAGAAGCTGGGGGCGGTGTTGGTACCTATTGGCGCGGCCTGGCAGCAGGCACTCCGTGAAAAGCCCGAGCTTGTGCTTCACAATCCGGACGGCGGACATCCGGGGCTGCAAGGAGCTTATTTGAATGCGTGCGTTTATTATGCGGTTCTTACCGGCCAGTCGCCCGTGGGATACTGCAAGCCGGCGGTGCTGGGACAAGAGGTGAGAATCGACCGCGATACAGCATTGTTCCTCGAAAGGGTGGCGTGGGAGACAGTCGAGCGGTATCGACCGTTGACTTTGCTTCGCTGAGCCGGCCGTGAGCTTTATGTCCGAAAGTGCATCAGGAGGGCTTGAAGAGAACAAGATTCCTTCAGTCGCACCCAAACGGCCCTTACATCCGTAAAAACCTTCGTTCACGATACTGATAAGGTCGTTTGGCAATACCAACCTGCAAGCCGGCAATTCCATTAAGGAAAAAAAGAAGCACCTGCCGATATTATTTTAAGGCAATTTGGGGTTACGCCATGAAAATAGGATTGTCTCCTATCGGGCTGTGTCCGCTGATTCTTGTCCTGCCGCCAAGGCAGGTTATCAAGGGGGAGTTTCTTCAATCAAAACAAATGCCAAAAGCGTGGGGGGAATATTTCGATATTTACCACTTAATGTACAGGATTCGTCCTCCACCCAGACCCCCGTAACTTTGTGAAGCTCTTGTGTTAGAACTGTTTTTGCGAACCAACGGGCCATAAGCAGGATGCTTATGGCCTTTTTTTGTCACTATCTCTCTGGTTCGCTAAAACGACTTCTTTAGACACGGACCTGTTCTACGTAGCCCTCGGCGAAGGAGGATTAGCACCCGCCCTTGGCGAGGTCTCGCCTTTGGCGGACGTTTTGTAACCACTAAGGCCCGAAGACACAAAGGTAACTATTGGTGACTTTGTGGTGAAATTTGAGGGGCAAAATTCGCGTCTGCAAACGTAAGAGACAATGCCTCAAACAGGCCGGAGCAAGTTTAAAATGAGGCATTTGAAACTTTAAATGCGATGTTTGAAATGTCATATGCGACATTCGATATGTGAAATGAGGCATTTCACATAAGGGGAGCTTATTTTGAAACTTCGTCCAAGGCATTTCATATTTGCTTTGCGACATATTAAGCTTGCTCCATCACGTTTCAAACTTGAAACACGACGTTTCAAATTTGCTTTTTGACATTTCAAACTTGGTATTCGACGTTTCATTTTCGATTTACCTGTCCTCAAGGTGAGCTTTCTTGATTCTACAAGCGGAGGAGCGGACAGTTGGTTTGAAAATAATCCTTTGCAGCATTAAAAACGACTGTCACCGCGAAGGCCGCGAAGAAACGCGAAGATTCGATAAGAAATTCTAATATTACGGCTTCTGGCGGTTATCAGGCATAAAGCTTGACACAAAACACCGTCAACAATTGGGGGATGGGGGACGCCTTTGGATATAGCAGGACTTTGCAGGGTACTCCCTGCGCTGAACCGGCTGGGGGCGCAGAAGGACTTTTTCCTCCTATCCTTCTGCGCCTGAGGCCGTAGGAAGAAAGTAATCTTGGCAGAAGCTTCCACACCAGCAGATCTGCTGGAAGTGGCGGGCAAAAAGAAAGGAGTCCTTTTGCCCATCTATTTTCTTAAAAATAAAATTCTTAGGAGCGAACGGCAAAATGGAAGGATTATGCAGGGATTGTTCATATTTTGAAGCCAAGGGCCTTCTGATTGACAGGGGTACGTGGGGTCTGTGCAAAAAGGGTGCTGAGAAAGACAAAACCGGTATTTTCCGCTGGGGTGACAAAGTATGCTCGGAATTCAAGGCAAAAAATGAATCGAGCAATTTGCAGAGCCAGTCGGATAAGGCCTGATAGCTGATGTTGAGCCGGGCAAAAAGGATAATTGTTGCAAACTGCCAGTGCCGATATCGAAAAAACAGATTAAATATGCCAGTTTGAAAAGGCGGAAGCTTGACACAGATTCACACGGATTGACACTGTTTCATATCGCTGGAAAAGTGAGTTGTTTCTTCTTGCATTTCGGGTAAAGCCGGTTCATAATAGTTCCCGATAAATTGGATTATAGAGACAGTAATGAGTGAGGAGAAAAACACATTCTACGCTCACACAAATGACAGTCCTAACCCTAAGGACTGGCAGCCGTTAAAAGAACACCTCCAAAACACCGCAAACCTCACAAAACAGTTCGCAGACAAATTTAACGCAGGCGATTGGGGATATATCGCAGGTCTTTGGCATGATATCGGTAAATATTCCACCGAGTTTCAGAAGAGGATTTGTGCAATAGGCGGAGAGGATGCACATATAGAGACAATAGGCAGGGTCGATCACTCAACTGCGGGTGCACAACATGCAAATGATGAAATAAGAGAAAAGGGATTTGGAAAGGCAATCGCCTATGTTATTGCTGGACATCATGGGGGGCTCCCAGACGGAATTTCGACGGATTCGTGTCTGCGCAGTCGGCTTGAAAAGGTTATTCCCGACTACAACAACTGCCCACAAGAGTTAATGAAGTCGCGACCTCTTACGCTACCGCTCAAAATAACTCCTGACCGGGCTGGTGTTCAATTCAGCATTTTCATTAGGATGCTTTACTCATCCCTTGTTGATGCTGACTTTCTGGATACAGAGGCGTTTATTGATGCGAAGAAATCAAGGAATCGACAAGGATATAAGCCGCTCAATGAGCTTGAGGCAGTATTCTTTAATAAGCTTGGGCATTTGATAAAGACTGCCATACCCTCACCGGTGAACATACAGAGAGAACTTGTCCTCAATCAATGCATGAAAGCAAGTGAAAAGGATATGGGGATATTTTCTCTTACTGTGCCCACAGGCGGTGGCAAGACGCTTTCCTCTATGGCTTTCGCACTGAAACACGCCGTCAGACATGGCCTAAAGAGAATAATCTATGTAATACCGTTCACGAGTATTATCGAACAAAATGCGGCCGTCTTCCGTTCGATGTTTGGTGATGATGCGGTTCTCGAACACCACAGCAACTTTGAGCCGGAGAACGAAGACCACCGCTCAAGGATTGCTGCTGAAAACTGGGATGCTCCTGTCGTTGTCACAACGAATGTTCAATTCTTCGAGTCCCTATTTGCCAATCGGTCAAGTCGGTGTCGCAAGTTACACAATATTGTTGAGAGTGTGGTAATACTTGATGAGGTACAAACTCTCCCCGCTCCATACTTGCTACCTTGTCTTGAAACACTTAAGGAACTTGCAGCGACGTATAGAGTTTCAATTATTCTTTGCAGTGCGACACAACCGGCAGTACAGAAGAGGAGCGATTTTACCAAAGGGCTCGAGGGAGTCACGGAGATAATTGCCGATCCGCAAGAACTGGCTATTTCACTGAAGAGAACTGAAGTTAGTGTTCTTCCGCAGATATCCAATACGGAACTCGCCGAACATATTGCTAAATATGAGCAAGTGCTATGTATAGTGAACACGAGAAAACACGCAAGAGACCTCTACAAGGCCGTTAAACCAAAAGATGGGCTTATTCACCTGAGTGCTCTAATGTGTCCCATTCATCGAAGTCAGGTTTTAGAGAAAATCCGGCAGTTGCTGAAAAATGGGAAGCCGTGCCGAACTATAAGTACGCAACTCATCGAAGCGGGGGTTGATATCGACTTTCCTGTCGTCTTTCGTTCACTGGCGGGCATAGATTCGATTGCTCAGGCCGCCGGACGATGCAACAGAGAAGGCAAGCTCAAAAAGGGGAAAGTGTTTGTGTTCACACCGGATTCAGGAATACCCGCCGGTCATTTCAGACAGACCGCTCAGGCGGCAGAATCAGTCGTGAGAAGACATACCCAAAATATACTTTCACTGGCTGCAATAGAGGACTACTTCAAACTTTACTACTGGACAAAAGGAGATGGGCTCGATGAAGAGAGGATACTTGAGATGCTTAATGCTGGGTGCCAGAAAGGTGATTTTCCTTTCAAGACCATTGCAGAAAAGTTTCGATTCATCAAAGATGAGATGAAACCGGTAGTAATACCTTTTGATGACAATGCAAGACAAATCATAAAGTCACTTGACTATTGCGAGCATCCCTTATCATTTTCGAGAAAACTACAAAGATATACGGTATCAGTGCATCCGAATGAGTGGAACAAACTGCTTTCGATGAAGAGCATTGAAATAAAGGCAGAAATATTCCCCGTGCTTATCGATGAGATGCTCTATAAAAATGACCTCGGTCTCTGTGTGGACGATCTGTTGCATAGAGATCCGGAGGACTTATATAAATAACTGAAAGGAGGTCAAATGGCATACGGAGTAAAACTTAAAGTCTGGGGAGATTACGCCTGTTTCACCAGACCGGAAATGAAGGTCGAGCGGGTCAGCTATGATGTAATGACCCCTTCGTCTGCGAGGGCTGTGCTGGAGGCAATATACTGGAAGCCGTCGATTAGGTGGATTGTAGACAGTATCCATGTCTTCAAGCCCATTCGTTTTATGAACATAAGGCGTAACGAAGTGGCAAGCAAGATACCGCTTGGCAATATCACAGCGGCAATGAAAAACCCGCAGTCGCCGTTAGTACTCTTTATCGAAGATGACCGGCAGCAGCGGGCAGCAATGATATTGCAGGATGTCTGCTATGGAATCGAGGCCCACTTCGAATATGTAAGCAAAGAAGACAACAGCGACGGCAAGCATCTCGATATGTTCAACCGCCGTGCAAAGGATGGGCAGTGTTTTATGCAACCTTATCTTGGCTGCCGAGAATTTTCAGCGAACTTCGAGCTTGTGGACGATTTCCCGCCTTCCCCGCTCAAAGGCAGACAGGATCTCGGCTGGATGCTTCACGATATTGACTTCGCCAATGATATGGAGGCGAAGTTTTTCCAAGCCGAAATGATCGACGGCGTGATAACTGTTCCGCCGTTTAAGCGGAAGGAGGTCAAGGTATGATACTGCAATCGCTCTGTATGTATTATGACCGCATCGCTGGGGCGGGCAACAGCGGAGTTGCTACCGAAGGTTTTAGTTGTGAGAGAGTGCATTTTGCACTTGTGATTAACAACTCCGGCAAACTCGTACAAGTTCTTGACTTGAGAGATGCCAGAGGTAATAAGAAAGTTCCTCGAAGTGTAATTGTCCCCCAGGGGCCGAAGAAGAGCGTTAATATTGCGGCAAATTTTCTGTGGGGCAATACCAGTTACGTTCTTGGTACCGATGACAAAGGAAAGCCAAAGCGAACAGGCGATTGCCACGAGGCGTTTAAGAATCTTCATCGAACGCTGCTGGCGACAAAACAAGATGAGGGCGCAAAGGCCGCTCTGGCATTTCTTTCGTCGTGGAAGCCCGAAGATGCGCTGAAGCTTGAAGATTGGCAAGATATGCTTAAGAGTAACCTAGTCTTTAAGCTCGAGGGTGACAGGCGGTTTATTCACGAAAGACCTGATATACGGAAGGTGTGGCTTGCCAGTCTGGGAACTGTGGAGAAAAGCGAGGCAGGTATGTGTCTGGTCAGCGGTGAGATCGCACCGATAGCAAGGTTGCACCTGGCTATAAAGGGGGTAAGAGACGCTCAGTCAAGCGGAGCCGCTCTTGTTTCGTTCAATCTTGACGCATTCTGCTCCTATGACAAGAGCCAGAACTTTAACGCTCCTGTCTCGGAGTCCAGAGCATCGGCCTACACAAAGGCATTGAACCATCTACTGGCATCCAATAGTAACAAAATACAGATTGGTGATGCTACAACAGTATTCTGGACGGAAAGGGATTCGCCTGTCGAGGGGTTCTTTGGGATGATACTCGACCCACGAGATACGTCGGCTGATGACAAAGATCTTGCTGTCTTTCTTGAGTCTGTGCGAGAAGGGAAACTGCCGCGTAATATCGACGGGGCTGTCAAGTTCTATATACTTGGGCTATCTCCCAATGCATCACGTCTGAGCGTCCGGTTCTGGCATGTCAGCACGGTGAAGGATATCAGCGAAAAGCTCGGACAGCATTTCAGAGACCTGTCGATGATCAGGCCTTTTGATACAGACCCGGAGTATCCTGGAATGTGGCGATTGCTTAAGGAAACATCAAATAAAAAGTCACAGGACGGTCCTTCGCCTCTTCTGGGTGGAGCCGTTATGCAGTCAATACTAAATGGCACACCGTATCCGCAGTCCCTGCTGTCCGCTGTTATCGGCAGAATACGGGCGGAACAGAACATCAACTACATAAGGGCGGCCATCATCAAGGCCGTGCTTGTAAGAAAAAAAAGAATACTCAATCAAGGAATGGAGGTATCAATGGCACTCGATAAAGAGAACAAGAATATAGCTTACCTTCTGGGCCGGCTTTTTGCGGTGTTAGAGAAAGCCCAGCAGGACGCAATCCCGGGAGCAAACACCACTATAAAGGACAGATTCTATGGCTCTGCTTCCGCAACACCGAGAGTCGTGTTCCCTCAACTTCTGCGGCTTGCTCAACATCACATCCAGAAAGCCGAATACGGAAAAGTACGGGATAAACAAATAGAGGAGATAGTTTGCGACATAAAAGAGTTTCCGGCGTACATGGGACTTGATGAACAGGGTCTGTTTGCCATTGGCTACTATCACCAGCGGCAGGATTTCTTCAAGAAAAACACCAACTAATAACTAAATGATAAGGAGTTATCGCAATGTCTAAAGTAATTGAAAACCGTTATGAATTTGTGCTTCTTTTCGATGTCGAAAATGGCAATCCCAACGGCGACCCGGATGCGGGGAATATGCCTCGCATCGACCCGGAGACGAGTTTCGGGATAATTACAGATGTCTGTCTCAAGCGTAAGATAAGGAACTTTGTCGAGATGGTGAAGAACCGCGCAAAGCCATACGATATCTATGTGCAGGAGAAAGCAATCCTCACTAATAAACAGGGGGAGGCCTATGCTGACCAAGATGTCAAGAAGGCCGACGGTGGCGACAGAATAGCCAAAGCCCGCGACTGGATGTGCAAGAACTTTTTCGATATCAGGACCTTCGGTGCCGTCATGTCGCTCAAAGAGAACAACTGCGGTCAGGTCAGAGGCCCCGTCCAGATGAACTTCGCAAGGAGTATTGAGCCCGTCACACCGCTTGAGGTGACAATAACGAGAATGGCCGTCGCCACCGAGAAGGAAGCAAAGAGCCAGGAGGGCGACAACAGAACGATGGGAAGGAAGAACATATTGCCTTATGGTCTTTACAGGGCCGAAGGCTATATCTCCGCCTATCTTGCCAAGCAGACCGGGTTCAGTGAGGACGACCTTGCTCTCTTATGGCAGGCCCTTATCAATATGTTCGACCACGACCATTCGGCAGCAAGGGGTAAGATGTCGGCCCACGTCCTGGTGGCCTTCAAGCATGATAGTATCATGGGCAACGCCCCGGCTCATACACTTCTTAGTAGACTGAAAGTCACAAGAGACGCGAGCAATAAGCCAGCCAGGGCATACACGGACTATGAGGTGAGCCTGGACGAAGCGAACATGCCAAAGGGCGTAAATATTCAGAAGCTTCTGTGGTCCTGATGTTTTCCGAAGACGATTTGATACCGATATCTGCGTTGCAGCACTATGTGTTCTGTCCGAGACAGTGGGGCTTGATTCATATCGAGCAGCTTTGGAGCGAAAATCGTCTTACAGCCGAAGGACGAGTCTTGCACGATAAGACGCACGAACCGCAGGAAGAAAATAGGCCGGGAATTAGAATCGTAAGAACTTTGCGATTAGGTTCCTATCGGCTGGGTATAACGGGGCAGGCAGATGTTGTGGAATTTCATAGGGCCGATAGTGGGATCAAACTTGAAGATATAGAAGGGTTCTGGAAGTCGGTTCCGGTCGAGTATAAAAGAGGCAAACCCAAGATTGATATATGCGACGAAGTTCAAATATGTGCTCAGGCAATGTGCCTTGAGGAAATGCTCAAAACGGATATCGCACAGGGTTTTATTTTCTACGGCAAGCCGAGAAAGCGACAACAAGTTGATTTCACGGATACGCTCCGCAAGCAAACGAAGATGATTATCGAAGAACTTCACAAATTGACCGCTGAAAGAGTAACCCCTAAGGCCAAGTATGGGAAAAAGTGCAAGAGTTGTTCGCTGTTTGAAGTGTGTTTGCCGGAAATAACAGGAATCGAGAAGGATATCGAGCATTATCTGTCGAAGGCTAAGACCATAGAACCTGAATCGGATTTATCTAACGGAGCACAATGAAACAATTACTCAACACACTGTTTGTCACAACACAGGGTAGCTACCTTTGCCAGAAAGGCGATACCGTCCTCGTAAGGGTCGAAAACGAGGACAAACTTCGCGTCCCGATTCACACCTTAGGCAGTATTATTTGTTTCGGCCAGGTCTCGTGCAGTCCTTTTCTGATGGGGCTTTGCGGTGAGAATAACGTGACGTTGTCATTCTTGACTGAAAGAGGCAAATTCCTCGCAAGGGTTCACGGACCGGTTCGCGGAAATGTCCTTCTGAGACGCGAGCAATACCGTCAGGCCGATGACCTTGGCTCCTCGGCACAAGTCGCACGCTCAATCGTCATCGCGAAGATTGCAAATTGCAGGGTAGTATTAATGCGAGCAACGAGAGACCGCCCCGACAATTCCGATAATTCGAGAATTTTAGCTGCCTGCAATGTTTTGGGGCAACTATTGGATGAGCTTGAATATGAATTGCCTTTGGAAGTAATTCGCGGCAAAGAAGGTGAGGCGGCGAAAATGTACTTCGATGTGTTCGACCATTTGATAACGGTAAATAAAGAAGCGTTTTACTTAAGAGACCGAAACAGAAGGCCGCCTTTAGATAATACCAATGCCTTGCTGTCTTTCCTATATACGATTCTTGTTCACGATATCGAATCGGCTCTCGAATCGGTGGGGCTTGATCCTGCGGTTGGTTTCCTTCACAGAGACAGACCCGGTCGAGCAGGACTTGCACTTGACCTGATGGAAGAGTTCAGGCCGTATCTGGCAGACAGATTAGCTCTGTCTTTGGTAAACCGTCAGCAGGTTAAACCGAGTGGCTTTGTTAAAACCGAGACAGGCGCTGTCTGGATGGACGATGATACGAGAAAAACTGTTCTTGTCGCGTGGCAGAAAAGAAAACAGGAGGAGATATCGCATCCCTTCCTGAATGAAACAGTACAAATCGGCCTATTGCCTTATATTCAGGCATTGTTGCTTGCAAGGTATTTAAGGGGCGACTTGAAGGGCTATCCGCCTTTTTTATCAAAATAAGGATTAACGAATATGATGGTGCTGGTTACTTATGATGTGAACACTGAAACAGCCGAAGCAAGAAAGCGGCTCAGACACGTCGCGAAGACCTGTGAGAACAGGGGGCAGCGAGTGCAAAACTCGGTCTTTGAATGTCTCGTTGATCCGGCTCAGTGGACGGCGTTGAAGCAGGCATTAATAAACATCATTGAACAGAAACAGGACAGCTTACGGTTCTATTTTTTGGGTAAAAAATGGAAAAGACGTGTCGAGCATTTCGGGGCAAAGCCGGGTTATGACCCTCAAGGCCCTTTGGTTATTTGATATCTGCGAACCGTAAGCAGACAGAGTTTACCCAGAGGTTTCGCAAATTGCGTAAGTGCTGTTTGACAAGTTAATTAAAGAAAAGATTTGACTGGATACGTGCTGGAAGCGTGGAATAGTGATGCCTTTCGCTGGTATTGACTTATAAACCTTTGATTATTAAAAGATTAGTGATTAAGCGTGTCGCCCCCGCGCGGGGGCGTGGATTGAAACTTTTGTAAAGCATCACGTGTTACTTGAGAAACTGGTGTCGCCCCCGCGCG